>Ga0214473_10000226_pt1 | contig 79997 bp, 71 predicted proteins | sample RVTome_7_FD_203509 | JGI IMG/M metagenome (GOLD analysis project Ga0214473, IMG submission 203509) | Soil microbial communities from uranium-contaminated site in the Upper Colorado River Basin, Wyoming, United States - RVT98D197 | ecosystem: Environmental > Terrestrial > Soil > Contaminated >...
GCGTGGTATCCTCGCCGATCGGCAAAACACGGATTTGTAGCCATTTTCGTTCCATGCCTATTCTGTCGGCATGGCCTGTGGTCAAACTTGAACTATTTCCGAATCTATTGCCTTACGAGTACTTAGGTATGTAATACACCGGAACTCCGCCTTGCCTAACAACAAAATCCTTTTCAAACGAAAGCCCAAAGACAGTGTATTTACTGGTGTGAATTCTTAAGTCTTGGACCGGTATATCACAAAAGCATACTACATCGGACAAATACAACTTATTACTGCTCAGTTTGACACCCTGAGCAAGATTTCTTTGGACCTTTGGGGGCCATTGTTTTGGACGGAGACGCCCATCTTTTAGAATTTTCGTTAGAATTTGGTATTGCGAGTTCTTATCTTTCTCGTGCACTCCGGCAAAATGAGTAAGTTCACTAGATATATAACGTTGTTCGCACCCCATTGCATGTCTCCTCTCAAAAATCTGTTTACGGGAAAGATCGAGATCGCATCTTATGTTGAGGTCAACATCGCAAGACCTGAAACGAATAATGAATAATTAAGATGTGACCCTGATCCTACCCCTGAATTCAAGACCGAAATAAGTTGTCCCCGACTTCACCTAAGTTCTCTGAATTCTAAAGCCCGGGTCGTAGTCAGGCGGTAGCTCTGCCCCTGTTTCCTTCTTTATCGCCGACAAGAACTGACTGAGACCAAGAGCCTGGCATATCGCCAACTCCTCAAGTTTGTCCAGTTCCTCCTCGTCCAAATCCGAGCCATGTTCTCGTAGGTCTTGAATACGTTCAACAAATTCGTTGAAATATCCGATAGCCCGATCGCATTCAACCAGACCTTCTTGGGGGCGGTCCAATTTGCGCAAAGACCCCACGCACACTCTTACCATTTCTACCAAGTCATCGCGTTGTCGCATGAACTTGTCCACATCGTACGGAAGGGACTTCAGGAGAGCGATGGATTCCTTGGCGTAGAGGATCGCGTCGCGATACTTACCTGTCTGGTAGCAGTCTCTTGCTATGCGGAAATGCTGCCGCTGCCTCAGTCTTTCCGACACCTGCTTCAACAGTGCGAGCTCGGAGGCAAATTGCGTTCGACCACCACGATTAACGGCGTCACTCAGGAAAAAGAAAGGATCAAGTCGCACAGAGATGGGCCCTGTCACGAAGAAACTGATGATGACGACAACCACGGCAATCCACATGTGATTCCACAGCAGCCACGGGCTAAGAAATAAGAGGCCAATCCAACGAAAGCCGTTTAGTGCCTGGGACATGATTCTGGCGCCAAACGGAAATCTGAGAGCAAGATGGTATTCCCGCAGGATCGTGATCTCATCTGCGAACCATCTTGATTGGTCAGGGTTGGGTTTGGCTGCGTCGATCACGAAAAGGTATGCCTGAAATGCGACGTACACAGCAACGAACGCATAGCCACCTACCTTCGGCATGAGTATGGCCCAGATCAAAAAGCATAGGGCAGGAAATCCTTTTATGATGTTGTTTATAATCAAGAACATCATTACTTCTTCCTCCCAACCGTCGTAACGCGGGCTATCCGGGGGACATACTTGATCCGCTGCGGGTGTCCCACACTCACCGCTAATCGAATACGGCGACCGCGTTCTATCCAAAGCCCGCGCTAACACCCATAAAGCCAAGATGCCCTGCCCAAAGCTCCGCGCACAAGTCTACACTGCTTCGGCAGGATCTTCAATCACGAATTCCGAAATCCGGGCGCCGTTAGGGACACCATACTTAATTCAACCCGATGTTTGCGTGTCAAAGCTCCACAGCAATTCAAGGCACCCGCATCCCTCTATCAAAACCTGTCATTATCAAGCACAACTCGTCGAAACATGTACCCCCTATGGGGCAGGCGTATCCCTTTAATTCCCCCCCGGTGTCAATCCTACTCTTTCACGTAAAGCCCTCTGCGATACTGACTCCAGTATCTCCCAATGTGCGAGCAAGACCCCATTCAATGCTTTGGTTCTGGAAGCTACGTTCGGGGCTTCTTCTTCCGTACCGCCAAAAGCTTGGCGAAGGGTAACGCGTAAGGCGGTTGCGGCTCGACCAAAATTTAGCTCGCACCGTTCAAGGTTCTGCGCATGATAGTACGTCCAGAGGATTGCCTCTTTTAGGGACAACCGCTCATTTGTTTTGTATTCCTTGGGCCCAATTATCCAATGCAGCCCAATTTCGGCGTTTGCAATGTTTTGCCGATCGAGCATGACCCACTGCCAGAGAATATCTCGGAATTCCTTGGCGCGGTCTTCCTCCATGAAGTCCTTCATCTGAGCCCGAATGATGGGCTCACCCAGCGCAATAACCTGTTCCGAGCCATCGTCTGCCGTCCACGGATTCGAACGTCCGCCAGTGGGTGGGCCAGGCTGCAGTTTGATCAGTTTAGCAGCCTTTCTAAGAAACCCGTTGAAACGTGCCCATGTGGAATAGATATCAACGCGAAGTTCGTCTCGATTCCCGACTGCCAGAAAGAACGGATTCTGCAATTCTCTAAGCCAGTTTATTTCGTGTTCCTTCTTAAATACAAGTGGCTTGGCGTCGCTCTTGGCCTGAACCGTGAACGACGGGCCTGCTTTAAACAAGTCGCCCTGAACTTCTGAAAGGACGCAAAAGAAATCGTGTCCAACATCCTCTTCGCGTGGGATGCGCGCAGTAAATGCAATCGTCTTGAGACAGGATTCTACTAAGATTTCCGTCCAACTCCCAAATCGAGATATTTTGTGCTGTGCCCCAGGCATTTGTGTCTCCCCACATAAGGATTTTAATAGTTACATTTAAGTATTTGGGTTATCCTATTGGGTTCTTTTACTTTTGTTTATTTACAGTTTCAGCCTGCTTTTTCTTCTTTGCACGACCTACGGCTCATGAACGAAGCCTAAAAATATTAAACGGCCCTAATTATTTATTTAAAGTATATCGAAGAATGAGCGGCGTTTTTTGCTATCCGAGTGCATTCTATTGTTATGCATTGTTTAACACCCGGATTGCAGGAGTGCCAATTTCCTGGTGCCACCAGAACTCGATGAGATTAAGATCAATTATATTTTCTTCATTTTCGGACTGGTATTTATAGGCTCTTTTCAATATCCGATTTATATTTCCTTCACCATAAAACAAATAAATTGCTTTTCTATAATTTGCATGACGACGGAAAGCGGTTAAGGTTTTCAAGTCCTTAACAATGCCATGTTTTTTAGCAGGCTTAATGGGCTTAACCTCAATAATTGTATGATTACCTCCCATGTCACCTGGAATATGAACTAATAAATCAGGTTTAGTTCGATCGAGATTGTTACCCCTGATAAACGGATGACCTTCTTTGTCAACCTCCCCACCAAGTACGTATCTCATATTTGTTGGCCAAATACATCTTAGTTGATGATAGAGTTCGTAGCAATAGACTCTTTCTCGATATATCGGGTCTTCTTTACCATCAATAGGAAGCTGAAAATAATTCTGTTCAATATGTTCAGTTGCATCAGCAATTAACTGCTCTATATTCATAGGCTTCCTTTAATCACATAACAATGTTTATATATTGCACGTATAACATCCCAAGTCTCTCGGCATAAAGCAAGAAAGCACAAATCACGCCGTTGCCGGTGCCTTCCAGGTTAGTCAGCCGCTCATCTTGCGGAGCATGTGATCTATGACCTCACTATGCTCGTCCTGTGGACTGAACAGGATGACCTCGGCATCTTCGCCGACTTTGACCGTGTGTCCGGGTGGCCAGTAGAACAGGTCACCGCTGTTGATCACTTCATGTGTGCCGTCTGCGTAAGTGACAGTGAGTTCACCCTGCAACAAGTAGCCCCAGTGCGGAGCCTGGCACAGGTCGCCCTCCAGCCCTTTGAGCAGCGGCAAGATATCCGTACCAGCGCCGAGGGAAAAGTACTCGCCGCTGATCATGCCGTAACCGGAGGCATCGCCAAAATCCGTCTTTTGTCGAGCTACTGCACCCGGCACGTCGATTCTAACTGGGATGTCGTTCTTGGCTATTCGCATTTCGTGGTCCTCCATTGTAGTTGCGGCGTGTAATAACAGGCCTGACAATGTTTATATGGTTTCCTTATAACATCCGAAGCCCCTCGGCATAAAGCAAGAAAGCACAAACCACGCCGTTGCCGCTGCAGAGCTGTCATATCCGCTATGTTGAATTGTAGATGCTGTCCGCCGGCTGAGCAAGAAAGAACCGGGGAAAAATGAAAATGATTTTATTCAGAGACAGCCGTCAGCCCTATGCTAGAAGAGACCGGACATGGGCCAGGAGCTGATTCGCCAGTCGGGCAAATGGCTTGAAGTCCGCGAAGTCCTCCCCGGCCACCTCGTAGCGAAACTGCACGGCGAAAGGATTCAGCCTCAATAGACGCCAGAATGGTTCGACGTCCTCCCCCGCATCTTCGAGTAGTCGCAGCAACAGACTAAGGTCATGGGTCTTCGGGTAGTCAACGCCCTTCAGGGCCGACCACGCCTTCAGAGATTTTTCGACCGCCTGCTGGAGATGAAAGCCAGCGGCATCCATTTGCGCGTCTGCAGCCCGAGCGAGGATCAACGCCGCTTTGTAATCTTTTTCTGCCAGCGCGAGCAACTCACGGGGCGCGTCAGTCAGACTCATAGAGGACCTTTCCTTCTTTCAGTGCTCTGCCCACCACGTGATAGTTCGAATCCTTCCATTGGTCTATCTCGCTGACGGAGTACACCAAGATATCCTTCGGTACGCGGAATTCGGAGAGGCATCGCCAGAGGCGAACTGCTTCCTGATGGCGACTTCGGTTCCGGCCAAAGGGTTCCCGCTCTACTACCAGGAAGTCCACATCCGAGTCTTCGTTCGCCTGGCCGCGCGCCCAGGAGCCAAAAAGGACGATCCTCTGGGGATGAACCTCGGCAATAATCCGTCGAGTCATCCTGTCAATCACATCATCGGGGATATTCACCATAACGACACCATGTCAGGTCAAGGGATTTCACGTCTGCCTGCTGGCAATTATAGCAGATTCGGCGGCTTGTACAAGGACACACAAGTTTGTTATGTGGGTCATCTGCGTTTGCGATTATCCTTCTAAGGGGGATATGATCTTCCTTGGACATCCCACTGCGGTTAAGATTTCCCTTGATTTGGAGGCGTGGATGTGGTAAAATAGGCAAAGTGGGGTGGGTGAATGAGAAAGCGAATTCCATGCAGGGTTATCCGTTCGGTTCCGCTTGGCAAAGGGGATGAAGGTCTGAAATCCCGAGGCAGGCCGAGCGTTCACGATTTCCTTATCGCCGATGCAGTCACCTATACCCACCGCCTGGTGATCATGCGAACATGCCCTGGTGAGGCTCCTCGTGCACGGACGCTTGACTTATACGTGTGAATCCTGATCGAACCCGCGCAAAAAAAGGGGCGAGGAAGGGGCAAATCCGAGTTCCTCGCCGAGTCTGCAAAATCCGTTGCGCTTTTGATCGGGCCGTCCCTGGTCGATCTCTTACTGCCCTACACGGCTGCTCTGCGGCTGTCAGACGCCGAAATTCAGAATGTTTTCAGCAGCTTCTCGGATATTCCGGGGACTTTCGAGCTGGCCTGAGAGCAGCAAAGCACGCGCTTGCTGGATGCGAAGCGCATCGTCTTGCGGCTCCTCGATGGCCTGCTCGATCAGAGAAGCGTAATCGACCTGCACGGACACGTCATCACCACTCTTAGGCAGCGTCCGCGGCTGATTCGCTTGGCCGGACGCCGAACCGGGTTCAATCAAGGGCTGGTTGTTATCTATTTTATCTATCATTTTGCACTGCACATTTTCAGAATCTTCAGTCTGCGATTCTTTTCGTGGATTATGGCCAGGACTTTAGTATTTTTTCACGATTTTATGTTTTTTTTTGCCTTTATTTCAATTTTTCAATGGTCCCGTTCTCTTCGTGAATTCCAACTACAGCGTTTCGGCCACCTCGAAGCTGACGAACTTGATGAACTCCAGCGGACTGACCGTTGCCAACTGCTCGTGAAGGGGTGCAAAGGCCGGGCGTTTTTCGGATTTGTAGTAATCCTTGATGCGTTTCTCCGTGCTCTTATCGGCGCTGTCCCAGACCTGTTCGAGTGCCCAGAGGAGCTGGCCGTCTCGCAGATCCAGCAGCTTCAAGCGCAGCCCGACCCCCATGTGCGGGTAGGGCCGGAATTCGGTGATTGTGCCGAGCAGCAATCCGTCACATTTCAATGTCTCGCGGATGGTCCGCATCTGGTCGAGGCCGTACGTCGAGCCTGCATCCATTTGCAGACTGCGCCACGACGGATCGTTGCGGTGGATGATGGTCAAGCCGAAGACCTGTTTCTTCTGCAAGGCTTGGAAAAGCGAGGCCGTAACGTCCGTTGAAACCTGCGGATAGCTCGAATCGTTGTCCATCTCGACTATCGCCACTCTGCCAACGGAAGTCAGCGTTTTACTTGGATTCAGGTAGTAGTAAGCCGCCTGAGATGCAGGAGGCTGCAGCGTACGGCAGCCCCCGAAAAGGACTACCGCCAGCAGCAGGATGCTCCATGAGCCATGCCTGTACAACGACGAAAGCGATGTAACCATAGTGTTCATTGCGTTTACTCAGTTTGTTGTCTTTGGCCGTCAGGGCTGTTTGGGATTGTCCAGTGAAGCGACTGCTGAGTCTGTGCTCCCGGCCTTGGCGGTCTCGGTCGGGACTTGTCCGCCGAGGACCTTCAGTATTTTGAGCAGCGCTTCCAGTTGGGCGGTTTCGGCCGCACGCATTTCGTCGCGAAAGCCCATGATGTTGCTTTTCCAATTATTCAGCTCAATACGCATCTCGATCAGCAGGTCGTTGGCTTCGGCCAGCTCCTTTTGTGCCTGCTGGACCTGAGCATCGAGGGCGGCCGTCTGTTCTTTGAGCTGCTGGTTCTTGTTTGTCAAATCCTGATTCTGCTGCCGCAATACGGCGGCCTCTTCAGAAAGGCTGGCGTACTTTTCCGACAATTCTATTGCAGACCGTACTGTTGTGCTTCCACGCGAATCAGGTTCCTGGAACCTCTTGGCTACATTTTCGCTCCAGTATTTTTGAAGAGGGTCGTCAGGATGGATCCCGACCTTTGACTGCTTCTGAAAGGAGCAGCCCGATAGCCACAAAAGTGTTTGTGTGGCCAATACCAGCAAAAGAACCGTTTTTGTGTTGGCTTGCATTGCATTTACCTCCATTCATTTCGTTTGGTTGGACACTGCACGTGTGTCGTTCTGTACCTGATGATGGTCAGTTGTCTGAGCACCTGTATATTCACATCGCAGAACCATTCTTGTGCCGCAAGAACAGGTTACTTCTATGACAGCGTATTCCGGATGGTTCTCCAGAATGCGGGCCTGTTTCGGAACTGAGCCGGTCTCTGTGGGCAAAGACCCCGCCTGGCCCACGTCAAGCCGATACTGACCTTCCAGTTTAACGTCTTCGCTTTTGAGAATTCGCCCGGATGTTCTTATCATTGGTCTAAAGTTCCCTTGCCGATGACCCGTCGTCGATCTTGGTGGTCGTCAGGCGCAGTAGTCAATTTGTGTCCCGTCCCGGTTGCTTTCGTTCTTGGTTTTCCCTTGCGACAGCGTCTCGCCGTTTTGCTCCGAAGCGTCCTGTTCCTCGTGCAGTTGCTGCCGGCGTTTTCTTTCTTCACGCTGCTTCGCGGCTGCCAAGCCTGCCACGCTCTGAAGACTTTTTACGGGCTTGATTAGATCGGGTTCATAATCTGCCATCTTTCCACTGCCTCAGTTTAACGGATAAGTTGAATAAGGCGCTCGCGTGCAGTTGGCTGACGCGCGACTCGGTAATCTCCATGACCGCGGCGATCTGTTTCATGGTAAGCTGCTGCTGGTAATAAAGCAGGACCACCTGCCGCTGTCTTTGGGAGAGGTCTTCGATAGCCTCGGCCAGCTTTTCTATCAGCTCAGCGCGTTCAATCTTCCGATCGGGGTCGCTCGTATCGCCTGCCGCCAGGAGATTGCCAATCGCCGGCGAGTCGTCCCCGAAACCATCAAGTGACAGGAAATATTGCGCTCGTGCGTTCTCGAACGTCTCGTAGAGATCCTCGATGGTAATTCCAAGTTTTTCGGCTAGTTCGGCGTCCGCGGGTGCGGTGCCTCTCTGCTCAGTGACCTTCCGGCTGAGTTCCTGGGCGTCGCGAATCCGCTTGCTCAGATTTGCGGGCACGAACGACCAGCCTCTCAATTCGTCGAGAATCGCCCCTTTGATCCTGATATACGCGTACGTCTTGAACTCGGCCAGGTGAGACGGATCGAAATCGCGGGCGGCTCGCACTAGCCCGACCGTTCCTGCGGAGACCATGTCTTCGAATGACAACGGGGGTTTCAGATACGTCACAACCTGCCTGGCGATCTTGTGAACCAAGGGCAGGAACTCGACGATCTGGTCGTTCTGCGCATCGCTCTCGACGGACCTTTTTTCTCCTGAGTAAGCGCGTAAAGCGACACTGCTCAGGTGCTTATGGCTCCCTTGCGTCAATGGCTCTTCGCAGATATTGTTAGTTTCCACCACGGCTGCGGTTATCCCTGTACGCTGCGTTGCGGTTCAATGCAGAATCGGATTTCATTTCCCTATCCACCTGCCTTGCGATCATGGCGTGGATCAGGACGGCGTTGACGGCCCTGACCGCCCACGCCCCTGCTATGTATGCCAGCAGTGCCCCTATCGTCGCCCTCTTGCAACAGACGGACGGCGAAAGGCCGCTGACCCAGCCGACGAGGCTCAACGTGAAGAAACATATCACGGCAATGTTGATTGCGATTGAACGAACGTGCAACGGCATAGTCACCTCGTGTTTCGTGTCGTCTTCATTTAGTTATAGCGTCACCGTGAAACGGCAAGCAGCTCCTGTTCATCCCGTGCCTTCGCTTGCGGCCTCCCGGCAGATACGGTTTGCAGGGGTTCGACGTCCGTTCCGAGCACGATTTCGTCGTAAGCAATCACCGGCAGCAAAGGCACTGTTCGTGATAACATTCCCGCCAGCGGGCAGCGCAACCTTGAATCACACAGCAAGACGACCTTGTCAGTTCCCTTGTCCATCACTGTCTTCCACGCCTGGGCGATTTGTCTGCTGACGCCCATCGCCACGTCGCTCGGTAAAGCCATGTTGATGGTATCCGCCTCCTGCTGCAGGGTGGAGACCATCTGGTGTTCGAGAGGCGGCTCCAGCGTGATGGCCATGATGCGACCGTCATCGGTCTTGTACAACTCTGTGATGGTTCGGGCCAGGCGCTTGCGAACCAGCTCAGTCAAAACAGCGGCGTTCTTGGTTTTCGAGGCGTTTTCTCCAAGCGATTCGAGGATGGAGGTCAGCTCGCGAATCGGTATGTTGTCCTTGACGAGGTTTTTCAGCACCCGTTGAAGCAGCCCGATAGAGACGTCCCGGTCGGGCCCGACGACCTCTCCAACCAGCGATGGCTGGGTTTTGCGGAGTCTATCAATGAGCAACTGCACGTCTTCACGAGTCAACAGATCGGCCGCGTGTCTTCGAAGCGTTTCAGAAAGATGCGTAATGAAGACCGATTCAGGATCGATGACCGTATAGCCGTTCAGTTCGGCTTTTTCCTTATTGGCCGAGGATATCCACAAAGCGGGTAAGCCGTAAACCGGTTCGGCTGTCGCCATGCCTTCGATCCTGGTCCGCACCGTTCCCGGATCCATGGCAAGGAACTTGTCGGGCTCCAATCGGCCTTTGGCAATCGGCAGCTCCGCGATCCTGATCTCATAAGCGGTCGGTTCGAGGTTAATATTGTCTCGCAGCCGAACCAGTGGGATAATGAACCCCATCTGCTGGGCGAATTTCCTGCGAAGCGCCCCGATGCGGTCGAAAATCGTGCTGTCTTTTCGAGGATCCACCATTCCGATGAGCCGGACCCCGACCTGCACGGATACTCTATCCACGTCCAGCAACTCTTCGACCGGCTGCTTGTCGGTTTTCTCGCGAGGAGTCCCGCTTTGCTTTTGTTGTTGGCCTTTTTCCGAGCGGGCCACCACTCGTGCGAGCATTGCGGCGCCGGCTCCGAGCGCGAGGAAGGGTATTTTGGGCAGGCCCGGGACCAAAGCCATCGATGTGATGATGAACGCGGCCATAAGCAACGGCGGGCTGGTCCTGAGAAACTGCTTGGACAAATCCTGACCGACGCTGTAACGCGAAGAAATCTTGGTCACCAGGAATCCGGAGCTGACCGCGATGATGACCGAGGGTATTTGGCTGACCAGGCCGTCGCCGATGGAGAGAATGGAGTACATCCTGACGGCGGTGGCTATGGGAAGGCCGCGCGAATAACCCATGGCGATGCCGCCGAGGATGTTGACCGCCGTGATGATCAGCCCCGCCTTGGCGTCGCCGCGAATGAATTTGCTGGCGCCGTCCATCGCCCCGTAGAATTCGCTTTCCTTGACGATCTTTGCCCTGCGTTCGTTGGCCTGTGTCTCGGTAATGAGTCCGGCATTGAGGTCCGCGTCGATGGCCATTTGCTTGCCGGGCATGGCATCCAGCGTGAATCGCGCCGCCACCTCGCTGATTCGCTCGGCGCCTTTGGTGATGACGATGAACTGGATGACCACGAGGATCAGAAAGATGACCACGCCGACGACGAAGCTGCCGCCGGCGACGAAATCACCGAAGGTTTGAATGATCTTTCCCGCATTGCCCTGCAGGAGGATCAACCTCGTCGAGGCCACGTTCAGCGACAGGCGAAAGAGCGTCACAAACAAAAGCAGCGAGGGGAAGGTCGATAGCTCGAGCGCCTCTTTTGACGATAAGGTGACAACCAAAACGGCGATCGACAGCGATATGCTGCACGCCAGAAGCACGTCCAGCAGCGGCGTCGGAAGACGGACTAAAAGGGTGGCAAGGATCGTCACCATGCCGACAACCAGAATCGTATTGCTGTAGGGTCCCAGAGGGGTACCCAGCGGATTCGTGCCGAGAGAACCTTGTGAATTCGATTGTGCGGGTCCCGCCATCAAGACTCCCTGTTTGTTGGTGAGGTCATTCCTCGTCCGGCGCCTCTGCGGAATCGCCGAGACCGAGAATCTGCTTTATCTTGACGGCGAATCGGCCATCCACGACCACGACGCTTCCCGTTGCAAACCTGGTGCTTCTAAGGTACAGATCGACCGGCTCGTCGATGGATTTGTCGAGCTTGAGTACCGAGCCGGGCCCCAGCCGCAGGAGGCGTTGAACCGGTATCTCGGTTTGTCCGATGGTGACCGTGACGGGAACGGTCATGTCCAGCAGGATGTCAATGCTTCCGCCCGCACTTGCGACCTCAGCCTCCACGGCCTCGGAGAACTCTACGGATTGGGCTTGTTTCTTGTTATCTTGTTGTTGGGCCGGTTCTTCTTTTACGGCTTGAGCTGCTTTTGCCATTTGTCCATGTCCTTTGAATTACAGAGCCTCTGTAATCCTGGTTTTCATTTCAGGTGGTTTCTTCAACGGTTGCCGGAGCGATTGTCAGGGCATACTTGCCAGCCGATTTTGTCGGCCAGCCACAATAGACGGTCCGGCCGTCGATAATCAGCTTGGCCGGCTCATCGACTTTCTTGTCCAGCAACAGGACGTCGTCAACCCGCAGATTCATGACCTCTCCAAACGTGAGCATAGTCGAGGCCAGTTGTGCCGTCACGGTCACCGGCATGGTCTGCAAGTGGTTGAGAATCGCTTTGGAAATCTCGTTGGCGGAGAATTGGGCCGACGTTTGAGCGCCCGGTCCGATGACAGGCTTGAGCGCCTCACAGGAAATCAGGAAATACGCTCCGGAGGTGTCCTGCGAGCCCGTTTTCCTGATGTTGAACGAGATTTTGCACAGTTCTTCAATGCCCGTTAGCTCAAGGGGCCACAAGCCCTTGACAATACTGCCTGCAGGACCGAACTTGACGCCTGCACAAGAGCGGGAGAAGCCCTCAACCAAAGCGGATGTCAGGTCCAGCAGGAGCGATTCTTCGAGTTGTGAGAGAGTCTTGCCCGAACCTTTGTCCGATTCGGCATCCCCAAGCAACTGTCGGGCCCAGATGACCACGGTTTCCTCGGGCAGGCCAATCAGACCGCACATGTGTTCAGGGTTGGCGCCGAAGGGCAGGTAGTAATCCCAGGCTGTGCCCTCAGAAGCATGCCTGAGAAACTCGCCGGCAAAGTGTTGGGTCGTCGAAGCAGCAGTTACATCGAATTCGCTGCGGCAGAAACCTGAGAATTTATCGGCCATCACTGCAGTTAGCTTCTTGACGAAATCATTGAGCTTCAGAAGCTGCGTCCGGCTGAAGTAATGAGGCTCGTGCCAATTATACTCTGTAGCCTCCAAGGGCGCTTCGTCCTGCTTCGCCCTGGCTGCGGCGGCCTTCAGAAGCTGGTTCGTCCTTTCCCTGCCTGGGTTTTTCACGACTTTGCCACTCATTGCACGGGGAATTCCTTTATCAGGACCTGTTTGATTTGCGGTTTGGAATCAGGAAAGAGCTTTTCGTTGAAAGCTTCTCGCACCTGCGACTGAATGCTCTTGAGGTTCTTGTCGCCTCGAATGTCGTCAAGTCTCAGGCTTGACAGATAGACCGTGAGCCAATTTATCAGGATGGGTTTTCTCTCATCGAGAAAAGCCGTGCCTTTCTCCTTATCCACCTCGGCATTCATCTCAAGTGTGAATGTTGCGCGGACGTAGCGCGTCACGCTCGGCTCATTGAGGTTAGCCACAACGGGATCCAAATCGTAATACCACGTTTTTGGAGAGCCCTCTGCCGACGCATCATCCACGGCCAGATCGTCGGCCTGCGGCTGCTCTTTGGGTTCTGGTTTGGGTTGGACCGCCCCGGCCGTTCGCGAACCGGCAAACAATCGACCGAGCCCGAGCCCGGCGCCGGCGCACGACAAAACCACAACCCCCAGAACAATCCACGGCAGCAGTCGGCCGATCAGAGACTTCTTGGGGCTCGGTTCGGCTTTGGAGTCCTTCTCTTCCCGCTTCGCTGTTGTCTCGTTTTCATCTGCCATTTTTCGCCTCGTTTCTGTGACGACCCGACCCGGTCATTAAGCTGGCTGCAGACAGCCTTCTCGCTGATAACGGTGCATCTTGTCCCGCAACGTTCTGTCACTGATGCCCAGGACTTTGGCCGCCTTCGTCCGGTTGCCGCCGGTCTGCCGGAGCGTGTCCAGGATCGCCCGTCGTTCTATCTGTTCCAAGGGCATTCCTTCGAACGGTGCGCCATCGGCTCTGCATTCGGGCTGCTCCAGCGGCTGTAATTCGTCGAAGAGCCATGAGACATCGGCCAGCGACAACGTCGGCCCAACCCCCAGGATCAGCGACGTTCGAACCACGTTGCGCAATTGCCGGACGTTGCCGGGCCAGTGGTACTTGGCAAAAATATCCATCATCGTCGGGTCCAGCCTGGTGATGTGACGCTGCACTTCGCGGGCATACAGGTTGACAAAATACCACACGAGGTCCGACAAGTCGTCCTTGCGTTCTCTCAAGGGACTGAGGACCAGCCTTGTTCCGCTCAAGCGATAATAGAGGTCTGCGCGAAACCTGTCCTGCCGCACTTCGTGCAGCAAATCCTTGTTCGTGGTGCTTATGATCCGGACGTCCACGCGCACGCTTTCGTTTCCGCCGACGCGCTCGAAATCCTGCTGTTCGAGCACGCGGAGAAGCTTGGCTTGGAACCGGGTGGGCGTCTCTGTAATTTCATCCAGCAGCAGCGTCCCGCCGTGGGCCATCTCGAACCGCCCTTTGCGCTGAGTGTAAGCCCCGGTGAAGGCGCCCTTCTCGTGCCCGAAGAGCTCGCTTTCAAGCAGCGACTCACTCAACGCGGCACAATTGATTCGAATGTATGAGCCCTGGGCTCTTCTGCTCTTCTGATGTATCAGATAGGCAATCAGCTCTTTGCCGGTCCCGCTCTCACCGCTGATCAAGACCGGCGCCGACGTGGGGGCGATTCTCCTGGCCAGATTGACGGTTTGGACCAGAGTTGGACTTCGGCCCACAATCCGGTAGAGGCAGTGCGTATCTTCCTGAGCAGCAGCAACCGTGCAGACATCGTGGTTGGGCAGAAACGTGTCCAACAAGACTTCCACCTTCTGTCGTTCCGGCGGCCTGGTCAGAAAATCCCGACAGCCCTGTCGGACGGCCTTTACCGCCGTTTCGACGGTCCGCTCATTGTTCTGCGGGCCGTCGCCCTGAGCATCGGCTATCATAACCACCGGCAGCTCCGGCCGGATTGCCCGGACTTCGGTAAGCAGCTCGAAACCGTCCTGCGGCTTACTCGAATCCTCCGATCCCGGACTGATTGTTTCGCCGGCCAACAGGAAATCGCAAGTACCCTTGTTGATAAAGTCAAGAGCCTCCTGCTTGCTGCCGACGAGATGTCCGCGAATTCCTTTACGGGCCAGAATCTCGAGCACAAATCGAGCCAGCTTGGGATCGTTGTCCGCGATCAATACATTTGCAGTATCTTCTTTTCTCTCCATGCTCAAGTCACCTGTTTCGGTTCATTTGCGTCCGGGCTGTTCCGGCCCTTCGAGCAGCTTGTGAGGTTCGTCTCTGAGATACCACTCGATAAGCTTGCCCTCGGCTTTGCCCAGCTCCGTCCAGGGGGACTGGGGATATTCGGTCAGTAATTGTCCATATATCTTTGCTGCGGCGGGCCGGTCATGATCTCGCAGACAGTTACCGATTTGAAACAAGATCCACGGCCTGTCGTTTGGTGCGTCGGGATCATTCGGGTCGGTGCGTTTCAGGGCCTCGCGGTAGAACTTCACGGCCTCTTCCAGGTTGCCGCCGGAAAACAATATTTCGCCCAGCTCAAGGGGGTCCCCTACTTTGTCGGGCTGTTCCGCCAGGGTCTTGAGCTTCTGCAAAGTCTGGTCCGTGACCTTTTCCCCGGATAGCTTGGATTCGATGTCTTGCTTGTGATTTTCCGGCTTGGCCTGCATGTCTAACGAACTGGCGTTCGGCTCGATGACCGGGGGCTTTGCAGAAACGACGGCGGGCGCGGCCGTTTGCTTTTCCTCCGGCCCAAATTGTACGGAGCGAACCTGTTCGATCATTTGCCGGAGCTTGCTCTCGTTCTGGCGGTCCTCTTTGCCTTCGACGACGCTGATCTCCTCCCGCACCAATTGGTGCATGAGGGGGCCGTTTGGGTCTCGTGGAATGGTCGGATTGTTCTGTGGCAGAATCTCCGGGATGTCGGTGGCCGTGTTTGCATAGGTCATGCCGGCAAGAGAAATCAGAAGATGCAGAGGTACGAACGTAAGACAGAGTATGACAAAGCATGACTTGAAGACCATCCGGAGACACAGCCCGAACTGACCCGCCTGGTGATCCGGCGGGCCAAACGGTGCAGCCGCGGTTTGTTTTGTGCTATTGCCTGTCCTTATCATTTCCATTGCCCCGATAGCGCCGATGCCGCCTTATCATAGTCCTTTTGCTGGCTGTAGGCCGCGGCCAGCGTTTTCAACGTCTGTTGCTTCATTTGTGGTGACACGTCCGAGTCCAGAAGCTGCAAACAAACGGATATACTTTGCGGGCTTCGACCAAGCTTCAGGCAAACACCGGCCAATTCCAGCGCTGTGTTTTGCGCCAAAGCTCCTTGTTCGGCAACGCTGAGGACTTCACTCAAGCGGCTCCTGGCGCGTTCCAAATCACCTTCGGCGATGTGACACTGAGCCAGCTCGAACGATATCCTGGCGTTCAGTTGCACATCAGAAACATATTCCGCCCTGTCGCGAAGAGAGAGGGTCGCCGTGTCAACCAAACCCATCATCCGGAAAATCCTGCACTTGAGCAGCAGCATTTCGATGGATTGTTCCTCGGACAACGCGACCGCACCGACGTTCTCAAGTGCCTCAAGCGCTTCGACGAGCTGCTCTTGTTCGATGTAACCTTTAACCAGCGCCGTGATGGCTTCGACGTACTGCTCCCTGGAACTCTGCGCCGCCAGTGCATATTGGAAGGCGCTGCAGGCTTGTTCGTATTTTCCCATCGCCATGTATGCCTGTCCCATCAGATAGTACGCTGAATGCAGGTTGCTGGATCCGCTGCTGCCGGCCAGATGAATGTACTGGGTCAGCCATTTGGCTGCATCACTGTACGCCTCGGTTTCATAGCAGCATCTGGCGGCTCCGAGAGCGGAAGCCGTCTTTGACTCGGCGGACAGTCCGAAATTATAGACCCGTTGATAGAGTTGGGCCGCTTCGGTCTTCAACCCCGCCTCCAGGGTTGCATCGGCCAGACGCAAATACGCCTGTCCGTAGATCTCGGTATCTGGATATTGCTCGATGAGCTGCCTCAAGTCTTCCCTCACGCCGTGATAGTCGCGCACATTCGTTTTCAATTTGCTCGAGTGCAAAAGAGCATAGGGTGCCAGCGACATCTGTGAGAACCGATTGGCCACCAGTTTGAATTCCGCGATAGCTTCCGTTGGCAGGTCCACCTGAGATTGCAGGAGCCCCATCACGAAATGAGCGTTCGCAATACGCTTATCGCTGTAGAATGTCAGAACGAATTCTTGCCAGAGGGAAATGGCCTGCCGACTCAGAAAAGACAGGTGCTCGTCCAGAGACGCATACTCGATTGGATCCGAAATAGTCACTTTCAGTTTCCCGCCGGGATTGTCTTGTGGAGATGCCAGCAGGCCGGCGCATCCGGCGACCGCCAGGACAACCTGGTGCGATGTCGCCGCCGGCAGATGCATGCTCACGGGCCGTTGCCGAAGGGTGTCTGTTCCTGCATTGCGACCCGGCGTTTCCTTGAGAGTCCAGTGGATATCGAGGTCTGCGCTGGCGGCGAATTTCGCCATCAATTCTTCAACCGGCGCTCCGTAAGATGTCACGGACCAGCGGGGCAGGTCACCCTGGTATTCGAGCCTTTGAATCTTGGGATCGAGCAATCCCGTGCCCAGGTGCTCCGAGCCTGAATTCAGGACGGTCCGAAGCTCCGCCTCCTGCAATTCAGCAAAAGGGTCCGGCGCGGCCGTGGCACTGCTCCACAGGTCAGCGGGCAGATACATGTCGGCGTTGCTGAGCATCAGGACTTGACGCGAGAGACATTCAGCGATCAGGAAGTGACAGTCGCACTCAAATGAGAGTGCCCAATCGTCATTGAAATCCGCCGCCTTGATCAGAGCTATCGCGTTGTACGCCCTGGTTCTGGCCATGAGGAATCTCTTCCTTTCTATTTCAAGCAGGCTCAGGTGGTAGTTGGCCACGATTCGTACAGCGGGCGAAGGGCTCTGAGAGACGGCCGTCAGAGACCGGCTCGCCTGTTCGAGGTCACCGGCTTGTTTCGCACACAGGGCCATTTCCAACTGGAGAAAGTCCCGTAGCGACAGATCGCTTGCCGGAAGCGCTTGACGAAGTTGTTCATAAGCGGCACGGGCCTTGTCGTATTCCCTTTGCACAAAGAAGCTGCGGGCCACTTCCAAAGACAGCGGCTGTGGGGGCGAGAGTGTGGGCTCCTCTTCCTGAGCTACCTGCGGGGAATCAGGGACCGCCGGCTGGACGAGCGGCGACTGACCGACCGTCGGGGAGGTTTCGTCAGTGGATGTCAAAGGTGAGCCGGCGTCGGTTTGGCCGGCCACTCGCAACTGTGCATAAAGGAGCATCGATGCCACAACGGCAATGGCGGCAATAAGAACCTTCTGGAGGGATGACAAATGCCTGTATCGAATGGATGCTTGCAAGAGACGGCGCCTGGGGGCAGGTTCCCGGACGGCCGATTCCTGCGACGACTCGGCAAGGAGCTTATAGAAATCCTCGTCCCCGACAAACACCTCGTGTTCGGAAAGCTGCTCGTGAGTGTCCAGAGCCCAGACATCGGTTTCGGCGTCCCTCTCGGCGGCTACGCCCGCAAACGGATCGCCATCCGGCTGCAACTCGGCAGAACTCCCATCAAGAGCATTCTTCTCTTTTTCCGTCGCCATAGCTTACTGCTTCGCCCCGAACCTCGACCGGTCTGAGGGCGTATTTTGCAACCCTTTCTTACCCGATAAGTGCAATAACCGTGCCAGACTCGGCGTCCCCTAACAGGAACCGCGTTTTCGTAATTTCCGATGGGAAAAGCCGGGTCGCCGCGGCGGCAGATGCTGATTCATGGGGTCGGAATATGTCAGGATTCTATACATACCGATAGATTTTCTGACAGCGGAGAGTTGGGCTTTGCCTGGTTTTGTCAGCAGGCGGATGCGAGCTGCGATACGGGAACAGATGGGACTGCTTCGGGGACGTTCTCAGTCCTGCCTCGGCAAGCGCGTGAGTCCTTTGAGATGCTGTACTGCTTGACCTTGGCGTAGAGTGTGGCCCTGGTTATACCAAGCAGGGCGGCGGCACGTGTTTTCTGCCAGCCGGTTTCGTGCAATGCCCGGGAAATCAGCTCCCGTTCTGCTTTGGCCAGCGAAAAATTTTTCATCAGTCCCGCCGTCGGGTTCTCGGATGCCTGAGCGCATTGAGTGGCGTCGATAACGATCCTGCTCAATCCGATCTTGTCGGTTGTCTCCAACAAGATAGCGCGGTCGATGACGTTCCGCAGTTCGCGAACATTTCCGGGCCAGTCGTGTTTCTCCAGGGCCTCCACGGCCAATCGAGTCAGAGACGTCACCTTGTTGCGTTTTTCCGGGCAGATGGTTGAGACCTCAAGAAAATACTCAGCCAGAAGTCTGACGTCCTCCCTTCGCTCCGGCGACCGAAGCGGAGCAAGCACGATCGGGCTGACGTCCAGACGATAGTAAAGGTCGCGTCGAAAACGATTGGCCTGGACTTCCGCCTTGAGATTGCGATTGCTGGAGGCGATCATCGTGGCGCTGCAGGTGACGTCCTTGACACCTCCAACCTTCCGGAAGGTCCTTTCCTGCAGCACTCGCAGCAGCTTGGCCTGGAGGTCCGTCGGCATTTCCGAAATCTCATCGAGCAGCAGTGTGCCGGACCCCGCCAACTCCAAAAGTCCCGTCTTGTCGCGGTCGGCTCCGGTGAAGGCTCCCCTGACGTGGCCGAAGAGCTCGCTTTCCAACAGGGTGGCCGTCAGCGCAGCACAATTCACCGCCACGAACTTATCGTTTGGATGTCTAAGCGCGTGGATCGCCTTGGCCACAAGCTCCTTACCCGTGCCCGTCTCTCCAACGATCAGGATCGGGTTGCACCGGCTCCCGGCCACAAGACGAATCATTTTCAGGGCATTGAGAACCGCCGGGCTTTTGCCGGCCATGGATACGGATCCGGCCAGGTCCTCCGCAAAAAAGCGGTTCGGGAACTTCTTCCAATCAGTTGCTGAGAGCTTATTTGTCTGGTCGGTGTTCCGATTATCCGCCTGCCGTTTGTCTTCTATCGTTTCGATGATGCGCTCCAACCTGCTGTAATCCTGTCTTCCCCGTAGATAGTCATGCGCCCCCATTTGTGCGAATTCTGCGGATGATTCCGTGTCACGTTCGTCGCCCCCCACTATCACGACGGGAATATCGGCAAGGTTGTTATCGGTCCTTCTGAGGAATTGCTCGATTTGATTTCGGCCGAACCGATGATCCAGAAGAACCAGATTGGGATAGACTCTTTGGACGACATCCAGAGCATCCAGCGGGTCATCGGTCACAAAAACTTCATGGCCATATTGTTGAGCTAACAGTTGAACGTCGGGGTCATTGCCTACTGCAACGATTCTTCGTGAACTCATTCCTTCAAGACTCCGCGCGCTATCGGTCGTTTTGCAGCACTTTGCTGTGGGTATTTGCTCCTTGCAAATAGTGGACAACCCAAAGCGAATAATCGACAGTCACCATGTGACAACTTTAATCTTTTTATGGGACGGGCCAATAATGTCACCTGTCCCTTTCGATTTGAACGCAGGCAAATGTTCTCTCATAATGTTATGGGACATTGGATCGTCGCGTGGTCCGAAGCCATGATCGGTCGGGTTCAATGCCGAACGTATGAATCGCGGCGAGACGACGTCAATTCTTATGGGACGTCTCTGCAGGAACCGCCGAGTCCTTCAAGCAGAGAGAGAACCGAATCGAGGCGGGTCGGCCGGCGGCGGCAGATTCTTCCGGATGCAGGAAGAATGTGTCCCTTGATAGGGTTGTTACGGAAGCACGTTCCTGTGCTTCTGTTATTTTCGAATCTTTTTTAAGAATTGCCGGCGCATGAGGTTATGTCTCACGGGGCAACTGAAAGTTTCAATGTGGCACGGCACTTGCTATCTTCGGCTTGTAGTTCGTGTTGGTATTCCGCGCACAAGCGCCGAAACTGAAGGAACAAGAAAGCGATAGGCAGGAAGATCATGGAGTCATTATCGCCGGTAAACAGCGCCAGCAACATCCAGATGGATTATATGAAACTTCTGATCACGCAGTTGCAGAATCAGAATCCCCTCGAACCGCTGGACAACAATGAAATGGCGTCGCAGCTTGCGCAGTTCTCGCAATTGCAGCAGATCGAATCCATGAACACGAGCTTTGCCGGCGTTCTGGCCACCGCGGAACGTACATACGCCAATTCGCTGATGGGCAAGGAGATTTCCTTCGAAGCGGAAACGGAATGGGGGACTACCGATATCGCCAACGGCGTCGTCCAGCAGGTGTACAACAACGTGGAGGGGGAAATCCTTTTGGTCGCGGGAGACCATCGTGTCACCTTGGATGACATCATATCAGTCAAGAACTAAACCGGTGATTGAGAGTTTCGACATAAGGAGACATAAGAATGAGTTTTGCATTGTCGGCGGGCGTTACCGGGCTGCAGGCCCATCAGAAGATGCTTGATATCGCCGGTAACAACCTCGCAAATGTCAACACGACGGCGTTCAAGGCAAGCAGAGTAACCTTTTCAGAACTGCTGAATGAGACCATCAAGAAAGCATCCCAGCCGACTACCGGCGTCGGCGGCACCAACCCGCAGCAGATAGGCAGCGGCGTCGGAATTGCCAACATTACCCCCAACATGCTGCAGGGCAATATCATCAGCACGGGCAATCCCCTGGACCTGGCGATCGAAGGTGAAGGCTACTTCGTCCTGAGCGATGGTCAACAAGATGTCTATTCGCGTTCAGGATCATTCGCGGTGGATGCCAACTCGAGCCTGGTTGACCCGGCCACGGGCTATCACGTTCAACGTATTGGCTCGGAAGGTGAAATCGACGGCTTTCAGGCACCCGGCAGCAGTGAGGTCCATGTTCCATACGATGTCGCCATGCCGGCAAAAGCCACCACGGCGGTAGCCGTCTCCGGCAACCTGAGCGCAGATGCGGCGTTTGCCACTACCCAAACACAGGTTATAACTTCGGATGTGACTTACACGTACAACAGTGGAACCGCCGCGACGACAGCGACGCAAATCGACCAGCTTGACCAGTACGCCGGCACCTTGACCTCGGGCACGATTACCATCAGCGGCTATGACAAGGACGGGACGGCGTTCGATACGGGTCTGACCCTGGCAATCGACGGAACCACGACGCTGGGTGACCTCATCGACCATTTGAATACAAATGTCCTCGACGGATCCACGGCCTCTCTGGTCAATGGGCAAATCCGGATAACCGATGACGCCAGCGGCTACAGCAGAACCGACGTGGCTCTGTCATACGCCGGCGACGGCACTCTGACGACACCGGCATATTTCGAGATGTCCACCGTCGGCGGGGAAGAATCAAAGTCCATCAATATCACCGTCTATGACTCCCAGGGAGGCAAGCATGTTCTCTCCGGCGCGTTTGTCCGTACCGATACTCCCAACACGTGGGACATGGTGCTGACCTCTATCACGGGCGACGTCAGTCAGATCACGATGGCGAATCGGCGTATCGAAGATATAACCTTTGACGCCAGCAATGGTTCTTATGCTGGTTTGGGCGGGTCGGATTCGGCCGAGTTTATCATGACCTTTGCGCATGACACCGCGAATCCGCAAACTATTGACGTGGCCCTGGGGACCGCAGGGAAGCTGGACGGCTTAACGCAGTTTGCGGGCAATTCCACGGCCGTCGCACGAGACCAGGATGGCTATGAGGCGGGCAGGCTCTCCACCCTCTCGGTCAACAACGAAGGGATACTCATTGGTGCGTTCTCCAATGGCATCAAGAGGAACATCGCAACAATCCAGATCGCACTGTTCCAAAACACATCGGGTTTGGAGCGCGTCGGTAGCGGCTATTACGTTCCCTCCGCCAACTCTGGAGAAGCCATCGCCACCCAGGCCATGACCGGTGGCGCCGGCTCCATTCACGGCGGATCGCTGGAGAAATCCAACGCCGACGTGGCCACCGAGTTCGTCAATATGATCCAGGCCCAAAACGGTTTCCAGGCCAATGCGCGGACGATCAGGGTGGCCAATGACATCCTGCGTGAATTGACCAGCCTTATTCAGTAATGCTTTTGAAGGTTTGAGATGATGACACCGGCATTCGCCATGACCGCCCAGTTGAGCGCCGCGATGGCGGCCTTGACGCCCATTGAGCGGTGGGATGCCATGCGTCGGCTTGACGGCGATTTTGTGACCGATCGCTGGTTTATCCTGGCCGGCGTGAGTGCGATCATAGTGTTGACTGCGATACTCATTGTCGTCAGCTATCGCCGTGCAAAACAACACAAGGTCAGCAGGCGGTTGTTTTCTGAGTATGCGGATCGACTGGGCCTGACCGGGCGGCAGTGCCAGATCCTTCGCAATATTGCAGTTCGAACCAGGCTCAGACGCAGCGAGTCAATCTTCACGACGGTCGCCGCTTTTGACCGTGGTGCCGCCGAGATAGTGAGAGAAACACTTGCGATTCTGGGAGCCCAAAGAAGCTCGCGCCTCAGTGCTGAGCTGTCTGTGCTTCGCGAGAAGCTCGGGTTCGAGAGGCGTCGCGCCGTCTCGGCCGGCTCAGGCACCAGGTCGAGCACCAGGCAAATCCCCGTGGGTAAGAAACTCCATCTGAGCGGGTCTGACGGCACCGAGCCTGCCAATATCGAGTCCACCGTCATAAAGAACGACGACATTGAGCTTGCCGTACGATTGGCCGGGTCCCTGGAAAGCAACCCGGGCGAATTCTGCTGCGTACGCTACAACTTCGGTGCATCGGTTTGGGAGTTTGATGCGATGGTAGTGAGCTGTCACGGCGGCATTCTGGTACTAAGCCACACCGACGACGTGCGGTTCATCAACCGTCGGCGCTTCCTTCGCGTCCCTGTAAAACAACCGGCTTTCATCGCCCGCTTCCCATTCGCACGAGCTTTAACGCCGGGCGATGATGAAATTTCACGGCAGACTCAGGCGCACGTCTCCGCAGGCGACTGGGGCCCGCCCGAGTTTGTCCGAGCGGAAGTGACCGAAATGGCCGGGCCCGGTTTGCGCATGGAGGCACCGCTGGAGGTGAAGGTCGGCGAGAGAGTGGTGGTCATCCTCAAGATCGGCGGACAAGCTCCGAGCGTCTCGGCCGTTCGTAGTGACGCCGTGAGGCGTTCCCATCGGATGCCCTTACGGGCACACTACGAACGGATCGTGGAAGATATTGGCGAAGTCAGACACGCTGAGGCCACCCAAAACGGCTTTTCCATAGCCGTCGAGCTGATAGGACTGAATGACTCGAACGTGAACGAGCTGATTCGTGCGACGAATGCAGCTTCCGTGAAAGCCGCTGTGGGCGGCAGCCTCAAAGCCGAAGGCTTTGGGGATGGCTCAGCCGAGATCACCCCCAAGCTGCGCTTGAGGGTGCCACCCGCCGCCGTGGTGCAGGGAGTTTAGAATGCCGTCGATCAATGAACAGGTCAGCACGAGCATTGACGCCTTAACGCGGGAGTTTGACGTCATCGCTCACAATCTGGCCAATGCAAGCACCATCGGATACAAGCGCCGATGCAACGCTTTTTCAAAGGCCCTGGAGGCGCAAGACCCAGAGAGTTTTTCACCCGGCACCATAGAGCTGAATTCGACGTTCGACTTCTCCCAGGGAAGCGTCGGCGAGACCGGCCGGCCGCTGGACTTTGCCTTACATGGCAAAGGCTTCTTTGTGATAGAGACGCCTGATGGGCCGCTTTACACGCGGAACGGCACATTCCTCACAAATCAAAACAATCAAATCGTGGACTCTCTTGGGCGGATTGTTGCCGGCCAGGCTGGGCCGATCACCGTCCCCAACAACGTGAGTCTCTTACAGCTCAATGTTTCGAGCGACGGGACCGTCAGTGCCGGCGGAACGCCGATAGGAAGATTCAGGCTGGTGGATTTCCAGGACGACCAGAGCAAACTGATCCCGGTTGGTGAGAGTTGCTATCGAATGCCTGATGCGACGATTGCGCCGGTTCCGGCCGAACGCCTGGCCCTGAAGCAAGGCTACCAGGAAGCGTCCAATGTCAAAATCATTGATGAATTAGTGGACATGATACTTGTGTCACGACTCTACGAAGCGAACATGAAATCGCTCTCGGCCGCAAGGGAAGCGTCCAGCAGTCTTACCAGTGCAGCGATGGGCTAAGAGACCAGCCAGAAGGAGAATAGCAATATGTTGAGAGCGTTTTCAACGGCGGCGACGGGGATGACCGGCCAGCAGATGATGGTGGACGTGATCGCCAACAATCTGGCCAACGTCAACACCACCGGGTTCAAGCGAAGCCAAATCAACTTTCAGGATTTGCTTTATGTTACGCTGAGCGAACCCGGCACGGAAGTGGCTTCGGGCATCAATTCCCCCAGCGGCACCGAAATCGGCAGCGGCGTTCGGGCGGCTTCGACCGTCAAAGTCTTCACGCTCGGAGAGCTTGAGAATACCGCAAGGCCTCTCGACATCGCTATTGCAGGGGATGGATTCCTTCAAGTGACAATGCCCAACGGCGATTTGCGGTACACCCGTGACGGTTCGCTGCAGCTCAACGCCAACGGGGAGCTGGTGACCACCAGTGGATATGCCATCGAGCCGGCCATCAGCGTTCCCACGGACGCCGTCTCCGTGAGTATCGAGAAAGACGGCGGGGTCAATGTGACGGATTCTTCCGGGACGCAGTCCGTTGTGGGCACGGTTCAGTTGACGCGCTTTGCGAATCCCTCGGGCCTTTCGAACGAAGGAAATAACCTGCTCTCGGAAACCAAGGCAAGCGGCACGCCCACGACCGGCACGCCGGGGGAAAACGGCTTCGGCACCATCCAGTCGGGATTTCTGGAGAAGTCCAACGTCCAAATGGTCACGGAACTGGTCAATCTCATCACCGCCCAGCGGGCCTACGAGATCAACTCGCGGGCCATCCGGGCCGGCGATGACATGCTTCGAACGGCCAGCGAGATCGTCAGATAGGAAATCATTATGAGTAAGAGCAAACGCACGAGAGCACGAGCCCATAGGAACGCGGGGATGATTGTTATTTCTGTGGGTATGACTCTTGCACTTTTCTGCCAGGCTGCGGCGAATAACGCTCCCCAAAGCTCACAGGAGAAATCAGGCCTGAGAATTTACCTGCCAAGAGAGGTTTCGGTCGGGGAGGGCGAGCTGAGTCTGGGGCAGGTCGGCATAATCCGGGGTGAAGATTCTCTCGTCGCCAGGGCGAATGGAATTGCGTTGGGGCGGATTTCCGTGCCGGGACAAAGCATCGTTATCGACAGGCCAACGGTTTTGAGCAGGCTGGCGTGTAGCGGAATCCCAGCCTCGAAGGTGATATTGACTGGAGCCGAGCAGATGACGGTCAAGCAACAACACCGGGTTATCAGTGCCGATGAATTCGTTTCGCTGGCAAGCTCGTTTCTTGAAAACCATCGTCCCGGCACGTCGGTTTCGCAGTGGTCTCCAACGCGAAAACCAGAGCATCTTGTCCTCCCGGGGACGTGCAGCGATATAAGATTCTCCCCTCGCCTCAGCGAAAGCAGCGCGACGAACCAGGCTCGGGTTGAGATTGCCGTGTTCGCGGCCGACAGGAAGATTGCCGTGCGTGACGTTATGTTCGCCTTGAAATACAATTGCCGGCAAGCCGTCACAAAGACAGACATTGCCGCGGGCCAGACGATTACCCCTGAAAACGTCGAGGTACAAACGAGGGAGTCGAACTATCCGGAGCCGGCCGACTGGACCATGCCCTATGGTCTCGTTGCCAAGCACCGGCTGCCGGCCAACACGACGCTGCGTCCGCACATGGTGGGAACTTCCGAGTCGCCCACGGTGGTCACGCGAAATCAAACCGTTGCCATAAGAGTTGAAAGGCCCGGACTTCTGATTACCGCGGTTGGTAAGGCGATGGACGACGGCAAGGCGGGTGACTATATCAAAGTGCGGAATGTGGATTCGCAGCGAATCATTCTGGCAAAGATCAACGCAGACGGAAGCGTGGAACCGGCACTCTGAGATTTGAGATTTCAAATCTGAGATTTCAAACAGCGACGAGGCCCAAAATGGAAACATCCGGAAAGGCTGAAATTATGAATAGTAAAGTGACCGCAGCGATTTCTTTGATTGTCCTGGTATTCTTTTCGACGGCTTGTTCACAGGCAGGCTCGATCTGGGCCAGAAGGGACAAGAACATGAAGGCCATATATGCCGACGATGTTGCCCGCCGGATAGGAGACGTCCTGACGATCAAGATCAGCGAAAACAGCAGGGTTGATAACAAAGCCAAGAGAGACATGCAGAAGGGAACCGACCGGTCAACCGCTTTCGATGGAAAGCTGGGCAATTTCGCCGACCTCGGCGAATTCGGCATGAGCGCCGAATCGGACAATGAGTTGAAAAGCAAGGCTGATTACAAAGACGAACGCAAGTTTGTGGACAGCATCACTGTCGTTGTTATCGATATCCTGCCGAACTCCAACCTTGTCGTCATGGGAACTCGTCAGCGCGACATCGGAGGGGACATCCAGACCATCGAGGTCAGCGGCATCGTCAGGCCGAGCGACGTTGCATTTGACAACACGGTCAAGAGCGAACAGGTTGCGGATTTTCACATCGTCTCCAAGAACGGCGGGGTTTCGGCTCCATACACCAAGCCGGGCTGGCTCGGCACGATTTTTGATATTATTTGGCCGTTTTGAGGATCCCCCTTCGGGTTGGTTCGATTGTTTGAGAGCGACAGGCTATGAAATCGATAATGAGCGAAAGACAACGGGGCATCACGGCACTGATGATTTGCGCCTTGGCGGCCTGCATATTGTTCTGCCCGGTCGGGCGGGCTGAGCGCATCAAGGACATCGTCGATATCCAGGGCCTTCGCGGCAACCCGCTCTCAGGCGTTGGTTTGGTCATCGGTCTGGCCGGAAGCGGCGACAGCACCCTGCTTTCGCGGCAAATGCTGACGAATTTGTTGAGAGATTCGGGGCTCGTTCTCAATCCTTCCGATTTAACCGGCGGCAACGTTGCTGTGGTTTGGGTTACGGCCGAGCTGGGGCCTTTTGCCCGTGAAGGCTCGCGCATCGATGCCGATGTTTCGGCGATAGGAGACGCCAAGAGCCTTCAGGGCGGGAAACTTCTGCCCACGCCGCTGAAAGGCCTGGATGGACAAGTTTACGCTGTGGCCGACGGCGGAATATCCATCGGTGGCTGGACGGCGACAGGCGACAAAGCATCCATCACCAAGAACCATCAGACCGTTGGACGCATTCCGGATGGCGCAACAGTTGAGAAAGAGGAAATTGCCACGTTTGTCGAGCAGATCGGCGGCGAGCGGGTGATCACGCTGAATCTGCGAAACGGTGATTTCTCGACCGCCAGACAAGTCAGCGAAGCCGTGAACAAGGGCTATCCCGATAGTGCGGTTGTGGTGGACGCCGCTACCATCCGGGTGAAAATACCCGAGCAAGTCGCTCAGGAAGGGATTGCCGGCTTTATCGACGAGATTACACAGCCCGAAGTGACGGTGGACGTTCCCGCCGTCGTGGTGATCAATGAACGCACGGGTACGATTGTCGTCGGCGAAAAAGTCGGCATATCCGCGGTGGCGATCTCCCAGGGCAGCTTGGTCGTCAAGATTAAGGAAACCGAGATGGTCTCGCAGCCGACGGCCCCGTTCTCGGACTCCGGCACGACGCAAAAAGTCCCGGATACCATGATCGGGGTAGAGGAAAGCCAGGCATACCTGATTCCCATGTCCCGCTCGGTGACCGTCTCGGAACTGGCCAAGAGCCTCAATGCCATAGGGGCTACACCGACGGACTTGATCGCGATATTCAACGCTCTCAAAAAGGCCGGCGCCCTTCAAGCCAGGCTGGTGATTATGTAGGAGCCCTCCTATGGACAGCGTCAATTTGATTCTGACCCAACCCGTCCGCCCCCCGGTCCCGCTGGAGCATCTCAAGGAATCGGATGTTGAGAATGCCTCAGACGAGAAGAAGAGGCAGATTGCCAGGGATTTTGAATCGGTCCTGCTGACCAGGCTGATGGACCAGATGAAAGATACTATCGGCGACTGGGGCTTTGAAAAGGACGGGTCCTCCGGCCAGGTCCAGGGAATATTCTGGTTATACCTCGCCCAGGACGTTGCCAACAACGGAGGGATGGGGCTGTGGAAAGACATCTACCAATTCGTGGCCGGTGGTAATCAGACGAATGCAGCAGAGAAGTCACTGGATGGGCGTCTATGAACGCAGTCAGAGTAGAAGACAAAGTTGAGGCGCTGCTGGCGTGTCTCGATAAGGACGCTCGGCAAGTCCAGGAGAGCTTGTCACAGTTAAACGAGCTGCGCACGCTGGTCATCAAACGCGATGACGCGGCTCTGGGCAAGCTGCTTGAGAGTATTCAGGCCCAGTTGGGTCACCACAGGAGTCAGGAACAGGACCGGCAGTCGATTCGAAAGGGCCTGGCGGACGCCCTTGGATGCGACGTTGAGCAAATGACCTTGTCGGCGCTCCAGGAGAATCTGCCGGAAGCGAAGAAGGAGCAGGTAAACCAGATGAAGGCAAAGCTGAAATCGCTGGTTGCCGAACTCAGGAAGGAATACTTGGGTACAGTGCTGCTCTTATCGGAATGTTCGAGGCTCAACAACCTGCTTTTGAGAAGTATCTTCAATCTCGGCGGGACGGGGGATGTATATTACAACGCCAATGGCGTGACCCGGCGGCAGACCGAGACGGCGTTTGTGAATCTACAGTTGTAAACGCTCCGTAGTGTCGCGGGATGTCAGCGCACGCGACAAGACGTATCGGGGCCATCGTCACAACAAGAGTTAGAACATGGACAGTTTTGGCATAGGGATTAGCGGTCTTAATGCCGCTCAAAAGGCTTTTGAGATTATTGGCAACAATATTGCCAATGCGGCCACGGACGGCTTTCATCGCCAACAGATCAATCTCAGTCCCGCGTATTCGGCGCAGGTGGGGTCGGTCCTCATGGGAGGAGGTGTTGACGTTGCCGGCATCGCTCGAATCATCGACGGGCTTCTTCAAAAGGAGATGTTCAAGCAGGATTCGTCGCTGGAGCAGGTCTCAAAAGAGCTGACCACGCTGCGCACGGTCGAAAGTGCGTTTGGAGAGCTCTCCGGGCGCACCGGTCTGAGCACGACTATCGATGAATTCTTCAACGCCCTGCAGGACCTTTCCGCGCATCCCAGCGAAGCGATATGGCAGAACCAGGCTTTGACCGCTGCCCAGGCGATGACCGGCCAATTCAGGACCATGGGAGATTTTCTTACGTCCTTGGAAAACCAGGTCAGGCTGGAAGCTGAAAATGCAATCAAGGAAGTCAACGCGCTGGTCGTGCGAATAGCCGACCTCAACGACAGCATAAAAAGGCACGAAATCGGCGGCGGGCAGGCCAACAATCTGCGGGACCAGAGAGACCAGGCCATCACCCAACTGGCCAAGCTGATCAGCGTGGAAACCGAGTCGCGAGAGCATGGCGTGGTGGATGTCAGCGTCAGCGGCATCCCGGTGGTGACCGGTACGTCAGCGTTTGAGCTGGAGGTAGGTTTGAAAGAAAACCTTGCGTTGGGTATTGGTGTCGCGGGCGAGTCGAACTACACCCTCAACGTGGAAGGCGGGCGGCTTGGCGCGCTGCTGACGTTGAAAAACGATTTGCTCGCCGATATCCACAGCGATCTGGATACGCTGGCTGGTGCGATCATACAGCAGATCAATGAATACCACGTTCAGGGTGTTGGTTCGGAAGGCTCTTTCACCGGGCTGGCTGGCTGGCCGATGAGCAGCGAGACTCTGGCTGATTTTGACCCGCCGGTGTCGGATGGGAACATCTACATAAGGGTCACGAACACCAGCACCGGCGCCGTCACGAGGACGGCGGTCCCCGTCGATGCGTCCTCAGACACATTGACCACCCTTGCCGCCGCCATCACGGCGATCACGGGGCTGACCGCCTCGGTATCGGATTCGCGGCTGAACATCCAGGCGGATGCAAACTACGAGTTTGATTTCCTGCCCTCTGTTCTTTCGTCACCGACGGCCAGCGATTTTACGGGAGCGACGTCGCCCCCGAGCGTATCCGTTTCCGGGATTTATACGGGTGCGACAAACCAGACTTTCACATTTACTGTATCAGGAACAGGCTCCGTCGGAAACGGGGCCCTGCAGATTACCGTGACGGATGGGGACGCAAATACGATTGCGATACTCAGTATCGGCTCGGGCTACGCCGCAGGGGACAAGCTTGACTTGGGCAATGGAATCAAGATAGCGATCAGTTCCGGCGACATGGCTGACGGCAACACCTTCGAAGTGGACGCTTATGCCGATACGGATACGTCAGGGGTCCTGGCCGCAGCGGGAATAAACGTCTTTCTGACGGGCACCGAAGCATCGGACATGGCGGTTCACTCCGGCATAGCGGCCAGCCCGGGTCGCATCGCCACGGCGCTGGGCGCCGACATGACGGATAACTCCAACGCCCTGCGCATGGAAGCGCTGCGGAACCAGGCGATAACGAGTCTTGACTCCATGACGCCCGGGGAATTCTATCGCCGGCTGACAGCCGACATCGGCCAGCAGGTCGCCGTCAAGCAGATACACCAGGATAATATCGAGGCGATGGCCCAGAGTATCGCGAATCAGCAGGATGAGGTCAGCGGCGTCAATATCAATGAAGAAGCGGCTCAAATGCTGATTTTCGAGCAGATGTTCAAGGCCATGGCCAAATACCTGGCCACGATTCAGACGTCGCTTACGGCTGTAATGGAAATAATATGAGCAGCTCGCTTGCCAACGTTTACAATAACGTCAACTATGCTCTGCATCTGCACGGTGCAGCGATGACGCGACTGCAGGAGCAGGCGTCCACCGGCTCGCGTATAAACCGCGTTTCGGATGATCCCTCCGCTGCCTACCGGGTCATGGGATTGAATACCGAGCAAAAGGTGCTGGACAACTATACAGACAATCTTTCGGAAATCGTCAGCTTGCTGGATCTTTCGTCAACCGTGATTCAGGCGATTGCTTCGTCGCTTACCGAAACGAGAGTTCGCCTGACTCAAATTGCCGGCGGCATCTATAGCGAGGATGCACGGCAAAGAACCGCCGAAGGAATCGACGACATATTGGAGCAGATTGTCTCTCTGGCCAACACGCAACACATGGGCCAGTACCTGTTCGGCGGAGGCGACACGACCTCGGCGCCTTATCTGGTGGAGCGGACAAATGGCGAAATCACCAGCGTGACATACCAGGGCAGCGACGAGAATCGAAATGTGGAGGTGGCTCCCGGCGTGAGCTCATCAGCCTTCTACGTGGGTGACGACATGTTTCGTTCCGACGACCGCGCTGAGCTTATTTTTCTGGGCGAGACCGGCGCCAAGACCGGCACGGGAACCTCCACGGTGCGCGGAGATACCTGGCTGACGGTAACGGGCTCGGCCGGCAACTACAGTCTTTCCATCGATGACGGCCAGACGACTTTCAATACTGACGGCACGGACACAAATCTGGCCGTTACGAATTCGGCAACCGGCGAGATTCTCTATATTGACACCACCGGGATAACCGGTGCCGGCGTCGATATGGTTCGGGCCCCCGGAACCTATGACGTATTCAATACGCTCATCAGCATCCGCGACATACTCCGGAACGAAAAAGGGCTGTCCGGCGATCAATTACGCCAACTGCAGGATAGCTCGCTGATTTCGCTGGAAGAGGTCAACGGGTTGATCGTCGAGGCTGAAGTTGCCGTGGGGGCGCGTGTCGGCTTCCTGGACAACCTCAAGGACAGTCTCAAGAACCTGAAATATGACGCCGAGGATGAGACAACCCGTTTGCAGGAGGCTGACATCGCGCAGATTGCCATAGACCTCTCACGTCGTGAAATTCTCTATCAGATGTCGCTGTCCGTCGCCGGCAGGCTCATGTCCATATCGTTGCTGGACTTCATCCGGTAACCGTCCCGGGGGGAATTGGCATCAGACAGGTTTGTTCTTGAACAGCTTGTATGTCTGATATTTATACGGATTTCACGGGGGGATGCCGCGAAATCATCAAATAAACGAATGCCGCCTGACGGCACGGAATTTGCTCAAAGGTCGTTAAAGGTTAGGCTACTCGTGCAAAGACAATGCGCTTGGCAGGATTTTGATGGAGTCATGTAGATGACAATGGAGCCGAAATCGGACCCCCTTGGGGGGCAAACGGGCAATACCGAATGTGGAAACACCAACCCATACGAGAAAGGTCTGCAGTTAGCTGGAGCCGGCAGGTACCAGGACGCTTTGGCCTGTATGCGGGAACATCTTCGCGTCTCGCCCCAGGATGCACAGATTCTGAATGATACCGGGGCTATTCTTCATTGCCTGGGGCGATCAAACGAGGCGATTGACCATTTCATCAGGGCCCGGTCCCTGCGTAAGGACTCGGCTGAGATCGTATGGAACCTCGTCGAGGCGTATCTTGCCGTCGGCAAGGTGAACGAAGCGGTATCGCTCTTCGACGACATGGAGCGCATGAATGTGCTCAACGTGGACGTGCTCAACAGGGCCGCCAACATATTCGTGAATCAGAATAACAAAGCCGGTGCCATCGAGACGCTGCTTCGCTCGCTGCGCCTCTGCCCGAACCAGGAAATCCTCCAGCCGATGCTCCAGGTCATTCGTTCCAAGAGACCGAAGCTGGCGTTCTTCTGCGGCGGCGACGGCATGGGATTCCTCGATGAAATCATGGAGTTCGCCAAGCCGCGTTTTGAGGTGCGTCTTTTCGACGGCCGGACCGAAGAAGAGCTGTATGAGCTGATGAGGTGGAGTGATATTTCGTGGTTTGAGTGGTGCACGAATCTCGCCGTGATAGGTTCGCGGCAGCCCAAGGTCTGCAAGAATATCATCAGACTGCACCGTTATGAAGCGTACGAGCTGTGGCCCCAGCAGGTAAACTGGGCGAACATCGACCTGCTTGTTACGGTCGGCAACAGCTTCGTCAGAGAGGCCCTTCTCGACAGGGTTCCACAGCTTGAAAGCTGGACGTCGGTGATCGGTATTCCGAACGGCGTCAATCTCGAGAAGTTTCCTTTCACCTCGCGCCCAAAGGGCAAGAACATCGCTTTTGTGGCGAACCTGCGAACCGTCAAGAACCCGCCTTTTGTTTTGCAGTGCATGCAAAAGCTACACTACATCGACCGGGAGTACCGCCTGTTTTTCGCAGGAACGTTCCAGGACGCGGCCCTGGAGCAGTATCTAAAGCATATGGTTGCGGCTCTCGACCTTCGCGACGTGGTATTTTTTGATGGATGGCAGCCGGATGTCCGTTCGTGGCTCCAGGACAAACATTACATTGTTTCGACGAGCATTATCGAAAGCCAGGGGATGGGTGTTCTGGAAGCCATGGCTTGCGGCTTGAAACCCGTGATCCATAACTTTCCGGGGGCGAGCGAGATATTCTCGTCCGAATTCCTGTTCAACATCGCCGAGGAATTTTGCGCTGCGATCTGTTCCGATGCGTACGAGCCACAGAGATATCGAAAGTTTGTCGAGGAGCGGTATGCGCTGCAAGATCAGTTGGCCCGGATTAACAATATCTTCACGCGATTCGAGGCCGAGATAGACTCGCGCTGCACCGAGACTGGACATACGTTCTCACTGGATTGGAATCGTGAGCGGACCACGCAGTTTCAAGACGCTCTGACTCCGGCGTATGAGAAAAATGCGATTGCGTGAATATGGCACAAGACTGCGATAAAAAGGCCAGCCCGGTTGTGAGCGTGCTGCTTCCGACGTTCAACCGGCCCCGATATCTTCCTCTGGCCCTGGCCAGTATTTTGCGCCAGAGTTACAAGCGTCTGCAGATCATTGTCGTCAACGACGGCGGCGTCGATGTCAGCGGCATCGTCAATTCATTTCACGATTCTCGCGTCGTTTTCATCAATAGAAAGCAAAACCTCGGCAAGCCCCATTCGCTCAACGAAGCTTTGGGCCGGGCGGAGGGCAAATACGTGGCCTATCTTGACGACGATGACCTGTATTACCCTCATCACATCCAAACATTGGTCAACGCTTTGGAAAGCCGGACGGATTGTCAAGTTGCCTACAGCGATTTCTACAAGACCTATTGCAGGGTATCTTCGGATGGCACCCGGCAGGTCTTGAGTAAAGTCGTGGAAGTCAGCCGGGACTTCGACCGCTTCTTTATGCTGCATTTCAATCACGTTCTGCACGTTTGCCTGATGCACCGTCGGGACCTGATTGACAGAACGGGTCCTTACAACGAGCGGCTCAACGTCCTGATTGACTGGGACATGACCCGTCGGCTCGTTTTCTTTTCCGATTTTCACCACGTTTGTGAAGTCACCGGCGAATATTGCCATCCGATGGGTGAGTGCGACAGGATATCGGTCCAGCGCCGCAAAGACAAAGGCCGGTACGCCGAAAATGTTCTGGCCATACGAACCACCAGGCCTCCCGAGCCCTGGGCGAAGATTCAGGACATGTCCATCATTCTTGCCGATGACCGGCTGGACAAAGAGGTGGGCAAGACCATCGGCGCTATATGGAGGCACACCTTTTATCCCTACAAGCTCTACCTGCCCCTGCCCGAATCTGATTTCGACCGTCTGAACACAGATATGCCGAATCTGGTCAGAGTGCCCGTCGATCCGACATTTTCTACGGCCCAGCGTGTGGACGCGGCTTTTGGACAATGCGAGGGCCAGTATATTGGACTCGTGCCGGGCGGGTTGCCCATAAAAGACATGTGGATAGAGAATGCGCTCTATCCCCTGATGAATAGCGCCGCGGACCGCATCGGGTTCGAGGTGGATGGCTCGACGGACAGACTGTGGGCGGCGGTCATCAGGAAGAACGATTTACTCGCGGCTCGCACGCGTTTTCGTGACTTGCCGGTACGGGAGTCGCTTAGGGCCGCCGGTGTGACACTGAGGTCGCCGGATTTCGAGGAGCTTCCCTTCCAATTCGACAATTTGCTTCTGCAAGCGCAGGCGGAATTAAAGGAGGGCAACTATCTGGAAGCGGCCCAGATGTTTGAATATCTTGCCGGCCGTCATCAGAACGGACTCTGGATGAACGCGTTGGCTGCAAGAGCTTTCTTCAGGGCCGGGGAGCACGCCAGAGCCGCCGAGCTCAGCCACGGCGTCAATCAGAGACGAGCCACGGTGGATACACTTCTGTTGGAGGCGAAAGTCCAACGCGAGCAGAAGGATTTTGGTTCAGCGATCGAATTGCTCAGGACGGCCGAACAGATGCTGTCAGATCCCGACTTAAACATCCCGGCCCCCCTACCGGCTTGCGGATACACTTCTGCGGGCACAAGAGGCAAGCAGAGCGGAATCCTTGAAGGAAACAACTTCCCATGGACATAACACAGAATAACGTTGGCGGGCAGCATGATTCGACCCAGCACTACGAGGTGTTGCAGGAACTTGGGGATTGCTATACTTCTGTGGGCAATGGCGAGCAAGCACAACAATACTACGAAAGAGCGGCCGTTCTGTCCCCTGATGCGCCCGATCCTTACGTTGGGCTGGGAGTCCTTGCCCTTCAGAAAGGGGCTCTCGATGACGCTGAAATCGCCTTCAAAGTTGCGTGCCGGCTGGACGGGCGCTGTGCCAAAGCCTGCGCCGGGCTGGGCCTGGTTGCGCAGCAAAGGGGCGACTACAAACAGGCTTTTGAGATGTATCTGAAGTGCCTCGAACTGGACACGGACAACCTGCTCGCCCTGCTGGGCCTGTTTCAGACCTCGTGCCAGATGGGTTCATTCGCAAAAGTCACCCACTATCTGGAAGTCTATTTGGACATGCATCCGGGCGACGTCTCCGTGATGTTTCCCCTGGCGGCGCTTTATACGAAAGACGGCAGATTAGAAAATTCGAAAAGAGTGCTCCAGGACCTTCTGGCCCTGGACAAAAACCACAAAGACGCTGCGGACCTGCTGGAGGAAGTCGAGCACGGTTTGGCCCAAACCAGGCAGATGGACCCCAAGGTAAGTGCATGCGCGCCGAAGCGTTAGCGGGAGATGGAATCACATGGATATTGGTGCAGGGACCATTGCGAACGAACATATACGTCTGTTGGATGAGCTTGAGGGCCTCTTGAGCAGGCAGATTGAGCTGGCCCATCAGGGCGACTCGGCGGGCGAACAGTTCAATGTTCTGACGGCCAGGGCCGGTTCGCTTGTAGGAAAAATCACGCAGCTCGGCCCGCCCGGCTCTGGGGAGTATCAGCACAGATTTGAGAGGTTGCGGGAACTGTATGAGACCTTGTCTCTGGTGCTCGCTGCTGAGAAAGCCGACGTCTCTGAAGAGCTGAGCCGGATTCGCAAAGGCAGGAAGATCATTGGAACGTATCGTCGTACTATCTGATTGAAAGAAAGGTCAAGCCGTGCGAGTGTTGATAACGGGTATCACCGGTTTTGTGGGAAGCCATCTGGCGGACTATATACTTGAAAATCATCCACAGGTGGAAGTTGCGGGCTTGGTTCGATGGCGCTCACCCAAAGATCATATCGAATCGATTATGGACAGGATTACTCTGCAACGAAAAAAGCTGAAGGCTTTGGGCTGGAAAGAGAGTGCGATAGAGGGCCTGGAGATGGACATCGATGACAAAATAGGCAAGAGCCTCGTAAAAGCCCAACAGGCCGATTTTTGTTGCGTGTCCGGACTGTACGAGGGTGTGTTTGCATGAGAAGAATCAGTTATTGCCAGGCTTTGAATGAAGCGATGAACCAGGAGATGGAGCGGGACCCGTCCGTTTTTGTGTACGGGATAGGGGTCCCCGACCATAAGGGGGTGTTTGGGACGACAGTTGGTCTGATGGAGCGATTCGGGCCGGACCGGTGCTTTGACACGCCGTTGTCGGAGGATGCGATGACCGGCTTCGGTCTGGGGGCTGCGCTGAACGAAGCCAGGCCGATTCACGTTCACATGCGTATGGACTTCATGCTTTTGGCGATGAATCAACTGGCGAACATGGTCGCCAGCTACAGATATATGTCGGGCGGGACGCTGAAGGTGCCGCTGGTTATACGGGCCATCATGGGCAGAGGATGGGGACAGGCGTTTCAACACAGCAAAACGATGCAATCGTGCTTTGCTCACATCCCAGGATTGAAAGTCGTCATGCCGACGACGCCCCAGGATGCAAAAGGGCTGCTCGTCTCGGCGATACGGGACGACAATCCCGTGATCGTCATTGAACACAGGTGGCTTTACTACGCCGTCGATGAAGTTCCGGAGGATGATTTTTGCACCCCTATCGGTTGGCCGAATACGCTTCTGCCCGGCGATGATATAACGGTGGTCGCCACGTCCTGGATGAATGTCGAAGCCCTCAGAGCGGCAGACGTTGTAAGAAAGAGGCATGACGTGAGCGTAGAGGTGATTGACGCTCGCTCGGTCTCGCCGCTTGACGATAGCACGATCATAAAGTCGGTCGAAAAGACCGGACACTGCATCATTGTGGATAACGACTGGATACATTGCGGATTCAGCGCAGAGATAGCCGCAAGAATAGCTGAAAAGTGTTTCGGCAAGCTCAAGTCACCTGTTCGCCGATTGGGTTTTGAAAACACCCACTGTCCCTGTGCAAGGCATCTCGAAGACGCTTTTTATCCCAACGCAGCCACTATTGTCAAAGCGATAGAGGCGACGCTGTCTCTGGAAGAAACGGATTTGTCGGGCGAAAGACTCTATACCTATGAGAATAAGTTCAGAGGGCCCTTTTAGTGAATATCCACGCTCTTGAAGAAAAAGCAGCTTGGGTCCGCCGGCAGATACTCGAGACCATCGCCTCTTCGGGCAGAGGTCATATCGGCGGAGCTTTTTCCTGCGCTGATATCCTCGTGGCTCTCTACTACGCCGGCATCCTGCGTTATGACCCCTGCCATCCGGACTGGAGCCACAGAGACAGGTTTATTTTGAGTAAAGGACATTCCTGTGTGGCGTTGTATGTCATATTGTCCGATCTGGGATTTTTCCCATGTTCCGAGCTGGGGTCATTCTGTCAGCGAGGCAGCATGTTAGGAGGTCATCCCGACAGGCGCATACCGGGCATCGAAGCCGATACGGGCTCTTTAGGTCACGGTCTGGGTATCGGGGCGGGATTAGCGCTCGGCGCCCGGCTGGATCAGAAGGATTTTATGACCGTTGTCATGTTAGGCGACGGCGAATGTTATGAGGGGGCCGAATATGTTTTTATGTGCGCTGCGAACACCTCCGGAGCAGCGGTGATGGATAAGACCCCGCTGGCTCATGTCACTCCGAACGTCGTCATGAATACGCTGATGCTGGACGCGGCTTACAGCGCCAAAGTCAGGAAGTTCCTGTTCATCAGCAGCAACACAGTCTATCCCGCCGTGGACCATCCGGTGGCGGAGGACGAAATGGTGCCGGGGGATTTGTTTGAGAAGTATTTCTGCGTTGGATGGATGAAGCAGTTCACAGAGATTCTCTGCCGGATGTATGCGGAAAAAATAAGGACTCCCATGCAGATGGTGGTCGTCCGGCCGGCGAACATCTACGGCCCGGACGACGATTTCGAATGGGAGACTTCTCACGTTCTGCCCGCGTTGATTCGCAAGGGCAAAAAGATAATCGCGGTTTATCACAGGAACGTATGATCGTGCCGCTATACGGGCGACAGCCGTTCCAAGCATACACAGGATGACCAATGACGCCAAAGGGGACGCAGCGACAAATTCTTAAACTGAATGTTGGCTCCGGAGGCGCCCCTATGGAGGGTTTTGTCAACATAGATCGCCAGAACGCGGACATGAACATCGATGTTCGCAAGGGCATGCCTTTTGACACGAACAGTGTTGACTTTATCTATTGCAGCCACTTCATAGAACATCTGAGTCACGAGGAGGCGTGGTGCTTCCTTGACGAATCCTTCCGCGTGTTGAGACGAGGAGGAAAGATACGGCTTTCGACTCCCGACCTGAGAATCTTTGCCGCAAAGTACCTTGCCCGCGATATCCAATTCTGGGATAGCCGAAGGTGGCCGGGTAAGACTTCGGCAGATCAGTTCAACTATGTCCTGCGGGAGATGGGCCACTCGTATGTTTATGATTTTGAGAGCCTGCAATCTCTTCTGAAGTCGGTCGGATTTGCACGGATTCAACAGGTTCCCTTCGAAGCGTCACTGGACAACCGGCCTGATGTAAGTATTTTTGCGGAAGCTGAAAAATTCCCCGCCGACCAGAACCCCAATACGCCGGACTATATGGATGTTATGTGGGCGGGCAAGAAATTTGGCGTGATATCCGAGCAGCCGGAAAGGATCAAGCTTTATAAGCAAGTGGCGTCCATGTGTAGAGGGCCGAGCGTCCTGGACCTTGGCTGCGGTGACGGAGCGCTCTTATCCTATTTGCCCGATGACCTGCAAAAACATGGGATCGATTTTTCGAGGGTTGCCATAGACAGAGCCCGTGAAAGACACATCGGTCATTTCGAAGTAGGTGACATTCAAAACCTGAACTACGATTCGGATACATTTGACACCGTCATCATGATGGAGGTGCTCGAACATATCGATGATACGGACGGCGCAATTTCGGAGGCCGTCAGAGTCATGAAAAACGGGGCACGGCTGATAATTACCGTGCCCGATCAGGAATGTATTACCGATGAGAAATGGCCCGGCGGCGTAAGTCTTCATGTAAGCAAGTGGTCTGAAAACAAGGTAAGAAGCCTGGCTTCCAGGTGCGGTCTGAGCGTGGCCGAGATGCGCAAATTCGGACCCAATTTGATCTTTGCATTATCGTGCTGTAAGAACTCCGTATCAGTGACGGACAACACGGACCGCGACGCCAAAGTCTCGTTTGTTATGATTGTTCTGAACGGCATGCCGTTCATTGAATACAGCCTCAAATCAATCTATGAGTTTGCCCATGACGTGATTATCGTGGAGGGCGCCGTTGAGAAGTGCATGTTCGCGGCCAATGCGGATGGAAGCTCGACGGATGGAACGGTTGAATTCATCAAATCATTCCCCGACCCACAAAGAAAAATCAAGCTCGTCCAGGGCAGGTGGCCGGAAAAATGCGAAATGCAAAACGAGGCCCTCAAGCACGCCACGGGGGACTATGTCTGGCTGATAGACTCCGACGAGGTGTACAAAAGAGAAGATCTCGACAAGATAAAGTGGATTCTGACAGACGACCCTTCGATTACCCAGGTCAATTTTATCCCGGACAATTTCTGGAGGGGGCTGGATCACATTTTCGTGTCGAGCCGCTTCTTCGAGCCGGCGTGTCACTACCGCCGCCTGTTCAAGTACGTTCGCGGCGCGGTTTTCACCTCCCATCGCCCCCCTACAATGACGTGGCCCAACTCCGAGCGTACTACCGAGCAGATGCATCTTTTGGACGGGCAGACGACGCGAGAGATGGGCGTAGTCCCCTGCCACTACAGCTACGTGCTGGACAAGCAGGTTCAGCAGAAAATCGAGCTCTATCGGAGATATGGCTGGGGCAAGGACTGGAATATTGATCTGCTTGAATGGTACAAGGAATGTTTCCTCAAATGGACGCCCGAAAACAGGCACGCCATAGAGCAGCAATATCCGGTTTGGACGGGGGATAGAAACTCTCGCACGCAATTGTTTACCGGCACTCATCCGGAGGTCATGAAGGGCTTCAAGGGCAAGCTGCCCCGGAATGAGTACTGGCCGGAACAGCAGACCTTACACGCTATTGGTGACGCCAATTCCCGGAACAAAGCCGTACAGAACAAGCGGGTAAGAGTTGCTGCTGATTACGTTCAAGCCGGAACGCAAGTCGCAGACGAATCCTCGTTCGGAGCGGAAATTCGACAACTGTTTGCCAAAATCAGACCGCGCAAGATCATCGAGACGGGGACGTACCTCGGGACGGGGACCACGACGATCATCGCCGGGGCGCTGGAGGCTCTCGGTATCCGCGATCCGGCGTTTTACACCATCGAAGTGAACCCGCAAAATTACGCCTGCGCGAAAGAATACTTCGCTGCGAACAAGATGAATGTCCAGGCTCTCAACGGCCTGTCGGTGACTCGGTCCATGCTGCCGGACAGGGACCAGATAGCCCAAAGGACAATTACAGACGTTGATTTCGACGGCATCTTTGTGGACCATAAAGAGCAGAGCCGGGTCGAGCTTTACTATGGCGAGACGGATTTTCCACACGCCGAGGATGACTTGCTCTTTAAGTGTCTCGCAAAGTTTGACTTCAAACCAGACTTTGTCCTTCTCGACAGCGCCGGGCATATCGGGAGCATCGAATTTGACTACCTCATTGAAAACCTGCAGGGCGAATGCCATATTGCCCTGGACGACATTTATCACGTCAAACATCATCGCAGTTTCCAGCGAATACAAAGCGACCCGCGTTTTGAAGTGATCACGGCTTCAAAGGAGAAGTTTGGGTTCTGCATAGCGCATTTCACGCCAAAGGCGGCTGTCCAGGGGCAGTCTATCCGTCATCTGTTGTGGGTGCGGACGGATTCTATTGGTGACGCGGTTTTGTCGTCATCGATGCTGCCGCCTCTGCGAAAAAAATATCCCGCCGCATCGATTACGGTGGTTTGTCAGGAACATATTGCCGAGCTTTATGAGGCCTGTGATGCGGTAGATCGGATTGTTACTATCCCCACAGAACATCGCCGGAAAGATCAGCGTCACTATGATGAATTTTTAGATACGATACGAGCATTAAATCCGGATTTGCTAATCAACAGTGTGTATTCGGTTCATGGGTTATCCGATTTGAAGGGATTGGAGTTTATCCCGGAGCGTATTGCAATACGGCAAAGCCCACAGGCCACTTATACGAGACTAATCCCGATATCATCAGAGATAAAATCTGAATTACAGCGGCATCGAGCATTTTTGCATGGACTTGGAATTGTCTGTGAATCGCTGGAGCCTTCCGCCTGGATAACACAGGCGGATATAGATTACGCCGATGCGGTACTTAGTGAATATGGTCTGGATTCGAAGAATACGATAGCTTTTTTTGCCGGCACGCGGACAAACAATCGAGCCTATGAAGGTTATTTGGATGCTTTGCGTCCGATTGTTGAGCGACTTGGTTGTTCGGTGATTGCATTAGGTTGGGCTGCCGAGCATGCAATCAACCAGGTTCAATTGGATGCTTTGAAAACGAAGAAGGTTAATCTCTGCGGTCAAGTAACTTTGCGTCAGTCGGCAGCAATTTTGAGTCGCTGCCGGATAGCATTTGGCGCCGAAACCGGCCTTGCTCATATTGCTGCGGCAGTCGGCGTACCTCATGTGATTTTGATTGGCGGCGGGCATTTTGGCCGGTTTATGCCCTATAGCCCGTTGACGTCACTGGTTTGTCTGCCTCTGAATTGTTATGGATGCGACTGGTCCTGCCGTTATAAGCAGGTCCGCTGTATTCGAGGCGTGAAGCCGTATGTGATAACCCGCGCACTGGAGGATTGTATGTCCGGCAGCTCAGATAAAACCCGAATCTATCTGCAAAATAGTGTACCTTCAGAGTACGATAACCGCTTGCTGGCTTCAGAAGCGATAGGTGCTTTTGCGAATCCTGATCAGGTTAGTTTGGTTTATGTTGATTCACAAGAGAACCGAAACATCCATATTCAAGGCGGTAGTTACGATGTTAGTATTGTGTTGGCGACAAAAAACCGTGCGAAACTGCTCGATAATATGATAAGCAGTCTGAAGGAGGCTGTAGAGGGTATCAGTTATGAGATTATTGTTATTGAGGGTGGTTCTTCCGACGGTACTCCGGATGTTCTGCGTAAACATAACATAACTCAAATCTATAAGGAAGAGGAATGCCTTGGGCCGGGCAGACATTCCTGGCCACAATTATATAACTTCGGTTTTTCAAAAGCCCGCGGAAAATGGGCGATGTATGCCAGCGATGATATTGCTTTCAGCGAACATTGTATCTCGAAGGCACTTGAAATTCTAAACAAACAAAACGAAGACGTAGCAGGCGGGATTTTTTACTATAAAAACCTTTGCTCTACAGAACCTCAATGGGCGGATTTTGGCATTGATTTTACTTATGGCCCAAAATTATTGATGAATTATGGTCTGCTCAGGTCAGATTATTTCAGGCAGTTCGGCGGCTTTGACGAAGCTTATCGCTTCTATTGTGCAGACGGTGATTTGTGCCTGAAGCTATACGAAAAAGGCAAACAGCTTATCCCTCTGCCCGGCTGTTTCGTTACTCATAACAATGTCCTTGACGTGCAAAAAAAGGAAAATTTTAGGACGAGCAATCTTAATATTGAATTGTACTTGAAGCGATGGATGCACTTTGTCCCCACCCACCAGCTTCCAAATCCAAAGCGTTTAATGTGGGAGCAGAATCTATTGGAGCAATCCAATATCGATAATTTAAAGTCGGGCTCTGACAATGAAAAAATCTGTCCCGATGCTTCAGAAAATTTAGTCCAGGAACTTCAAAAAAGAGGTCTTTTACATACAAACCAGCCGCTCCGCCTTCACCTGGGCTGCGGCGAACAGCATCTGGAAGGGTACGTGAATATTGACTATCCGCAGTCGGAACATACCGTGATGAAGCCGGCGGCGGATTTTTTCGCAGATATAGTTGATCTTGCGTTTTCGCCCGGAACGGTTGATGAGATTCGCCTTCATCATGTCTTCGAGCATTTTGACCGGGCTGTGGCGATGGGGCTATTATGCAAATGGCACCAGTGGCTGAAGAAGGGCGGCGTAATCTGCATAGAAACACCGGACGTGGAAGTCAGCAGCAATTTGCTTCTGGGGCAGGATTTGTCATACAGGCAAATACAGGGTGTGATACGTCATATTTTTGGTTCTCACGAGGCCTCCTGGGCGATTCATAAAGACGGGTGGTATGAGGCGAAGTTTAGACATGTTCTCGGATCGCTGGGATTTAAAAACATAAATATAAGCCGGTCGGTTTGGCAGATGACGCATAATATCACCGTTACCGCCAAAAAGGCCGAGAATGTAGATTCGCAAGTCCTGGGCGTTACGGCGAAAAAACTGCTTCGTGATAGTATGGTTGATGAGTCGGCAAGCGAAGAAAAGGTTTGGGCCGTATGGTGCAAAAAGATTGATGAGCTACTCGGAGCAGCTTGTTTGGGGCAAAGTCAAAATGCAGGTTCACAACAGGCGCCTGGGGACAGCAAGAACTTTACCGTGCTGATATTCAGCAAGGATCGTGTGATGCAGCTGCAGGCAGCAATTGAGTCGTTTAATTTGCATTGCCGGGACAACGACACAGCCAATGTCGTTGTGCTCTTCAAAGCATCTAATTTGGTACATAAACAGCAGTATGACGAATTGAAGAAGAAGTTTCCAGTCGTTGCCTTTGTTGAGGAAACCGATTTCAGAAAGCAGGTGTTATCGCTTATTGAACGCGGTAAATATGTGCTCTTTCTGGTTGATGACAATATGTTCGTCAAACCTTTCTTGCTTAAAGATGTCACAGTTGCTCTTGATGCGGAAAAAAGGGCAATTGGATTTTCTCTTCGCCTCGGCAAAAACACCGAGTGCTGCTATTCGCTGAGTTCCCCGCAGAAACTGCCCGAGTTCGAGTGTCTCAAAGATGGGATATTAAAATATAACTGGCCCGGCGCCGAATGCGATTTTGGTTATCCGCTCGAGGTGTCGAGTTCTGTTTACAGGGTTGCGGATATCCTGGATTTATTGAAGAGGTTAAGCTATCAAAATCCTAATACACTGGAAGCGGAGCTTGCCAAAAACAGGAATATATTTTCATCTGACAAAAGAAGTCTTCTCTGTTTCCATCATTCTGTTACGTTCTGTAATCCGGTCAATAAGGTGCAGAATGTATATGCCGGCAACAGGGTTGGGGCCGATGAAAATTACACCGTTGGAAAACTTGCAGAGCTTTACCGGCAGGGCGTAACCATCGACGTTAACAGGTTCAGCGGGTTTATAAGTAACGGCGCTCATCAGGAAGTGCAGCTTTGTTTTAAAAATATTGCCGCAGGGCCCGTCAAAATATCCGTCATTACGCCGTGTTATAATCAGGCCCGCTATCTTCCGCAGGCGGTCGAGTCCATCGTTAATCAAACATACCGCAACTGGGAATGTATCATCGTCAATGACGGCAGCACTGACAATACGCTCGAGGTGGCCAGTCAACTTGTTGCGAAATACTCTGACAGGCAGATTCGTTTCATCGATAAGCCCCACAGCGGCGTCTCGGATACGCGAAACATGGGGGTGGAATTTGCCGCGGGCGAGTGGATACTGCCGCTCGACAGTGATGATATGTTCGAGCCGAGCTTCATGCAAAGGGCGGTCGATATCATCGAGCGGGAACAGAACGTGGACATCGTCTTTGCCAACATGCAGGAATTCGGCGCCTCGAACGGCCAATGGATCCCCGACGAGTATTCGCGCGCGCAAGTCATGGCGACCGATACGATGCCTTATGCGAGTCTTTACAGGAAAGACCTCTGGCACAAGGTCGGCGGATATGACAAACTGCTGAGCATTCTGCGGCAGCCTGAAGACTGGAGCTTCTGGATAAGCTGCTCCAAACACAACGTGACAGTCAGAAGGATCACAGAGAAGCTCTTTCTGTACCGCGTTCACCCGCAGAGCACATATCTTACGAAGATCAAGCCGAACCGAAGGCTCGCATGGGCCTTCGTCGCGACGTGCCATCCGGACCTGTACCCGGCCCAATCGCTGGTTGAAGCGTGGCGACTGATATCCGAATGCCCGGACGACGTTTACGAGAGAATCACCGAAGCCACTCAGAAGTGTCCTGAACACGGGCTGGCGCACTTCTGGCGAGCGCTGGCCAATAGAAAACGAGCCGGGACCGACGATGCGATGGCGGATTGTCAGACGGCGGTTCAGAAAGCTAAGAGGAATGATTGGCAGAGTGCGTTCGTCTTGATGAGGCGGCAGGCCGGCGAAGGTGATGCTGCCGGCGCCGCCGAGAGCTTGAAGAAGTTGCTGAGTATCAGGCCTGATTTTGGCTGGGCGAGAAACATGTTGCCGGCCGACCGGCGCCAGCGCGCCGAGACCGGGGACGGGAACTCGACGGGCAAACGAAAGATTCTGTTCTATTTCGACAGATTGGGTAATCCGGGGCAGACCAGTCCCGCCGGCACCGTCATAGCCGTATTCAATCTGGCAAGAGTACTGAAGGCGAATTGGCCCGACGCGGTAATTCACGCAACCGGCGATCTTGTCAGTCACGCTGAGCAATATGAGTCGTTCCAGATTCTTCCCTTCCCGTCGGCGCAGGACAGGCAGCGGTTCCTTGACGAATATGACATGGTGTTCTTCGCGACGCATTTGCGATGGTTCAGGGACGTGCCGAAACGTCCTGGGCAAGTCTGGGTCCTGCATCAGCATTGCTGGGATTTCGACGGCGAATCGCTTACTCGCATCAAAGACGTGGATGCGGTGATTTGTCTTTCCGATTTGCACCGGGCATTCCTGGAAACGCGAGGCATCGACCGCGAGAAATTCGTCGTTATTCCCAACCTGATCGATACAAATGTATATTCGCCGACGAATGTCCGAAGGGATAACCACACCATCATGTTTGCGGGAGGGATTCATCCGCACAAAGGCGTTCATGTTCTCATGGATGCGTTCCAACTCCTCCGGCGGCAACTGCCCGACGCCGAACTGCACCTTTACGGCGACGGCGCCATGTGGCGCGGCGGGAACCAGTACGGAGACTATCTCAAGAGCGTCAAACCGCCCGGGGTCTATTTTCACGGCTATATCGACAACAAGGACATGCCCGAGGTCTATTCGAGGCACGGGATACTGTGCCTGCCGTCCGTGCTGGAGACTTTCCCCCTTGTGACAGTGGAGGCGCAGGCGTGCGGCTGTATCCCGGTGGTCCACAAAGTCGGAGGCGTGGCGGCCACCCTAACTGACGGCCGGACGGGCTTGTTGTATGAACCAAACACGCCCGAGAAACTGGCTGAGACGCTCATCCGGGCGATCAGGATGGCTGATGCGGATCCCTCCATGCGTCAGAGGGCAGTGGACTTTACCCGCGACAACTTCAGCACGACAAACACCGCAAAATACATATCGAGGCTTGAGGATAGACTTGCAGTTGTCCGGCAAAGAGGTACATCCAAAGAGCTGCCACGAGTCCGTTCCGGCGCCAGGCCTCGCCAGACCGAGCAGCCTCAGATCTCCGAAACCAGGCCGTTGGTCAGTGTGATCATGCCCGTTTACAACGGCGCCGACTACATCGGCCAGACGCTCGAGAGCGTTCTGACTCAGGATTATTCGAGCTTTGAAATCATTGTGATTGACGATGGCTCGACCGACAGCACCAGTGAAATAGTTCAGGGCTATCACGATGGGCGTATTCGCTACCTCCACCAGCAGAACAAAGGGGTCTCCCATGCCCGAAACTTCGGCATACGCAATGCCAAAGGGCAGTTCATTATGCCTCTGGACGCGGACGATATGATGGCGCCGGCTTTTATCAGCAGGCACCTCGCAGAGTTCCAGAAGCACCCCGAAGCCGACCTTGTCTATTCCGATGTTTTGCTGATTGACCCGGCCGGCCATCCGATAACAGCCATGAAAATGCCCGAATACCAGGACCGCAGGCGCATGATCAGAGATCTCTTCCGGGCCGGCCATCCTGTCGTGCCGTTCAGGCTTGGCATTCGAAGGAGCGTCTTTGACAAGATCGGGTTCTATGACGAAACCCTGCTGGTCGGCGAGGATTATGACATGATGCGGCGATTTGTCAAAGCGGGCCTCAGAGCGCACCATCTCGGCGAGCCTCTGCATTTGCGACGAATGCAGCCGAACAGCCTCACGAGAACGCATTCAGCGCCGAAGGCACAGAGTCATTTCAGCGTTGTTAAGAGGTTTTGCGAAACATTCACACACGAGGAGCTGTTTCCGGATGTCCCGTGGCACGAGGTACCTGCCGACGTGCGGCAGTTGCAGGCGAAATGCCTGACGGTTGTGGCGTATCTTGCGATGGGGCAAGACTTTGTAAAATCGAGGGCCCCGAACATCTACGTCAAACTGGCGTTTGAAGCAGCCTGCTCGCAGTTGATCGATTGTCTCAAAATAGACCCCGGCAACCGGCAAATCCGCCAGCTCTTGGACAAGTGCGAACGCGGCAGGCAGAAATACGATGAGGCGCCGAGGCAGGCTGTTTCTCTCGCGTATCAGCCGCAATACTGCTGATGCCGGGTCAGACGCCTCGGCGGAAATCGACGTGGAAGAAATTAATGGTAAAGAAAACAAGCGCCCGGAACGATAATAAAGGGTGCGAAAGTGCCACGTACTTCGACATTCGATATTCGTTATTGGATATTCGGGATTCCAAAACGATCTGGCAAGTGAATGTCGAATATCGAACAGGCAATGTCCAGTAATGAAGTGAGTAGAAAGGCAGACAAGCATGTCCACTCTACGTCTTCCGGGGCTCTTAACCGGGATTGATACTTCCAAGCTCATTGCCCAGCTCATGGCTGTCGAACGCCGCACGCTCAATGTCTATAACGAGCGCAAGACCACGTGGGATGACAGAAAAAGCGCCTTGAGCGAATTGGAAACGAAACTGAGCAACTTGAGAAGCTCCGTTCGTGCTTTGTCCGACGCCAATGAGCTCCGCGCCTTCAAGACCGCCTCCAGCGACACCGACAAACTGACCGCCGAGGCATCTTACAACGCGTACGAAGGAAACCACACCGTCGTCGTCAGCCAGTTGGCGACGGCTGAGCGATGGGTCCACACCACCGGCCTGGAATACGCCGAGGATTACGTGGGAGCCGGCACGTTCATTTATTCCTACAACCACCAAGAGACGAGCATCACGACGACGGCAACTACGACACTGGAAGGCATGGTCGGCCTGATCAATAACGACCCGGATAATCCGGGCGTCACGGCAAGTCTTCTATACTACAACGACGCCTACCACCTCGTGCTCAACGGCAATGACGCCGGTACGGATTATGCCGTCCATGTCAATACGGGCAGCACGGAAGTCTGGAAATCCGGCAGTGAGCTGACCTACAACAGTGACAACGCGACGTTGACCACGAAGATAAAAGACCTTGATGCTTTCAGCGGTACGCGCGACGCTGACGATGTTATTGCGATCACGGGTACGGACCACTTCGGGGTCGCCGTAACGCAAGTGAATCTCAGCATCACCGACAATACAACGATTGGCCACCTGATCTCGGAAATCAACGATGCCTTCGACGGAAAGGCGAAGGCCGTTTTTGAAGACGGCAAAATCGTCCTCACCGACAGCACGGCCGGCGCGAGCAGTCTTTCGGTCGCTCTGACCTACAACAACAACGGATCGGGCGGCTCTCTGAGTCTGCCCATGAGCGTCACAACCGAGGGCAATGCCACGACGGCGTCCCTGACGGATTTTGCCGCATCCGACTTTACAAGAACCCAGGCGGCCCAGGATTCGAAAATCAAAGTCGATGGGTTCCCTTCCACGTCGGCGGCTTCCGAGGTTCAAACGGTCACGTTGGGCACCGCGCCGAATAATGTTCCCGACGGTGGAACGTTTACCCTGACGTACCGGGGCGAAACGACGGCCGCTATCGCCTGGGACGCCAGCGCCGCCACCATTCAAGCGGCCCTTGAAGCTCTGTCGTCCGTAAATTCCGGTGACATAACAGTCTCGGGGGCAATCAGTAACGGCGTGACGTTCACGTTTGCCAATACGTTAGGCGACGTTGACCTGCTGATGCTCAACTCTTCTCTGACGGATGGCGGCGTCCCCGTGACGGCAAGTATCGCCGAGACGACGAAGGGCAGTGATGGGTATATCAGCAGAAGCTCCAACACGGTGGACGATGCGATTCACGGGGTCACGCTGCACCTGCACGACACGACGACGGCCGCCGGCGAGCAGATAACTCTGACGCGGGATATCCAGTCGGTGAAAGACAAGTTGAATTCGATGGTCACGGCGTACAACCTCGCGGTTACCCTTATCAAGGAAAAGACAGGCTACAATGAGGCCGAGAAAACGGCCGGCGTGCTCATGGGAGATTATGTCGTCTCGACGATCAGGTCTCAGGTTCGGACCCCGCTGATCGCCCAAACCAGCGGATTTATCGAGGATATCGATACGTTTCTGATGCCGGGCCAGATCGGTCTCGAGCTGGACAGGGACGGGCTGCTGAACCTGAACACGAATGTTTTTGACGAAGCGATCGCCGAAGATTACCTGGGCGTCCTGGCCGTCATCGGAGCGGACAAAAGCGGCAGCACCGACAGCAACACCATCAAGTTCTATCAGGCCAGCAGCAACTATACCACGGCCGGCAGCTATAACGTGGAGGTCGTCGTCAGCGGCGGCGCCATCACCAGTGCCCGGATCAAGGCCTCAGACGAATCGACCTGGCGCGACGCCACGTTCAGCGGCAATATCGTCACCGGCAACAGCACCTTCGACGATAACGGCGACCCCGTCTATGCCGAAAACGGGCTCCAGTTGAGCGTCGATCTGGCCCAGAATGGAACGTTCACCGCCACGGTCAGGGTCAAGCAGGGTTTTGCCGGCGCCGTAGAAGATGTTCTTGACAACGTGCTCAAGGCGACCACCGGGTCGATCCAAATCGACGAGGAACACGCGAACGACCAAATCGAAGACATCCAGGAAAAGATCGAGCTTGAAGAGTATCGCCTTACCCTGAAGGAGAAACGGCTGGTCGCCCGATTCGCACGCCTTGAGAAAACCTTAGCTCTGCTGCAAAGCCAGATGGCCGCCTTAGGCTTTAGCACAGGATAGCCGCACTTTTAACCGCGGACGCCGTCCTGAGCGCAGCCGAAGGATTAACGCTGATGAACGCGGATCAGAAATGTGGGTGGGGATTGCCCCACCATGACCGCTCCCGCCTGGGTCTAAGCAAAGACCTTGCCTCGTCGAAACAGATAGAGAACAATGCCCAATGCGGCTAAGCCGATGAATCCATTCTCACCCAAAGTGCGAAGCAGTCCCATGAGATTCGTCATGATCCCGCCGAAAACAGGAACTGCATCGCCGAAGAGAATCTCGACGACAACTCCAAAGGCGGCTAACAGCAGAGAGATTTCGGTGATCTCGGCAATCCATTTCTTTATCTTTTTGGAATTGCACATTTTTCGACCTCCCATATCTGCAATAGCAAATGCCCTGAAAACGCAAGAAACCTTGATAGTCCGATTCGGGCTTAGCCTCCCGTTCGCCGGATGGACTACAACCACTAAAGCATAAGAAACGGGATAGAGAACGCAAAACCGTCGTGCACTCCGCGCCGAGCAGCCGCAATCTTATAAGACGTCGGAACTGCAAGGTGGGGCTGCATCCGCCCCGAACTCATGGCTGAGCAGGTAGGGTGCGATGAATCGCACCATGAACCCTTCAGGAATGACGGGAAGATTGCCGCGTCGCCGGGCTCCTCGCAATGACCTGTTCTGATTTTTCCTTCGCCGAATTCATCCGGCCTGTGACGTGTAGGGTGTGCAAAATTCATTTGCACACGCGGGCCAAATGTTTATGATAGTGTATAGAATAGGAGGGAGTGAAGAGGCCCGCCATAAGGCTTTGAGGAAGTATGTCAACGTCGAAATACAATGAGTCTGATCTCAAATCAGTAGAACACCTCTTGGGTTATTATGACCAACAGGTGCTTGCCGCCTATCGAAACGAGCCACACAAATACAGGATCACGTCCGATTATTTTGAAGGGGGATTGGGCGTTACCAATGAGTACTATCGCGAGTTGGAAAGTACAGGGAAAAGTAGCGAAGCTGTAAGCATTCGCTTTGGATACCGAACCCTATGTGACGGAAACCTTGCTATAGTAGCGTGGTTACCTGACCTATTTGAGAAGTCTAAATCGCATGTTCAAAAATGGTCCGCGTTTCATTTGCAGAACCCGGAATGGACGACAGACTATGACGAGAGATTTGGTAATTGGGTGCTACGCTATTTGGAAGGGAGTTGGGATGTTGACAATGGCCCGCTGCATTATCTGGGGCAAACCATAAAGATAATCAATGGCTTGACGACTGAGTTGGTGGGCGTTCCTTTATACAAGCACGAAGTAGATGAAACACTGGGTTGTCCAGCCGCTGAGAATACACATCGGTATCAAGACTCACACAAAGGACTGTACGGATATTTGATAGATGGCCTTGATAAAGATTGCATTTCTATGCTTGCATCCAACCTTGGAAAAAGCATCAAAGTTGGCGATAAGAACACAATTCAGGCCATCACAAAGCTATTTCCCGACCTCGAAAACTCCCTGCACTTTGTGCGCGCCGTAAACCTCGTCAGCGAGCAACGTCGCCTTGCTTCTCACGGGGTGCGCCCTCCAGCCAAGAACTTCCCAGCTTTTTCACAGTTTACAAAAGACCTGTCCCTTTGTTGGGACGCTACGAAGGAACTCCTTGCAATACTTGAACGCGATTTTGGGGTAAATGGAGAAGCAGCATATCGACGCCACGAAGCCAGGAAATGGCTACCCCGCATTAATCGTCCGGCCGAAGCCCATTTTTCGATTGTCCAAGTCTCGCAGATGGAGGGCAAAACCATCGAAAGAGTCGAGTTCGGCTTTCGCCAGGAAATAGAAGGCGTACACGAAAGCGAGGCCATGATTATCCACTTCACAGATGGTTCGATAATGAGTCTTGTAGCAGGCTCAAACGTTGTAAATTTGGTGAGTGATGAGAACGGCCTGCGCCCGGAGGACTTCCACGTAGACTTCATAGTGAATTGGGTTCCAGCGCTTCCAAAAAGTGTGGGAAAGATCGGGGAAACTCGGGGGACATAGTTGTTTCTCCCCTGAGGGCGGATTGAGTGGGCTTTGGCCCACCGATCGATTATGGTGGAGCGAGCACCACCCGTACGATTTTGCTCTGCGTATTCGCCTGGATTGTTGCGCGTGCAAGAATTACGGGAAGATTGCCGCGTCGCTGGGCTCCTCGCAATGACGTGTTCTGATGGATCCTTCGCCGAGTTTACCCAGCTTAGCGTTTTTTGTGCCGCAGACGATAGATCAGGGCCAGGACTTCGGCTACGGCTACGTAGAGGTTTTCGGGGATCGGCTGGCCGGGCTTGACGGTGGCGTAGATGGTTCTGGCTAATTCGGGCCTGCTGACGATGGGCACGCCGTACGCGCGGGCAATTTCCCTGATTCGCTCGGCGAGCTCGTCGGCGCCTTTGGCCAGCATCACCGGCGCATCCATCGCCTTGGCCTCGTAGCGCAGCGCCACGGCCACGTGCGTCGGGTTGACCAGAACGACCGTCGCCTTGGGTACTTCCTGCAACATGCGCCTGGCCGCGGTTTCATACTGGATTCTGCGGATTCGGCCTTTGACCTCCGGCGAGCCTTCGCTCTCCTTGCGTTCCTGTTTGACTTCCTGGCGGGTCATCTTCAGGTCGTGCGTGTATTTCCATTTCTGATAGAAGACGTCGGCAAGCCCCACGACCAGCAGGGCAATACCGATACGTATCATAAGGCCGAGGATGATCTGGGCGATAGCCGCAAGCATTTGGCCGGACCAGGCCCAGCGAAGCGACGCGAGCACGGGGAGCTTATCCCATAGATAATTCCAGGCGATCAGCGCGACAAGGATGAGCTTCAGTATCGATGTCACGAGCCTGACCAAAGACCGGCCGTTCACCAGCCTGCCGAACCCTGATACCGGATTGAGCTGGTCGAATTTGAATTCTATGGCCGACGGAGCGAAATTCAGGCCGCCGACGCCGATACACGTTGCGACGGAGGCCACGGTGATCGCCGCGAGCATGGGCGTCATGACCAGCAGAACGCTGAGTATCTTTGTGTTGACGAAGCCCAGGAACGTTTGCGTGTCGGCAAAAACACTGCTGCGGCACGACATCCCATCCCTGACCTCGGCCTGCATCCACTGCATCAGGTTTGAACGCAGCAAGGCAATCGCCGCCACCAGCACGAGGATTGTCACAATAGAGGTCAGCTCCTCGCTCTGCGGCACCTGCCCTTTGGCCCTTGCCTTCTCCAACCTCCTGGGGGTCGGTTGTTCCGTCCTTTCAGCGGCTGAGTTTTCTGCCATAATTACCTGTATCTCTGGCGGTCCTGTCCCTTACACCGGCACCAGCTTGCCCATCAACTCGGCGAATTCGGACAAGAAGGTGCCGATCAACGGCAAGAACGCGGCGACCATCAACAAACCCAGCCCTAAACGCAGCGGCAGGCTGATAAAAAGAATGTCCATTTCCGGAACAAGGCGCGCCAGCACGGCCAGGACAACCATGAGCAGCATAGAGGCGGCCAGCATGGGGGCGGCCAGCTTCAAGCCACACACCAACAGGGTCGAACCCGCGCGGACCATTCCGGTGGTCAAAACAGATATCGTCGGGATACTGCCGGCCGGAAAGGCTTCGTAGCTTCTTGACAACGTCAACAAGAACAAGTGATGGCCGTTCGCGTTCAGAAACATAATAATGAACATCATCTCCAGCAGCTCGCCCAGCGGCTGAGCTTCCTCGCCGGTCAAGGGGTCCAGAATCTCGGCCATGGTCAAACCCATCTCCTGCTCGATAATCCGGCCGCCGAACTTCACCGCCCCAAACAGGATGGCCGCGATCAATCCCAAAGCCAGTCCGTATGTGCCTTCGTTGACCAGCAGCAAGAGGGTTTCGGGCAGTGAAACTTGTTTTGGTGTGAGGGGTACCGGCGTCGCCATTGAGAAGAAAACGGCCAGCAGCAGTGTCAGCGAGACCTTGATTCTGGCCGGAATGCTCGGCCACCCAAAAATAGGGATGACCATGAAAAAGGCCGAAATCCTCATCAGGACCATAAAGAAGCCAACCAGCTTTTCACTTACGGGCGGCATAAATCAGGGTCCGATGTTCTGGATATGGCCGAACATCTCAGTTGTGAACCGAAGGATGACATCCAAAGTCCAGCCGCCGGTGATCAGCATGACCACGCCGACGGCCAGAAGCTTAGGCACGATGGTCAGGGTCATGTCCCGTATCGACGTGACGGCCTGAAACAACGTGACCACGACGCCGACGACGATGCACGTCAGCAGAATCGGCGCCGACACCAGCAAGGTCGTTTCGAGCGTGTGCCTGCTGAGGTAAAGGATAAAACTGCTATTCATAATTGCATCTCAAGATTTGAAATGTAGAATTTGAAATTCAGAATACACATAAGACAGAACACAGAATACAGAATGAGCAATACATCATTCTGAATTCTCAATTCTCCGTTCTCAATTCTCAATTCCCCTTACGTGATTTGAGTTATCTGAACCCCAGGCTCAGGCTCTTGGCCAGCAGCCCCCATCCATCCACGAGAATGAACAGGATGAGCTTGAACGGCAGAGAAATCATCACCGGCGGCAGCATCATCATGCCGGCGCTCAGCAAGACGCTGGCAATGACCATGTCCACCAGCAGGAACGGAATGAACAACAGGCAGCCGATCTCAAACGCCGTGCGGAACTCACTGATGATGAATGCGGGTACGACGATGTGCATGGGAATTTCCATCAGGCTTCGAGGCGGCTCTATCTTGGCCATCTGAACGAAAAGCGCCAGGTCGGCCTGGCGGCTTTGTCGAAGCATGAATTCCTTGATGCAATCGCTGGCTCTTGTTCCAGCCGTTTGAAAATCAATGTCATCGGCAATGTAGGGCTGGATCGAGCTTGCGTTGATTTTCTCGAACGTCGGCGCCATCGTGAATAACGTCAGGAACAAGGCCAGGCCGATGATGGCGACGGTCGGCGGAATGGTTTGAGTGGTCAGCGCGCGTCGGACGAAGGACAGGACAATGACGATTCTTGTAAACGACGTCATCATCGCCAGAAGGCTCGGCAGGAGCGCCAGGCCCGTGAAGATGATGGTAAGTTTGACCGGCGTTGACCAGTCTCTGCCCTGCGCGCCGTCGGCTGTGGCTTTGTCTATGACAGTCATCAGATCACCAATGCTCGGGACGCCGTTGGCGGGAGCGTTGGTCCCGGATTGGCCGGCGGGCTGTTGCCGAAGCGGCAAAGGTGTGCTGGTATTCCGGCCCAGGCAAACCTGCACGGGCGCCAAAACAGCCAATGTCAGAAGAAGCGTTCCAAGATATCTTGCGGTCATAAGCGTTCCGAACCCAGGTCCACGTCGTGTTCCGACAAATCCGGGAAGCCTGGGGTCACTTCCGCCAGCTTCCTGACGTTCTCGTTGGTGCTGCCTATGAGGAATCGCCGCTTGCCGACCTCGATTAGGTGTACCGCCTTGCGGGGGCCGAGATGAACTGTTTCGACGATGCGAATCTCTCTGCCGGGTCGGGCTGCAATCTTCGGCAGCAGTTTCCTGGAGACATAAATCGCCGCCGCACCGAGAACGATGACAAATACTACGGCCAGCATCGTTCGGACAAAGAACTCCTGGCGGCCCAGATCGTAACTGCTCTTTCCTGCGAAATTCGGATCGCGAGCAAACAGCGAGTCGGTTTTTGCATCCGTCCCGAAGGGCGACTGAGAACTGTCGGGCTGAGCCGCCTCGGGTTCGTTTTCCGCCGACCGAGCCGGACAGAGCACAAATGCGCCGCTCAGCCAGGCGGCGGCTGCCAACAAGACCATCGTTTTTCTATCGAACCCAGCCACCAGAGACACACACCTTGACAATCACTGTTTCAGGGCACCGTTATGGCGACGTACCCCAAGTGCCCATGTTGGATGTGCAAATGGCGTGCCGAGACGCCGAAATGGGTATTCTGCCGCTCTGAAGGGCTATCATTGCCCCAGAATCGCCCCCGAAACACAGACATTGTCCAAAAACTTGACAAAGGTGTGAGCTAACGATCTGACCTGAGGATTCCGATCAGAATCTGCGACTGTTTGGATATGGGGCTGTCCGGCCCTGTCCAATCGCCCCCCGCCCCGCACCCCCAGGAGTAAACCTGGCACTGTGAATCGGAACGCAGAGCATTTCGCAGAAAGCCGGCAACTGCCTCGGCTCGTCTGGCCGAGACAACCCATTGCTGTCTCTCGCTGTTTTCCTGACTTGCCAATCCAACAACGTACAATTTGAGGTTCTCAACCGGGCCGGACTTATGCAAATCCGTCGTAAACCCAGTCAAAAACCGCTTTGCAGATTCATCGAGCAGCCATTGCCCCTGTGCGAACGCAATCGATGCAACGACGAAATCGGGTCGCAGCCCCCGAATTTGAGACTTGTAGGTTCTGGAACGCTGTTCAATGCTTTGGAAAATTCGCCGCGTTCTTTCTGTGCCCGCGTCGATTGTTCTGCTGACGGCATCATTGGCATCACCTACGGGATAATAGGTTTTTGGACTGCCAAGATTCACACCATCGTCTGCCCCTCCGAAGAGTCCCGCCGCGCCGGCGAACAAACCGGGCACACCGTACCCTTCAATCGACTGTCGAAAGCTGTGGAGCGTTTTCTCAAAGACTGCCTCACCTTCGTTGCACAGTTTTCCGCTTTGTGCGGTGGCCATTGTCAAGAGCATAACGAAGAACGCCATCAGCAGCGATATCATGTCCGCGAACGAGATTATCCAGAGCGGAGCGCATTCACCCTTTTCTTCGGGGACGCTTGTTTGTTTTTGTTTCTTCACTTGTAGGTGGTCTCATCAAGCAGAGTAATCTCCAGCATTCGCTCGGCGCCAAAATTATTATCCGGCAGCATACCTTTTGCTCCGATGCTGAAGCGGTTTTTTGAAACGCCTTTGCTGTTGAGATAGCTGATCACAACAATAGCTCGATAGATCCCGAGTTCGCCGTCCGGCCCGGGACCGTTTTCACTGACGGCGATCCTCTCAGGCCGCATGTTGATAAACGAAGCGAATAGATCGAGGAAATCACGTCCGTCTTTTGAGAGAGTCGTTCCGGCGGCCCAGAATACCTTCTGTGATTCAATCAGGAATATTTCGCGATTCTCAAAATCGGCAGGCTCAGTTTCGGCCAACAGCCCGGCGCCCTGGGATTCTTCAAGCGTCGGTTTTTCGCTGCCTTTTTCCGACTGCCCTGCCGCGCGCATGTGACGGACCATTGACGATAACGGTGGGTCTCGATACCACCCGCCGTAGTAATTCGCGGAAAGTGCTACTTTGGCTGCCCGGCTGAGTTTCGTTTTTTCGTCGGCTCCAAAGCCCGAAAAAGTTGAAAGCATCACGAAAAATGCCATCAGCAGCGATATCATGTCGGCGAATGAGATAATCCACAGCGGCGCGCCTTCACCACTTTCTTCTTCTTGCTGTTTCTGTTTGCCCGCCATTAGACTTTAGCTTTCAACTGTTCGCGTCGTTTTGCCGAAATGAAAACCTGCATTTTTTCACGCACTCCTGTAGGGGCTTCGCCTTTGGCAATGGCGCAAACGCCGGCTACAACCATTTCCATGGAGATCTTCTCCACCTTTGAGTATTGTCCTAACTTTCCACCCAGGGGCAGGAACACCAGGTTCGCCAGAAGCGCGCCGTAGAATGTGCAGACCAGCGCTACCGCCATTCCTGCACCGATCTCGTCCGGGCTTTCCATGTTGCTCAGCATTGATATCAGGCCGATCAACGTCCCCACCATCGCAAAAGAAGGACAGGATGCGCCCATGAAATCCAGAATCTTCTTGCCCGTCGCGTGCCTTTCTTCCAGATACTGTATCTCAAGGTCCATCAGCTCATGTATCGCTTCCTCATTCTGGCCGTCTATCAGCATTTGGATGCCTTTGACCAAGAACGGGTTTTTGATTTTGCCCATCTCTTGTTCCAGGGCCAGCGCTCCATCGCGCCGGTTGATGGCGGCGTAACTGACCAACATCTGTATAAGCTCCTGCGGCGGTAGGGTTTTGTGCAGAAGCGTCTTTTTGATGACTGAGAAAATGCCCAGAAACTGTCCCATCGAAAAATGTATCATTGTTGCGCATGTCATCCCGCCAAACACGATTGCCAGCGCGGGGATATTAAAGAAAATCGAGAGCTCTCCCTCATGGACGATTGTCCCGATAATTACTATGAAACCAAGAACTACGCCTAATATTGTTGCGAGATCCATAGGACTACGTTCCCTCAACTATCTGTTTCAATCTCTGGCAGAAGGCCGCGGCCAGAGCAGGCTCGGACACGGCCAGCTCCGCCAGCACTTTGGCCTTGGTTCTCTCGGTCATGTAGTGCAGTATCTTCACCGCATCATCCAATCTGCCGTCTTTCTTACCGCCCTGTGTTTCATCCCCCCCCGCCGCGCACATATTCGCCAGTATCTTGCCGGCGCTGCTGGCATCCATTTTGTCATAAGTGGCGGCTATTGATGCCAGATTGGTTTTCTCCGCCTGGTCGATCTCAAGCCTGCTCTTGAGCAGCTTATCTCGTTCACTCTTGAAGTTGGCAACGGTTGAAGCAAGTTCGACCCGGAGGTTGTTCAGGTTGTTGATGTCCTCCTTCAGCACATCCTGGGCCACCTGCAACCGTTGTTCCCGCACGGTCAGAGCCTGCAGCCGGTCGTCATATTCCCGCATTTTCTCCCGGATGTCCTGAATGAGGTTCTTGAGCTGCTGTTCCGTCATGGCTCTTCTCATTGGGCCGGAAACTGAGTCAGCGGAACCGGTCATGCCCGGCTCCGGCAGCGGCTTCTCCTGCTCAGGCTGACCGCTGGCTTGAGCGGGCTCCTCTGACTTGTCGGGAGGGCTTGCCGGGGATGGATGCGTGAGCCACCCAAAGACGAACGCTCCGGCAAAGCTCGCTAATCCGGCTGCTGTCATGATTATTATTTTCTTAGTCATAGGTTCTCTCCAGACTCTGCGCCTTGCGGACAAATGAGACGCCGGCTCTCTCATCCAGCTCTTTTTGCTCCAGCATCTCCTGTTCCCTGATAAACTGCCGTTTCGTCTCTGCTCGCAGTTGTTCCAAACCTTGCTTGAACTTCCGGAGTTTGAGCACCTCGGCGATTTTCTCTTTCTGTTGTGACTCCAAAGCGTGAACTTTGTTCTTGAGCTTCTTGATCTGCTCGTCGCTGGCCGCCGAATACGTCAGAAAAAACTCCTGCTGGCCTAATCGCTTCTTGGGATTCTCCCTGGCCAAGCCATGGACTATTTCTTCCAACATCTTCTGCCAGCTCAGCAATTCGCCTCGCGCTTCCGCCAATTTTCCCGTCAGTTCGATCAATTGTGCCCTGGCTCTTTGCTCCTGCTTTTCCTTTATGTCAAGGACTCGCTGCAGCCGCCATACAAAACGTTTCATTGAGTTTCCAATTCTTCACATGTCACATCGGTCTATTGCGTTTGCGGACCCAACAGGTCATCCCAGGCCCGGGTGATGCCGGTCAAGCGTCTGACCGTCTCAGGAAAGTCCGTTCTGTCCCGGACCGGCTGGACAAGGAAGTTCCGTATCTTGTCGATCAGGGCCACGGCCCCGTCGATGCGCCGGTTGTTGCCCGGGGCAAATGCGCCGATAGTTATCAAGTCTTCGGCATCACAATAGACGGCGTATATTTCCTTGAGCTTCTGGGCCGCCAGCTTATGCTCTTTGCTTGTCACCGCCGGCATCAGCCGGCTGACACTCTGGAGAATATCGACGGCGGGATAGTGGCCCCTCTCCGCCAATTTCCGTGACAAGACGATATGTCCGTCCAGCAGGCTCCTTGCACTGTCAGCTACCGGATCCGCCAGATCGTCGTTCTCAACCAGAACCGTCAGAATACCTGTAATGCTGCCCCTCTCGGCGCAACCCAGACGTTCGATGAGTCTTGGCATCAGGGAAAAGACGCTGGGGCAATACCCTTTCGTGGCCGGTGGCTCGCCCGCTGCAAGGCCTATTTCACGCTGCGCCTGGGCAAAGCGCGTCAGTGAGTCCATCATGAACAGGACGTTCTTGCCCTTGTCCCTGAAGTATTCGGCGATGGTAACCGCAACGAATGCAGCCTTGACCCGCTGGATCGGCGGCGAATCCGATGCGGCGACGACAACCGCGCTTCGCGCCAGGCCCTCTGCGCCGAGATCTGAATCGAGAAACTCCCGAACCTCCCGGCCACGCTCGCCGATTAGCGCCACGACGTTGACGTCGGCGTCACTTGAGTTGGCGATGTCGCCGAGCAGGACGCTCTTGCCCACGCCGCTGCCCGAGAAAATGCCGACTCGTTGTCCCATGCCGCACGTCAACACTCCGTCTATCGAGCGAATTCCCAAAGCCAGAGGATTGGTGATCTTCTCCCGGCTCAGAGCTTCAGGGCTGCTTGCGTCCAACGCCTTCTTGTCCCGTCCGGCCAGGGGGCCTTTTCCGTCTATGGGCTCGCCAAGCCCGTTGAGGACCCTTCCCAGGACGTTGTCGCTCAGGACGATGTGCCTCGGCGTGCTCCTGGCCGTGACTGTATCGCCCGGTGATATTCCCTCGATGTGTTCCAGGGGCAGTAGGATCAGGTGGTCATTATGGAACCCGACCACCTCGGCCAGCACGCACCGCCCAAGACGAATCCGGATGCTGCAAAGCTCCCCCAGCCCCAGAGCCGGGCCGGTAGATTCAACGGACTGGCCGGAAACCCGCACGATAAGACCCTGACAATCCAGCAACTGCACGCCGCTCAGCGCCGAATGAAACTTCGCAAAATCGATCAGCCCGTGATGAACTTCACTTGTAGTCATGTGTTATTCCGCTTTCCTGAGCGCTTTGCCAATTCGTTCCAGATTCTCGTCGATCAAGGACTTGATGATCCCCTTTGGGCTCTCGAGAAGGCATTCCGCCCGTCCGATGTTCGGGTCTGGAACAAACTCAATGCCGGCCAGAGCACCGCCCTGTTCATCCTGCTGCTGCGCTTTTCGGCACTGTGCAAGGTCGTCAGGATTCAAATGCACCACCAAATCATGACGGCTTGGTGCGTGCCCAAGTGCTTCCTTGACGATAGCTTCAATTTCATAGTCCCCGTCGTCCACTTTTTGCATCAGGATCTTTCTGGCGATTTCCACCGAGAGCCTGGCGATTTCTTCTTTGTGCTCGCTGAATATCCCGGCGTACGACTCATTGAGCTTGGCTATCACCGCGTTCAAAGTCTGGCACGCCTGTGAAAATGCCGCTTTCCGGGCATCTGAGCTACCGGGCACTGTGGGCTGCGTCTGTCCACTCGAATCCGCAGGGTCGTAAGCAGGCGAAGAGCCGCCGTCGCTCTGAGGATAACCAACCAGCAGTTCTGCAGAGACAATCGGCCTATCCAGACAGAGAGCTGCCTGTGACATTGTCCTATCGCCCTTTCATCCTGAGTTTGCCTTCTTCATTCGCCTGTCGGAGCGGCTTGACGACTTCTTCTCTGGCATCGAGCACTTCCTTTTCCAGCGGTTCCTGCATCAATGAGATTTCTTCATCCAGCGTGGCCATGGCCCGCTCGGAGATATTCGAGCGTATCTTTTGCACGATGTCTTCGTCGGCGCCGTGAAGGGCGATGGCCAATTTGCCCGATTCCACGGTCCGCAGAGCCTCCTGCAGGGATCGGTCGGCCACCGACGCAATGTCTTCCCACGTTATCATCAGGCGCCTGACCATCGTGGCCGTTTGCTCATCCTGCTTGGCGATTTCATCGAGCAGTTGGCCCCGCAGCTTGTTCTCCAGACCACCGAGCACGATGGCGAGTTTCCGCAGGGTCTGCTCCGGCTTCTCCACGAGGGTCTCGCCTTTGAGGCTCTTGAGCTTTTTGGTGATGGTCGATGCGATCTGCTGCTTGACGCGGTTGCCCACCAGTTCCGGATTCGTCATTTTGCACACGGCCTTGAGCCGTGCTTCTTCTTTCAACATCGCCAGAACTTCCTGGCTCTTCTTCGTCGCCAGCTCGGACAGCACTACGGCAACCGTTTGCGGGTGTTCGCCTTCCAGTGCGAGAACCAGCTCGTCTGTGCCGGCCTGGCGAATATCCGCAAACAGGTCTTTCTTCTCTATCGTTTCTCGAATCTCGGATTGAATTTGGTCAACTTTGTCTTTATCAAGGAGCGTGAGAAGCATCTCATTGAGAAAAGTCCTCACGCTGAATCTCTGGGTCTGCCTTTGCTGAAGTGAGCTACAGAACTCTCGGACAACTCTGGATTGTTCCTTGCGATCGTGCTGCTCCGATGCGTCGATTCGCGCCAGCTCCATCGCGATCTCCTGGACATTATCGGGGGCAAGCCCCCGGAGCAGTTCCGTGGCGGTAGCGGTATCCAGGCTCATCAACAACATGGCAGCCTTCTGCTTGCCCGATAGCACCATCTGCTCAACTCCCCTTGTCCTCAAGCCAACTGGCAAAAAGCTGTCGGGCCCGCTCCGGGTCCTGTTCCAGCACACTGGCGATCTGCCGGCGCAAGAGCGCCGGTTCCGGCACTGAAGTTCCGCCCGGAAGAAGACCGGAGACCCCTTCTGCTGCCGACATCTGGTTCGCTGCGGCCTCCAGCCCCGCCTTTTTCCTGGCCCCTCTGAACATCCGCAGAACCACAAGAGCGCAAACGGCCATGATCCCTAACGAAGCCTGTCGCGCGATCGCGACGAAATCAAGACCACCGTCCGTTTCCTCGCTCAACAGCGGTGCGACCGGATTTTGAAACTTCACGTCAACCACCTTGAGCGAGTCGCCTCCGGCAAGGTCCAGGCCGAGCGCATTTTCAATAAGCTTCTCAACCTCATTGGGATCCATGATCTTTGCCTGCGGCCCGCTCGCCTGCGCCTCATTTGCATCGACGGGCGACAAATCAACCACGGCGGCGACCGATAAAGACTTAATCTCGCCCGGCAGCACGACCTCCTGCGTCACCGTCTTGCCGATTTGGTATTCGGTGACAATGGTCTCATCTTTCTTGTTGCTGCCCGGCGCGGCCGAATTGCCGGCGGCAGTTGCACCGCTCGCTCCCGTCTCGGAACCGGTCGTGATTTCTTCCTTTGCGGCCACACCCTTGGGCTCGTATCTTTCCGTGACGGTGCTGACGCTGTTCATGTCAAGCACGGCGTGAATCCTCACCTTCGCCCGTCCGGGCCCCAGGACCGCGGTGAGCATCTGCTCGACCTTGTCCTCCAGATTTTGCTCCACGCGTTCGCGATAATCCTGAACGGTGCCTGCTCCGCTGGCCGTTGTCGGGTCCGATTCGCCCGACAGAAGACGTCCCTGGCTATCGATCACCGTCACGCTTTGGGAAGTGAGCCCCTCGACGCTCCCGGAGACCAGATGTGTGATGGCGGCGATATTCAATGCGCTTAATCGATAGCCCGGTTTGAGACGCAGGACCACCGACGCCGTGGTCTTACCCGCTTCGGAGGTGAAAAGCGTTTGTTCCGACCGGACGATGTGGACCCGTGCGTGCTCCACGCCGTCGATCATTTGGATGCTCTTGGCCAGCTCGTCCTGGAGTGCTCGTTTGAGGTTGACGCTTTGAACGAACGGGCTGACGCCGATTTTCTCATTATCGAACAGCTTGTACCCGCCCTGGTCGCCCGCCGGGAGTCCTTCCTTGGCCATATCCAGGCGGAGCTGATAAACGCTTTCTTTCGGAACATAGATGCTCGTGCCGCCGTTTCTCAATTCGTAGGCGATTGCCTTCTCGCTGATTTTCTCCGTGATCTGGGATGCCTCTTCGGGGGCAATATCCTGGTAAAGCAGTCGCATATCGGGCCTCTGTGCCCAATGGATAAGCAGGCCGCCGACAATCAGGAATGTCACTGCGATGGCGACAAGCAAGGCTCGCTGAACCAGCCCTATTTTTTCCCAGATTGCCCTTATCCTGTGGAAGAACCCCATGAGGCCCCTTCATCGGTTGACGGCCCGCGAAGTCAAAAGACGCCGGCGCGCGTCAACGTGGAACAAGCGATCATAATGGCATGCTCATAGTCTGCTTATAGGCTTCAATTAACTTGTTTCTGACACCCACAAGAAGCTTGAAACTCATATCCGCTTTTGCCGCGGCGGAAACCACCGAGGCGATATCCTCGCTCTTGCCCGACAGCAAATCCTGAACGGACGTATCGGAGGACTGCTGAAGATCATCGACCTTAGAGATGTAGTCCTTGATGGCGTCGGCAAAGCCGGTCTTCTTGTCGTCCGAGTTTGCCGTCTTCGATGTCCCTATGGCATCAGAGCCATAGCCCGGCCGCACGGCACCGGGTCCCCAGGGCCCCTTGGTCGAGTTCATCAGTCCGCTGACGGTCGCATTTGGATCAATCATTACATTGTTCCTCACTTATCGAAGTAATTCGAGTGTGGCCTCAACCATTTGCTGATAGCGTTTCAAGACGGCGACGTTGGCTTGATAGACCCGCGTTGCAATATTGAGATTCATCATCTCGACGGGCAGGTTGACATTCGGCATCGCCACGTACCCGGCGGCATCCGCCAGAGGGTTGCCCGGATCCGTGACTCTTAAAAAATCGCTCATGTCCGTGACTATCCTGTCGAGCTTGACGCCGCCGAGACCCTCTTCCGATGTGAAAGCCGCCTCGCGTCGGCGGTAGGGCTCGCCCTTGCCGGCATCGACTGTACGGGCATTGGCGACATTCGATGAAATCACTTCCATCTGTTTGCCTTGCGCCCGCAAGCCGGAAATCGCTATATCTATGGGGCCAAGGCTGCTGTTGACTTCCATCGCTCTTTTTCCTTTCCTGTCTCCGACCTCTGCGGACCCTTATTTGATCCGTTGAGCAGAGGCAACGAGCGCCCCGCCGTTACCTGGGCCCAATGGCCTGATCAATCTGGCTGTATTTCTTGCTGAGCAGGCGGATGAGCGCCTTGTGACGAATAGCGTTCTTGATCATCCGGCCCACTTCCCCTTCGTAATTGACATCGTTGCCATTGGACTTCACGGGTGTCTCCTGGGGCTGATATATCTCCGGCTGTATCTCGCTCAGATCGACCTCACCCGATGAATCGAGGCACTTGGCGAGCAGTTCCTCGAACCGGACATCGACCCTGCGATACCCGGGAGTCTCAAGATTAGCGATGTTATTTGCGATCGTTTTTTGGCGGAGGCTTTCGGCTCTTATGCCAGCCTCGATGACGTCCACTATGTTGTTCATTCCTGACATCGCAAGTCACTCAATATCCGTACAAACATTGTCTGTCCAGGATGAGTGAGCAAGAATCGTGCCAATTGGTCACGGCCCGCTATTTTCGGCGTGCTAACGCCGATCACGTGCCGAAAACCCCATTTATGTGTATGTCCCTGATATCAAGAGCGATTGCGATGTCAGGATTTTATACAATGACGCCTGGTTCTTGACATCGGGTGATGTTTCGCCAAGAGTGTTTGAGGTTCACGCCATTGCACTCAGAGACAAAGCAAGCGGCATGTGATCTCCCCTGGGTTCTGTTGCGGAAGTTCTTTCCTGCACCGCAGGAATGTTTCTCCATGAGTATGGCCAAGAGCCTTGTCGCGACGCAATATATGTGTTCTTTTTCAATCCATAAGTGTTTCATATAAAAAGAGATAGAATCTCGTTGTGGCGCTGCGTCCGGGTGTTGGCACGGCAGTTGCTCATTTTGAGTTTAGTTTTACTGGAAATACTGTATGAACGCCAGCATATTGACAATTGACCGCAGCTTTGTCGCCCCCGGCAGGGCCGGGGCTGCACCAAAGGCTGATGCAAGGCACGCAGAGAAGCCGTTTTCCCCGGTCGCAGATAACGAATCACCCAGAGCGAATTCTGCGCAAACCGGAGCGACCGATAATGTCTCAAAAGATACCCGCAAGGCGATTGCAGACAGGCCGACCCGAGAGTTTCGTCAGGTGCTTCGCGAGAAAACCGGGACCGATTCGTGCCCGAAGGCTCAGAATGACGGCGAATCGAAGGAACACAACTCGAAGGAACAGGGCGCTGTCTCAGGTCTTACCGAGCCGAAGCAGGCTGTAAAGATGTGGTTGGCTGAGAATTCTACCCCCGTCCCTCAGAGCGAAGATGCTGCAGCGGCAACGGCAGAACCTGAAGCCGGGTGCGAACCGGGCCAGTTGATTGCCGATGTGAAGCCTGAGAAGTCCTTTCCTGTTACCGGGCACGCCGTGAAATCGGCTCAGATCAAGGCTCTTGCTGCTACTGAAAAGGGCCAATTGGGGATCAAGACGGTGTTGCCCGAGAAGTCCAACGGCGAGAACGGACTCAAGGTTGTTTCGCCTGATGAATCCGCGATTGCCTCTGCTGCCAAGGCCCAGGCGGGAGCGAATGGGAGGACCGACAAGATCGTGGCACTGGGTGAGGCGGCGGTCGATACAAAAGCCCTCAACAACAAGGCAGATGTCAAAGAAACGCTCCCCGAAGCGTCTGCCGATGCCAGCGGCAAAACAGCCGTTGCGAACAAGAAGCTGCAAGGGGCGAATGCTTCTGCTGATTCCGACGCGACAGAAGCAACGGCGACAAATGCAAAGAAAGACTTAGTGCCCAATGCCTTCGCCGATGGGGACGGCAAAAAAGTGAGTGCCGATGGAGGAAAGGCCCCTCTGAGCACTGCCTTGCCCTCAACTGCAGCCAATCTCGCTGAAAAGCAATCTCAGGCGGCGCCAACTGACCAATGGAAAGATGTGCCCAATCTAAGGGCCGGTATCCGGCAGCCGCAGGCTGAATCATCCGACGCAAACGGCAGAGAGTCCGTGGGCGGCGGCAGCGATACCGCCGATGCCCGTGGTTTTGCGAAGTCAAGCATGACAGAGGTTCAAGTATCCGACGGCCAGGACAAGAATCGAGACCGCTCGGCGGCCGACCGCGGTTCGACGCAGAACATCGAGCAGATACTCTCACAGAGCAATCAGAACGTCCCGACGGCATCCCAAACCGCCACCCCGGCGGCGAACGCCAAGCCGGCGAATTTGCCCGGGCAGAATTCACACGCGGATGTCTCTGCAGATATCGGCAAGCAAATTCTCGGATCCATTCAGAGCCCGCCGTCCCAACAAGGGGCGGAACGGCAAATTACCGTTCGCCTGAATCCGCCCGAGCTGGGCCATGTTTTCATAAGACTCCAGGAGCACGAGGCCGGATTGACGGGTATCCTGGAAGTAAGCAGATCGCAAACCCGATTCGAGATTGAGCGCGCCCTGCCGGAAATCATTCGCAATCTGCAAGATTGCGGCATCCAGGTCAGACGGTTTGATGTCGTGCTTTCAGAACAGGGACGCTCGGAACAAGAGGCTTTTGGGGGCCAGTCGATGCCGAACAACGGGCGCTACGAGCACAGTCCGTCGGGCCAGGGGGCTTGGGCCAATGAAGCGGACCTCGGCGCGCCGAGCGAGTGGTCGCCGAACGGCTACAGCTATCAAAACTTCTCCGAAATGCAGGAATCGCTTATGACCGACGGTTCCATCAATATGCTGATATGAAATGCCCGATTACGCTGAAGCCTATCACAACGTGGCCATCGCACTTTTATCGCAACGGCGGTACGCCGAAGCGGTCCAGAGCTGTCAGAAAGCAGTGTCTCTCAAGCCGGACCACGCTGAGGCATACAATACGATGGGCTTTGTCCTGGAAAGACAGCGGCGGTACGCCGAAGCGATTGAAAACTATAAGCATGCCGTGCGGCTCAAGCCGAATTATGCCGAGCCGTACAATCATTTGGGTGTAGTTCTCAATGAGCTGGGCCGGTCGGCGGAAGCTGTAGAAAGTTACCGGCGTGCACTTCGAGTTGATCCTGAATATGCCGAGGTGTATAACAATCTCGGCATTGCCCTGAAGGACCGGGAGCAATTTGCCGAGGCGATTTGGAATTTCGAGCAGGCCTTACGACTCGATCCTGATTTTGCCGAGGCGCACTATAATCTGGCCAACAGTCTCCGTGACCAGGGACGATGCGCCGAGGCCCTCGCCGGCTACAAACGCGCCGTGCAGTTGAAACCGGATTACGCCGAAGCGCATTGGAATATGTCGCTCACTTTCTTGCTGAGCGGAGATTTTGAAGAAGGCTGGAAGCGATATCAATGGCGGCGAATCGCCGACCCAAAGACGCGCAGCCAGTATGAGCGTTCGGGCAGACACCGCTGGGCGGGTGAATCCTTTGCGGGCAGACGGCTCTTCGTGCACTGCGAGCAGGGATTGGGCGACAACATACAGTTCATCAGATACCTGCCTATGATGAAAGCCCGGGGATGGATCGTCTGCCTTGAGACGCTCAAACCCCTGATCGGCCTGCTAAGAGGATTTCCGGGGATTGATGAGCTCGTAGAGTACAACCCCGATGAGAAGTCATCGGTGAGTTTCGACGTTTTCACGTCCCTGCTTGAGATGCCGAACGTATTCGGAACCACTGTGGAGACGATTCCGGCTGAGGTCCCGTACATTCACGCCGACCGGGCCAGGGTGGAATACTGGCGCACCAGGATTTCGCAGTCGGGTTTCAAGGTTGGCATCGTCTGGGCGGGATCTCCGGCCCATGGGAATGACCGCTACCGCTCCTGCAGGCTTGAATGTTTTGCCCCGCTGACAAAGATTGGCGCCGTCCGGTTATACGGATTACAGGCAGGCGAAGCAGCCGCCCAGATGGATGAATTAGCTGGGACAATGCCGGTCACCAACCTCTCAAAGGATTTCAAGGACTTCACCGATACCGCCGCAGCAATCGAGAATCTGGACCTGGTCATCTCCGTCGATACATCCGTGCTGCATTTGGCCGGAGCGATGGGCAAAGCGACTTGGGCGCTTCTGCCGTTTGCGCCGGAGTGGCGATGGATGCTGAACCGCCAGGATAGCCCCTGGTATCCCACGATGAAGCTGTTTCGTCAGGACACGTGGAACGGATGGGACGGCGTGTTTCGGCGCGTTGCTGAAGAACTGAGCGCCATGGTGGAAAGACGTGACAACCCAAGCCTTTAACGGGCGGAGCAATTGAAAGTATTTGAAATGATTCCAGCTATAATCCCCTACTACAGAAACGAAAGTCAGCTTGCAAGATGTATATCGCACCTGGAGGGTCAGACCGTCCCGGTGGAAATCTTCGTCAGAGATAATAGCGAAGACAACGTCTATTTCACCGCGGCGGTGAACGAAGGCATCAGGAAGTACCTGGACGAGCCGTGCGAATACCTGCTTGTATTGAACCAGGACATGTACCTCGAACGCACCGCGACGGAAGAAATGGTGGCGTTCATGGATTCGCATCCTCGTTGTGGTATTGGTGCACCTCTTCAACTGCACAGCGGGAACCCGGGCTATGTGATCTTTGCGGGGGGCTGCGACGCCTTGCCCATGGGAGAGCACCGGCACGGCCCGCTGGAGGAATTCGCCACGGATGAACCAATCCTTTGGGCTAACGGTGCTTGCATGATCCTGAGAAAAGAAATGATTCGGGAGATCGGCCTGCTGGATGAGAACTTTCTGCTCATCGGCAGCGACAGCGACTATTCTTTTACCGCTCGCTCAAGAGGCTGGCAGATTTGGAGGATAGCGGGCGCCAGAGGGATTCACGAGCAGGGTGCGTCCGGCCACATCTGCGATCCCAACATCGAGCTGGTGAAGATCAAAGACATGATTTACTTCGGCCGGAAATGGTTGACCGGGGAACTCTATCGGGATCTGTCGCACGAAGGCGCCAAGCTGACGTTGGAACGAACATGTGGGATCATGAGTGGACTAAGAGAAGCGCAGACCGAACTGGAACGTGCGTGCGGCGATGTCGTCATGGCCGGCGGCGAGGCGAGATGAAACTGACAAATGTTGGCAATGACATTAACGCGGCCGTGCAGCTCTATGAGGCCGGGCGCCTGCATCAGGCGCAGCAGTTGTGCCGGGAGATCCTGTGCAACGACGGCGATCATCCTGATGCATTGCACCTGCTGGGGGTGATCGCCTACAAAACCGGACAATACGAGGAGGCGATTGAGCTGATTCGCGAAGCGATTACGCAGAATCGGCGGATGCCCCAGTTCCACAACAGCCTTGGTGTTGTCTTGAGGGCCATTGGAAAACTTGAGGAGGCGACCGTTGCCTACGAGCAGGCCATATTGCTCGATGCCGAGTACGCCGAGGCCCATCATAACATGGGCAACATATTCTTTTCACAGGGTCGGTACGCCGCCGCAGTCGAAAAGTACAATCATGTGATATCACTCGATCCGCAGTGCATCGATGCCTGTAACAGTGCTGCGATTGCACTTCAATATCTGGGCGAATATGACGCCGCAATCGAAAAATGCACCCAGGCGCTGTTGCGCAAGCCTGATTATACCGAAGCTTACAATACGGCAGCCTCCATTCTCCTGAAGAAGGGTCTCTGCGTCGAGGCGATTGAGAATTATCGACACGCCGTGCAGTTCAAAGCGGACTACGCAGAAGCTCACTGCAATCTGGGGATGGCGCTTCTGCTGTGCGGCCGATTTGAGGAAGGTTGGGCGGAATACGCATGGCGACTGAAAACGGACAAGGCGGCGTATCTACGCGGCCATCCGGCGCCCTGCTGGGATGGTTCTTCGTTTGCAGGTAAAAGGCTTCTCGTTCGCCACGAGCAAGGCTTCGGTGACAATATCCAGTTCATACGGTATCTTCCGATGGTTAAGCGTCTTGGCGGGAGTGTGATCTGCGAAGTACTGCGACCGCTGGCCGCTCTTTTCGCAGGACTTGCGGGAGTTGATGAGGTGATAGAGGCTTCGTCGGGCATGGCCTCCGCCGGACAGTTCGATTTGCATATACCACTTCTGGAGCTTCCGAGGATATTCCGCACAACTCTTGAAACAATCCCCGCCGACGTACCTTATCTTCTCGCCGATTCAGCCAAGGCCCAATATTGGCGGCGGAGATTTTCCCGGACGGACCTCAACGTCGGGATTGTCTGGGCGGGACAGCCGGTTCATCCTGAAGACAGGGCGAGGTCGTGTCACCTGCGATATTTCCTGCAACTCTCGAAAATACCGGGGGTGCGGCTGTTCGGATTACAGAAAGGCAGCGCGGCCGCCCAGGTGAGGGGTTTGGCGGCGAAAATATCGCTGACGAATCTTGGCGACGAGCTCGATGATTTCACGGACACCGCTGCGGTCATCGAGAATCTGGATTTGGTTATTTCGGTCGATACCGCTGTTCTCCACCTGGCCGGGGCGATGGCTAAACCGGTGTGGGCGGTTCTGCCCTTCTCTCCTGACTGGCGATGGATGCTGGACAGACATGACAGTCCCTGGTATCCGACGATGAGGCTCTTCAGACAGAGACAATACGGCCACTGGGACGATGTATTCCATCGCGTGTCACAGGAGTTGACAATATGCGCGGGCCGACGAAAGAGTGCGGTTTCGGGGTTCAATGAGCATCGCGGAGCAGACTGGCGGATGAGCTGCGAATACCCGATTGCTTCACCATGAGATTCTCGTGCTTTCGCCGGGCAATCTCGATCGACCGCAGAAACGCCTCTCTGAATTTGCTCACCGAGAAACGCTCCATGACGGTTTTTCTTGCCTGCCGGCCCATTTTCGCAGCCAGAGCCGGATCCTGCAAAAGTATGCCGGCGTATTTCCGCAACTCGTCGGGGTTGTTGCTCAGAAAGCCGCTCACACCGTGTTGAATCGGTGAACTTGGGTGCAGATTGCCAAGAACCGGCATCCCGGCCGCCATAGCTTCAAGGGTGGCCATGTTGAATCCGTCTTCAAGCTGCGGATCGGCTGTGTGGATATAGAACCGATGAGATTGCATCAAGGCTTTCAGATGGTCCCAACTTTCGCAAGCCCTCACGCCGGTCATGTTTGGATTATGCCCGACAAGCCGAACAGGTATCCCCTCAAAGGCTCTTGCATGAAAGTCCTATAATAGAATTCTTTTTCGACTCTCAATGAAGTTGCAGATGCGAAGACCACAAGCTTCCTGCCCCGAATATGGCGGATAATCGCTTGGGTCAACACCGACAACAACAACGTCATCGTCCGGAACCCCCCAGGATTGGGCTTTAAGCATCGTGCCTGCCACCGCATGTCCCCCCACCAATTCGAGGTATTTAAACAGGGTCTCCCTCATTTGCTGCGGAGGAACGCTTGATCGTTCTTCCATCACGCGTCCTTCCAACGTCGAGTGCAGGACAATGAGCCGCGGCTCCGGCCGGGATTTGACGTCCAGCAGGTCGGTGACGTTGTGGGTGACAATGCAATGATAGCGCCGCGGCGAGTCCATCGCTTCAGGCAGGCTGAGGAACCGTGAGTTGGGCGGCACGGGGCGCATGTGCTCATCCCAGGTTTGCCTGTATCTGCCTTTAAGCCCCACGATGACGTCGAGGGCACAACCTAACGCGCCGAGCGATACACCCATGCCTCGTGGCAATTGAACACAAGCAGTGTTTCGTCATGAATGTCTTGCTGTAATCCGGGCATACGTTGCTCACACTATACCCCGCCGGCAAAGTCCAAACAAGAGGCGTTTGTCATGACCAAAATCTTTCCGTGGGAGCCTGTCTCGCCGCGTCCGACCGATTTGCCGATGCGCCTCTCTTGTCCGATAACGTCGCGTGCCTGTGCGACGGTCATCCCTTTGTACCGGGGGGAATCTTCTGTCATTCTGCGGCCGCTTGCGACATAGGATCAAGGGCGCGCCAACTCGGCCTTGCCGGCAGGCGTCAGTGCAAAGCTGCCCTGCACTCGATCTTCGTAAAACGCTGCGGGGACACGAGTTATAGAGGCGGACTTGCGGTGTTTGCCTGACAAGGCGAGATTGTTCGGCAATTCTTTTTGGAGCGAGGAACACCGTGGTTGCGATGGAGGTCCCAGTTTCGCGTGGATTACCGGTCCAAGGGTCTTGGAGTTATTTCCGTTCAAGAAAGTGCTCAAGTCTCTTCTGTTCCTGTCGATAATGAGCTTTGAAAGCAGAATTCGAGTGGCGTGCTTGTTGCACGTCGGTACTACATATTTCGGGGGCTTTTGACAGGGCCACAAGAACGTGTCTGGTACTATTTAAGGAGTCAAGAATATGTTAGCAATCAAGAACAACGTTATGTCAGCAAATGCTGCTCGACACCTGGGCCAGAGCTATGACAGCCTGGCCAAGTCGGTCGAAAGGCTGTCGTCCGGCTTGCGCATCAACAGTGCAAAGGACGACGCCGCCGGCCTGGCAGTCCGAGAGCTGATGCGTGCCGACATCGCCGTGCTCGAGCAGGGTTCTCGTAACGCGTTGGACGGCATCAGTATGTTGCAGACGTTCGAAGGTGCCATGGGTACCATCGATGAGGCTCTCGTGCGTATGAAGCAGTTAGCCGAACAGGCGGCTACCGGTTCATACTCCGCTGCTCAGCGAGCCATCATGGACTCCGAGTTTGAGGAGATGGCGGCTGAGATCAACCGTATCGCAGGAGGAACCGAATTCAACGGCAACGCCCTGCTCAACAGCGCCACGGCCACGATAGCGATTCAATTCGGCGCGGCCACGACCGACAAGATTGAGGTGACCGGCAGCGATATGACCAGCGCCGCGCTGAACATCAGCACGGCCAGCGTCGGGACGATTGCCAGTGCGAATGCTGCTCTGTTAACCTTGTCCACGGCAATCACAACGAAGGACACGGAGCGTGCGAAGTTCGGTTATAAGATGAACCGTCTGGAAAGCACCATATCGGTTATCAACAATCAGGTTGAGAACCTGATGGCAGCCGAATCACGCGTTTCGGATGTCGATGTGGCAACCGAAATGGCCACGATGACCCGAACGCAGGTCTTGGCACAAGCCGGCGTTGCCATGTTGGCGCAAGCCAACACAATGCCTCAGATGGCACTGAGCTTGCTCAGGTAAAAGGAGCATCGGTTCATTGAATGATTCACGAGGGAGATGACTGATGTGTCAACCGTCGGTCATCTCCCCCCGTGTGTCATGGGCCGGCGGAACACGATCCTCCCACAGACATAACGGAGCGATACCATGAACGGAATCAAAGTATATCAGGACAACGCGGTCACCACACAAAGCCGAGGCCGTCTCATCGTGCTGCTTTACGAGGGCGCCATCAAGTTCATGAAGCTGGCCATACGAGAGATTGAAGCGAACAACTACGAGGCAAAGGGGCGCTACTTAAACAAAGCCCAGGATATCGTCAATGAGCTCAACGCGGTGCTCGATGTGGATGCCGGCGGCGAGGTAGCGTCCAATCTTCGCCGGCTATACCTGTTCATGAACAGACGTCTCTGTGAGGCCAACGTAAAACGTGATCCTCAGATGATTCGCGAGGTCATTGGTCTGATGGAAGAACTTAATCAAAGCTGGAAAGCCATATCAGGTTAATTCGATGAATGCGCGTAAAGGGGGCCCTGCAGTGCGCGAAGCAAAAGACATCATGACCAGGCAGGTTATTTGTATAAGGAAGGACACGCCCATACTCGAAGCCATAAAACTTATGGTGCAGAACAACATTACCGGCATCCCTGTCGTCGAAGACGATATGACTCTGGTTGGAATGCTCTCGGAACAGGACGTGCTGCGATTATTCCACACATACGAAGACGAAAAAGACAGGACCGTGAATGATTTTATGACGCAGCCGGTCGTTCACTTTGAAGAAGATGAGCCTCTATTGGACGTGTGCTACTGCCTGAGAGACAACTCCATGAGAAGGGTGCCGGTCACATCAAACGGCAAAGTGACGGGGCTCATCAGCAGATCAGATATTCTCAAGTGCATTCTTGAACTATCGGAGCGAGGCGCCGTAAAAGTATAGGGTCGATTTAGCTAATCCGGCCCGGCCGATACACGGTCCGTTAAACCACAAGCGAATTTCCCGTCCGGCCATTCCCTCTCGAACGCAAGTTTCTTTGACTCCTTGCTTTCACACGTGCTCCGGTACAATCCGAGGGTCCCTGCAGTCAGCCGTCAGAGGTCGCCCTGCCCTATTCCTGCGGTGTGAGGGTCACGCGGATAACGGCGTCCGTCACCGGCTGCGTTAGATTGATGCCGAGGCGAGTGGGTTCTTTGCGGGCGCTGAGGTCCTCATGTATCGTTTCCGGGCCGATTTTGAAATCGGCGCCGGTTGCCGTTATGTTCACATGAAGGGCCTCCGTCTGGTCATAGATCTTCAGCGATGCGTCGGGAAGCTCTTGCCACTTCTCGAAGGTGACAAGAGCCGTGCCGAATTCGCACGGCTTTGAGAAAGCGACCTCATCGGTCACGCTGAGGGAACCCGCACCCAGACGGGAATAGACAAACGTGCGTTCCAGCTTCTTAAGCTCCGGCACGTCGTAGGCCGACGAAATGTCCAGGACCAGGGTGTCGGTGTTCTCCGTGAAGCTATGGCTGACCACGCGAGCACGGGCCTGGCTTCCGGTTCTCTGCAGCTTGCTGGCCACGAGCGGCACGGGATGGCCGAAAGAATTCAGAACGTTGCTCTCGTACCGGCGGCCGCTGAACGTCCGGGCCGTATAGACTTCGCCGCCGGGATCGAGCAGCAGCGGCCTATTGCCCAGCACGACCACGAAAGAGCCGACGTCGTTGTGATTATGGTGCTCGTTATTGTGTCCGCCCTTAAGGGCAACGCCCAGTCGCGAGGTCGAGTTCGGGGCGGGCCTGCAAATCAGGATGCCCGCCTGGTCAAACCAGGATCGGATACCGGGACCTTCGGAGCTGTTCGGAACCGGCGGTGTTCCGCTCGCCGAGTTGGGAAATGAATACATCATGCTCTCATAGAGAGAGCCACCGGCGGAGATCAAGTCGATTTGCTCCCAACGGCGCAGTCCCAAACCGAGGCGGCGGCTCACGAAGTACATCAGCCGGGAGCTGGGCTCGGCGCTGATCGAACAGTCCGCAAAGGCGGGATAGACACCATTGATGATTTCGATTTTCAAGCCGAACGTGGCGGCCTGTTTCGCCTTGCCGTCCGCAAGCAGGTCTATCTTGCCGCCGGTCCCCTGGTGAATCATCTCACTGAGCATGACATAGTAACCGAAGCCGTAGTTCCAATAGCCCAGGCCCTCCGAGCAATAGCCGTCGTCCGTGAAGCCTTCGAGGAAATTCTTCGAATAATGCTCCGCGGCCGCCACAAAGAACGCCCGGTCGTCCCGCGAGTCGATTACCGCCAGCGCCGAGCCGGTCACGCCGGCAAGGCAGACGGCATTCCAGTTATTCGTTCCCGTCATCCACCAGTTCTTCTCGCGCTTGCCGAACGCCATGTCTCGATAAGGCTGGAAGATGCGCCGGTCGAGGTTCTCGCGAATGAGCCGGCGAATGTCGGGGCTCAGCTTATCAGCCAACAGGTAGTCGGCGGTGGCCAACGACCAGGCCAGCGCAGAGGAGCCCAGGTCGATGTCAACGGTTTCACCGCGAAAGTTGGTGAGCTTCGCATCGTGCGCTGGCATCACCCACGTCCGTTCGGAGCACAGCACGCGGACGATTTCTTCAAACGCCGGGAGAAAACGCCCCTTGTTCTCCAGACATTCGGCCACGGCGAACGTCGGGATTCGTCCGCGGCGCTGGCCGCTGACTCTTTGCCAGCGCGTGCGGTTGCCGGTGAGGGAAAACTCAAGGTAGAGATCGTCGGGCTGGTCCGGAATGGGTTCCGAGAGCAGCCTTTCGGCATCGGAGACTTCGCCGGCGAACGATTCGTGTCCGGACAGCTCCCTCCAGTTGCTGCGATTGCCGATGGGTACGCCGAAGCCCGCCGGCTTTTCGCTGAGCAAACCGGCAACCTCGGCAACCCGGCTCTTGTCGATCTCCTGGGCTGCCGCGGGGGCCATCTTCTCCAGTAACCCCACGCAGCCGCAGACCAACACGATGGTTGTCGGTGCAAGTAGTGGCCGGTGTTTCACGTTTGACTTTGTCATGGCAATTCCTTTCGATTCAGGCAAGCCCGCCGATCCGCGTGGCGGGCAAGCCGGAGTTTTCAATGCAACCGCCAAATGTTACCAAAGCGTGCACAAAGAGGCAAGGGCTCGCTCTGCCTGCGCTGCCCCGGGGGTGCGGCTTGCGGTTGTGAATCGCAGGCTGTCTGGAGCAAGATTGTCAACCTTGCCAAGCAAGAACGTTGGCAAGGTTGCCAAGGGAATCTCTCGTGAGAGGAACCGAAGGGCTGCCGGCGGGACGCCATGCGGGGCCTGCCTGCCCAGAAGGGCTTTGCAGTTGCAGGGATCACCGAGGAGACCACAAAGCCAAAAAGAGAATGTCCCTTTTCAAAATTTTGGAAATGAGTGAGGCGTCCCCCGAATACCCCCAGCGCTGTTGACAGAAAGGAAGTGGTCGCCTAAAGTCGGCTCGTCGTTGCCCGGCCGCAGGCCCAATTCCAACGACAAGCGGGACAAGGCCGTCATTGAGCAACTTTGACACATTTCAACTGGCTTTGATCTCGGATAAGGAGCTTGCCATCGGCAAGCGCCAAAGGTCCCCAGTTTTGAGTCGTACCTCCAACTTTTGAAGCTAAAGGATCATCGCTTGATGTTCCTCCTTCTTTCAGCAATTCTGATGAAGCAAGCGGCTTGAATCCGGACGGATCAGGCTCTATGAGATACAGAGTCTCTCTGCCGTCGGTAGCCAGAATCAGGCCGTCGGCCAGAATCATACTGCCTTTGTTGAAATCAGGTGAACGTCCTGTTTTCCACATGATCTTGCCATCCATGCTCATGCACGCCAGGCCGTCATGTCGGCTATTGGTTCCGTACTGAGCATAGAAATAACCGTTATGGAGTATCGGCGGCTTTGTTTGATCGCCGAATTCTACGGTTGTAAAGAGTTCTGTTGCGCCATAGCTGCCGTCTGCCTTCTTTTCGACCTTTATCATAACGGCGCCGAGTTCATATCCGCCTACAACAAGTACTTTGTTATCACCGGCATCAACGGCACTCGGCACCGAAATGTGACAATGCCACTTCTCATATTTCCAGAGGATCTTTCCCGTAAGGGGTTCTATTCCAACAACATTACCCAAAGCATTTGCCAGTTCTGGATGTCCGATACGATTGGTAGATGAAGTAACCATTACAACATGGTCTTTTCCGTCTATCTTTACAACTGCTGGACTGACATATGTTTCATTTCCAAGATTGGGCGTTTTCCAAACAATATTGCCTGTGAGTTTATTATAAGCAACCACACCAGCTTCAGGAGCTTGGGATGCTATAATAAGTAAATCACCGTAAATAAGAGGGCACTGAGTAATTGCCCATATCGGGATTCTGCCGCCGCCGAAATCCTTCCAAACGTTCTTGTTCCAGACTGGTTTGTGGGTGTTTATGTCTATGCAATAAAGGTCGCCGTTGTGACCGCATGAATAGACATTATTGCCCTCCACGATCGGTACACTTCGCGAGCCGGGAAACATAACACGTCCGGGAGCGTCGTATGCAAAATTCCAGAGTTCTTTACCATTGGAAAGGTCAAAACACCGAAGATTATCACCAACCTTGTCATCTCTGTCGAGTAAATAGACCTTGCCGTCTTTGACAACAGGACCGCCAAAACCTTTGCCCAAAGATACAGTCCATAGGACTTCCGGACCATTCTCAGGCCAGGAGCGTAAAATACCTTTCTGGTCTGATATACTATTTCTGTTGGGCCCAAGATACTGCGGCCAATCGGCCACACTGCCGCCAGTCGCTATCATTACAATTGCTGCTATCAACATTGCATGAGTTTTCACTCTGTTCTCCTTTGTAAAAAACTTATCTTTACACTAAAACAAAATAGACCCAGCCTGGTCCGTTATCGGGCAAAGCCAATTAGTTATCTTCTCCGACGCCTCCTTGTGTCTTAACATGATTGAATAATTTTGCTTGTCTTTGCCGATACCCTGAATGAGGGGCAAGCGGTTGTCCCATAAGGATTAACATTCAGGAGGTAAGACAATGCAGGCTCTTTCAAAACT
>Ga0214473_10000227_pt1 | contig 79992 bp, 66 predicted proteins | sample RVTome_7_FD_203509 | JGI IMG/M metagenome (GOLD analysis project Ga0214473, IMG submission 203509) | Soil microbial communities from uranium-contaminated site in the Upper Colorado River Basin, Wyoming, United States - RVT98D197 | ecosystem: Environmental > Terrestrial > Soil > Contaminated >...
AGAAGACTCAAAATCCGATATGAACGTCGAGCTGATATACACGAGGCCTTCCTTTCAATTGCCTGCGTGATGATCTGCTGGAATTGTCTCAACCAGCCAAACGGTTCATTATGTTAGGGTTTCTTAATACGTGCCGGGTTCGATGAATTCGATATAGTATTCGCCCGGCTTGTGACTCATCGTCTGCCATTTCCAGTACGCCTCGCTCCATCCGGGGTTGTTAAACAGGTCGCGCTCCTCCTTCAGGCGGTCCCTTTCCGACTGCATCGACCTGAGCTCGTTCGCAAGCCCCTTCGCGTCGTCCCTCGCGGATTTTTTAACGGCCGTGCCGCTGACGATCATGATGAAAATTACGACAACAAGAGACCATCGAAACCCGGCTTCCAAAAGCCTCGGTAATCCGGGCGCTGTAGAAGCGGGCCGGTCTGTGCCCTCACGCTTCGGCCGGGCATTCTTAAGATTTTTTGTGAGCTTTATACGTTGGTTCACCTGAGAATTTCGTTTCATTTAATTCACCTGTTCGCCGCCGGAATCATAAACCATTCTCAAAGTCTTGATGTCGCGCTGCGACGGGGTTCTGCGGGACGCGATCGGGTACATGCAGTCGCCCTGCCAGTCGGAATGCCCCCAGATGCCGAGCGCGTGGCCGATCTCGTGGCAGGCGACCGTTTCGAACATGATCTGCGACGGGAACGGTCCATCGAGATTCACGCGGATGAAAATCTGCGGGCGATAATCGGGTCCCGGCCTGAGTGTCGCAAGCCCCGCCGAATCGAGAGAGTCCACGAAAGTGATTAGTAGGTCGTCGGTGCCGTCCGCGGACGCCGGGACAAAGTCGATCCGGTCGCCCATGGGATCGTCCCAGCTCCTTAGCGCCCTCGATAACGGGGGATTGACCTCACTGATCAAACCGGGATTCGCTTTTTCCGGATACATAATCGAGTACCGTATTTTTGAGCGTTCAAATCGAAGGGGCGGTCCCGCCGACGAAAGCAGGTCCGCGTAATTGTCCGTTTTCGGTTTCGACAGGAATGTGCCGGCGCCCTGTATGACAGAGGGAAGGACGAAAACGGCAATGAAACCAATCAGGACGACATACGAGGTCAGTCTGATCAGACGCGCAATCCAGACAGACCGGGCATCGCGCTCTTCATCATCATCCCCGCTTACGACCCTGAGATGAGGCCCGTCGGGGTCGCGCACATCCGGTGCAATTTCATCGAAATCGTCCGGACTCTCGTCGTCGTCAAGGTCCCACTGGGAGATGTCCCAGGGGTCCATGTCATTATTATTATCATCGGAGCGGTTCAATTTGATTAACGTTTATAAAGATTATAAAGAATAAATTGCTTTTAGCTGGAAAACTGTGCGAGTGAAAATGTCGGCAAGCAAAGGTGCTTGTCGATGGGTAAAACTTTGAAAGAGTCAATAAGATATTTAATAATAACATATTGGCAGGGATATGCTATACTTTAGTGAAGCCGTTAAGGAAGCAGGTGCGATGATGCCGGAAGACATTAGAGAAATACCAACCTACACACTTACCGATTCGGCCCGTTATTTGCGAGTCTCCGTTGGCACGCTCAGGCGGTGGCTTCTGGGCTACGATTTTCCGGGCAAATCGGGAAAGAAGCGTCATTCGGAACCGCTTATTAATGTTGCTGGAAACGACCCAACTCTGCTCTCCTTTTATAATTTGGTTGAAGGGCATATTCTCAGCGTTTTTCGAAAGAAGCATGGAATCACGATGAGGAATGTACGTAAGGCGCTTGACCACTTGGAAAGAAACTACCCATCCCCGCATCCTCTGGCAGATTATTCATTTCTCACCGATGGATTGAACATTTTTATAGAAAAATTCTCAGAACTTGAAGATATAACATCTGACGGTCAGATGGCATGGCGTAAACTTCTCAAACAGTACCTCGATCGGGTGGAATATGATGACCGCAATTTCGCAGTCAGACTTTTCCCATTTACCAGAAATCAGGAAAATGTCGATGTTCGACTGGTGGTGATCGATCCGAAGGTCTCATTTGGAAGGCCGGTCATCAAGGGCACCGGTGTCCCGACGCGCATAATCGCGGAACGTTGGGGAGCCGGCGAGCTAATCAAGGACCTATCCAAAGATTATGGCAGGCGGGAAGAAGATATTGAGGAAGCAATAAGGTTTGAGCGATCCTGGAAAGCAGCTTGATGCAACAATCTTTTTTTTGGATGAAGGATTGGGTGACTTCATAGTACCCGAGATGCTGACGAATGCCGGTTTCAAAGTCGAAAAGGCTGCCGACCACTTCCCCAAAGGGACTCTCGATGAAGAGTGGTTGTTCGTAGTTGGCAAAAAAGGATGGGTAGTCTTGTCTAAGGATAATCGACTTAGAACGAATCGGCTGGCACTTAACGCCATACAAAAAGCAAAGGTTGCCGCATTTATTCTGACCTCGTGCAATACAACGGGGCAGATTAATGGGCAAGCTTTTATCAAGGCTCACAAAAGGATGATTAATGTATTAAAAAGCAATCCAAGACCATTCATTTTTACAGTTACAAGAGATGGGAAAGTAAAAAAATATCTTTGACGAACCAAGTCATGTTCTGAAACCCAGGATGGCTTAAAACCAAACCTAAAAAGAGGAGGAGCCCGATCGGGTTGCATTTTGCTTGAGACCGGACTCCCTTGGTTTGTGGAGATAAGTATAGTGGAGTCGGGAAGCCTGATTTAGCCAGGGACAAAGGCTTCCCGGTATTTTTTTTCAGGTTGGCATGATACCGAACAAATCGGTTCCGGACGGTCCCAGCGGATTTCCGTCCAGGTGTTTTATCATTGTGACCACATTCCCTTTTTCGTTGAAAATAAGAACATCCATGATGTTCCGCATAATGAAAATTCCGCGTCCGCTGATGTTGAGGAGGTTTTCATCCGATGTGGGGTCCGGAATTTCGAGGTAATTGAATCCGTCACCGGAATCTTCAACGACGAATATGAGTTTTTCCGGGCCGGCAAAATACTTCAGCTTGATGTCGGTTACCGGATCATTGATCGGCTCCCCGTTTCCGTGCAGAATGGCGTTATTGATCGCCTCATCCAGCACGAGGCGGATCCAGAATGTGTCGCTGCTGTCGGAAAGAAACCGTCCGGATTTTTCAAGTATGCTGTTGACAGCATCTTCGCGATCTATCAGGGGAATAATGAACTCCCCCTGGAAATCAAAAACAGGCTTCATGACACCCGTATTTTCAGCGACACAGGCATGAGACAGTTCCTCGGATATCCGCGACAGGAACCGCTCTATTTCCAGGATATCGGTCTCTTCGACAACGAGAGCGCCATGCCCCATTACGAAGCCGATAAGGTCGGGTCCGTGACCGTTCGACGATGCAACCGCAAGCGGCATGATGGTCGGGAACGGCCTGTGGCCCTTTATCCCGAACTGGTGCGCGATTTTCCTCGCGAGACTTATTGTGCCCGAGAGCGGATCGTCGCAGCCGGATTTCAACTGGTTGATTTCATCGTTTGTGAGCAGGATAATTTTTGAGACCGGGTTTGGGGTATAGCCCCGGGATGCCGCGACGCTGAAAAAAGCGCCGTTTCCGGTGCAGATCAGACAATCGGTCAGGTTAAGCGTTCTCTGAAGCTGGTCGAGTGCGACGGCGACAATGTCGTCAAAGGATGAAATGGACCTGATAGAATTCGAGATCCGTTCAAGCCTCGATGATGTTCCGGCGCCGCTTCCGCTGCCGTCGCCTGTGAGGGCATGGACGCGCTCGATGATCTCGCGTGTGCTGAACGGTTTCAGCAGATAGTCGCTGGCGCCGACTCCAATTGCCTTGCAGGCGATCTCCGGGTTCCGGTAATTTGCGGTCACGAGGATCCTGGAATCGGCGAGGCTTTCGGAAATTTCCCTGATATGCTCCAAAGAGACCGTGTTGCCGTCATGCAGGTCGACAACCATAAGTGCGGGTTTGTACTCAATTATCGTGGCGGCTGCTGATTGAAGATCATCGGTCCAGTCGACCTCGAAACCTTCCGTTTCCAGAATGTTCCGCAGGCATTCGGCGAACTCCGGGTCAGTTTCTATAAGAAAAACCCTCATAATTTTCCCATTCCAGGCCAAAATGTAATGAAAATCCAGGGGTGGGAGTGCAAACGATGTACCAAACAAGTCAGCAGGCGCTTAATGATTACTTAAAAATTGAACTGACGTTCGGTGTTCTCCAAGCCCTTTGGATAGTGGGGGGAGCAGTAACATATATTATTGGGAAGGAGGACAGCGGTTTTCTGGGAGGGTCGGTTTTGAAAAGCCGAGGACAATATGTCCCATGGAAGGTCAATATTACCGCTTGAAGACCATGCCCAGGGATGGGCATGGCGCTGAAAAACCATCGGCAGGATGCCGATGACACGTGGGTGGCCATGACACGATTGCCATCGAGTTACATATGGCCGGATATGAATCCTTTGCCCCAACTGTCCAGCTTGCGCTTGAGGGTCTTGCGGCTGATGCCGAGCAGGTCGGCGGCGTTTTTGCGATGATGGTTGGTGAAGGTGAGAGTCGCGAGAATATGTTCTTTCTCGATCTCCTCGAGCGGGATAGGGCGGAATCCGCCGTTACGTCGAGGCTTGACGCCCGACCGGGTCCCCGACCTGATTTCTTCCGGAAGGTGCTTCACTTCTATGGTTTCAACGTCCTCAAGGATCAAGATCCTCTCGATCACATTGTCGATCTCGCGGACATTGCCGGGCCAGTCGTATGCCTTCATGAGAAGCGCGGCCTGCGGGTCGATCTGTTTTACATTTCTTTTGAAAAGCTTGTTATGGATCCGGATAAAATGCTTGGCGAGTTGTATGACATCGTCGCTGCGGTCTCTCACCGGAGGTATTCGTATCGGGACAACATTCAGCCGGTAAAATAGATCCTCGCGGAATTTGCCTTCCTCGATCAATTTTTTTAGGTCCTGATGCGTGGCTGCCATCACGCGGACATCGACATCGATAGTTTTCTCTCCGCCGAGGCGCTCGATCTCGCGGTTTTCGAGCACCCGCAGGATTTTCGCCTGCAGGTGCAGGGGCATGTCGCCGATCTCATCGAGGAACAGCGTGCCCTTGTGCGCCCGTTCGATTCGGCCCATCTTTCGTTTCTTCGCGTCGGTGAACGCCCCCTGCTCGTAGCCGAAAAGTTCGCTTTCGAGGAGTGTGTCGGGAATGTTTGCGCAGTTTACGGCGATAAATTCATTGCCGGCGCGGTTCGACTCGAAATGGATCGCGCGGGCGAAAACCTCCTTGCCCGTTCCTGTTTCGCCCGTGCATAAAATTGTCGCGTCGGTCTGCGCTACTTTTTTCGCCTGGTTTTTGACGCGCCTGATCGCCGGTGAATCGCCGATAATGGATTCCAGCGCGTACTGCTCCGCCTCGGACGCAAGGTGTTCCTGGGAGGAAATCCTCAGGTTGATCAGCTCGCTCGCGGCCTGCAATCGAGCTGCGAGGTCCTCCTGATCCCACGGTTTGGTCAGAAAATGATACGCGCCGTTGCGCATCGCCTCGACCGCGAGTTCGATTGTCGCGAAACCGGTCATCATGATTATTACAGGATTGCCGGGGAGGCTTACAATCTCCTTGAGAACGGTAAGGCCGTCCATGTCGGGGAGGTTATAGTCGAGCAGGATAATGTCGGGTTCCGACGTAATTTTTTCCAAAGCCGTCTTCCCGTCAGGCGCGTCGAGCACCGAGAAGCCCTCTTCCTGCAGCCATTCCCTCAACCCATAACGGATGAGTTCCTCATCATCGACAATTAACACAGACAATGTCATCTATTTATCACCGATAAACGGAGGTTTCTTATCGAATTATTATCGTGTTGAATCGTCCTTTATTTTCGTGAATGCGTCTTAATGGCGGGAAAGACACAAATCGAATCGGAAAAGGGGAATTCGGGATTCAGGGGGACTGTGCATTGGGTGAGACAAACCCAGAGGAAGAAATTTGACCCCAAATGTAAATTTGTTAGTCTTATCGCAAGCCCTTGCGCGTCGAGCGTTTCAGGGCTATCATCAGCCGCGGTACTTTACCTGAATACGAGGTTGCTTTGGTATGCGTACACGAAAAATCATAATCCTTGCAGCAGTTATCCTGGTGAGCCTGGCTTTCGCCGGATGCGTGAAATCGAAATACAAGACCCGGAGTTTCATGTCGGAAGAGGAGCTCAAGAAGGTCGACGATGTATACAATCCGCCGGTTGAAGAGACGTCCGAAACGACCGCGGAGCCTGAAATAGAGCCGTTCCTGGAAGATTTCGACGGCGACGCTGTAATGACGGTCAACGGACGAAATGTCAGCAAGGAAGAAGTCGTAGTAGTGTACGAGTACCTCGCGAAACTTGAGAAGCATGATGCGAGTTACCTTAAGGTATCGGCGTGCCGCGAGATGATCAGGATGTATGCATGCGTGACTCAGTGGCCCGACACGATCGATTCCACGCAGCAAACTCTTAAAGAACTCAAAGAAAGGACCAATAACGGTGTTTCCCTGAGCAGTCTGATTAAGGAGTATAGCCAGGAGCCTGGCGTGTCGGAGACGGACGGCAAGCTCACCGGTGTCAAGCGTGGGCAACTTTCGCTTCCCTTTGAGGCACGGGCATTTGAAGCGGAGGTCGGCGAAATTATCGGGCCTTTCGCGACCGAGTTCGGATGGCATCTCCTGGAGGTGCTTGCCAGGAACGATGACGGTGGGGAGCCGACCGTCGATGTGCAACATTTGCTCCTTGTTCACGGACTTGACCCGGAAAATCTAACGGAGATCCGTGACAAAATGCTGATCTGGCAAAATCAGGTTCAGGTAGAATTGCTTGCCGATGAGCTTAAGATGATTATGCCTGAATACGTAAGGCCGGAGGCAATAGAACCTGTTGAAACAGTAGAGTAATGGGTGATAGCTGTCTGAAACGCATGGAGTTGAAGACATGAAATCGAAAAAAATAACACTACGGGACCTGCCCTGGATTATCGCAGTTATGGCTGCCTTTCTTGGGGCTGTTTATGCTGCCGGGGTCGGAATCGATAGGGCAAAGGCGGACGATACCAATGAAATCGACGCCCTGATCGACAAGTTCCAGGAGACATATTCGGCAAAGGATGCGTCCGGCCTGAGAGCCCTTTTCTATGCGGACGCGGTGATCGCTATGGACGCCACCGAGGGTGAGGAGCAGTCGATTGTCAGCCTTGACGAGTGGATCATCGACACGAGAGATTATGTCTTCGAGGAGAATGATCACATTTCGGACGTGCTGTCCAACCGCGAGATCCATGTGTTCAGGAACATCGCCTACGCGGTGTGCGATTACGATTACCAAAGCGATAAAAAAACGGCCCAGGGGGTCGATGTCCTCACTTTCTGCAAAAAAAGGGGGACATGGAAAATTGTCAGCCTTCAATGGACCGGTGATGAATTTACGAAGTGAGGGAGATTTATTAACACCCATAAGCAACGCTCGGGGACTCGCTCCGCTTATGGGCGCCACCCGGGGGCGTGATTATGAGTGAGTGTGCATTAGATTAGAGAATCTCCAAGCTCCGGGAAGTTGTGGGGAAAGTCGAGATGGTGGATGTCGCTTGGAGTCGGTACAGGAAATTTTTCAGCGAATTTTCGAGCGAATTTTTCAGAGAAATTTCTGGAGAGATTTGCAGAGAATTTCCCAGAGAATTTCCCAGGGATTTTTGGAATAATTGAAGACAAGGGGGGGCTTGTGATAAGATTCACAACCTTTGTTTTGGTATGATCAAGCGATCGGACCTCGCTTTGAGGCAAACATGAAGAGCTCTTTAAAATGGCCGGCATGGCTCTGGGTTATGCAGGCTGTCACAGGCGGATTACTGGTCATTTACGTAATCATCCATACGATAGATAACGGGATGATCCTCGCAGGGCAGGACGAATATGAGAAAATGCTTTCGTTATGGCATGAAACTCTACCTCACTGGTTTTACATTTTGATGGTAATCGGACTTGTCGGCGTGATCCTCCTGCACATGCTTAACGGCATCCGGATCGCGTCGAAGCCGTATAAGGATATCGAGGTTTCCTGGCGCCACAATATAATGCTGAAACACCAGGGGACCGCATTCTGGTATACGCAGGTGATATCGGGGAGCGCGATCGCGATGTTCGCGGTCTGGCATCTCATCGTACAGCACGGGGTTGAGGCGACAACAACCGCGGCGCAGTCCGCGGAAAGAGTCACGCCGACGGTTTTTATCATTTATGTGCTTTTCCTCGCAGCGGTTATGTTTCATTCGTTCAACGGGGTCAGGTCGGTCATATTGAAGCTCGGATTCATGACGACCAAGGCGAAGGAGGGAGTTCTTGTCAGCCTGATGACCTTGCTATTCATCGCATTTTTCTTTGTCGGCGTTTTAAGCATGGCGAAGTTCATTCCCGCGCCAATCGATGCTCCGCAAACCGGTGATACCGCCGGAAATGACACGGGGCGAACTAATGTGGGCGAGCTTGGCGAATCGAATCACCCGATTCGGGGCGGCGACAGTCCGATCACAAGGACCGGAGGCAGGCCTGTAGCCGGTGACGGAAGCGGGAACACATCGACAGTGACCGAAATTCCCGAACCTGATTCCGAGGGCGGGGGTGAAGGTCAATGAAGATTTTCGACTACGATGTCATTGTCATAGGGGCGGGGCTTGCGGGGGAGCGCGCCGCGGTCGCAGCACATTCCGAGGGCGCGAAAGCTGCGATCGTATCGCTTGTACAGCCGCGTCAATCCCATTCGAACGCGGCGCAGGGCGGGATTCAATGTTCACTCGACAACATGGGAGAACATTCCGCGGGCGACGACTGGAAACTCCACTTCGACGATACGGTCAAGGGTTCCGACTGGGGCGCCGACCAGGACGTGGTCGAACGTGTGACAAAGGCCGCCCCGCGTCTCGTTCGGGAGATGGAATATTTCGGCTGCCCGTTCAACAGGACCGCGGACGGAAAAATCGAGCAGAGGAATTTCGGGGGCACATCGGTTTGGCGTGCGGCGTTCGCGGCCGACTTCACCGGTCACGCGCTCCTCTACGCAATCGACCAGGAGGTCATGCGCAACGGGATCGATATTTTCTGGCGCGTGCAGGTTCTGTCTCTCGTCCTTAATGGGGCGAGAGTGATCGGATGTGTCGCGATGGACCTCCGTACGGGCGAGTTGATGGCGTTCAACGCAAGGTCGACAATTATCGCGACCGGCGGTTGCGGGAAATTATATTCGGAATCGACAAACGCGGTCATCTGTCGCGGCGACGGCGCCGGTCTTGCCTATAATACCGGACTTGTTCCGCTCGGAAACATGGAGGCGGTGCAATTTCACCCGACCGGAATGTACCCGGTGTGGATTCTGCTGACCGAGGGATGTCGTGGCGACGGAGGTGTGCTCAGAAACAGCCAGAATCACGAATTCATGTGGGACTACGCCGCCACGAAAGGTAATCTCGCGAGCCGGGATGTGGTCTCGCGCGCGATGATGAGCGAGATTCGCGCGGGACGGGGCGTTACTGGCCCGTTCGGTCCGCATGTATGGCTCGACCTTACCCACCTCGGCGCCGAAAAAATAATGAAACGTCTCCGCGATGTGCACGATATTGCGCGGGATTTCGCCGGGCTCGATGTGATCAGGGAGATGGCTCCGGTGAAGCCGGTGCAGCATTATACGATGGGCGGAGTGAGGACGGATATCGACTGCAGGGCGAAGGGAGTGGAAGGATTATATGCTGCGGGCGAGGCCGCATGCTGGGACATGCACGGCTTTAACCGTCTCGGCGGAAATTCGGTTTTGGAAACTGTCGCGGCTGGATATTTTTCCGGAACGACCGCCGCGAAAGACGCGATATCAAGGTCTGTTCAATCGGGCGACCTTACGGAGATTCATTCCGAATTGAAAAAACAGCAGGGTAGAATCGACAAACTGATCGCGTCCGAACCGGTCGAGAACGCACACAAGCTGCACGAAAAAATGTCCGTCATCATGACCGAGAAGGTCGGGATTTTCCGCACCGGGGAATTATTGACTCAGGCAGTGAACGAACTTCAGGATTTGAGAAAGCGCGCGGACAGGGTCGGCTTGACGCATAAAATACAGGGACGGTCGCTCGAGCTCGAGATGGCGCTGCGGATTCCGTACATGATCGAGCTTGCTCTGTGCATCGCTAAAGGAGCGCTCGACAGGACCGAGAGTCGCGGCGGGCATTTCCGTGAGGATTTTCCGAAGCGCGACGATGTCAAATGGTTGAACCGGACGCTGGCGTACAAACAAAAAGATTCGCCTCTTCCGAGGCTCGAATATGAGGAAATTGTGATCACGCATCTGCCTCCGGGCGACCGCGGGTATGGCGAGAAAGCCCCGCCGAAGTAAACCTTACCCCCTAACCCCCTCTCCATAAGAATGGAGAGGGGGCATTAGAAAAATGGAAATATAAGAATGGCGAACAACAACAATCGAACGCTCAAGTTTAAAATTTTCCGGCACGATCCCACTGACCCGGCGAGTGTGCCGCATTACGACACGTTCGAAGTGCAGGACCGTCCGTTTCTGTCAGTCTACCTCGCGATGGAGGAGATCCAGCAGAATCGCGACCCGAGCCTTTATTATGATATTTGCTGCCGATCGAACGTGTGCGGATCGTGCGCGTTGAATGTGAACGGACAGCCGAAGCTCGCGTGCAAGACCCAGACAAAGGACCTCCCGGACGTAATTACAGTCGAGCCGCTGAGGTATTTCGACTTTATCAAGGATGTCGCGGTCGACAAGGGGCGCTGGTTCATGGAGATGACCCGACGTTTGAAGGGTTGGATGCACACCGACAAACCGTTCAACGAGAAGCTCGAAAATTTGCAGAAAGAGGACGATCAGATACCGGTGTACGAGGCGGAGAGGTGCATCGAGTGCGGGATCTGCATCGAGGCGTGCGGCGCGGCGCATCATAATCCGGGGTATCTCGGGTCGGCGGGAATGAACCGCGCGTACAGGTTTCTGATGGACACGAGAGACACGCGCGGACTCGATGACATGGCGGAGCAGTTGTTTACCGAGTCGGGGGTCTTCGGGTGCGAGGCGATGCTGGGCTGCCGGAATTTCTGTCCTAAGGAGATCCCGCTCCCGCATCATTTCGGGATACTCAGGCGTCGGATACTGGGGAGGGTTCTGCTGGGGAGGAAGTAGTATAAATCCTGAAAATTTTTATGTCGGACATAATTAAGTTAACTGATAAATGAAATTAGTGTCCGGCACCTATTTAAAAGGGTACGAGGTGATTCCATGAGATCACGAATATTTCCCCCGCTACCATTACTCCTTTTAACATTGTTTCTTGTCTTACTCACCGCGTGCGCGGCTGGACCCAATCCGAATGTGGGTGTCGCGGTCGATAATGGCGCTGTCGCGGGATTCTGGATGGGACTCTGGCACGGTTTCATCTTCCCGTTTACGTTCCTGATCTCCCTGTTTAATAAAGAAGTGGGAGTTTACGAGCTTCACAATAGCGGGGGATGGTACAATTTCGGCTACCTGATCGGGCTGTCGATAATTTTCGGAGGCGGCGGGCGCAGCGCGGCACGTCGGAGGAGGGTTATTGTCGTGCAGGAATAATCCTGGAGCAACTGTGATAAAAATGGACAAATATAAAAAATCACATCGATGGACCATCCTGCTTTTCATGCTTCTTACCGCTGTTGCCTTGCTCGTCTCGTCGTGCACAAAGGCCGATAAACCTGCCGAGAATTTACCTCCCGTGGACGACGAACCGGCTCCTGTGGATGTCAGGGTTGTCCCCGAAATGCCTGTCGGGGGGCAGGAAATAATAGAAACCAAACCCGTCGACATGAAACCTGCCGAAAATCCGGACCTTGTCGTCACGATCCCGGACCGCAACTTGGAGATAGTAATTCGGACTGAGATCGGCAAACCCGATGGCCCCATCACCGCCGGCGACATGGCGCAGATCATCGACCTCTCAGCTCCGAACAGCGGAATCCAGACACTGGACAGCATAGAGTACTGCGTCAACCTGCTCGGTCTCAACATGGCGAGCGGTCAGGAGGAAGACGCTGTCCAGAACTTCATAAGCGACCTTAAACCCATCGCTGGTCTGGTGTCGCTCGAACGTCTGTCGCTCCAGGGGAATCGCATTAACGATCTTGCGCCGCTGAAGAACCTGATCAGCCTTCGAGCGGTGAATCTGTCCGACAACGGGCTCGAGGACATCTCGACCCTTGGCAATCTGATCAATCTTGAGGACCTGCTCCTGATAAATAACAAGGTCGGCGATATCTCGTCGCTTGAAAATTGCAGGGTGCTTAAGAACCTCTGGGTTCAACATAATGAGATAACCGACATAGGGTCGCTAAGAGGCCTTGAGAACCTGGAAAAGGTGTTTATCGACAGCAACCTGATCAGGGACCTTGCGCCCCTTGTCGAAAATCCCGGCATTGGCGACAAGGACCAGGTTTTCGTGACACTGAATCCGCTGACTGAGGACGCCGTGAATATCCAGTTGAAGGTGTTGCGGGACCGAGGAGTGTTCGTTTCATACGCGGAATGACCTGTAAATAGGAGCATCGGCAAGGATGCCGATGACGCTGAAATACCATGGCCAGGATGGCCATGACACGTAAAGGGTGATATTTAAACACAGGCAAATTTAAAATTGTCACCGCTTTCTTCTGCAGCGGGATCGGTGTATGAATTCACGTATTGTGATAACGCAACATCACCATAGAAGCTGCTCAAGCATGGCCGTGAGCTCCTCTCCGCGGATCAAAACGGACTGTCCGGACACCCATTGCTTAACTCGTAATATGGTACCCAGCCATTCATCATCCAATGCTATCCCGCCGTCGTCCGCAGCTCTGAGATAATCGACATAACCCCATACCGTGAATTGATTTATCGTGCCGCGGTCAAGTTCATCCGTGAGAAACCCCCGCACCGCGTCGGAGGTCTCCGTGAAGCATTCATTATGCGTTGGGATGAAGTACGTTAGTATTTCGACCTCGCTGGACGGGAAATACAAGTCCTCGCCGGAAATTTTAACCGCCCAGTCGGCATTTACAACGGTAATAATCATTGGAAGGCACGGTTCGAGATCGCCTGTCAGGGAACCTTCCTGAAATATGTCCCACCAGGACGTGCTGTACACGTAATCCACCCACTCCACCTCTTTCGCGCGCTGCATAAGGTCGCACATAATGGGAATGTTGGCGCTGATCCTGTTCATCTGCGCCCCCTCGTAGTGTGTTCCGCTATATTTTGCGTCCCTGTCAAACGCCTCGAGAGCAAGCATGGCAGTCGCGAAATCGATGCTCGCCATAAGCGGTTCGGCAAAGCCCAATATCCGCGACGCCTCGTCGGGAAATGCCGATTTGTCGAAGCGCCTGATCGCTTCAAGCCCGGCAATTTGTTTCATAAGGGCATCGGACGTCAGCATCGCGGTAATATCGTCCGCAGCATGTTTCCCGCACATTCCCAGAAGCGATTCCGGTCCGTAAGACATATAGCCGAAACTGACCCCGTACGGGAATCCGACCGATTCACGCGCGGTGAGGCGGTCCGGGATGAGGACGTGTCCGGCGACCCACGGCTCGATCGTGTTGTACCATTCATCGGACAGGTTCAATTCAGATCCGAAAATATCCACACCGACCGCGATTTTCTCCGCCATGACGCCATAATAGATCTCTTTTATATCGGGGATAACTTCGTCATCATCCAGAACCGCCTGCAGGAGCGGGATGCCGTTGATGTCGAGGTCGACTCCCCGAATAACAAACTGGTTTCCGAGGAACCCCTTCATGTGCGGGGTCGATTCGTAAAGGCGCACCGCCTCCCGCACACCGGAACCGCCTGCCGGATCCATATTGATCAAAACCATCAGCCCGAACCCATTGAAATAAATCCGGGATAAATCTTCTCCCGAAAGGGTCTCCATGTCGAAATCGGGATTGGAGAAGTCGCCGTGGTCGGTCACGAACGTTGAGTATCCGGTGAGCACGTATTGCGACACCGTCTGAGGCGATATGCCTCTGTTTTCGCAATCCAAAACCATGCTCCTGACCAGGATCTCCTCAAGCACCGGGAGTGTGGACAGGTCGGTAATCTCGAGGGAGTTTGTCGCGTCGAGGAGAGTCCGGAGCCTGATGGAGTTCAGGTCGGCACGTCCTTCGACAAGCTGCCTGTAGCGTTCGAGCTCCGGAAACAGGTCGGTGTAAACGTCAAGGCGCATGGTGCGTGCGATATTGGACGCGATTGATGGGTTGTAGGCTCGTTCGAGAGCTGTGACCTGTCCGATCATGTTGTCCATCAACACCGCCAACTCACCGGCTTTGGGATCATCCTGCGCATTGGCCGAAGAAACGGGTATGAAGGTTGTAAGGATTATTAAAAGGATGGTGATTAGGATTTTATTCATGGATGTGTCCGGGTGTTAAAGAATTAAATAAAGGGTTTAATTCGGAAACAATAGCCGTGATTTAACCAGTTAGCAATATCCATTAGTAATTCGGGCACGGTTGAAAAAGTTGGATTCGAACCGTAGGCTCGCACGGCTGTGCGTCTTCGTCGAAGATCCATTATCAAGACGCACTGCCGTGCGCGCCTACGGTTTAATTTTTCATTCTCTCAATTGCTGCCCGGTTCGTGCCATGCCCAACACAGCTTCCAGCTTGTTGGGCATGCTGCTATTGATGCCATTTTCAGCAACATGGTTATATACACATTCCCCGCGGTAAACTCGGAAGCTCCTTTTTTGTATGAGCTCCAACGTGATTTACCGGAAAATCCACTTTCCAGATTGCGTTAACATCGGATATAATCTCCGTCACTCCCTAGAGGAGAAAGAGGTGTAGTAATGTCGGGCCATAGCAAGTGGAGCACAATCAAGCGCAAGAAGGGCGCGGCCGACGCGAAGCGCGGTCAGCTCTTCAGCAAGCTCATAAAAGAAATAACGATGGCGGCGAGGGAAGGAGGCGGCGACCGCATCGGCAACCTCCGTCTCAAGACCGCGATTGAAAAAGCCAAACAGAATAATATGCCCAACGACAATGTCGACCGCGCGATCAAGCGCGGCACGGGCGACGACGATTCAGGTACTGTATGGGAGGACATTGTTTATGAGGGCTACGGCCCCGAGGGTGTCGCGGTTTTGGTGGAGGCTCTGACCGACAACAAGAACCGCACCGCGGCCGATATACGTCACGCGTTCTCGCGGCACGGCGGCAAGCTCAGTAAAACCGGCACGGTGGATTTTATTTTCAGGAAGGTGGGGTTCATCCAGGTTCCCAAGGACAGTGTTTCCGAAGAGAAGATATTCGAGGCCGCGATCGAGGTCGGGGCGGATGAGGTCGAGGACGGGGGCGAGATGTGGGATGTCTACACGGCATGGAAGGACATGCACTCCATCAAAGAGGGATTCGCCGGAATGGGAATCAAGGCGGACAACGCCGAGGTGATTCAGCTTCCGTCGACTTACATCAAGCTGACCGGCAAGAGCGTAACTCAGATGCTGAAGATGATGGAGATGCTTGAGGAAAACGAGGATGTCCAGAACGTCTGGGCGAATTTCGATATCGACGAAGCGGAGATGGAAGCATTTGGTGGATAGGTTTCATGCCGAATGGGAATAAACTCAATGGCACACTCGAACTTGTTCGAATGTGTTTTGTTCTAATTTACTATGCTGCGTAAAAGTTGTGCATTCTTTGCAGTGACGAACATGAGGCGGGGACTGGCACACCGATTTCGCCTGATGACCATCTTCACTCTTTTGCATATCTCGACAGGCGAAATCGGGGTGCCTGTCACCGCCAAAAGATGCAGAATTATCGCGCGACTTATTAAGGAAATAGTATACTCATACCCGTGCCCGAGAGAGCCACAGTTTTGAATTTACTTCCGATGTCCGACACAGATCGGGATCGAATTAAATCGATCCTGGGGGTCGATGAGATAACGCTCGTGCAGTCGAAAGAGATCAAGGACCGCGGCGCAAAAACGGGACTGGAGTATATCAAGAGGGTCCACAAAAATTCAGGGAACACCGTATTCGCGATCAATACACGAAACTGGACCTTCCAGTCGAATCGAACCGGCCTTTACGGGCTCGCGTGTCTCGTGCTGGCTGAAAAAAGGGTCGTGATTAATGCCGACGGGTCTGTCGTTCCTTTAACGTGGTCAGGTCTTATCGTGAACGAGCTCCCTTTTTCGTTCCGTCAGAAAATTTCGGGATCGTTTTTACTTGGACGAACGGAAAATCTCGTTAACAAAGGCTTGGCAAAAAAATATGAACACCGCGCACTCAACACCGATAAACTTAAAAAAGTGACTTATCTCAGAACCGACCTCTGGTACGGCGTCAAGGCGGGAGGTTCGGTCGGACATGTGGCGGGTGTAATCGATGGTTTCGCGCGGAACGGGGTCAAAATCGACGTTGTATCGTGGGAAAAACCGTCCCTACTCAATCCTGAGGCCGACTTCATCGAGGTTGAGCCGTCAAGGCTGTTCATCAATAATCACGAGCTTGCGTTGATGTCGTACAACGAGGAGATAATTTCGAAGATCGCGAAAAAGCTGTTGGAAGATCCGCCGGACATCGTTTACGCCCGTTACGCGCTCGATTCATGGGTTCCGGTCGCAATCGCGGAGATGGCGGGAGTGCCGCTCGTGGTCGAATACAACGGCAGCGAGGTCTGGATTGGAAAGAACTGGGGGACGGGGCTTAAATACCCGGAGATTGCATCCGAAATCGAGGACTGGGTTTTAAAAGCGGCGGATGTGATCTCCGTAGTTTCTAATCCTCTCAAGGTCGAGCTTGTCGAACGGGGTTTCGACGAGGGGAGAATATTAGTCAACCCGAATTGCGTGGATCCCGAGCGGTACAATCCTGAAAACTGGACCGATCAGGAAATATCGCAGCTCAAGGGAAAGCTCGGCATTTCACCCGGGAGCGTGGTAGCGGGGTTTATCGGGACATTCAGTCAGTGGCATGGGGTCGAGGTACTGGCGAACGCGATTCCGTCCGCGCTTGAAAAATGTTCGAACCTGCATTTTCTGCTTATCGGCGACGGATTGCTCTGGGAGAAGGTGCATGAAAAGCTGAGGGTAGCCGATGTTTTCGGCCGTGTCACGATGACCGGCCTGATTCCCCAGCACGAGGCGTCGAAATATCTGGCCTGCTCGGATTTTTTCCTTAGCCCGCACGTGCCGAACGAGGACGGGACGCCGTTTTTCGGAAGTCCCACAAAGTTGTTTGAATACATGGCTCTCGGGAAGGGGATAATCGCAAGCGACCTCGAACAGCTTGCCGAAATTCTCGACCATGAGAATACCGCGCTTCTTGTTAAACCGGGCGACACTGTATCTCTGATCGATGCGATCGGACGTCTTTACGAAAATCCGGAGTTATCCAAACAGCTTGGTGCGGCTGCGAGAGACCTCGCGATGCGGGAGTACACGTGGAAAGAGCATGTGGGCAGGGTTATCGGGCATTTGGAGAAAGTGTGCATTAGGTGAGAAAGTGGGTGGGTATCAAGTTATTAAAGATACACCCATAAGCAACGCTCGCGGACTCGCTCCGCTTATGGGCGCCACCCGGGATTTGGGGAGGAGTGTGGATTAGATTAGTTGCCTAAATTTTTATCAGCCTCGTGAAAGTATCATCGAGGTCGTCAGGCTCTTTTGTCCCCCCCGCTTTTGTTTTGGTTTCTTTTGGAATTGGTGGCTCTTCCTCATGACGTGGCATCGACGGCTCGTCGATGGGTTTTGTCGGGACTTCAATCGCTTCCGCTACGCTCTTCCCCCAGATGTTGTCCACATCGACCTCGAATTTTTCGGGCTCGCCCTGCGGCTCCGCGCTTTTCGGTGTTTCAAACGCCTCGTCGTTTTCGTAATGAAGGGGACGGTCCTTTACAAACATGATTTCGGGCTGGTATGTTTCGGAATCTCTGTAATCCCCCAGTGTTTCAGGCTTCTCGACCTTCCCCCACGACTCCTTCTTCATTTTTAACGGATCCGCCGGCCGATCAGGATCATCTTTCATTGTGAAGCCTTTCTTTTTCGCGAACTTCTCGGCCCTTGCCCTGATCGCGTCCCTGTAATCGACATCGTCGGACATATCCTGAGGCTGTGATTCCGGAAGCGGTGGACGTTTGAATGCCGGTCCGCGATTTGTGAGTTCCAGGAATGCGCTTTTGGTCCTGACACGCTTACGTTTTTCGGGAGATTTCTTTAGCTCCATGGCGCCTTCCTGTTCGTATTTGAGCGGCTCATCGGCAAAGTCCTCCTCGCACTCGATAAGACGCATCGGGTCGACCGCGGCCCGGCGCATGGTTATTTCCTCTATTGTCTGCCCTTCCTGGATCGCACCGTAACGCGCCCGAAGAGATTTACGATTTTCCTCCTCCCGGACGGCTTCCATTGTCGAGATGATTTTCTTGTAAATTGCGTATGTATTGAACGAGTCACGGTCGCCGCGGCGGCGAGCCTCCTTGAGCTGTTTCATGCGGTAATTATCGGCCTCGTAGAAATCTTCGGACGCGATAAACGTGTCGAGCACGGGATCGTGAAATTTCAGGATAGCATCGGGGCTCACGGACGGCACGTGTTCAAGCGCGAGCCAGCGGTAAAAAGCCCGGATTTCAATGTCGGTAGGCTCGTCGTCGTAATTGACGTCATGGAGATCGCGCCAGCCCCGTCTCGCCCACTTCCCCCATGAAACAGGGCTGATCGCGAAGAGGAAAATCGCGACAAGTACGATTATCAGGATCCAGGTTTCCATAGAGGTTGGTACATTTTAACAAAAAATCATGCTCTGGCGGTGACTGTTGAAAAAGTTGGATTCGAGTTGTAGGCTCGCACGGCAGTGCGTCTAACAACATTATTGAAGCCCATGACGCACTGCCGTGCGCGCCTACAGTTAAATATTTTATTCTCAAAACACTTTTTTAGCGGCCCCTTGCGGTGACAGGCACCCCGATTTCGCCTGTCGAGATATGTAATAAAGTGAAGACGGTCATCAGGCGAAATCGGTGTGCCAGTCCCCGCTTTAGGTTGGAAATAATCTAAATACTGATGAGGTCGCCGTATTCGTCCGGGTCGATTGCATCGGGGTCCAGTATTTTTTTAGGCACTTCTTTCTCTGCGGGCGGTTTGGTATCAACCGGACCGGGTTTGTACTCGGGTTTATATTCGGGACTGGGAGCTGGTTTGTATTCGGGTTTGGGTACGGGTTCTACGGGTTGGGCAGGAGGAACCTGTGCAGCGGTCGGATGCGCGATCTCGGGTTTCCGTGGCATCACCGGCCCGGTGATGGTTTCCTTAATATCGAGATGCGATATCCTTTCAGCAATTGGAGTCGACTTCCCTGTTTTTGCGGACCAGAGCGGAGGTTTCGCGGGCGGAGTTTTGAACGGATCGTTTTCGACAGTCGCCATTTCGGGCGTTGATATTACATTGATCGGGACTACAACGGGTTCCTTCTTTGCGGGTTTAGCGTCCGATTGAGCGTAATATTGTTTTTTTCGTTCTTCCTGAGAAAGCTCCTTCTGCCTTCGCGCGATCCTGGCGCCGTAAATCGCGTATTTTCTCATTAGTTCATCGTTGTTCTGCTGTTCCGCCATGCGCTCCATTTCGATCCTGTACTCACGGGCGCGGTCCAGCTCCCCGTGCTCGATCAATTTGTCGATATAGATGTCGGGCTCATCGATGGGATCGTCCGCGCCGACCACCACGACATCCGGTATTGAACTATGGAGCAATTCCTGGTGGAGGTCATAATCGGCCTGCTCGCGTCCGAGGTGACGTCCCCATGCCGTTGACAGGCGGCGGCCGCGTCTCCCGGTCCAGACGCTGCTCCAGTCACGGGCATCGCTTCCCGCGAGGAACACAAAAACAAGCATCCATATGAGCCACCAGAACATTTTTGTTGTCCAATAATTCGGTTTTACACTATCAGACAGCGAAAAGACCGGGATGTTGCGATTTTTCGGGTCTTTTTGAGTCTTCGGTATACATCATAACATGTTATACTTAATTTGTAATTCGGGGACAGGCACCAATTCGGCTGTAGAGGCTTCGAGATCGTTCAGACTTGCATGAGCCGAATTGTTGCCTGTCCCCGAATTACACTGTGTTTTTGCAATGAATCCGGGACGGAAACGCAACTAAGAAGACATATCAAGCAGGAGTGTTAAAATAAATATAATGAACAAGTCACTGCACATCCTTACATTTGGATTGATTTTGCTGGTGCTTACGTCATGCGGGGAAAATTCGAATCCGGTCAGTCCCTCTCCGGACGTCACAATAAGCCCGTCCATGCGAACCGGGCTTGTGTCGGCATTCGAACCGACAAACCTAATTACACCGGTGGTCCCGGTTTCACCGTATGTAAAATCGGACAGCAGTGATATTCCTGAAAACCACAGCTTGTTCGGAATCTGGCGACAACGTGTGTACGATGACGGGTCGTTCGATCTGATTCCGCTCCGTGGTGAACAGGCGCATTTCAACATCAAAAGCATGATCCTTGGCTGTCCGACCTGCCTCGATATCCAGATCGCGAGCCTTCCGGGTCCAGGGATGTTCGATTTTGACATCACGCTTTCTAATCCGACAACCGTGACCGGCTATGATGTCACCGGGATAATCCGCGCGTCCGGCGATATTGAGTTCCTTAACCCCGACTCATTTACTTACCTTTTCTCATATCCGGGCGACACAACTCCGAATCCGTACGCGGCCTGGGACACCGGAATCGGCAACCGCGAATTTCAGGGACTGGCATCGCATACCGAGACGCTAAGTTTCGAGAAGGGCGGAATCACCAAATTCGCCGAAATAGATTACCTCTTCCAGGCGTCGTGGCCGTCGAATCAGGAGGAGCCGTACGGTATCTGGGGACTACTGGCGAGCGACGATCTCAAGAGCGACGGGACCAACGCGGTCGAACTGAGGTGCCGTGTCGGCGACTGGCAGGGAAATATCGATAACGTCACCATCGATCTGACCGCGATCGGCGGAAACCCAAACGCGCCAATGGTATTTTATCTCGAAAATATCTACCGAATTGAAAATGTCAGCTATTCACCGACCGGACAGGGTGTCGGGAAACATAAGCTGCTCGTGACGGCAAAGTCGAATGGCGTGAAAACATACAATTACCTCGAAGTTGAGGTCATATCGGCGGGTCCGATCAAGCAGGGGCCTTTCCTCGTGACGCATCAGAACATTCCGCTTTTCCCGCCGGACGGTCCCACCGACGGAATGGACATCGCGGTCATGGGCGCAGTGGACGGTACCAGCACAGGCATGGTTTTCGGGGGCGATGATACCTATCACTTCTGGTCGTCAGATTACTCGGACGGCTCGTTCGGACTTTATCATGCCGACACGGGCGACCCGATAACACCGTTCGATGTGCCAAATTTCCGTTTCGATTTCGCCAACAAGAGCATTCCCGATACATCGGTGGATTCGATATTCAATCTTGCGTGGGGCGAGTGCAACACGAGCGCCGAGGTGCTTAACCCGGATACAATCCCGCCGGTACTCGCGCGGCAGAGAATCGCGCTCTGGAACCTGACCGCGGGTTCCCTGAAACTGACCGCGAATGTGCTTGTCATCGGCTCGAATCCGGGACCGCCGGTGACATACCAGGTGATTGTGCGCCCGATCGAATTTTGCTCGGGATTCCGCGAGGACGGCCTCTGTTACATGACGCTGGTTTACGATTCCGGCAATGAGGCGAATTTCCCGGTCGTCGACATCATGGCCCTGACATCCCCTCTCGATTTCGCCGACAACCCGAATCTGATTACGGGCGGATTTGAAATCGGCATCGACCAGGGCACGGGGGCGGAACAGGTCGACAGGACGAAAATCGTGGGCGTGGATGTCGATGACTCAGGCATGCTTCCGATAACCGGCGGTTATGCGGGACATTCGACTGTCGCGATAGTCGAGGCCGGTGGCGTGAACAAATTGAAAATAATCGATGCGGATGTCGACAGCCAGATAAATGTTTTCACAACAGTGAATCTTCCGGCTGCGCCGCTCGATGTGCAGATACTACCAAGCGCGAAGGTCGGGGCGGCGTCGAATTATATATGCGTCCTGTGCGCCGACAACCTGGTCCATATGTACGATTACGCGGGAAATTATGCGGGGAATTTCGGCGGAGCGCCTTATATGACCGGATACGCGCGGCGTCTCGATGTTGACGATAAAAACGTGGCGGTGCATGTTTTACATCAAAATCCGTCGTACCCGATGATCACGGTTTATAAGTGGGACGGGTAAAAAAAAAAGACATGCCCAGGATGGGCATGTAGCTGAAATTCCATGGCCAGGGGGAATGCTCTAACAATGCGTGGAGCAATTAATTATCCTGGTTCATATATGATATTGACAAACGACCCATTCGATAGTACATTAAGATTAATCCAGATTTCTGGAGGTGGAAGGTTAACTCCTTCGCGACCCATTTGGGTCGTTTTTTTTATGGTAACCATTTTTTCCCGTAACCTTCGATCCTGCCAGATTTACTCCGATTATATTTATCCTTCTCGAGAATTTTAACAACTTCAGCTCCGAAATTCTCAGGCGGTCGGTTGTTAGTGTGATCTGAAAGAACGGACCTATAGCTCGGGTAGGCAATCAAGTCCGCAAGTTGAAGTCCAGTCACGTTTAGTTTCTTGAGTTTCACTTTTAATTCTTTGCTTGTTAAATGGCTGTCAAAAGATTCTGGTGATACAAAATCCGTACCGCTTTCGATCAACCTTCGGAATGAGTTCTTTAATCTTAAATCTTCCTTTCCTCCTCGCGATTCAGCGAAGACATCTCCTTCGCATTTGTTATTCTGGAGCCACAGCACAAATCTTTCGACCAGGACACTCAAGCAATAGTGATAGGGATCATGGTGCCACACGGAATATTTTTCCTTATGCTCCAATTTGTCTATAACAACTGTTATAACCGTAAAATTTAAATCTCTTAATAGGTGTAGAAAATCCTTATCGAATAACGCTCTAATGGTTTTGTCCTTTAGAGCATGAAATGGCGGTTTCCCGTTCATTAATTCCCTGCGATGGAGGATTATCGGATCATCCGGATGTTGGTTGAAAAATTTATTCTTCAAGCTTTCGATTGCAGGGGCAACGACAGTCCTTACATAATCCAGCTCAATAATAACGCCAGTCAGGCTTAAATATCGGTGATTTGGATTTTCTGACGACGCAAGGTCAGAATTACCGACTTCATCGATGTACATCCTGTATTTCATGTCGGTAATCCCTGAAGAGTCTCTCGGGCTTTAGAGCAGTCTTTGGAGATTTGTGTCCGCAATTCATCGATTGAGGAGAATTTTTCTTCGGCGCGGATAAAATCGATGAATTCGATTTTGTAACACGCGTCCTTAGGGAGGCTTCCGTGCTGAAGTAAGCGGGGAGGGAAATTGTCCAGTACATGTACTTCCAACACGAGTTCCCTGTTTTCCATGTTGTCGGGATCGATTGTCGGCTGGAATCCGAGGTTCGCGGCTCCGTTCAGTTTTCGGGACAATATTTTTCCGTCGACGAATTCACCCGACTCGATCCTGACGGCGTAAATCCCGACCTTCGGCTTAACTTTCAATTCAGGCCAGGCGAAATTAATCGTCGGGAACCCTATCTCCTTCCCAAGTCCCCTGCCAGCTTGGGCCGTCACGTTGACGAAATAGGGCCGTCCGAGCAATTTGGCCGCGTGCGCGACATCGCCATCGTGGATAAGCTCGCGGATTCGCGTCGCCTTGACTATTTCATCGCCGATCATGAACGGGCTCATCACTTCGATGTCGACGCCAAGTTTTGCGCCCTCACGTTCGAGAAAATCCGCGTCACCCTCACGGTCGCGTCCGAAATGAAAATCGTAGCCGACGATAATTTTTTTCGCCTGCCATCGGTTCACAAGGAGACCTTCCAGAAAGCTATGGGCTGTCATGTCGATCAGGGGAGGTTTGAATTCAGGCTGCAACAAGATATCAATTCCGATTTCCCTGAGCAATGCGGACTTTTCATCGGCAAATGTGAGAATCCCCCGCTCGGACGCCCCTGGATATGTGCATTCCTGGAAACTGAAGCATACGGATCTCAAGCCCATGGTCGTCTCGGCGCGAATTGCCCGGTCGATAAGCGACCTGTGTCCCAGGTGCACGCCGTCGAAACGTCCGAGCACAAACGCGCTTCCGGGGTAATCGCTGCCGGGGACCCATTCATTTATGTTGCGGTATTCTTCCAAGTTGATAGACCGATGTTGTTAGTTTTAAAGTTATTGAATCATTGGCAAGGATGCCAATGACGCTGAAATTCTATGGCCAGGATGGCCATGACACGTGGAAGTTGTATTTGAAAAAAAGTAATCAATTGGACCTTGTATTAATCGGATATCCAGGGTTTGAACGGTATCACACCGGCCTTGTCCTTTTCCACACGTCCCAGCGATAAAAAATCCCCGGCACTATTTGTTAGCCTGATTTCACCTGATTCCGGGACCTCGCCCTTAAGTTCGTTTTCAAATATCGCTTTTCCAAATTTGATTTTTTCAACGAAATCATTCCTGACGATAACGGCCTTCAGATTTTCGAGAATCTCTTCGACTTTTCTCAAGTGGTGCATGAGGACTCCCGATCCGCCGACCTCGAATGCCCTGAACGGTATCGCTTCATCGATCGGGAATTTACCGGCCTGCGTTCTTTCGAGGCCGAGCAGATGTCCGACAGTCCCCAGTTTGATAGCGATGTCACGGCCCAGAGACCTGATATATGTCCCGCCAGAAACGTGCGCGGTGAAATCGACCCATTCGTCAGTATGTTCACCAAATTCGAGAGAGAAAATTTCCACCTCCACCGGTTCGAGCTCGACAGTTTCTCCCTGCCTTGCCGCAATGTAGCTGCGTTTGCCGTCGATATGTTTCGCTGAAAATATCGGTGGTGTCTGAAAATATTTTCCGGTCAGGTCCTTCGCTACCTTATCGAGCCTGTCGCGCCAGTCCGTGGGAACCGGAGCGCTTTTTATCACCTCTCCGGTTGGATCCAGAGTGGATGTCTCATCGCCGAGCCAGAGTCGGGCGCGGTACTTTTTCGATGAGCTTAACCCATACGATGTGTATCTGACCGCCTGTCCGAGCGCGACGACCATCACCCCGGACGCGAACGGGTCCAGGGTGCCGAGATGTCCGGCCTTCCATTTTTTGGGAAAATTACAATTCTTTCTGAGGTGACGGATGCAGTCGAACCCGGACGGTCCGGGCGGTTTGTCCATGACTATCAGGCCGTGCGGGCGAACCTCCGCGTCGCGCGCGACATGGGAATGTTCGTGGGTGGTCATTTCAATTCATCAGGGTCAATAGCCTGGCCCGAACGTATGGCATCCTCGGCGACCGACACGAACTTGTCGATTGCGTCCATGACGGGCAAATTTATCCGGCAGCCGGCGGCACGGGGGTGCCCTCCTCCGCCGAATATGGCCATCAGTTTAGAAGCGTTTATCGGGGGCATCGACCGTATGCTCAGACGTATGTCATTATCGGCGACTTCCTTGAAGAAAACCACGATAGAGTAACCTTCAAGGGTGCGGATCGTGTCGATAAAGCCGTCGGTGTCGTCGAGAGATGTGCCGGTCTCCTTGAGCATCCGCTGATCGACTCTGAAATGGCAGCCCTTGCCTCCGAGAAAATTGGTGAGGGTCTGGAAACTCAGGTTCTGAAGCTTGAAGCTCGCGAACGAGCGGTTGGTGTAGATATTTCTGAACGCCTGGATGGGTTTCGCGCCCGCGGCGACCATCCTGCCGGCGTACTCGAACGATTTTACCGATGTATTCGAGAATGAAAATTTCCCGGTGTCGGTGTAGATCGACACGAAAATGTTTGTGGCTATTGTTTGTGTAATTTCAATGCCGAGTTCGTCGATAACTTCAACCAGCATTTCACCGACCGATGAATATCGCCTTCCGATCCAGTTGACCGTGGCGAAATTTTTGTTCGAGACGTGGTGGTCGACATTGGCGGAGATCAGCCCGCGATGTTCGTCAAGCCATCGGCTGAATTCCTCGCCCATGCGGTCGAAATCGCCCGAATCCAGGATAAAAAGAGTCGGCCTGTCCGGATCGTCAAGTCTGGACAAGGCGGTTGTGAGATCACCGTCTATGTGTTCGGATCCGGGAAGCCACCTGTACATCTTCGGGAGTGAGTTGTAGACATAGCAGGCGTGTCTTTTTCCAAGGATTTCCATGCACTCCCTGACGGTCAGCAGGCTGCCGAGATTGTCGCCGTCCGGAAAAACATGCGATGCGATTAAAAAATTGTCGTGGATTTTGATAAATTCCGCAATTTCAGAAGCCTTGGTCATTGTGTAAATCTACTTCCCTTCGGGAATTTCTTCCTCTTCTTCTTGTTCTTCCTCTTCTTTCTCGTCGTTGGATTCGTCAGGCTCCTCGGGCGGGATGTCGAGCGTGTCGAGGATCGATTCGATCCGGGACGCGTATTCAATTGTGTGGTCTTCTCGAAAAGTGAAAACCGGGATGCGCCGGAGGTCGCTGATTTCACGAATCTCGGCGCGGATAAGAGCTTCGGCGCGGTTAAGAGCCCGGACAACAAACGTCGTGTCGTTTTCTGAGGTGAGGACACTCACATTGACCTGCGCGGTCGAGAGGTCTCTGGCGACACGGATTTCCGTAAATGATATTAGCTTGCCCTGGAAAATCGGGTCCTTGAGGTCGCGGCTTACGATACTCGAAAGCTCCTTTTGGAAGAAGGCCTCGATGCGTTTCATTCTTATGTCGTCAGGCATTTACGTCACCCGATATTTTTGATTTGAACCGACCCGCCATAAATGGCGGGGTACCGAAAGGATTCATATTTATTCAAAACAATGCTTCATCAATGCAAAGCTTCAATCAATACAATGCTTCGATCAATGCAATGGAAGCATCAATACCATTCGGTCGAACTGTCGGTTATGACAAGACCGTCGCCGTTCGCGAAGAATTCTTCGACCTTCGCGAACACTTTTTCAATGACCACTCTTTCATCCGAAACCATCGCGACCGCGACCTCGGAGTTCTGATGGCTGTCCAGACGTCCGATCTCGGTGGCAGAAACGTTGAATTTCGACCGAACCCGCTCTATCACGCCTTTGAGTCTGTGCCTCTTTTCCTTGAGCGTATCGCAGCCGGGAAGCCTGATATACAAGGCGAGCAATCCGATGAACATAATTTTCGGCCTCCCATTAATGACCGAGCTTTAATCAATTCAACTCCGGTACCCCACCATTTATGGTGGGTCTGTTAAATCCGTTCAACTCCGGTACCCCACCATTTATGGTGGGTCTGTTAAATCCGTTCAACTCCGGTACCCCACCATTTATGGTGGGTCTGTTTTTTCGATTTACAACCCACGATAAATCGTGGGGTACCGAATTTTGAAACCGGCCCACACTGAAGTGTGGGGTACCGAAAATTGAACCGAAAATTGCGGCGATTTATCAATGTCATAAAAAATGGGACTCGGCGCACCGGCGAACCGGCGCGATGTGTCCCTATTTTGCGTTCATCGTCACGTGGTCGCAGGCTGCTTTTCACGCCTTGTGCTTTCGAGCGTCCTCAGGATTTTCACCGTTTCATGGCTGACTATCCTGTCGCCCTCTCTCAGATCGTTAAAGTTGTCGATCATGATGCCGCATTCGGTTCCGTGCTCGACTTCCTTCACATCGTCCTTGAACCTCTTCAGGCTCGCAAGATGTCCCTCGTAAACCTTCTCGCCGTCGCGGAAAACCCGAATATCCGAGCTCCTCGCGAGCTTGCCGGACGTGACATAAATACCGGCGACAACGACTTTGCCTGTCCGCTTGAATATCGCCCGGACCTCTGACTCCGATGTTGTATCTTCCCTGAATTCGGGTTCGAGCAGTCCTTCGAGAGCGGCTCGGACTTCATCCACGGCCTTGTAAATGATGTTATAAGTCATTATGTCGATGCCTTCCATTGCCGCCTGCTTGCGGATCTCCGGGCTGGCTACGACATTGAAGCCGAGTATTACGGCTCTCGACGCCATCGCGAGCATGATGTCGCTGTCCGTGATGTTGCCGACCGCGGTGTGAATGAATTTCACCGCGACCTCGTCGGTCGATAATTGCTCGAGCTGACCGCGCAGAGCCTCGATGGAGCCCTGGAAGTCAGCCTTTAGAATAATGTTCAGCTCTTTCAACTCGCCCTTGGAAAGCTGCTGGTAGAAATCCTCCAGGGAGATAGTATTGACCATCCTCAGTCTGCCCTGTCGGTGGTCCATTTCGCGCTTATCGTAAATTTCTCTCGCGGTCCTTTCGTCCTTGACCTCATTTAGCTTGTCGCCCGCGGCGGGGACCTGGTTCAGGCCGGAGATAAGAATCGGCGTGGACGGACCGGCTTCGGTAAGGTCCCTGCCGACTTCATCCGTCATCTGGCGCACGCGTCCCCATGAGCATCCGACCACTACATAGTCGCCGACATTCAATGTACCGCGCTGGATAAGCACAGTTGCGAGAGCGCCCCGACCCTTGTCGAGCCTTGCCTCGATGATCGCGCCTTCGGCCATGCCGAGCGGGTTTGCCTTAAGCTCGAGGATGTCGGTGACAGTCAGAATCTGGTCGAGAAGGTCCTCTATGCCGATCTTTTTCTTCGCGCTGATCGGGGCCATGATTATCTGGCCGCCCCATTCCTCCGGTACGAGGCCGTGCTCCGAAAGCTGCTGTTTGACCAGGTCGGGATTCGCGCCCGGGAGGTCGATTTTGTTGATGGCGACAATTATTTCAACACCCGCGCTCCTGGCGTGGTCAATAGCCTCGAGCGTCTGCGGCATGACGCCGTCGTCCGCGGCGACGACAAGCACCGCGATGTCGGTAACCTGAGCGCCGCGCGCCCTCATCGCCGTGAATGCTGCGTGGCCGGGAGTGTCGATGAAAGTCACCGGTCGTGTCTTTCCGTCTTTCCCGGACACCGCTTTGACCTGGAACGCTCCGATTTTCTGGGTGATTCCGCCCGCCTCGGTGGCGACAACATCGGTGCCGCGGATCGCGTCGAGGAGTTTGGTCTTGCCGTGATCGACATGACCCAGCACCGTGACAACCGGAGGACGTGTAACCATGTCCTCGAGCCTGTCCTCCTCGTGCTTCAGAACATCCTCTATTTCCTTTATTTTTGTCAGTTCGTACTCGAAACCGAAATGGTCGCAGATCAGTCCCGCGATCTCCTGGTCAACGGTCTGGTTGATCGTAGCGAAAACCTCGAGTTCCTTCATAAGGAAACTGATGATCTCGGATGATTTAAGTCCGGCCTGGGCAGAGAGTTCCTTGATCATTGTGTGCTCGCCGAGTTTGATGATCTTCGGTAGAGCCGTTACCGCCTGTCGCATGGAATCCCTGTCGCGGCCGCGCCTTCTCCCGCGTTTACGCACGGTTGTGGAAGTATCGAGCTGGCTCTGCACCTGCTGATGCACGCTGCCGCGCCGACCGCGTCCGCCCTGCGGCGACTTGACCTTCTTGTCGTCCTTGATAATTTTTCTGCGGCGTTTCCGCTGGCCCTGGGCGTCCGGTTTCAACGGTGCCTTCCCCTTGGGCGGGCGTTTGTCGATGCTCGACTTCATCCCGGACGTAACCAGTTTCTCCATCGATTTCTCGAGCGTGGAGGCCCTGGGATTCAGGTAATCCTCAGGCTGAGGGATTTTGGGCACCTTTGGTCTCGGAGGTCTTCTGCGAGCCTTTGGGTCCTCTCCCTTGCCGACGGGAGTGTATACCTGTGTGGATAATTTATCGCTTTGGGGCCTTTGAGGCCTGTTGTCAGTGGCTTCCCTTCGAGGTTTATCCCTGTTGTCACGGTCTCTGTCCCGGTCCCTGCCGCGCCTTCTGCGCCTCTCTCTCGGAGGTCTGGTTTTATCGTCGCGGACAGCGGTACCGGAAGGCTTGTCGGACTTGGCGGCGGGAGGTTCAGGCGTCCTGACAGGTTCAGCCTTTTCCGGCTCGGTACCGATCGAAGTGAACGACTTGTCGATATCGCTGACGGCTTTTTCGATGTCGGGAAGTTCCGGGCGTGCGACTTCCCTGGGAGGAGTCTCGACCGGCTTTTCTTCAACGGCTTGTTCAGTTCCGGTTGAGCTGCGCCTGACGACGCGCTTGACCACCTTGCGGGTGACAACCCGTTTTCCGGTTTCCTGAGTTTGCATTGTAGGCCTGGGACGAATCGCGGGGCTTTTCGCCGACGGAGATGAGATATCCCGCACCCGGAAGTCGCGTTTTCCGCTGACACGCGATACGCGCGTGCTGGTCGAAGCAGTTGCTCTTCTGATCTTCTCGGCTTCGGCGTCCGAAACAACCGAGGAATGGTTTCTCCCCTTTACGCCGAGGGCATCAAGGATCTCGAGCACCTTGCTTGAAGGGACTTCAAGATCGGTGGCCAGTTCATGAACACGCACCATTACTTAGACTGATCCTCCGACTCCCGTCCCCCGGATGGAGATATGTCGCTGGAATTATCTCATGTCTCACGCTCCGCCAGGGACAGGTGACTTTGTATTTCTTCCCGGACCGGGTCCGGGATGATGGTCTTAAGCAGTTTATCGGGCGCCTTGCGTTTCATAATTAACTCAAAGCACTTTCGTGTCGGACAGAAATAAAGACTCCGTCCTTCCAGTTTTTTTGCAGGGTCGAACACAACATTACCGTCGGGAAGCCGAACGACCCTGACAAATTCCGGCTTGCCCGCTTTTTTCCCGCAACCCGCGCACCTTCGCACCGGTCCGGTTATCTCAGTCTCCCCTGCCATATTAATATCCTTTAAATCGATTGAAAATCGACATCTTAAACAGCTTCAGTGGACTCACGGTCATATTGCTCGTACGAGAACCCGTGCTCGTTCAGGTATTTTTCGAGGTCCTGCAGCGACGAGTCGCCGAAACCCTTGACCGCCAGCAGGGCCGTCTTGTCCTGCTCCATCAGGTCGCCGAGAACCTTGAAACCCGCGTCCTTGAGTCCCTCGATAGCCGGTTTCCTGAGCGGAAGCTCATCGATTGCCTTCGACATCAGGTCCTGCTTGACTTCTTCGCGCTCGGCCTCGTGCGACTTCATCTCTTCTTCGAGCTTTTCGCGCTCATTCTTGATGTCGATCGACCAGCCCGTCAGCTTGGTGGCGAGGCGAACGTTGCGGCCGTCCTTGCCGATGGCAAGCGACGCCTGGTCGTCCGGCACGATGACCTCCGCCTTGTCCTCTTCGTCGAAAATTTCGACCGAGTACACTTTCGCGGGGGCAAGCGCGTTCGCGATGAAGTCGAACGGATCGTCGGTCCAGTGGATAATGTCGATGTTCTCGCCCTTGAGCTCGTTCACGACCGCCTGGACGCGGCTTCCCTTGCTGCCGACACACGCCCCGACCGGGTCGACATCCGATGAGTTCGAATATACCGCCATCTTTGTGCGGAATCCCGGCTCGCGCGCTATCCTGACAATCTCCACAGTGCCTTCGAGAATTTCCGGAACCTCAAGTTCGAACATCCGCCTGACAAAATCCGGATGGGCTCTGGAGAGAATGATCCTCGGTCCCTTGGGGGTCTGCTTGACCTCGACGATGATCGCCTTGATAGTGGTCCTGGGAATGTACCGGTCGCCGTCGACCTGCTCGCTGGGAGGTATGATCCCCTCGGCGCGCTCAAGCTCCACATAGACCTGGCCGCGTTCCCGCCGTCGGACTTTTCCTGTGACAAGCTCGCCCTCGCGCCCAAGGAATTCCTGGTATATGATATCTCTTTCGGCTTCCTTGATGCGCTGCATCACGACCTGTTTGGCCGCCTGTGCCGCGATCCTTCCGAATTCAAGGTTCAGCTTCGGACCTTCCGTCTCGACAAAGTCGTCGTAATTGGCCTCCGGTTGGAGCATCCGGGCTTCGTCGAGGGAAATCTCCGTCTCGGGATCGTCCATCTCCTTGACGACGCGTCTGAGGAGGTGGATGTCCATCTTCATGCCGCCCTTCTGTTCGAGGACGATCCTGGGCTGGATGTCCTTGCCGTGTTCTTTTCGATAGGCGGATGTCAGGGCGGCTTCGAGGGCGTCGATTACTACTTCCTCGGGAACTCCGCGCTCTTTCATTATAAGTTCGATCGCGTATTCAAGGTCTGTAAAAAGCAATTCTTCCACCTTGCGCCTGCGCGCAACACGGTAACGCCCTAAAAAAGGCGAACCGGAGAATTATATCAGAAAATTACATCTATTGCGTCCAATTCCGCTTTTTATCCTGATAAACATGATAAACACGATAAACATGATAAACATGATAAACATGATAAACACGATAAACACGATAATTGCGCTTTAACCGAAGCCTTCCGGATACTCCGGAACGAGCCTGATCTCCTTCCAGCGGCCCGGGGCGAGGGCGATATCCCCCTCCTCGGTGTCTTCGATTATTACCATGCCGTCCTGGAAATCTTTCAGCTTGCCATTCAGCTTCTTGCGGGTTCCGATCGGCTCGTTCAACTTCACCTTGACATTACGCCCGAGGAACCTTTTAAAATCGCGCTCACGTTTGAGCACGCGGTCGAGTCCGGGCGAGCTTACTATCAGGATGCCGTTGTTGTTCAAAAGCCCTTCGGCCTCGAGCCTTATCTTCAGCGACTTCGCGATATTTCCGCAGTCCCCGACCGTGATTCCGCCCTCGATGTCGCAGTAAACCTCGATCACCGGGTTGGAGAAATTGCCGCCGATTCTCAGGTCTACGAACTCGTAGCCTTCGGACTCCAGGTAATTCTCGGTGACCTGTTCAAGGCGTTCCTTTTCAATCGGTACCGGCATACATTCACACCTTTCAAAGTGCCATCGTGAACGCGAAAAAAAAAGCGGGACTAATGCCCACTTTTCCTTAAGAAAAAGCGTTCGGTTAATTATATACCATTAAACAGATTAATATGCAAGAAAATTCATTTCTATTACATTATTTTAATAAATTCGGGGTTCGTCGGTCCGGATACTATTATGCTGCAACATACGTCACATTTCCTACGGGAATCGCGCTTTCAGCTTTACCGGATAAACTAATTAACCCTGTCCGGCGGGGGGAAAATACCGCTGCGGGAGGACAACAGATGAAACGAAGTATTTTGGTCACGGCGCTGATGTTTGGAATTATGCTGCTCGGCGCCACTGTGTACAGTTGTAACGAGGCGGATGGGCTTGTGTGGCTGGGGCCGGATTATCCTGCGGGAGGCATACCGGAGGGGAAATGGGTCGACAACCACGCGCTCGCGCTCACGGATGATCCAACGCTTGGCGTCATCGTGATGAACGAAGGCGGCGAGTCGCTGGTCCTTCATACGGTTCTCGATGCCGACCGGAAAATCGCCGACGTGGAGGGAACAGTCTGGATCGGTCCCGACGGCGGTACGCTCGTGACAAGGTTCGATGCGAACGGATGGCCGAAGCACGCGATTGTCGGCACCGATGTCTTTTTCTTCGGGAACTGGACAAGCACAACGGTCGATGTCGCTTTGATGCACTCCGACGGATCGTATGAGATCCTCGACGATGTCGACAGGAGCGCCGCCGTGCTTTTATTTCCGATTTCGAAACCCGGGCAGCCGCTTGAGCTAATCGGGTTCAACACGGAAAAGAAAGATGCGCTTCTCGAGGAGCTCCCAAGCCTCGGCGTGACGAATGCCAGGTCGACATTCCAGCTTTCACCGCATGGACGAGCTATGCAGGCATACCAGTATTCGTCCGGCTTCTCGATTGTACCGAAGCGCCTGTTCACCGACAGCTCCAATCCGCAGAACTGGGTGATCTGGGGTCTGGTGGGCACCGAAATCGGCGCGTGCAGCGTGCATGGCTACGGGACACTTCCCATTACCAGCGTGGGGCTTCCCTGCGGCACGTCTTTCGCTCCCGACGCCACCGTTGCCATGATGAACACTCAGACAAAACCGTTCTATGTGGCGGTCTCGACCGGCATGGGATTCGGCTCCATGGCTCCGCTAAGCACTGCGGTTGAAGCATACAACACCGCGAAGGCCGCTACGTTGGACGCCAAGGCGCTGTACGTCCAGGCATACGGTTACGGGAAGGAGATTTCAGACTGGATCCCGCTCTATTTCCAGGGAAAGACTTTTTAGCCGCCGCACCAGGCGCATTGATCCGGATTTCCGGGAGATCATCGTCGCCTAAATTGTAAAGGATCGCAAATGCCCACCTTTACGGTGGGTTTTATTGTAAGCGCTAATTGACAACCCTTTCAGCTTTCCCATTATTATTTTAAACATTAATCAATTTGCATAAGAGATGTGTGATACTAATACAGAAAAAGGGTGCGGGTAACTGCCGATACAAGTGTAATGTGCGGTTTTTTACCGGAGGTAGAAAACCATGCGCGATCCGATTCCCCTGGACGAGCACCTGGAAGTTATAGAGGGACTTCTTGCCCTTGCCATGAAGCGTGAGGAAGAAATCAGGTCTCTTTTAGAGGAAATCGAGAGATTAAAACTCGAGACCATGCAGTCGGAACTCAATAAACAAAGCAGTTCTTTGAAGGAGAGGAAGTCCCCGAATTTCGACAGAAAAGTCCTGGTGGCAGACCCGTCCGATACTATGCGGGCGCAATTGGTCAACCTCTTTAAATCCAACGGTTTCTCGTTCGTGGTGGAGGCAAGCGACGGACATAAGGCGTTGAGCCAGTTCAGAACTCATAAACCCTCGATCGTCACTCTTGACAGCGACCTTGGCGAGCTGAGCGGATACCATGTCGCTAAGGCGATAAAGTCGATCAATCGGGATGTGATAGTTGTTTTGATCAGCGATATTGAAAATGAGTTTGGGCTTATAGAGGCGGTCCGCGCCGGCGTGAACGACGTAATTACAAAACCGGTGAACTACAACAGGCTATTGAAGATTGTCGGCGCATTGGATTCGCGAAAAGAAGATGCGTGAGCGATATTTTCCTTCCCCGCAACGCCTCAGCCGTCCGTTACAAAACCGAATTGCGGTCACAGAGCGGGAAATTTCCAACTTCACATTACTCTCTTATATATCACATATGTGTGAGCGAGTGTATCGTGAAATCCCTGCTTTGTCTTCGAAATCCCGATCCAGATGAACCCAAGCCCAAAGGCGAATCCCGACACGATTTTGCCGAACCATCGTCCCGCGGCCTGTCCGAAACTTAACCGCCCGCCGTCGGTACTTACAACTATCGCCCCGATAACCTGTTTACCGAGCGTCGCCTGATATTTGGAGGACTCCATCAAACTGAAATACAGCCACGCAATCAGTAACCCGAGAATAATCGCGAGCGCTCGCGCAGTCATCATAATTTCATCCTTCGGCTGCCCCGCCATTAAAACCCCGACTATGAGTCCCAGGATAGAACCCCACACCAGTCCCCCAAGGTTTAGAATGACCACATCGATGAACCAGGCTCCAAAGCGTGCCCAGAATCCCACATACCTGAATGTACGGGAATACGGAGCGCTCCCTGGCAGCGTATGTATCCAGCTGCCGCATTTCGCGCAGAACTGGCTGTCGTCACGCATTATTTCTCCGCATGATTTGCAGAACACAGAAACCTCCTTTTACCGAATATATTCAAAAATCATAACAAACAAAAGGAAGGCGGTCAAATCGCATTTTCATTTTCCAGTTTATGGATTTATGATAAATTGTTAAGCCGCGCAGATCAGGCGGTGACAGGCACCCCGATTTCGCCTGTCGAGATATGCAACAAAGTGAAGATCATTGTCAGGCGAAATCGGTGTGCCAGTCCCCGCTTTAAATACACTTCTTAAAATAATCCTGAAAATATGCGCACCTTAATTACCTGAACCGACAATCCCATTTTTTCCTCATATCCTGTACAATAGCCGTATTAACCATTCAAGTTAAGCGCAGGAACAACCTATGTCTCCAATTCCTTCAGGACAGGCGTCGAAAATTCCGCAGCCTGAAATCGAAATCGATTCGTTAAGGGTCCAGCACGATATCGATCTCGCCGGGATCGAGCCGTTCAAGACCGCCGACGCGCTCGATGTTGTCGGGCGGCTGAAAAAGAACATGGAGAAAGTGATAATCGGGAAGCCCGCTCAGGTCGACATGGCGATGGTCTGCCTTCTCGCAAGGGGACACCTGCTTCTGGAAGATGTTCCCGGAACAGGAAAGACGACGCTCGCTAAAGCCCTCGCGAAGAGCATCATGGGGACCTTCCAGCGCATACAGTGCACTCCCGACCTGCTCCCCGCCGATGTGACCGGCGCTTATGTTTACAATCAGAAGAGCGGCGAGTTTGTTTTCAGGCCCGGACCGGTGTTCGCGGACGTGGTTCTCGCGGACGAGATCAACCGCGCGACGCCTCGCACGCAGTCGGCGCTTCTCGAGTGCATGGAGGAGTACCAGGTTACGCTTGAGAGAACGACCTTCCGGCTGCCTCGGACCTTCATGGTCATTGCCACGCAGAATCCGATCGAGTACCAGGGGACGTATCCTCTTCCCGAAGCCCAGAAGGACCGCTTCCTGATGCGCCTCAAGCTCGGATACCTTGACCACGATGAGGAAAAGCGGATGCTGATCGATCAGTCCGAAACCCATCCGCTGGAACACGTTTCCGCGGTTCTTGAAATTACCGATGTTTTAAGGTTACAGAAAACCGTCCGGCGTATTCATATCGAGGAGGATCTTTTAGACTATATCGTGAAGCTGACGGGCTCGACACGGACAGATTCGAATATCCATGTAGGGGCGTCGCCGCGAGGCTCGCTCGGACTTTTCCGGGCCGGGCAGGCGATGGCGCTGGTCCGAGGACGAGATTATGTCATTCCCCACGATATAAAGGAGGTCGCGCATTGTGTGCTTGCCCACAGGATGATTCTGAAACCGCAGGCCGGTTATTCCGATGAGGCGGTGGGCGACCTCATCAACACGCTTCTCGCGAAGGTGGGTCCGCTCGGGGACAAGAGATGAAACACCCGATCATCACAGCGATAGCGTTCGCGATTGTCGTAATCGGTGTATTTCTTCTCAAGCGCGCGAGCCTCGAGGGGAAATTCATCCTCGTGTTCGCGGTACTTTCGCTTGGGGCGTTTTTCAGGCTTTACCACTACCTTCTGCTGCTTGTTTCACTGTCGCTTTTCGCCTTTATAGCGGTGGCGCTTGTCTGGGCCTGGCTCGGAACGACCCGCGTTACCGTCAGGCGGAAGGTCAAGGGCGAAGCGATGGCCGGGGAGAGCATTCCCGTCATGTATGAAGTTTCGTCGAAATCCCCGGTGGCGCTTTTTCATGTCCGGGTCTGGGACCGAATTTACCGGGAGCGGTCCGACGGCAGCCGTGAAGATATATCATTCGCCGAGCCGGGCTACATGGGGATTCTCAGAGTCACCCGGAAAGAAAAAACCGAGGGCATACTCCATTTCGTTCCTCCCGTTCGCGGGATAATCGACCTTGGTCCCGCCGCGGTCGAGGGAAGCGATCCGTTCGGTATTTTCACCCTCGTAAAATGGATATCCGTAGGGGACGAAGTGCTGGTACTGCCATCATGGGTGCGTCTCACGGGTCTTCCGTCGGTGCCGGCGAGGCTTGGCTCGCGCGAACATGACCATCTTATCAGCAGGGAGGGGCACTCGCATGAATTTATGGGAATACGTCCCTATTCCGACGGCGACAGCCTCAGGGGTGTCCACTGGCCCCTGACCGCGAAGCACAATAAGCTGATCGTCAGGCAGTACCAGAAGGAGGTCGAGGAGGAGGCGCTGATCATCCTCGACGCCGACAGCAGTGCCGATGTCGGAGAGGGCGCCGAAAATGCTTTTGAATACGCGATCACAATTGCGCTTAGCCTGGCGAATGTCGCGACGGAGTTGGGACGTCCCTGGACGCTTGTGATCGTGGGGAAAAAAATCGAGACGATCTCGCATAAATCGAAAGAGGCGGTTCTGTCGGCGCAGCATTTGATGGCGCGGTTGAAAGCCGACCGGGACACCCCCATCGAGGATGTAATCGATGAGGTGCGTCGCAATTACCCGAATGCCGGCTGCCTTCTCGTGACCGCCAGGACCGACGGCGCTCCGGCGGAAGCGCTCGCGCAGGGCGACATTCGTCTTTCGGGCGAGTCACGGTCGCTATTGATAAGGGTGGATCCGTCGACCTTCGCGTCGCGGGCCGATGACAGTTTGAAACGACTTCGGCAGAAACGTAAGCAGCCCGACCGTCCTGCTGGAAGCCGTGACTCGGTTGTATTTTCCGGGAAGCAGCCGGTCAATGAGCTTGTCGTATCTCAGGGCGACAATTTGGGGGAAATTTTCCTCGGCAGGTCGTTTGCATAATTTTTTTGCGGATAATTTTTACAGTAGCGCGGGCCTCTGGCCGGCTGGACCGCGGACGTCCCGTCCGCAGAACATAAAACAAACAGGAGCGCGGGCCTCCGGCCGGCTGGACCGCGGACGTCCCGTCCGTAGAACATAAAACAAACAGGAGCGCGGGACTCTGGCCCGCTGGACTGCGGACGTCCCGTCCGCAATAACTGGACTCGTATAATGGTTAAAATATCTACATTAATCGCAACGGCATTTTCAATACTCGGATTCCTTCTGTTTCCGTCATACGCGCACGCGTCGACGCTGTCGGAAATCCTGACCGCGATGGGAGATGCCCGGAAGCCTGAAATTCTTAATACACTGAGTTTCAGCGGCGAGCAGGCGCTTGACCTAAGCGACAACTCGTCCGGTTTTCTGCCTGAAGGCGCGGAGCTGATTGCCGCGTGGCAGAGTCCCGATAAATGGGTGTGCTCGTACGAGCTTTCGGACCAGGTATACAGCGGCAGCGGTGGAAATAACGCCCATCCCGCGGTCGATCATATATTTTTCGCGCGTCCCGATTGCATGGAAATTTTGAACAAGACATGGACTGTCCAGTATCAGGGCAGCGCGTCCTGGGAAGGCGAACCCGCCTACTCGCTGCTTTTCCGTCCGACCGACCTCACACTTTCGACTCCCGGTTTCACGATGTACGTCAGTAAGGACACAATGATGCCGCTCAGAACCGAAGTCGTTTTTTCGGACGGCACGACGGGTGTTACAGAATATTCATGGGTTGTTGTGGACGGCGTTTATGTCCCTGCAGAGTTCGATTCCCGATTAAACCCCGCTGTCGGACCCCTGAACGGTTACTCGACATCGTTTTTCAACCACCAGGTTAACGGCGATGTCAGCAACTTCATTTTTCCCGGCGTCGAGGGGACAATCTCCGCGGATATCGACGATGATGACGACGGTGATGCGCCGGCGTTGTTCGACGAGCTTTACCACGGCTTCGAGGATGCACCGCTGACCGCCGAAATTTCGGACTCGGACGGTAATTACGACAGGCTGAAATTCACGTTCACGCTGTATGTCGGCGACAGGGATGTTTTTTGGAAGCTCGATGATGTCAAGGATGAGGTTGGCGGAGTTGCTGTCGATGTGATATCGAATTGGGACTGGTCGGGGGAAAACGGGCTTGGGTCGATGTCGGGCAAATATGAGTGCGGAAAAGAGATAATGTCCGCGATAAATGATTTCCTCGAAACCGACGCGATAACGGATTTTTATTTTATTACTTTTGCGCCATATAAGGATGATGAATAGAGAGCGAGATGGTCCACCTCCATGCTACGTTCGAAGACTCACTCCGCATGGAGGCGACATAGGGTCGATATTAGCTATGTCGGGTAGAGATTTTTGGCTGGATGCGTTATCGTATTAAAAAGGGGACAGTGACCTATTTAATTTATTATGTTTATATATAGTTATCATACAAATTTAAATAAATAGGTCACTGTCCCCTTTTCCCCTTTTCCCTTTTCCTTTTTGAGAGCGAGATGGTCCACCTCCATGCTACGTTCGAAGACTCACTCCGCATGGAGGCGACATAGGGTCGATATTAGCTATGTCGGGTAGAGATTTTTGGCTGGATGCGTTATCGTATTGGCGGTCAGAAATGAAATCGCTCATTTTTCAGCTTCACGCGCACCTGCCGTACGTCCGCCACCCCGAGTGGGATAATTTCCTCGAGGAGCAGTGGTTGTTCGAGGCTGTCTGCGAAACGTACGCTCCCCTCGCCCTTATGCTGGAGGAGATGAGGAGAGACGGGGTCAACGCGCATCTCACGATGACCATCTCGCCGACCCTCCTTCTCATGCTCACGGACGATCTCCTGCATGATCGGCTCGTGCGGTACGTTTCGACACGTCTGCAGCTTCTCGACGAGGAATCCGAGCGTCATTCGAAGCTGACGGACCCGTTCCGTCCGCTCGTGAGGATGTACCGCGAACGCTTCACCGCAATACGAGATATGCTCGACGGACAAGGCGGACTCGTCCGGGCTTTTCGCACGCTCGAAAAAGCCGGCTACCTTGAAATAATCACCTGCGCCGCGACACACGGGTTTTTACCGCATCTCGCGATGTCCACCGGCGCGGTCGAGAGACAGGTCGGAGTCGGCTGCAGAATTCAAGAGCGGATACTCGGGCGTCGTCCGCGCGGAATCTGGCTTCCCGAATGCGGTTTCATCCCCGGACTTGAAAATGTGCTCGCGGCGGAGGGATTGGATTATTTCTTTGTCGAGTCGCACGCTATCGAGCTTGCCACGCCGGGAATGGAGCTAAAAGAAGGCGACCCGCTCGTCCCGTTAAAAACGCCAGCCGGACCGGTCGCGTTCGGACGCGACCGCGAGACATCGAAGGCGGTCTGGTCGGCCGAGGAAGGCTATCCCGGAAATGTTTTCTATCGAGATTTCTACCGCGACATCGGTTTCGACCTTCCCGAAGAAACGATCGCGCCATACATGCCGCCGTCGGTCGATCATACATTCACCGGAATCAAGTACCATCGAATCACCGGCGAAACAGAGCACAAAGAACCGTACAACCGGGCTAAAGCGCTCGAAATCGCGCAGGGACATGCGGTCGACTTTGTGAACAGGGTGATCGGGCGGACGTGGTGGATGAGCGAGTGCGGGATGAAGACTCCGGTCGTGGTGTGCCCGTACGATGCCGAACTGTTCGGTCACTGGTGGTTCGAGGGCATCGATTGGCTCGGCATGGTCTTCCGCGTGCTCGACAAAACCGACGGGATCGACGCATTCACACCGGGAATGTATCTTGATAAAGGTGGGGAAACCCGCAACGCTGTCCCGGCGCATTCATCGTGGGGCGACGGCGGGTACGGCGAAGTGTGGGGGTCGGACAAGGCGGAATGGATCTGGCCTCATATTTATGGATTGAATCATCACCTGAGACGTCTGAAGGCGCGTCACAAGGGAACCCGCGATAAAAATACGAAGAGGGCGCTTGTGCAATTCGAGAGGGAATTATTGCTGCTCGAAAGCTCCGACTGGCCGTTCATTCTGCACACCGGAACGCAGACGGGGTACGCGTACACGCGTCTCGCGGAGCACATCGAGGCGTGCAGGGACTTGAAACAGATGCTCGAGAACAACTCGATAAATACCGAGCGACTCGATGTGCTCGCGTGGAAACATCCGGGATTTGATGAAGAGGATTTGTAGAATAGTGTGCAGCAGGAAATTCCCGTATCGGAAACGCGAATGTTAATGAGCGTGCGGTGAATTACGCGAAAGTGATGGCACGCTCACTGACGTTCGCGTTTCCGATACAGGAAATTGACGAACGCTTTTTTCCCGGCATCAAATTTCGATACGTCCACCCCGCCTTTTGCGAACGATGGTTTCCCTCCGCCGCGACCGTCCATCGAGGGGGCGATTTCTTTGACGAGGTCGCCGGCTTTGAATCCCGCTTCGATAGCGGTGTCCGAGCATCGGATCAATAAAGTGCCCTTTCCGTCCTGGCCAGATACGGCAAAAACAATATCGATCCCGTCCTTTTCGACAGCGCTGTCGAGCATCTTCCCGACCCCGTCCGCGCTGATCCCCTGTAACGGATAAATTCTGACCTTCAGCTTCCCGACCTCTAAGTCCTCCGACCCTCCCGCGCTCCCTCCGCTGATCAATTTGTTTTCGAGGTTCTTATTCTCTCGCTCAAGGAATTTAAGATTTTCCGTGAGCTTTGTTATTCCCGGCACGAGATGGTCGATGGGCATGTTCACGATTTTCGCGACATCGTGAAGCAGCTCATCCTCTTTTACCGCCTGTTGATACGACCTTCGTCCGGTGACCACCTCGATACGCCGCACTCCGCTCGCGACAGACTCCTCCCTGATAATAACAACCTGTCCGATCACTCCGGTATTGTTGACATGCGTACCGCCGCAGAGCTCGATCGATCTTGTGATCCCCGAAACCGGTTCCGTGTCGCGTCCCCCGACCCATACCATCCTCACATTCTTGTCGTATTTCTCGCCGAATAATGCTATTGCTCCCTTTTCTACCGCCTCTTCGTACGGAATTTCCTTCGTATATACATTATGCTCCTCGAATATCCGCTCGTTTACCCAGTTCTCGAGCATTCTGATCTCCCAGTCGGTCACGGGCTGGAAATGCGAGAAGTCGAAGCGGAACCGGTCGGGCTCGACGACCGATCCGGCCTGCCGCACATGATTTCCGAGAACCTGCCTGAGCGCGGCCTGCATCAGATGTGTCGCGGTGTGCGCGCGGCGGATTCCCCTGCGCCGGTCGGGATCGACGATGGCCTCGATCGGGTCGCCCAGCTTGATATCATGCGGGTCGCCTTCGGTAAGCTCTGGATCGATTTTATGAACGACTGTCTCGCCGACCAGTTGAGTGTCGATTACCCTGAACTGGCCATCGCTGAATCTGAGCGTGCCGATGTCCCCGACCTGCCCGCCCCTTTCGGCGTAAAACGGCGTACATTCAAGAACGACAAAATTGTGTTCGAAATTTATCTCGACAAGCGGCGACGTGTCGCGGATTTTTTCATAGCCTACAAACCCGGTCTTTACGGTCGTTTGGACCGCGTGACGGGCGTTCTGGTCGGCTCCGAGTAATTCGCCAGTGGCCACACGGCTTCTCTCCCTCGCGTTTTCAAGCTCGGTTTTAAAACAATTTTCGTCGACACAGATCCCCCGAGCCTGAGCCATCTCGATTGTGACGTCGAGCGGAACCCCGTACGTGTCGAACATCTCGAACGCGACCGCTCCGGGCAGGATTTTTCCATCGCCGAGATTTTCAATAGCGTTTTCAAGCCTCGATACGCCGGCCTCCAGAGTACGGAGGAAATTTTCTTCCTCGACCTTCACCAATTTTTCAATATGCGCTCTCCTCTCGAGCAGATGCGGGTATGTCGGCGCGAGTTGATCGAGGACAACCGGGAAAGCTTTCAATAGGCCGGTTTCGTGCTGGCCGAGCCTTCGCATATGCACAAGCGCGCGTCTTAGAAGACGTCGAAGCACATACCCTCGGCCCTCGTTTCCGGGATAGACACCGTCGGCGATGAGCATCGTCACCGCGCGGATGTGGTCGGAGACAACGTAGAGCGAGTTGACTCCCGCTTTTATGTACGCGCCGCTCTCCAAAATTTCCGAAGGGGTGTCCGACCTGAACACATCGATGATCGGCTTGAAGCAGTCGGCTTCGAACACGGACGATTTCCCTTGCAGCGCCATCGCGGTGCGCTCGAGACCCATTCCGGTATCGACATTTTTTTTCGGGAGAGAAAGAAGCGTACCGTCCTGCTGCCTGTCGAACTGCGTGAAGACGAGGTTCCAGATCTCGACCCACCTGTCGCCGCCTGTCGCCGGAGTCTGGTCTTTGCCAAGCTCCTCGCCGATGTCGTAAAAAATCTCGCTGTCGGGACCGCACGGGCCGGTGTCGGCCATGAACCAGAAATTATCTTCCTCGCCCAGCCTGTAAATCCAGTCCGGCCGTACACCGACTTCCTTCTCCCAGACGCCGTACGCCTCATCGTCCGTCTCGAAAACGCTGACCCTGAGTTTTTCGACCGGGATGTTCAGCCATTCCCTGACGAATTCCCACGACCATGTGATGATCTCGCGCTTGAAATAATCGCCGAACGAAAAATTCCCGAGCATTTCGAACATGGTGAGATGACGCGGTGTGCGCCCGACCTCGTCGATGTCGTTTGTCCTGAGGCAGCGCTGGCAGGACGCGATGCGGGTCGAGGGCGGATTTTTGATGCCGAGAAAGTACGGCTTCAGAGGCGCCATGCCCGAGTTTATGAGCAGCAGCGACTTGTCGTCAGCAGGCGGTACGAGGCTCGCGGACGGCTCTATGTGATGGTCCTTCGTTTTGAAGAAATCGATGTATAGTTGTCTCAGTTCCGATGTTTTCACTGTTGCCCCTTAAATTATCGATGCGTCGAATCGCGAAAATCGCCCCTGACGCACAATCCTAAAAGATATACCACATCGTGCCATACGCTTCCAGCATTTTTGTGCCATATGCTTCCAGAGCCTGTCTCTGTTTGTTTTTCGGGCATTTTGATCCGGAAGGACAGTCGCGGTTGCTGCAACGATATGCGCGGTACACCCTTCCCTTTCCCCCAGGCGAGGTTCCAACGAATTTGAGTTCGTGACACGCGGGTGGCCGTGACATATTTTGTTCAATTAGAAATCTAAAAGATTACTCGACTTCGATTTCAGGCTCGTAAAAACGAATCCCGTGCGTCCAGTAAAAGAATTTTTCAAGCGTCGCATCGTCAGGAACGCTCCCCACCGGGTCGCGCCACATGAATTCAATCGTGTTTCCGTAGTGTTCCACGACGACGGCAAAAGTATGACTTGTCTCGACGCCCCCGACCGGTGTCATCTCCCACGTCCTTAAAATTCCGGATCCGGATACCACTCCCGGCCATGGGACCATGATGTCCTTTTCTTCCGTGAGCTTGAAATCATAGGTGGGATCGGCCTGAAAAACTTTGACTCCGATCTCATCATACAGAGGTTGACGGTTTTCGGTGAGCTGCCCCTTGATCCCGCTGATCAGGAGCCGTACATCGGGGCTTTCGATTTCGCATGTGGTTCTTTGAAAGACCAGCTCATAAGGGGGATTCTCGACCGATGCGATCTGTCCTCTCACGGTGTCGGATGTGACATGACGCCGTGGCTTGAATTTCAGTCCGGCCTCCGGATAATCAAACCCGGTTCGCTCGGGGGTCGGACCAATCGCGCAGGAAATTAGAATAAGCGTGAGAAGAGATGCAAAATATCGCATAAATGTCCCTCCAGGATGGAGATTTTAACGCGAGGATGGAGTCAATGTACAACAGGATCGGAAAAACCGGCAGAAAAAATGCACGCCGGTTGGCGTACACGTGAATTACGCAAATAAACCGATTTCTAAACAGAACCGGACATCAACACGGCATCGGGACAGTTATCAAGGCTGAAACTGCCACGGTCTGGCATCCAGTCGTCCCACCATCTCGCGTTTTCTTTTCTTAGGAGCTTGAACGCCTGCCCGTGGTACCTGGGGTCCTTCGACTGGTGATATTTGAAATAAATATGGGTGTTGTCATAGAAGAGAATCTCGATCTTACCGGTTGCGTGGCTCCCCGCCAATCGCGCGCGTTTGCCGAGTCCTGACACCTGTCGCTTAGCCTTCTCGACAATATCGATGCTTTCCTCCAGAGATGTCATGAAGTGGGCGTTTCCGCGCGTCGGACGGCACTGGAAGACGTAATAAGGCGCGATTCCTATGTGGGTAAGTTTGGAAAACAACTCCCCAAGAACCTCAGGGTTGGAATTTATACCCTCTATCAGCGGGGTTTGGTTCAGGATTATGATCCCATGCCTGATCAGGAGCCCGACAGCTTCCATCGCGACATCCGTGACCTCCCTCGGGTGGTTGAAATGACTGATAAGGTATATTCTTTTGTTATGGCTGGAATGCTTCTGAAGTACGTCCAGGAGCTCCGGGTCGTCAATAAACCTGTATGGGTTGAACGCCGGCAGCTTGCTCCCGAACCGGATTGCCCTGACGTGCGGGATTGCCCTCAGCGTCCTGAGTATGGACGCGATTTTTTCCGTCGGCAGAATGAACGAGTCTCCGCCGGTAAGGAGGACATTGGATATCTCATTGTGGGATCGGATATATTCGAACGCGGGTTCAAGGTCGGGGCTGATCTCGGTGTTCTCCCTTGAGAAGAGGCGTTTACGGAAACAAAACCTGCAGAGTGCTCCGCATACACGGCTGACAAGTATTAGCGCGGTCTGGGCGTATTTATGCTCGCAGCCGGGCACAACGGTTACATTGTGTTCAAGACTGGCATCGAGAGAGCCGGAAATATCCTCCAGCTCTATGGGATTCGGAACCACTATTTTCCTGATCGGGTCGGAGGGATCGTCCCAGTCGATCAGCGAAAGATAGTAACTGTTTGCGCGAAATCCATACGCGTCGTTGACCTTCCTCAGCGCGGTTCTTTCCTCATGGGAAAGCCCCTTGATCTGGCTTACATCCGTGAACCACTCGATATTGCGTTTCCTGCCGATGTCCTCGCGCCATTTAGGCATGTAAAAACCGCTTTTCGACAACGTGCCGCATTTTTGATTTTCGACCCTCTTCCGGTATTCCTGTACAGTATTCTCGGTCATCTTGATCTTCCTCCTCATTACTCCGCGCTTATCAAACGCGTCAAGTCGGTGTATAAAATCGGTAAAATATTAAAAATCTCACAAATAGCCATATCCGGCTATTAATGCCTGCGATTTCAACCGGACGGCACTTCGAGGGGTGCGCGGCGCCCGTTATCTACTCCCGGACAGGGCTGGCCTGTTTCCCGGGAGGACTTCCAATTCTCTTACCTGTTGATTCTTAACCCCTGGCCGGGATCTGGCGGTCCCGGCACAATTTAATCCGATTCAAACCGAGAATCAAAAAATTGAGGTTTTGACCACAAACAATTTACCACATAATTTCAACATCTCCAACCTCTTTGGAATAATTTCGCCGGAAGCCCGGGAAACAAAGAACTCATCAATAAAGTAATCTATGACACATATCATTCTATATTTGCTCAACCAGTTCCGGCGGAATAAGCTCCGGGGCGCCAAGTTTCGGATAAAGCTCTCTGAGTTTATTCACGATCTCCCGGTCTTCGGGATCCGCCATTCTCGCCCTCTCGAGGAGGATAATGCCATCCTCAATTTTTCCCGACTGGATCTTCCTCTGCGAAAGGCTGATAAGGGAATCGAGGTGCTCCGGCTCGAGGTTCAACGCTTTTTCAAGGAGCTCGACGGCGCCATCGGGGTCCTTCCCGGTTATTAAATCGGCAAGAAGCGCAAGCCCGTCAGCATCCAGGGCATCCTGATCCTCCTTGAGCATCTCGACCGCCTCATCGTTACGTCCCTGGGTTTCGAGCAGGCAGGCGATATCGAACCTTATTTTCGCCTCCAGGTTCTCCTCCTCGAGCGTGGCTTCGACCGCACCGCTCATGACGCTGTCAAGTCCCGACTTGTAGGCTTCCTCCGCCTCCTTCAAACGGCCCTGTTCATGACAGGTTCGTCCCTTTATCCACTTGAAGGCAGCTTCCTCGCGGCTTCCGGATTCGATCAACTTGAGGGCGGAGTCCGCATTGTCGATCTCCTCCCTCAGAAGATAAACCTGCGCGAGAAGAAGTGTCTGCGCGATATCCGGCGACTCTTCCAGACGATGACGCAAGTTCTTTTCAAAATCCTCAAATCCCTCAGCCTCATGGTCCAGCCTGTAGTACATCAGGTAATGCAGCGCGATCTCGTCGAGCTCATCGGGGACCATATCCTCGAGCAGTTCGGCGACTGAGAGATACGCTTCCGGGCTGTCCGGATCGGCCTCGATAGCGGCTTCATACATCTGGAGCGCGTCATCCTGACGTCCCATTTCCTCGAGAGCGATGCCCATGTTGTGAAGCGCGTCGTAGTAATCCGGATGGACTCTGAGAGCGCGCTTGTAGCAGGCTACGGCAGCTTCGTACTTTTCACCGTCCAGGAAAATATTCCCCATCGCATACCATGCGCGGTAGTCTTCGGCCCTAGCTGTTGTCTCTTTATTTTTTGACCTGGCGGCAGCGCCGGGCGACAGGCGGTCCAGCACAGCCCCGGTCGGCATGATCCAGCCGGAGTTTTTTATCAGCGGTTGCTTGTCGATAAAATCCCTGAACGGGTCGAGATAATCGGCAAGCACGCTGACCGCTTCGGAACCGTATTGAAGGTTCCCCAGCATTTCAGCGCACGCGCGGCGCATGTCGCCGTCCGGCGGATCCTCGGCAAGCGCCTCGCCGAATGCGCGGAGCGCATCCTCCCACTTTTCCTCTTTCGCGAGCGCGAGCGCCATAAGTTTTAGCGCGCCAAGCGGAATTTTCTCCGCCTTATGCGCGACGCCGAGATATTCCAGGGCAAGGGCGTTACGGTCCATTATCAGGGATGCTTCCCCAAGCAGGGTCGCGACGCCAACATCTCCTTCCTTCAGGCTGTAGGCGCGTTTCAGCGCAAGATAGCCTTCGAGGATCTCTTCAGTGCCGATGTAAATCTCGCCGAGCAGCCTCCAGGCTTCGAAATAGTCGTCGAAATGCCCGATCGCTTCCTTGAGATTCTCGATCACGATATCCGTACCCTTGAGGGTACGTCTTTGCGCCATGTCTTCCGTGAGGATCCGCACAGCCTCGTCGTAATGGGCCCTGGCTTCCCTGGGGATTGTTTCATTCATATTGCACACTCGCACCGGAAATTGAGTGCATTTTACAATCACGGCGGGATATGAACAAGTAGGGGGGAGACAAATTACGCGATTTGGATAAACCACCAGAATAAAAAAAAAACGGGCCGAGACCCGAATTGTTACGGCGGATTTTTTTATACCTCGCCAGGAAGCTTCCAGATACCCCTGTCCTTCTTGCCCCTTGAAGAAGACTGCGCCAGGATTGGACTTGGTCTCCTGAACATTTCCATGCGGTCGATAAAGTTCTCGAAAAATTGCATGTGTTTCTCCAGGTCGCGTATGACTACCTCATAGGCCTTTTCAGATAAGGGAAAAAGCCCCTCGCAGAGTTCCTCCGCCCGCTGGTAGCCTTCCGTGATAACCGGTTTCTCCTGCGCGTTAATCTGGCAGAGGACATTTGCCGAGGCGACCACCGAGACAAAGTCCGCAAGATCGCCCGCGTTTTCCGGATTATGATGGTATTCGATTGAACCGCGAAGGTTCGGCGGGAAGCTCCATTTCTTGGAAATCTCACCGCCCACGATTGTATGGTCAATGGAATACAGCGATTTTTCCGCCTGAAGGAATGTAATGTTCCTTTTTTCCATTAATTCGAATACCTGACGGTACTGCTGAGAAAAATGCTGGAATAGAACAAGCTTGCCGATATCGTGAAGCAGACCGGCCAGCGAAAGCGTCTCAAATTCCGGAAACTCGGCTACCAGCCCGATTCCCCTTGCAGCGATGCTCGTTGCGAAAGAATGCCTCCAGAATTGTTTCATGTCGAAATCCCCGATCGAGGAGATGTCGAAGACGGTTACACTCATTACGAGGTTTCTGACGGTCGAAAAACCGAGCAGCGGGATCGCCCTTGAAAGCGTGTCGACACGTCCCGGAAGACCGTAAAATGCCGAGTTGACCAGCTTCAGCACCTTCGCGGCGATAGCCTGGTCGCGGCTGATGACATTTTCCAGGTCTGCGGCGGACGTAGCGGGGTCGTTTACAATCTCGTTGACCTTGAAAACGACATCGGGCAGCGTAGGGAGGTCTTTCACCTTCACTAAGATGTCATTCAGCTTGATGTCTTTTAAGCCAGGCATTAGCTATTCCGCCCATTAATATCAGACAATATACTATCCATTCGACTGTGTAAAAATTGGATGACATTTCCAAATATGCAACAATTTTATTATTATTGTATCTGGGTCCAAAGGGGTCATTTTATGGAGTCGCTTTACAGGTACAGAGCCGGAAGCCCAGGCTTATCCTCCCTGGTTTTTCTTACGGGAATTGGGCTGATTTTATTTTCAGTTTTTACGCCTTTCGAGGGTAACGAACCGGTCTGGTTGCAGTGGGGGCTTAAAATATTCCTCTTTCTGATGGGGCTGCTGGTTTTTATTGCTGTCCCTTCCGTTTCACTTACAGCTTGGCCGGAATACATCGAGATTCAATACGGGCTGACTAAATTTATCCGATTCAGGCTGGCAAAAGATAAAATCACGGCTGTCAACGCGATTGAGTACAGCCCGTTGAGGGAGTTCGGAGGCGCGGGCATCAAAGGGGGAAGCGGGAAATGGCGCGGCTGGACCGCTTTTACCGTCGATTTAAAGACAACGGCGCTGTCGATCGAGACAACCGAAAAAAAATATCTCATAAGCTGCCCGGACCCCGAAGAAGCCGAGACGATGCTGAGAAATATTGTAGGGATTAAATAAATTCACTAGAAAGATCCGCTCCATAACTGTCGCGGTTCTGTTGGATTTACTTATTGTTAAACGCAGGAATATCAACAGAACCGCGACAGTTATGGAGCGGATCTTCTATCAACCCCATCACTGACTCCCCTGCTTTGCCTCACGTTCCAGTTGGCTGTCGACTATTTCCAACTCCGCCTCAATTTCTTCTTTGGAATCGGGATTGAGGTTCAATGCCAACTGGAGTTCGGACTTCGCGTTTTCCAATTGGCCCTGTTGCCTGAGCGCGATTCCGAGGTAATAATGTGACGCCCAGTAATCGGCTTTCAGGTCTATCGAAGTGCGTAAATTATAAACGGCTGCGCCGGGTTGGTCCTCGCCAAGCCATGCGATGCCCCTGTAATACCAGGCAAGGTAATTGTCCCTGTCGAGATCGATGGTCGTCTGGTAATCCGCGAAGGCTTTATCGGCCTCCCCGCTGCGATAATGCGCGTTCGCGCGGTTTCCGTACGATAGCGCATCCTCGGGATTCAGCTCGATCGCTTTGCTGCAATCGGCGATTGCCTCGGCATGCATCCAAAGCTGCGAATATGCGTACCCTCTCTGCGACCATCCCTCGAAATCGTCGGGTTTGAGTTCGATGTACCTGCTAAGGTATGGAATTGCCGTCTCGAATTCCTCGCGGCCGTTATATGTATAGCCGATATCAAAAAGGACCTCGGAATCCTTCGGGTCGGATTTCAGGTATTCAACGAGGTCCGGGAGCGCTTCGTCGTATTTTGCCAGCTCGATGTAAATAAGCCCGCGTTGATGATGAGCCTCGGGATCGTTTGGCCATTTTTCAAGGGCGGTCGAAAAAAGCTCGATAGCGCGCCATTTATCCCCTCGCGACATGAGCGCCCGTCCGAGAAGGTGGTATGCGTAGAGATTGTCCGGGTCAGCCTCGATAATATCCTCGAGCATGGCCGCCGCGCGATTGTATTCTCCATTCTCAAGAAATGCGCGGGCTTCATCGATCGAAGGCTGCGCCGCGGACTTCCCTTTTTCTCCGCCGCACGACAAAGCGATAAGGACAGCCGGGATAATCAGCATGCCGACCAGAATGAGGTAAGAAATTTTGAAAGGTCCTACGGACTTATCCGCACCTTTCATGGCCTGTTAATCCTCCAGTAACGCCCGTGCTTCTTCAAGGTCGTTCTGTGCCCATCCCATGCGTGGATAAAGCTCGACAATTTTCTCCAGGTCCGCGATCGCCTTCTCTATCTCTCCGTTCTCGATGTAAGCGTCGGCCCGGAAGCTAAGATACCTGTCGGAATCCGGGACCATCTCCAGAGCTATTGAGATGTCGGCGATCGCCTCGTCCAAATGTCCGTAACGGTGATGCACCTGGGCGCGCATATAGTAATGGTCAGCGACCTCGGGTTCCAACTCAATACATTTCGAAAAGTCAGCGAGAGACCGCTCGTAGCTGGTATACATCAGCCTGAATCCGCGGCTTGAAAGGTACAAGGCATTGTCGGGATCGAGTTCGATCGCCTTCGTGAGATCGTCGAAGATTCTCTGGGACAACGGATCGTCCGTTGTGTTAATCGCGCGCCAGTAATATCCCTCCGGGTTGTCCGGGTCGAGTTGGATCGCTTTAGTGAAGTCATCGATGGCAGGACTGTACTCGGGATTGCCCTCGAAAAAGAGAAGCTTGGTTTTTCCGCGTTCCAGGTAGGCCTCCGCGTAGTTCGGATTCAGTTCAAGCGCCATTTCGAATTCACGCATGGCCAGGTCGGGTTCCATGTTGCTTGTGTACGCCATTCCAAGGACTGTATGCGCTTCGTAGTCATCGGGTTTGTCCTTGAGGAGATCCGTGAGGATGTCGATCGCATCGCCACCCGCTTTCATCGCGACAAACATACGGGCCTGCCCGATCGGGCCTGTGTCTGACATAGCTGCCACTGCAGCCTCTGCGGTTTCAGCGAGGCGTTCCACCTCAGCCAGGGCTTCTTCATAGTCGGGATCGATTTGCAGAGCGGTGTTAATGTCCGACCTTGCCAGCTCGGTCTCTCCGATATGCCCGTACGCCATACCACGGCCAAAGTACACTTCCGCATACCGGCATCCATACGTTATCGCTTTTGTATAATCCTCAACGGCCCTGCTGTAATCGCTTCGTTGAAAATTGATATCCCCCCGGTATTGATAAGCAAACCCGTAGCGGGGATCGAGGTCCAGCGCTTTTTCAATATCCGCAAACGCTTTTTCGTGGTTGTGCATGATGAGCCAGGCTTTTGCCCGAACCGTGTAATAATAGGGATCATCATCATTTTCAGCGACCGCGTCGTTAAAAAACGCTTCCGCTTCATCGTACTTGTCAAGCTCGACATACGTCAAAGCGAGGTGCTTCCACGACCAGGCAAAACGCGGCTCGATTTCAATCGCCTTGAGATAATCCTCAAGGGCTTTTTCGGGCTCATCAAGCTCTTCATACAGAAGCGCCCGGTTATAGTACGCGAGATATTCTGTCCCATCGAGTTCTATCGCCTTCGCGTAATCCGCAAGCGCTTTGTCGGGTTCGCCGGTCTCGGAGTATGACAGACCCCTGTTTATATAAGCCGGGACGTAATTCGGGTCGACTTCGATTACATTCGTGAAGTCCTCTATCGCTTCATTAAATTGATTATTGATGAACTTCACGTAGCCGCTGTTATAAATCGCGTCGACATTTCCGTCCTGCAGAGATTCAGCCTTGTCGAAGCATTCAATCGATTTCTCCATGTCGCCCAGGTCGGCATAGACATTTCCCAGGTTGTACCAGGCGCTGGCAAACTCAGGATCCACGTCTACCGCTTTCTGGTAATCCGCGAGCGCCTTGTCCAGTTCTCCAAGGGAATAATATGCGTCGCCTCTGTTTTTATATATCCAGGCATACGAGGGGTCGAGTGTTTCAGCGATGTTGTAGTCGTCGATCGCGCCAAAGACATCGCCGTCGAAATATTTGCATCGTCCGCGGATGTAAAATCCACGCGCGGCGTCGGGTTCTATCTCAGCCAGGATCACTCCCGCCCTGCATGAAAATTCGTGGTGCGAATCGAGGTCCACGGCATGGTTCAGGTCTTTCGCGGCGTTTTCGTAATCGCCGAGCGCATAGTACGTAAATCCCCTGTTGTAGACGTGCTCTGCGAAATCCGGCGCCAGCTCGAGAGCTTGGTTTGAAAAATCGAGGGACTGCTCGTAGTCGCCTGTTTTGTAGTAGTAAACAGCCATGCTGTCGAGCCCGGGGATGTTGTCGGGATCCAGTTCGAGACATTTCGCCAGGTCCGGGTACGCGAGATCGAGTTCGCCCATCAACACATAGCCGAATCCTCTCCCGTTGTATGCGTCGGCATTATCCGGATCCAGCTCGATGACCTTTGTGTAATCTTCGATGGCAAGTTCTCTCTCATCCAGTTTGGAGTAGGCAATTCCGCGAGACATGTACGCCATGGAAAATACAGGCATGAGTTTTATTGCCTGAGTGAAGTCGGCAATGGCAAGGGCCGGTTCGTCCATTTTTACCGCGGCTTCTCCGCGCGTGTACCAGGCCAGATGGTTTTCGGGATCGAGTTCAATCGATTTTGAGAAGTCCCGGTACGCCTGCTCGAAATCCTCGAGCATTCCGTATGTAAGCCCTCTTATATACCAGACCTGAGGGTTATCCGGATAATCGGCGACAAGCTCGTTGCAGATATTCAAAGCTTCCTCGTAGCGGCCCTCCGATAAAAGTGTTATCGCTTCATTCATATTATTCGCTACGTACATCTCGGTGCACGATGCGACGGAGCCGAGAGCAAAAATCGCGGTGATCGTGAATACCGCGATAATAACGGCTTTCCGAACGATGAAAAAATTGGATGCTTTCATTCGATTGCTCCTGACTTTTCGAAAATTTCGGCGACTTTTTCTTCAGCCGCCGCTAATAAATCTTCAATATCTCTAAGGTTGGGATCCGCCCTGTATGCAATGTTCAGCTCGTCGTACGCGTCCACCCAGTTTTCCATAGCCGTATAGATCATACCCTTATGGTAATGATGCTCGGGGTAATCGGGCGCTAACTCAATCGCGCGGTTGATATCCTCGAGAGCTTTATCGAAGTCGCCGGTTTTGAGGTAATAAACCGCGCGTGTGTCGATGGCGTTGTGATTTTCCGGCTCCAGTTCCAGAGACTTGTTCACGTCCTCGAGGACGGTGTCTAGCCGTCCGAGTTGTAAATTCGCCCACGCCCTCCCGTTGTAAGCCTGCCCTGACCCTGTCGGATTTCGCTCGAGGACCTTTTCATACGCTGCTAACGATGTCTCGAAATCGTAGGCTCTGCTTGCGATCAATCCCAGATCTACCTGGAACTCCAGGCTCCAGGGCGAAATTTCGCACGCACGCTTTGCGTCCGGAAGCGCGCCCTCATAATCCCCCATGCCGGCCTTGGCACAGGCGCGGGTGTTTAGGACGCTGCTGTTATCGGGCTCCTTCTCAAGGCTGCGGTCGCAGACTGCTATCGCCTCATCGTAATTTCCAGTCCGTAAGTAATGCTGGGCAGTGGTAAGATCCGACGACAAACCGCGTCCGGTCAACGGGTAACAACCTGTAAAAAGCCACAGGATGATTAATAGGGAAAGCGTAACATCTCTGAAAATCCTGCCAACCATTCCGGATAAATAATAACATTAATGATCGATAAAACCTAAACTTTAATCGATTCAAAACGTTAATCCTGTTGAAAATCCCGTTTTGGTTGAGTATCCTTCACACCTTGTGAACCTTCCCACATGGGAAGGTCAGGGTTGGTTGTGTCCCGCTAGGGCATGTTTCGTGATTTTAGATGGACCGACAGGATAAAATTATCCCGACAAGCGGCCAGAGGACAAGCACATTAGTCCTATGGATAATTCTCTTTGGAATTGTCCTTGTCGCGGCCACTGTCTTTATCGCTTTGACGGTCAAGTTCGGCTCGATCGACCTCTTTATTCAGGAGGTCATCAAAGCATCCCTGCAGGCACGGTATGACAGGATAGTAAGCGCTCAATCGACATGGTCGTGGTCGTTCGGGATTTTCATCTCCGTTTTTCTGGCGATTCTCGTCTTTGTCCTTCTTGTAGTTCTCTATACAACACTGCTCGAAAGAAAATTGATCGGCTGGTTCCAGATTCGACAGGGACCAAACCGCGTCGGGCCGTGGGGACTCCTCCAGCCCTTCGCCGACATGGTCAAGCTTCTTATTAAAGAGGATATTGTTCCGCGCCGCGCGGATAAATGGCTGCACCTGATCGCTCCCCTGATCATATTCATACCGACCCTGCTTGCGTTCGTCGCGATCCCGTTCGGCAAGGGCACGGTCGAGCTTCCTCAGACCCTCGTTTCTCCGACATTCGAGCTGCTTCTTGTCGAATGGATTCCATCCGAGTATGCGGCAGAGCGCGGCCTCGATTCTCCCGGTTACCTCGAGGCGGAAGTAGCGATAGAGACAAGCAAGGAAACCCATAAAACCTGGTGGGTGCCTTATGAGCTCGACCACGACCCGATTTTCGTGCCGGCCGATTCAGACGGATTCCCGCTGGACAAAAGATACCGCCTGTTCGGCATGCCCGTGACTCATGAATTTAAACCCGTCAATCCCGGCCAGGACAAGCCGGTATATGGAACTTATGTCCGTCTGTTCGATCTTGAAACACCCGGGCGTCGATACGATGTGCTGGAAATTTCGTTCGACGGCGTTTCCGGACACAATGGGATTGTCGAGCTTGGCCTCCAGGGCACGTTGATTGACAAAGTCGAGAGCGAATTCTCCTCGATGGTCGCAGGTATAGGCGAGGATGTCGCTCCCGACGCGATGTTCGATTTTGGGAACCGTTCTCCAAAAGAATATATCGATCTGCTTTTTAACGAATTCGCCGATTCCGTCGCAGTGAATAACCGGAATTTCAGCGCCGACAGCATGGTCCCGGCGTTCGGCTTTATCGGGGAAAAACGATCGGACTGGCGCGACCTCTATACGCCGGACTTCGACAGGAACAAAATATTTTATCTCTACGGCGCGGTCGACCGCGTCGAAGAAAAAGCCAGCCTTTATTTTTACCCGCACGCGCGCGGAAATCCGGCGGATCAGGAAGAACCGGACATTGAAAGCCTCAAATGGTCCGATACCGGCGCCGCCTTCAGGCTGCAGAGAATTGCCGGAGCCGGTTACTCAATTGAGAAACCTGACGGGACTAAGGCGGAGCTCCGTAAGCTGGGAGATTCCGTAACCCTTCCTATTGGATCGAATACGGTAACGCTGAAACTCAAAAACACCCAGTTTTATAATATTTATCTAATTGGCAAAGACCTCGGAGTCGGAATTGTTTACATCATGGCGGTCACGTCTCTCGCGGTGCTGGGTATTTTTATGGCGGGTTTCGGGTCGAATAACAAATGGAGCCTGTACGGCGCGATACGTTCAGTCGCGCAGTTAATGTCGTATGAAGTCCCGATGACCCTTGCGGTTCTCGGGCCGGTTCTCCTGACCGGGTCGCTCTCGATGGTGGATATCGTGGAAAGCCAGCACACCGCCTGGTTTGTCGTTCCGCAGTTCTTCGCGTTCTACACGTTCCTTGCTTGCATGACCGCCGAGGTCAACCGTTCGCCGTTCGACCTTCCCGAGGCCGAGAGCGAGCTTGTCGCGGGCTTCCACACCGAATATTCGGGGCTCAAATTCGGATTCTTCTTCCTCGCCGAGTACGCCAACATGTTCATCGCGGCCGCGTTAATGACAACCCTGTTCTTCGGCGGCTGGGTCGGACCGTTCCAGATACCGTTCCTGGGAGAGTTTCTGTCGAGCTTCTTTTGGTTCGTCGTGAAATGCGTGTTCTGGCTCGGAGTTTTCGTCTGGTTCCGCGCGACCTTCCCGAGGTTCCGCATCGACCAGATGATGGACTACGCATGGAAGATCCTTCTGCCGATTGCCCTGGTCAATGTGATTTTCACCGGCTACATCGCCTTCTCGGATATTCATATGACCGGGGACTTCACGATATGGAAAGAAAACAACTGGAGAATATGGGATTATTACATCAAAGCCCTGTTCACCCACGTTTATACAAGGAATTACGCGGTCCCGGCAATATTGATAATCGGAGTGTTAATTGCCTATGAGTGGTTCGGTTATTGGTTAATTCCTAAAGTCGTCGTGTTTTTGAAATTGGTCATTTACAGGTTTATCCAGAAAATCGCCGGATTATTCGAACGACGACGATAAGACGATAAACAGACGAGTAGCCAAGGATTTTAAGCACAGTTATAGATTGATAAGTTATGGCAACCGATATGAGACCGCCTGAATCTTTTCTGCGGACGCTTTCCAAAGTGTTCCTTCCGCTTTGGGGAGTCCGTGCCGGGCTTTACATCACCGCCCAGCACCTTTTCCGCAAGAAGTTCACGGTGCAGTACCCGGAGCAGAGAATCGAGATCGACCCGTCCTATCGAGGCAAGATCTCGCTTCTGTTCGAGCCGGGACGCGGCGAGGACATCTGCATCAGTTGCAAGATGTGCGAAAATATATGTCCGGTGAATTGTATTCATATCATCCCGAAAGTCGATGAAAACAAGAAACGGCATGTCGGGACATTCGATGTCGATTTAGCCAAATGCCTTTTCTGCGGGATGTGCGAGGAGATCTGTCCTGAGTCCTGCATCGTTCTTGATCCGACATACGATTATTCATCATATTCGCGCGACGGTCTTTATCTAACGGTGCATGGGCTGACGCGATCCGCATCCAATGACGAATGGAAAGCCATGCAGAACGTCAGGGACGCGAAAAAGCGCGAAGCCGAGGAGAAGAAGAAAGCCAAGGAGGCCGCCGACGCCGCGAAAAAAGCCGAGGAGAGCGCCGGCGCCTGAAAACCATGAGCGGACTTGAATTCAATCTGGGCGAGTATTTACGGTGGTTTTTCGCCAACATGTTCGGCGAGGCGCAGCCGCACTTCTGGTTCTTTATGCTCTCGATCGTTACCCTCGGCAGCGCGATGGGAGTTGTCAGCGCGAGGAACCTCGTGCATGCCGCCATGCTCCTCGCCCTTGTGTTTGTGGCGATCGCCGGGATATTCATTCTGCTGAATGCCGAATTCCTTGCCGTGATACAGGTCCTTGTATACGTCGGCGGTGTGGTAACGCTGATCATTTTCGCCATCATGCTTTCCGAAAGCATCACCGGACGGAAAATCACAACCCAGAACCGACAGAGCGTGACCGCTCTCGGCGTCTCCATCATAATGGCGCTGGTTATGATCCTGATCCTCAATTACGACCGCAATGGGTACTTTGTCGGTTATGACCGTTGGGCGGTAACATTCGATAAAAACGATTTTCCGGTCGAGGATAACACCAAGCTCATCGGACAGAGCCTCATGTCGACTTACACTCTTGCGTTCTGGATCGCCAGCATCATATTGATGGTCGCCATGATCGGCGCGCTGATTATTGCACGGAAAGAGAGCGATAAAGGCGACGCCGGACAACAATCCGATGCCGTTAAATCCGATGGTACGGCTGGAACGGAGGGTGGAGAATGAGTCCATTGGAAGTTCCGGTCCCGATCCACTTTTACATCGTTCTGGCGACATTGCTATTCTGCATCGGTGTTTACGGATGTCTGGCGAGGCGCAATGCTATCGCGATCCTGATGTCGCTCGAGCTTATGTTTAACGCAACCAATATTCTTCTGGTCGCTTTCTGCCAGCGTCACGGAATCACCTTCACGCTGCAGGCGTTCAGCCGTGCGCAGGACATCGAGAGCCCGGTCGGGCAGATTTACGCGATTTTCGTCATTACGATAGCCGCGGCGGAGGCCGCTGTCGGACTCGCGCTCGCGATTGCCGCCTACAGGCATTTTAAATCGATCAACATGGAGGATATCAATATCCTCAAGTGGTAGACCCTCTGGTTTGCCGGTTTGAAAAATGTTCGAAACGTTAATTAGAAATCCCGAAATTCTCGCGCACTGGATAATCATCCTGCCGTTCATGAGCTTTGCGTTTATCGTTCTGAAGCTCACGATCAACAAGTCGCCGAGACCCGCTCTTAAAAAAGCCGAATCTCAGCTTACGGAAGAGCAGTTGAAGGCGCTCGGACCGTCATTTACCAACTATATTCCATATGTCCTCCTGTTACTCGCCGTTCTGGTCGTATCTGCGGCGATTCGAACCGGTTTTGGCATCGATTTATACGGTATCAATTTGCCGTACCTGATAATTTTTGGGATCCCCATCGCGATTATTGTTCTTTTCCCGGTAAATTCCCGTTCCTGGATCCAGAAAGCGGCTCCATATATTTCGGTCGGCGCGATGGCGATCGGCGCGATAATCGCCACGTTCCTCTGGATCAAAACTGTCACTGTCGGACAGACGGATGTCGGCATTTACCCGGGAACTCCCGGAAACGAAATCTGGAAACCCGCTCTGAATTTCATCTGGTACGGTTTCGGCGACTGGAAACTTCCGGTCGGGATCAGCCTCGACGGTTTCAGCGTGTTCGCGGTCTGGATGGTCACGGTCGTCGCAATGTGCATCCAGTGGTTCTCGATCGGATACATGTGGGACGATGATTACGGTCGAAAACACATCGCGAGGTACTTCGCGGAGCATTCGCTATTCGCGACCGGAATGCTCGGCGTAGTGCTTTCCGACAACATCCTGACCTTCCTCATCGGATGGGAGGTCATGGGACTCTGCTCGTACCTCCTGATCGGATTCTTCACCTATAAACCCAGCGCGAATGCCGCTCAGATCAAGGCTTTCATCACGACCAGGATCGGCGATGTCGCATTCATGCTCGGCATTTTCATGCTCGGACTTATGTTCACCTACGCGAAGAGTCCCGAGCATCCGATGAGTTTCAATTTCGACGAGATCAGGTTTGTGCTCACGCACTACGGCTGGGCTGAGATCGGTCTCGGATGGCTCCCGACCGCCGCGGCATTGTTGATCTTCATGGGCGCGGTCGGTAAATCGGCGCAATTCCCGCTACACGTCTGGCTTCCGGACGCGATGGAAGGTCCGACGCCGGTCAGCGCATTGATCCACGCCGCAACGATGGTCGCCGCCGGTGTATTTCTGGTTGCAAGATTCTTCTGGCTCTTCGAGATGAGCGAGACCGCATTAATGACGGTGGCGTGGATTGGGGCTATCACCGCGTTCGGCGCCGCGACAATCGGCGTCACGCAGTATGACATCAAGCGTGTACTGGCTTACTCGACCATATCGCAGCTCGGTTACATGATGATCGGCCTCGGAGTGGGATCGGTCACCGCCGGTATGTTCCATTTGCTCACTCACGCGTACTTCAAGGCGCTTCTGTTTCTCGGGTCCGGCGCGGTCATCTATGGATGCCGTCACATTCAGGACTTCCGCTACATGGGCGGCCTCGCGAAGAAAATGCCGATCACTTACTGGACCTTCCTCGCCGGAACGCTCGCCCTGTGCGGAATATTCCCGTTCGCGGGATTCTGGTCGAAGGACGAGATTCTGGGATCGGCATTCCATGAGGGTTTGAGTACGCATAATGCGGCGTACTTCATCATCTTTGCGCTTGGAGTCCTGGGAGCGTTCCTGACCGCGTTTTATATGTTCAGGCTGATGAGTTACACGTTCCTTTCCGGACCAAAGGGCGACTGGCGGTTCCGGGGTCCGGACAGTCCCGATTACGGCCATCACGCGCACGGCGAGACAAAAACAAAAATATATACACAGTGGAAAGTACCCCCCGGACCGCTCGAGCATGAGGAACATGAGATCGGGCACCCGATCGAGCCGAGGGAAGTCCCGAAGAGCATGTGGATACCGCTTGTCATCCTTGCGGTGTTCGCGACGGTGTACGGTTTTATCGGGACTCCGTTCGGCGGAAAAGGCGTAAACCTGATCGGGCAATTTCTCAACTACGGGCATCCGCACTATCCGGAGCTTGACGGCATTACCGCGGGATTGATGATTATCAGTCTTGCTGTCGCGGTGATCGGAGTAATCGCCGGACTTAAGGTGAACAACACCGAAGCCGGCGTGCTGTTTAAAGAAAATCTGAAAAAACGATTCCCCGGACTTTACAGGACCGTCTACAACAAATACTTTGTGGATGAATTCTACGAGGAATACATAGTTCAGCCGGTCTTGTTCATGACACAGGTCGCGAGGACGATCGATGTGTACATTGTCGACGGCATCGTGAACGCGGTCGGCTGGCTCACGTACCAGTTCTCGAAATTCCATGGATGGTGGGACAACGTTGTTGTCGACGGGCTGGTCAACGGCGCGGCGGGTCTTGTCGGATTTTTAAGCGACATGATAAAGCCGATTCAGTCGGGATATGTGCAGAATTACATGATGGTGATAATTGTCTTTGTCCTCTTCTACCTGCTTACATTGTTTGTGAGGTAGTGGAGATGAGAACGTCGGAAATTAACGGATCGAAAATCAGATAGAAAATACAGGTTCAAAGGGACCTTTGGCGGTTTGGAAACAAGATGAGCGAACACCAGCATAAAAACGTTGTGCCGGCAGACGAGGGAGTCTACGAGATGCCGCGCACGGCGGAGGATCTGAAGAAAGAAATATCCCAGGGTGCCCTGGGCATGATCAGCGGGATTGTATGGGTTGTCATAACCGCGCTCGTGCTCATCGGCATCTTTAAAATGGGATCCGCCAACGGACTCGACCTCGGCATCTGGCACTTGATGCTGATCAGCCCCGATTCAACGGAAAAATCCTTTATTCTCTCCCTCATCATTTTCCTGCCCGCTGTTGGTGTCATCTTCAATATGATTGTTCCAAAGGACGGACTGTTCCTGATCCGCCTTAACACGCTTGTTTACACATTTGTCCCTCTAGTCCTTGCCTGTGTCATGCTGTTTGGGTACAAACCCGCATTGTCCGATGACGGGTTTAGAATCTACATCGACCAGACCGGCAGCCGGTTTGAAATGAGGGGCGACGGAACTTACAATCCGCTTCCCGACGAAAACGATAAAAAGGCCGAATATACTGTCGAGAACGGTAAATACATGGTCGCGGTCGACGGCAAGCCCGAGGTTGTCCGACCCAAACTCGTCAAGAATTATTTCTATGATCGGAAAATAGCAAGCATGCAGTTCGAGGAGCTGAGGAAGTGGGTTAATATCACCGATAAACCCGCCGCGGATCCGGGCGAAAGGGAATACACGATCGCGAAATTCCAATATCACCTCGGAGTCGACGGCATCAGCTTCCCGCTTATAATCCTCACGACGCTTCTGAGCACTCTGGCCGTAATTTGTTCATTCAATATAACAATGCGCCTGAAGGAGTACATGAGCTGGTTCCTGATACTTGAGATCGGGATGCTCGGCACCTTCACGGCGCTTGATTACATATTGTTCTACGTTTTCTGGGAGCTTGTCCTGGTCCCGATGTACTTCCTCATCGGCATCTGGGGAGGTCCGAGAAAAGAATACGCGGCTTTGAAGTTCTTTCTTTACACTTTGTTCGGATCGGTGTTCCTGCTTGTCGGAATAATCGCGCTCTATTTCTTTACCGGGCAGCAGACATTCGACGTAATGGAATTGCAGAAGCTGGCTCCGATCCATCTGGGGAACGCGTCCAGTTTCAGATTGCAGATTATTTTATTCGCGGCGTTCTTCCTCAGCTTCGCCATCAAGGTCCCGATTTTCCCGTTCCACACATGGCTGCCCGACGCGCATGTCGAGGCTCCTACCGCGATTAGCGTGATCCTTGCCGGTATCCTGCTGAAAATGGGAACGTACGGACTTCTCAGGATGAGCATCCCGACATTCCCGGAAGCTGCCTATGCGCTAGCCCCCGCTTTGGGTGTGCTGGCGGTGATAAATATCGTATACGGCGCGATGGTCGCGATGGCGCAGACCGACATGAAGAAGCTTGTCGCGTATTCGTCGATCGGCCACATGGGATTCGCCCTCCTCGGCATGGCGTCGATGAACAAGTGGGGAATAAACGCCGCTCAGTTGGTGATAATCAATCACGGGATAATTTCGGGAAGCCTCTTTATGCTGGTCGGAGTAATCTATGACCGCGCGCATACGAGGGACCTGGATGCGTTCGGCGGACTTCTCCCGCAGATGCGCGTTTACGGAATTGTCTGCGTGATCGCGTTCATGGCGAACCTCGGTCTCCCGGGACTGGCCGGCTTCTGGGGCGAGTTCTGGAGCCTTCTCGGCGCGATCAGCCAGACCGACTTCGTCACGTCGGGCGGACTGATCTTTTTCCGTGTGCTGGCGGGGATATCGGTCATCGGAATTATCATCACAGCCGGTTACATGCTCCTAATGATCAGAAAGGTGTTCATGGGGCCGTTAAACGAAAAATGGAACTGGCTTCCCGACATGGATGGCCGCGAGCTGGTCGCGGTGCTGCCGTTGATCGCCCTTATGATCTTCATCGGTATTTATCCCAGTCCGCTGATAAGCCTGTTCGATACGACATTAATCGAGTTCGTGAACCGTACCCGGGAAGTTGCCGGTGTTATACCGATTGGTTTTGGTTATTAATATTGACATTATCCTGTTCAAAAAAGGGCAGGATTGTGATATACTTCTAGCGGTTAAAAAAACGGACGAGGGGAAACAATCCGCCGGGGGCGGATGATATTAAATAAGATTAAATCGTACAAAGCGCCGTACGGCGTTACAGTGGAGGACTACCCATGCGAACCCGACTTAGCTGGGTTATTCTATTAAGCCTCATCGCGTTCCTGAACCTCGGATGCGGCTCCTTAGGTAATGATGACGATGACTCGGACAATGTTTTCTCCGACCCGTTCATTGAACGTGTGCTGGTAGGAAATGTGTCTGTACAAGCCCAGGAAACCGCGAATGTGTCATTGGATAACAGTTATTCAATGCGGTTCGAGTTCTCGAAGCCGGTTTCGTTAACCAGCTTGAGCCAGGCATTCAACTTCGAGATCTGGGTTCAGAATATGACAACCGGACAGGCGTTCCTGTTGACACCCGGTGTACTCGACGCAAACGGCGCTCTCGTCTGGGTGGACGCATCGAATCAGGTAATCGAATACAGGGCGAATAATAACCTGTCTCTGATTCATACCGGGAATTTTTCCGGCCCCATCGGTTTGCCAGGCGACAGGTTCAAGATCGCAGTGCTGTTTGTGATTGGCCGGGCGGAAGACGGGACCAATATCTCGGTGATGGACGACACGTTTTACATCGTATGGTCGTCCTGATAGTTTGACTGATTGCCGTGTTTCGGCCTTGACAGCGAATCCGCTCTGTGGTTTCTTTGTATTAGGGCGGTTTTCCCGGCAGGCATCGGCGGGGTACCTGTTGGGGTATAAAGTTGGTAATTCAAAGGAAGTTCTGCCCCAGACCAAACCGGTTGATGCGTTTTTGCATCATATCCAATGCCGCCTGGTACCCCCCAGCCGGCGTCATGATTTTCCCTGTTCTGAATTATCGGAGGTGTTCTCCTGATGCCATCAAGATTTAATCATTCACAGCGCGGTTTTACGATGATTGAGCTGCTCATCGCGCTTGTAATTATCGGAATACTGGCCACGATTGCCATGGTGACGTTTAACCGGGCCAAGGAACGAGCCCTTCTCGCGAGAGTCAAGTCGAATGTCGGCGAGATCGAGCTGTCTCTGGACGATTACCAGTCCGACCATTGCGGCCTGTATCCCGCTCTTACCGTGTATCACTCCGCCTTACCCGCGTCCGGGAACCTGACTACAAATCCCGGTCCCCCCGGGGACCCGGATCCTAATGAACCCCAGGTACTTAAGCGTATGGGAAATGCCCTGATCGGCGGCGGCCCTAAGTTAATAGATACCGGGGATCCGCTTCAGGACGATTTCTACAAGGACGAGGATGATTATGCCATATCGTACTTCCGTAACAGGCAGGGAGAAAGAGCGTTCGGCGAGCCGATGACTCCGGTCGATGAGCTTGTCCTGGGCGGTCACGTCGACGCTTATCCCGAAAATCCCCTCAAGGGTCCCGGGACCCCGATGGTCAACATAGCGTACATGCTCTACGACTACGACAGCCAGACAAACGATTTCCAGTGGGTGGAGATGACCGTCGCACCCGCTAACAGCGAGGTCAGGACAGGCCTGTGCGCCGCGCGTCCGGCCGCCGAAGGGGTTTACGAACCGATCTCGGTGATCTGGGACGAAGTTACATACCCGCAGGGCGACTTCGCGTACATCCCGTTCGAATTCTCGACCGAGCAGGGCAAGTACTGCAAGGGCTACTGGATCATCTGCTACGGCGACTTGACCACGCTCAAGACCAGCGAGTACAACAAATTCGCGCTGAGATCGGATCTGACCCCGTTCGACCCGGGTCCCGATTACGCGAACTGGCCGAACCTGCCGTGGCCGTACGGTGACGGGGTTCCAACCACTCCTCCCGTTCAGGGCACGGTCGAATTCGAGATTAAGCGCCTGATACAAGGTGCGCTCGATGTCCGGCACACCGTCTTCGAGGATCAATTCCAAAAGGTCGGGTAAGTCTACCCTTCTACTCGCCAATTACGTGTCATGGCCATCCTTGGCCATGGAATTTCAGCGTCACGGCCATCCCTGGCCGTGATGTAAGTTTTCTACCAACAACCGAAACGTCGGGAAATGATGCTGAAGGGTGGGGATCCTCAATAATCCACAATTGCGAAAGCCGCTTCTCTTCTACCACAGCTTAATGATCCTGAGCCCGCCCGATGCATCCGCGACGTACGCGTAACCTCCCGATACCGCGACTCCATAGGCATAACCAGGCGTGTCGACTGACTTGACAATGTAAGCCGATGCCGGCGGTTCGATATCGATTACTTGAAGTCCTGAAGCACCATCCGCGACGTACGCGTAGCCTCCCAAAACCGCAATTCCCTGGGTATTGCCAGGCGTATCGACTGAACTGACAATGTAAGCCGATGCCGGAGGTTCGATATCGATTATCTGAAGTCCAGAAGCATAATCCGCGACATACGCATAACCTCCCGATACCGCGACTCCATAGGCAATACCGGGCGTATCGACTGAACTTACAATGTAAGCCGATTCCGGCGGTTCGATATCGATTATCTGAAGTCCTGAATCATCATCCGCAACGTACGCGTAGCCTCCCGAAACCGCAACTCCCCTGGCCTTACCGGGCGTATCGACTGAACTGACAATGTAAGCCGATTCCGGCGGTTCGATATCGATTATCTGAAGTCCCGGAGTCACATCCGCGACGTATGCGTAACCTCCCGATACCGCGACTCTCCGGGCATCATCAGGCGTATCGACTGAACTGATAATGTAAGCCGATACCGGCGGTTCGATATCGATTATCTGAAGTCCTGAATACGCATCCGCGACGCACGCGTAATCTCCCGATACCGCGACTCCATTGGCAAAACCAGGGGTTTCGACTGTGTTGACAATGTAAACCGATTCCGGCGGTTCGATATCGATAATCTGAAGTCCCGGATCATCAACCGGAACGTACGCGTAACCTCCCGATACCGCGACTCCCAAGGCATAACCGGGCGTATCGACTGATTTGACAATGTAAGCCGATGCGGGCGGTTCGATGTCGATTACCTGAAGTCCTGAAGCATAATCCGCGACGTACGCGTAACCTCCCGATACCGCGACTCCATAGGCAAAACCGGGCGTATCGACTGATTCGACAATGTAAGCCGATAATGGCGGTTCGATATCGATTATCTGAAGTCCTCCATACACATCCGCGACGTACGCATAACTTCCCGATAGTGCGACTCCATGGGCCCAACCAGGCGTCTCGACAGATTTGACAATGTAAGCCGATGCCGGCGGTTCGATATCGATTATCTGAAGTCCTGATGAATAGAAATCCCCGACGTACGCGTAACCTCCCGCTACCGCTACTCCCCTGGCATCACCAGGCGTATCGACTGAACTGAAAATGTAAGCCGAAAATAGCGGGTCGATATAGATTATCTGAAGTCCTGACCCCCTGTCCGCGACGTATGCAAAAACTCCCGATACCGCGACTCCATAAGCTTCACCAGGCGTATCGACTGAACCGACAATGTTAGCAGATAGTGGCGGGTCGATATCGATTATCTGAAGTCCCGAAGCATAATCCGCGACGTAGGCATAACCTCCCGATATCGCGACTCCGCTGGCAGAACCGGGCGTATCGACCGATTTGACAATGGAAGCCGATGCCGGCGGGTCGATATCGATAATCTGAAGTCCTGACTCATAATCCGCGACGTACGCGTAAACTCCCGATACCGCGACTTGATTGGCAGAACCAGGTGTATCGACCCGGTTAACCCAGACTGGATTTGCCGGATTAGAAATATCGAATATATGCAGCCCGTTCCCAAGGGCGGCTACGTAAGCGTAATTGCCATCTATGCAAACATCCCATGGGCTGAAATTCAACCGGGGCGGCGTGATATCAACAGGATTCAGCGGTTTTTCTTCCACAGCCACTGAAAAAATTTGATATGCCGTTATGTCCAACCAGGGTTTTGCCAGATTATTCTCATTCGCTTCCTTGCTGACAAGGCAGAGATACTCCCCTGCAGACGCAAATTTGGCGTTCTCAATTACGGCCTCGTAACGGGTGAAACCGGCATCATCCGATTTCCAGGTCGCCTGAACTTCACCGTCGAACAGTTCTGAACACGCCACAAGTACAGGGTGTGTCGTGTCCTTGCCTTGCAGGTCATAAACATCGATTTGAAGTTTCGTTGTCCCGCCCAGTGAGGCAAGCCCGGGCCCCAAATCCTGAATATCCATCTTCCACGCTTCCGGACAGTTGGCCTCCGGACCGAAATCCGTCATCGGATCGTCGACCGGCTTGCTTATCGGCGGTGCCCAGCAGGCATCTACGGCATAACCGAAAACCCACGGATTCGGCGGATTCGGCATGTCGACCCTGTAGGTCACCACTATCTCTTCTCCCGCATAGAATGCGTTACGGGTGTTGGCAGTTTCTTCCGACACAAACCGCTTGTACCCGTTGAGCGTTGCAATTGGAGCAGTCGCGGTCGCCAGCTTGCCCTTGATGTAGCCCTCGAAACCATGACCGACAGTGGTAGGATTGTAAAGAGTCGTGAATCCATCGGCATTCACGACCTCCCCTTCGCCAAGAGTCCGATCTGACATTATTAGCCCAGATTCCGGGAACACATGGCTCCCGTTGAACATTGCGATACCGCGGACATCGAAGCCGGTCAGATTCAGATTCGTAAACGGATGCTTGATCGAGACATTTACATTGAGAGTCCCATCCGGATTCGGAGTGATGCCTGCCAGCTTGAAACAATTCGTGCACAGGCCCTGCTCAAGGAACTGGAGAACGTTCAAATGACCTGTCGCCGCCCTGATGGGGATAATCTCGGCGGAATAGTCCTTTTCATCAATACGAACCAGGTAATAGCCCCAGAGGACATGTCCTGCCGACTCCGTTGGTGTGGACTCGGCATTTATTATGTCTGGAACTTCGGGTGGAATCGGGCTCTGATTAACAGGACTTCCGCTGGAACATGACAGAAGACCGATCACACTTAGAAGGATTATTAGCATCCAGCGGCTTGATTTGATAATCACCGGTACACCTCCGAAATGATTCATCCACGCCTGCTTTCGGCGGAACATTTGCGATTTATTATATCATAATCGCGATTAACCGCAACACCTGTAAGCTACGCTCGAGGACTCGCTCCGCTTACAGGCGACACAGGGTTTAGGGAAGGGGTTAGAGTTGGAATAAGGTTGGGATTAAAGGGTCATGCGCGGGCCGCGCATGCCACGTGACTGGGGGATACTTCACACTTCACCTTTGCTCCGTTAATGGGCTATACTCATGCCGGTTTGAGCGATAAATCCGAAAATCTCAAAGAAACCGCAGCTTATCCGAAAGATATCCGCAAGCGGAAATTAAACAACATCCTCGCGATCGCGGTTATTATCATTCTGCCGTTTATCGTTTACCTGCCGGTGACGACAGGTTACGCAACGTTCGCGGGATTCGACCACACTGGCATAAATCAGCCTTTAAAACAGGCGGCGTTCGAGTCGATGAGGAACGGACATCTGCCTCTGTGGGAACATAGGCTCGACCGCGGCATGCCGCTTTTCGCCGAGGGTGAGTCGGGATTGTTTTATCCGCTCAATCTATTGTTTCTGATACCTGGCGATTTTCTGACAATTTATAACTATGTAATCCTACTGTGCCTGTCGATTGCGGGGCTTCTGTTCTATTTCTGGATCAGGAAACTAGGGGCGGGAATCGCAGCATCGACCGTCGCCGCGATCGCGCATCAGTGGGGCTCGACAGTCAATTTCAATAAGGCCAATATGAACATTCTTGAGGGATTTATCCTCGTCCCGCTCATGATGCTCCTGTTGGAGAGGGAGGGAGACGGCGCCGGCGGTCGCGACAGACCCCTTCTACGGACAGCCGCGCTTAGTCTGGTGTTTGCATCGATGATTTTCGCGGGACAGTCGCAGTATGTCGTGTACACGCTTCTATTCTGCGCGGTTTATATTATCGTCAGGGCAGTTTTCGCGGGAAGGTCCGGTTATATTGATATTTTAAAGTCCATGGGGATACCGTTCGCGTGTGGGACGATACTCGGGGCCGGGATTTCCGCGGTGCAATTGCTTTCAACACTGGAATTAATCCCATTGAGCGAGCGGGGGGTATATTCGCTCTACGATAAAATGTCGCAGGCAGGGCTGTGGCTGTCGCCGGGACGTCTTTTCGCGACATTCATCTTCCCCGCGTACCATTACTCGCTCGAACATTTTCTTCCGTATCTATCGACCACGGTTTATGTCGGACCTGTCGCGCTTTTGTTGACCGGGTACGCGATCAGGTTTCGTCACAGGCTCGACCCGAAAATTGCAGCGATGGTCATTCCGCTTTGTGTAACCGCGCTGATTTTTCTGTGGCTCGCGATGGGGTCGAACGTCCCGGGAGCGGGATGGTTCATATCGCTCGGACCACTCGGCAGTTTCCGCGGCCATGGACGATTGGGCGGATATTTCGCGATGGTCGTTACGCTCCTGATGGGGCTTGGGCTTGATACATATCTGAAAACGCCATTTCGAAACAAATGCGACCTGACCGTGAGATCTCGGTGCATGCCGCTATTTATCGTGGAGCTGCTCATCCTCGCGCTTCTGACAATCCCGTTCATAGTGCATCGAGCCGAGTATCTTGAAACACGATTCGCGCCCGGCCTGATGCTTGTGATGATCCTGATATTCATCGCGGGGCTTGCCGCAGGCGCTATTTTTCGAACGAGAAAACCCTTAATAGCCGCTGTGATCATTGTTGTGGCTATGCAGATATTCGGCTTCCAGACAACCTCGTCGGAGACAATTCTTCAACGGTCATCATGGGACGCCGACAGGCCGGACCTTCTTTATATAAAAGAAAATTCCGATAACCCCGACCAGGGAAGCATGATCGCGATTCGTACACAGGCGAGCGTCCGCATTCATGAACGAATTCTGCAAAGCGGGCTTGGCGCGCTCGAATCGGGATCGCGCACTCATATCGACCATCTCGGAAGCGCCAACGCGGGTATCATGGAGGACCTTGTCGTCTGCAATGCCGACCTCCCGCTCGAACTCGCCCGCTGGGAGTGGCTTGTTCACAGGATTCTCTGGCCGTCGATCGATACGACGAAGGGCGACATCGGTGTGCTCGACGCGAACCTGATCGACAGGCTCGGGATCAACTGGATCGTCACCGAAAATCCCGACCTTGTTGTGAACGACTGGGAGCGAATTTCCGAGCCTCGGTTTACGAACCGAAATGTCCCGTTTTATCTCTCCCGTCGTGCCGCATTGACCGCCGATGGAAGCTACCACGAATTTTTCGCTCCGCGTCATTCATTCTACTGGGATTGGAAGACCGCGCCGAAAAATAGCGGGGAGCAAGAAATACGAGATACATATATTAACTTACTCGAATCCGAACCGAATCCGACATGGGCCTTTGTCGAAGGGCTTGAACCGGGAGACATGCCGCATGAATCGGACTCCAAAAGCGGGACTGCGTCGCTTGCGGAGTGGATAAGTCCGACCGAGTACAAAGTTGCGGTAACCGGACTTACATCGGAAGCGATATTTGTGTTCCGCGACCAGTGGTATCCCGGCTGGAGCGTGCGTGTGAACGGTCAAGCGGCAAAACTGCTTCGCGCCGACCTCGTCTTTAAAGCCGTGAAGCTCCAGCCCGGACGAAGCGAGGTCGTTTTCAGATACACGCCGAAATTTCTTACCGCGGGATGGGCAATAACAGTACTCAGTCTTGTAGTGATTGTGGGATCGTTCTGGCTCGGTTTCAGAGAAAACCATAAACGCAACAATGTCACCGATTAAACGTCGATATACTTCCTCCGCCGGTGAAAAGAAGATCCCGTCATGGGTTCCCGTCGCGGTCATACTGGTCATTGTTCTGGTTATCGTCGGGATAACCCGCTATGGCGTGCGCGGTTTCGCGGCTTACAACATTTACATAAGCGGTGAGGAGCGCGACGGTGACAGTGTCCTGCTCCAGAAAACAAGATATTCCTGCGTGCCGTGCAGCCTTGCGATGCTTCTTGAGGACAATAATATTGACACCAGCCCTGCTGAAATCGCATGGATGTCCGGTACCGATCTTTACGGCACCAATCCGGAGGGAATTGTCGCGGTGGGCAACGCATACGGATTCGATGTCGAAGAAACCGAGATGAATTTCGATGAGCTTATGGATGCCGATAAACCGGCGATTTTGTATTTCACCTGGTCGGGCAGTCTGCACGCGGTTTATGTGAAACCGGATCGACGGAACGATTATCTAATCGTAAAAAATCCCGCCATGGGTTTAACGCGCGTGTATAAGAACGGGGTGTGGGATTATTTCGGGTCGGATAGATGGACAGTGTTTCTGTTTGAGTAGAATAATTTGCCTTGTAATACAATTCCATGATGCGGGAGTCGAAACTTTTTTTGTAACGCAGAAGAATGCTACTCCACGCATTTAACCATGTGGATCTGAGGCAGGCGCTGATAGGTCGGGGAGCGCATTTGGATTAAAAGCGGTTTTAAAACAAAGCTTGACCTTGAATGCGTACAATGACACGATAGAACTTACTCTGGAGGACAGACAATGTTACCTTTGGATGAGCATATCAAGGATCAGCTTGAGCAGCATGAAACAGAGTTGGAGCGAATTCTGAATATGGATTTTATATCGATCATCAGCGACATCCACCCCAGCCTTGATGTGATAGTTCAGGATGTTATCGAAAAAAGGGTGGATAAGCGTGAATCGCTGGCTATTTTCCTGCAAACACCTGGTGGCATTGTGGAAGTGGTCGCATGGATGGTAAACACAATTCGCCATCATTATAGTGATGTCAGCTTTTTAGTACTGGACAAAGCAATGTCCGCCGGCACTGTTTTTGTCATGTCCGGGGATAGAATAATGATGGACTATTTCTCATGTCTTGGACCAATTGACCCTCAAGTCTATAAAGATGGACGGCTGGTACCTGCCCTCTCTTACTTGAATCAGTTCAACAGGTTAATTGAGAAGGCTAATTTGGGGCAGTTATCATCTGCCGAGGCTATATTGCTCAACAAGCTGGATTTGGGTGAACTTCACCAGTTTCAGCAAGCCAGGGATTTGTCGATTGAGCTATTGAAGAAGTGGCTATCCAAATACAAGTTTAAGAACTGGACCGAAACTGAGACCCGTAAGATACCTGTCACTCCTGAAATGAAAGAGAAGAGGGCAGAAGAAATAGCGACGGCATTAAGCGATGATTTAAGATGGCATTCGCATGGAAGGCCTATTGATAAAGAAACCTTGGAAAATGAAATCAGGTTGAAAATCGACGATCTTTCAAACATTAAGGGCTTGAGAGAAAATCTGAAGAAATATTACGGCCTGATGATTGACTACATGTATCGGCAACAATGGTCCAATTTTGTGCACATGAAGGGCTATCTATAGGGTATAATAGAAAGGGAGATAAACATGAAAGCGATAGACTATAAACAAATAGCTGCAAAGAACGCGAAAGTTGACACTAAGGTCACCGGGGAATACGAGCGTCTAATGAGTGAGCTGGAGAGACTCGGCGTTAATACACAATCTGAATATGGTCTGACTCCACCGCTCGGAGGTGTTATTCCTTCTCAAAAGCAGGTTACAAAGGTTACGCACGTTCCTTCCCCAACCCAGTGCAAGAAATCCTGATTCTGGTGACGTTTCCGTCTTTTTATTGCGAAAAAGTAGCTGCTACCGATCACGGAGATTACCAGAATGTTGACACTGACGAGCTGCCGTCCATCCCGATATGCTTCGCGAGTTCAACGACATCCCGCTCCGAAATACCGAGCTGGCCCATTTTTTCGTAGATTGAATCGAGGAGAGTCTCGACCTTGCGCATGGCAGCCTGCTGTTCGCGGAGGCTTTTTACTTCATAAAGTACCCTGTTAACCAGGTTTTCCGTTATCTCGACTCCGATCGCGGCAAGCTCGCCCTCGTGCATCCTGAGGACGTGCTCGACAATCGCGGTCCCGGAGTGTTTGCCGAATACGAAACGCCTCTTCCCGCCAAAACTGGCCGGGTTGATAAACTGGTACATCCTCGGATCGATGACAATCCCCGCGGTATGAATCCCGGACTCGTGCGCGTACACGTTCATGCCCACAATCGGTTCGTGCGGCTGCATCGGGATTCCGGAAAGCCTGCTCGCGAGACGTGTCGCCTCGTTGATCAGGTCGTATCGAAAGCCCGGAATAATCACACCGTACAATTTTTTAAGGGCGGCCAGAACGCTGTGGAGTGGGGCGTTTCCCGCGCGCTCGCCGATACCTCCAAGCGTCACGGTGGGGATGCTCGCGCCCATGCTCATCGCGGTGATTGTGTTGATTGTGGCGAGGTCGAAATCGTTGTGAAAATGCACGACAAGGTCCGTTTCGGGGAATGCTTCGACCAGCCTGCTGATATAAAATCGCACAGCTTCCGGCGTGAAAACGCCGACGGTGTCGGGGAAAGCCTGCCTTGTCGCGCCCGCAGCCATCGCGTCCCTGCCCATCTCGATGATGTAATCGATATCCGCGCGGCTCCCGTCCTCGGCGTTCCCCGCCTCGATTTTTGTGAACCCTTTCTCGCGCGCGTAGCGAATCGCGTTGGAAAACATCCGCCTGTTCGCCTCGCGGTACCAGCTTACGGGGATATCGAGCCAGTCTTTCTCTTCTTTACCCTCCGTCCTGAGAAGCAATCTACCGAGTTTGTATTTAACATGGAGGTCGCTTCCCGACGTAAATATGAAGAGGGTGATGTCGCCGGGCTTGACCCCAGTGCTTTCGAGTACACCGACAATCGTATCGATATCGTCCGGGGTCGCGCGGCTCATGATCACAAGTTCGAGGTCCTCGCGGATTTTTCCGGTGTATTTTCCGCCGTGGATGAGCTTCAGGGTTTCCCACTCGGTTGGGCCGACCGCCGGGAAGCCGAGGTCGACGATATGGACGCCGAGTTTCGAGAGCATTTCCGCGAGCTCGAACTTCTGCTGGGGTGTGAACGCCACGCCGGGGGTCTGCTCGCCGTCACGGAGCGTGGTGTCGTAGATGCGTATGCGGTCAGGAGGCGGGAAGTTGAGACCGCTTGTCCAGACAGTGGGCGGGATGGCAAGTTCTTCGTATGGCTCGCGAAATTCCATGTTTATTTTAATAATTTAATAAAGGCCACTTGATCGCGGCTGGCTAATTATATCAAATTGGGGAGGGGATTTGGTTATCTACTTTCGTAACACTTCAGCAATGTGAGTGGTCTATAGGAATCCGCTCCATGACTGTCGCGGTTCTGTATGATTTACCCACCCGCCGGCTTATCAAACATCTCGGTAGCAGCTACCCTCCGCTGAATACTACCAAATCAGGAGGTCGGATGGAATTCGCATTCAACCGGGGGGCAATGGCATCAAGTTGTGTTTTGAAGCCGGGACGGACGATCCCCTCTCCAAGCCGATAATTAAGGCGGAACTTCAGAAAACTGTGCTAAAATGGGCGGGCATACGCAATCATGAGACGCAGGCATCAGAGGAAAATGACTTGAATGCTGAATTTAACCAATCGGGGATCTTCGACCTGAATAAAGCGCTGGAGCAGGTCGGCGGTGACAGAATCCTGCTTGCGGAAGTGCTGAATATTTTCTTTGAGGATGCCGCGAAGAAAGTGGATGATTTGCGGGACTCCCTTGCATCGGGCGATGTTGAAAAACTGAAAATGACCGCGCATACGCTAAAGGGATCATCCGCCAATGTCGCCGCGGAGCGTATTTACGCTCTTGCCCTTGAGATAGAGAGACTTATAGGGCAGGGACGGCTGGGCGAGATTCAGGGCATTGTGGACAATCTGCCGAATGAAATAGACCTGGTCAGGACCGTATACGCCAGTAATTCGGTCAAAAGTTGAAAGGGATAAAATTTATGATTGAGGATCTCGACCTCGAACCCGCTCCGGAGGAATTCAGGCTGCTCTTTAAGGGTCAGGCGCTCGGACACCTTGACGAGATTGTCCTGAGTTGGCGCATGGCCGGTCATCCAATCAGTTGGGGCCAGTCTCTGGCTAAATTCGAGGTTAATTCAAAGGATGGGCTCTTGTTACTCTTCCAGGTCTGCGCTCCCGAACAGGGAATTCCGGCAGGTCTCGAGTTCGATCCAGGCCGCGCGATCGATATCGGGATGCCCTCCGATTTCGCGAACAGGATTCTCGATGAGCTTGTCAAGGTCGGTAATATTGAGGCTACGGAAGGCGTGCCCATCAGGGTACCTCTCGGGAAGTTCAGCAGGGGTGACAGGAAAGTATTTCTCGCTTACACTCTCACAATAGCAAGGCTGCTTGCCTGCGGTCTTTAGGTTCAGATTTCAGGTTAACCTCATGAAAATCATCGGGCTTCCGTATAATAAAAGCGTTCTGGAGCTGGCATTACCCGACAGCGTAAATGTCGTGACATTGTCTCCGCATGAGGTATCCGCAATCCACAATCCCCGGGCTGAGCTCATTCGAAGCCTCGAAAATCCGACGGATGGTCCGGGCATCGACACGCTGGTTGATGGACTGACCGGGAATGTCCTGATTATCGTACCCGATCACACACGCGTCTGCGGAAAAGAAAAAGCCCTCCCGTGGATTTTAGACATCCTTGAATCGAGGGGGATAAATCCGGAACAAATTACGGTTCTTGTCGCTCTGGGGTCGCATAAATCGATCGATGCAAGCGCCCTGGAAATCTCTATCGGTCCGGCTTATTCAAGTGTGAAGGTTGTTCAGCATGATCCCTCGGGCAATCTCACGGACTATGGGTTCACGTCGAGAGGGACACCGGTAAAAATAAACTCGCTTTTCGCGGAAGCCGAACTGGTAATTCTTTATACATCGGTCGTCCACCATTATTTCGCCGGATTCGGCGGCGGTCCGAAGATGATCATGCCCGGGATCGCGTCGCTCGACTCAATCAGCGCGAATCATTCGCTTGTTTTCGAGGGTTCCGGCGATGATTGCGGACGTCACCCAATGGTTAAATCCGGGCAGCTTGGCGGAAATCCGGTCCATGAGGACATGCTCGAAGCCGCGGTTCGAGCTCTTGAGGGCAAAAAATACATCTCGATAAATGTCGCGATGACTCCATTGAAAGAATTCGCCTTCATTATTTCAGGCAGGATCGACACCTCGCACAAGATGGCGTGCGACTTTGTCGATGCTCAGAATAATGTGACAATAGATTGCCTTGCCGACCTTGTCATAGCGTCAGCCGGCGGGTTTCCCAAGGACTCAAACGTGATTCAGTCGCACAAGGGACTCGATAACGCGGTCAAAGCTCTCAAACCGGGCGGGACCATCCTCTATTTAATGGGTTGTTCGCAGGGGTCCGGTAATCCGGCCGTGGAGCGATTCGCGCCTCTCGACAAAAAGGCCATTCGCAAGGAATTGTCCAGGGATTATGTCGTCTATGGCCAGACTGTGTACGCCATTAAGGAAAAAACCTCAAAGTTCAAGGTTATAACGCTTTCCAATCTCGACCAGGGATTGCTGAAATCCCTTGGATTTATCTCCACTGGAAATCCGGACACCGCAATGTCCTTGATTGAGCCTGATATCTCCGCTTCAAAACTGATTTACCACATTCCGAGAGCGGATATGACTGTTCCGCGGTTTTCAAAACCGTAATATTTTGGTTTCCCTTGTCCTTTTAATTAATATGTTGTTAGCATGGCAACCGTGTGGTAAACTTCATTGCGACCGCCGGTTTGTCAGCCGGTGCGTTTGTGCATGTTATTGCGCTGCATGAACAATTGTGAGGTCATCCCAAGATGGATAATAAATTGAGGTTTTTCAGATTAAAAAATAACACACCGCTGATCGCGGCGGCTGTACTGCTTTTACTGACGATTGCCGGGTGTTCAGGAAAATCCGGGAATGCAGCGACACCGTCTCCGACAAATGACGTTGATTTTCGAAATATAACCCTTGAACCCGGACACAGCATGCTCGGCGCGTCGATGGTCTATTTCGATGACATCACGGGCGAGATCACGATGGAGCCGCTTCGGAATGCCGAGATACATCTTAACCTGACCTCGCTCCTGAATAACGCCAACTGCCCCGGCTCACAGTGTCTGACCTGGAAGGTGACGGGTTACGATGCGGCGCACTACACATGGTTCATAGACATGTTCCTGACTAACCCGACCGCAATTTCCGCGTATGACGTGCGGCTCATCTTCACTAAGCTTCCGTCCAATCCCGAGACCGGTTCATCGTGGAAAATCATGAATCCCGACAGCTTCACGAATATCTGGGTCGGCGACCCGGAGTGGGATGCGAGCGCGGATGACTGGAAGGTCGAGGATGTCGGACTTAAGCCGTTCATAGCATTCGAGAAGGACGATCCCGACAGGCTGTTCAATGCCGACCCTGACGGGAACGGTCCGCAGGTGTATACGGATAAAGAACAACTGCTGCTGAAGAGACCCCAGGATGTTCCGGGCATGAATTTTGTTGTTATCCTCGATGTCAGCTGGCCCACTCACTGTAAGGAGCCGTACCAGGTTGTCAAGATGTGGCAGGACGGCGCTCTTCCTCCGAATAACCTTAACGGCACGACAAAATTTTCGGCCGTTGTCGCCGACTGGCAGCAGTTGACGCCGGGCGAGGGAATCGAGGACGTCAGCGTATGGGTTCCCGATATCGCCGATGAAGCGGACGATTACTGGGTGCAGATGGATGAGGACCCCAACTGGCCGCCCAACATGGGTAATCCGCCCTCAGATGAATGGCAAGAGTTCATAACGGAATTCGGCGGTTACAATGCCGACACACTCAGGCTCTTCACGTGCGATATTGGAAACATGCAGGACGTAGGCGTTGGCAAATATCCCGCGGTTGTCAGGGCATTAAGTGTCGATACCGATGGTCAGGGCTACGACACCATGTACAATATCCACGAAATCGATGTCGCGACCGGAGGTCCCGGCGGCGATCCCGATAAAAACCTGATGATCGCCTTTTCCAGCTATGAGAGCGGTACGAGCGCCGATATCTGGGCGTATTCGTTAAAGACAGGTGATGTTGTTCAGCTTACGCATGATAATGGCCAGAATTCGGAGGAACTTGATGTCGCTGTGAGCATTAAAGGCGAAGAGATTGTTTTTGCCTCCAATTATAACTTTGCAGGTTCAACACCCAAGGCTGATTTCGACCTTTACAGGGTGCAAATCAGCAATTTCCCGCCGAATCAGCCGTGGGGTCCCGGCAACTGGATACAGTTCCAGGCCGATCCCCAAGCCGACGAGCGTCTGCCTGATTTCAATTTCAACGGCACAGTTGTTGCGTATTGCTCGAACAAGCTCGGGCAGTATGAAATTTACAGGAAAAACATTGGTACGGGGCAGATACCGATCAGGATAACTCAAAACTACGGCAGCGACGAGGCCCCGTGCTGGGATAAAACCGACCCGACCGACCACTGGCTCTATTTCCACTCGAATCGAGCGGGCGGCAGCAATTACGAAATCTACGGGATCGACCCAACCCAGGTCGAATCGTCCAGCAACCTGCCCTACAGATACACGGTCAACGCCGGGTTCGACGGATATCCCACAAGCAGGATCGGTACGGCGGATCAGGGATTCGCATGGGCCAGCGACCGTACGGGCGATCTTGATATTTATTATTATGACGACACCCTTGAGTGGCCGGTTAATCTGACAAGGATTGTCGACCAGGAGCCCGGAGATCCGCAGCCGAGCGACATGTGGCCGTCCATTTCAAAGGACAATGTCTGGGTAACATTTGCGTCCGACCGTACGAACGGCGATAATGACATCTGGCGAGTCGCGATCGCGGACAAGACGCTGAATCGGATGACAAACGACACCGCCGACGAAATCGACCCATGCTACGGCGGGGGGTAATACCTTATTTTTGCATGCCCAAGATGGGCATGTAGCTGAAATACCATGGGCAAGATGAGCCTGTCTCTGAATTTTCCCTGTTCACTTTAAAAAAAAATTCCAAAGATCCCGGGAATGGACGAGATTGTTTAAAAAATACATGAAAAAGAACCGTC
>Ga0214473_10000228_pt1 | contig 79803 bp, 76 predicted proteins | sample RVTome_7_FD_203509 | JGI IMG/M metagenome (GOLD analysis project Ga0214473, IMG submission 203509) | Soil microbial communities from uranium-contaminated site in the Upper Colorado River Basin, Wyoming, United States - RVT98D197 | ecosystem: Environmental > Terrestrial > Soil > Contaminated >...
ACAGGAGTGTCTGAATATTTTACTCAAAGGCAAACAACCTATTATTTTCTGCCCTGCCCGGAGCATTAATGGAATGCGCATTAAGCAGGAATATGTGGAACCCCTTGAGGAGGGCAGATTACTTATCCTATCCCCCTTTGCTGAAAAGGCGAAGCGCATTTCATCAGAAAGGGCATTAGAGCGCAATCGTTTTATATCTGCAATTGGTGACTCGATATTTATTCCCTATGCTGCGCCAAACAGCAAAACTGAACAACTCTGCAAGGAATTGTTGTCCTGGAATAAACCTTTGTATACATTGCAGAGTGAGTCAAATTCAAATCTGATTTCACTGGGCGTTAAACTTTGGTCACTATAGTTTTGAATCGGGAATCGGGGTCGCGTCTTGAATCTTGCATGACCGTCGAATTGCGTAGTCTGTGGCATGAATCATCAACTGCCGCTCTGCGCCAAGGTGATCTGTGGGAGCCCTTTGAGGAAACCCACCGTTTGCAGGGCTTAACTTGCCCACTTATCCACTGAGATAGTTGCTCAGGGTCTCTGCCCATCAATTTACCCAATCTCATAAGCCATGCCTTTTACCCCGTTAGAAAGCCCCGTCCTTTCTAATGGGGGTTACCAGTTTGAATGAAATATCTCAGCTTTCCCATCGGGTCATTGGGACACTCAAAGGGCAGATAAGGGCGTTGCGCTCAGGAATCGCAAGCCTGTTTATCCCGACTATGGGAAAAGATTCCTCAATTGCGCGTTTCATCTGCTCATTCCATAGCAAGATGCAGTTTAATGGCCTTTTCAAGCTCCACGACAATATCGTCATTAAGTGTGCCGACATATTTTTTCAGTCTTATCTTATCGACCGACCGCATCTGAGTTACCTTTAACTTTGAGTCGACATCAAGACCGCCGGCCTCCTTTTTGACAAGGACCTCAAAAGGATAAACCTTATCTATCTTAGATGAAAATGGGATTACCATAACGGTTCTCAGATGTTTGTTTGCTTCATTGCAGGAAATAATCAGGGCAGGTCTTTTCTTTCTGATCTCAGCGCCGACAGAAGGGGCAAAATCCACCAGATATATATCACCGCGTGTCATCTTCTAAGCCATCCTGTATCGTATCTTCCCAATCTTTATAAGTCTCATAATCCTCTTGTGCCGCCAGCTTATATGCAGACTCCAATTTCTTTTTCAGTTTTTCTTTTTCTTCGATCATCTTCTTTTGCCTTATCGCCTCAGCTATGTAAGCGGACTTGTTCCTGACGTCTGATAATATTTTTGCAGCATCTTCAGGCAATGTGATGTTCAATCTTGCTGTATTCATATACACCTCCTTAATGTATTATAATACATCAGCCGTTATGCTTAAGCAAGAGGCATGGATTCCCGTCAAACCTCCAGCACAACCCATGGAGCAAAGTGGGAGGACAGACTTTGCATAAATGTGGCGGGGCCAGGCCTTTACATGTTTGCTTTGCTCGGTTGAGGTGAGGATATATGGTTAGCATTTGGAAACAGGAGTTTTTCCTGCATGGAAGTGGGCATCCCTGTAACCTCTGTCAAGGAACGCTTGACAGAGGGATGTTTTAATCAGCGGTTAAAACTTCTTATATGCCTAAATTTTTCAATAATCTTGCCGTTGTGTAAACCTCAATTTCAGCATGTCTGAAATCCCTGTCATTGCTCCAGATTGGAATCCCCAATTTCATTGCAAGGGCAAGGAGTTCAACATCATCCTCATCCCTTCCTGAGAGCCTTTTTGAAGCCTCTTTAACAAATCCTTCGTAAAAATGCCGTGGATATATCTTGAGTGGAAGAAGTTTTAGCTGCGATTCCATGATTTCTTCGCTGATTGCATATTGCTGTGAGATAACATGCAAATATTCCCTGACTTCGGCGATATTAAATTGTGTGGTTATAAATTCTATGTCCTCTTTAAGAAATACCCTTAGAGCAGCCTTTCCTGCAATTGCTGAGAGTATTACATTAGCGTCTGCGGCGAGTTTTTTTAAAGGACTGGAAGCCTGCAATGAGTTTTTCCTCTGTTATGCCTTTTTTAGCAAGTGAACGGCCGATAAACTCTCCAAAGCGGACAAGCATATCTTTTCTTAATTCCAAGGGAAAACTTTCGGGGTGTTCTATGGGCAGATAAAGGCCTGTTACTCTGCCATGTCTTGTAACAAGAACTGGTTCGTCCTCTTTGAAATAACTCGTTGCCTTATCTCTAAATTCCCTTACCGTTGCTACTTTCATAAGAAAATTATATCATCAAAGTTAAAATGTGTCAACAATTGTGACCACAAATTATATATCTATATTCCTCGCCTCTAAGGCGTGCTTGGTAATAAAATCTTTGCGCGGCTCCACCTGATCGCCCATGAGAATCGTGAATACCTCGTCTGCCTGCACTGTGTCTTCTATCTTCACCTGAAGGAGCGTCCTTTTCTCGGCGTCCATTGTCGTTTCCCAGAGCTGTGTCGGGTTCATTTCTCCAAGTCCCTTGTATCTCTGAATCGTGAGCCCTTTTTTGGCAACGCTGAGCACATAGTCCTGAAGCTCTGAACTTGAGCCGAGTTCTTTTATCCCTTCTTTTGTCTCTGCCTTATACGGCAGCTCCCCAAGGTCTTTTACAATGCTGTAGCTGTTTTCAAGCTCTTTGAATTCAGGAGACATCAGGAAGTTCATGTCTATCAGAACTTTCCTGTTCTGCCTTTTTATCTCAACGCTGTATGCCTGATGTTCTTCATCAGGATTAATCTCGCCTGTTGAAATGTCAGGCAGCGCTTTCTCTATTGCCTTTACCAGTTTCTCAAGCGCCTTTTGATCCTTCAGCAACTCTTTATTTATCCCCGCATTTAAGATAATCTTTAAAATATCCGTGTCCTTTCTCCTTCTGCTGAACCATTCCATGAGCCGTTCAAATTTGGAAAGCCTCTTTAGATGCGGGATTAGCGCCTTTCCCTTTGCAGTCTGCCCTTTTATCGGAATCGCAAGGTCGTCTGCCGCAAGCTCAAAGAGCATGCCCTGCATCTCTGCCTCGTTCTGGACATATCTCTCTGTCCTTCCTTTCTTGACCTTAAACAGGGGCGGCTGCGCAATGTAAAGATAGCCGTTTTCTATAACCTGAGGCATCTGCCTGTAAAAAAATGTCAGCAGGAGCGTCCTGATATGCGCGCCGTCAACATCAGCGTCTGTCATCAGGATTACCTTGTGATAGCGGATTTTTGATATGTCAAATTCTGTATCTATGCTTGTTCCAAGCGCTGTTATGAGAATCTTTATTTCCTCTGAGGCTATCATCTTGTCAAACCGCGCCTTTTCAACATTCAGTATCTTTCCCCTGAGAGGCAATATTGCCTGAGCGCGCCTGTCGCGTCCCTGCTTGGCAGAGCCGCCTGCAGAGTCGCCCTCAACAATGAATATCTCGGATAATGCCGGGTCTTTTTCAGAGCAGTCCGCAAGTTTGCCTGGCAATCCTGTGTCGTCAAGAATTCCTTTTCTCCTTGCAAGTTCCCGCGCCTTTCTTGCTGCCTCTCTCGCCCTTGCTGCCTGCACCGCCTTTTCTATAATCTTCTTGGCAACAGAGGGGTTCTCCTCAAAGTAGGCGCCGAGCGTGTCGTTGACTATGGACTCTACTATTCCTTTTACCTCGCTGTTTCCGAGCTTCATCTTTGTCTGGCCTTCAAACTGGGGATTGGGAAGCTTAACGCTTATAACCGCTGTAAGCCCCTCTCTTATATCATCTCCAGAGAGCCCTTCTTTGCCGTTTTTCAAAAGCCCGGATGATGCAGAGTAGCTGTTCGCTGTCCGTGTAAGTGCGGACTTGAATCCGATGAGGTGCGTTCCGCCTTCTTTTGTGTTTATATTGTTTGCAAAGGTGAAGATGCTCTCTGCATAGCCGTCATTATACTGAAGCGCGATCTCTGCTGTGATTCCGTCTTTTTCTCCTGATATGTATACAGGCTTTGGATGAAGCGGCGCTTTGTTTTTATTCAGATGCTCAACAAAAGAAACAATCCCTCCTTTATAGAGGAACTCCTGTTTTTTGTCTGTGCTTTCATCCTGTATGGAAATCTTAAGCCCGCTGTTAAGAAATGCCATTTCTCTTAATCTCTGTGAGAGGACATCATAGCTGAATTCTGTTGTTTCAAAAATCTCTCCATCCGGTTTGAATGTGACCTTGGTTCCCCTGCCTTTTGTCTTTCCGACAACAGCGAGCGCTCCTGCCGGCACGCCTCTGTCAAAGTGCTGCTGAAAAACCTTTCCGTTCTGCTTTATCTCAACGTCAAGCCATTCAGACAGGGCGTTTACAACAGAGACCCCGACGCCGTGAAGCCCTCCTGATATTTTGTACGCCTTTGATTCAAATTTTCCTCCGGCATGAAGTTCTGTAAGGGCTATTTCCGCTGCCGTCCTTCCTTCAGGATCTCCTGGGTGCTGGTCTGTGGGTATGCCCCTTCCGTCATCTATTACAGTGCAGCTTCCGTCGTGGTGAAGAATTACCTCTATGTCTTTACAAAAACCCGCAAGGGATTCGTCAACGCTGTTGTCCACAACCTCGTATGCAAGATGATGCAGCCCCTCCGGCCCTGTTGAGCCTATATACATCGCAGGCCTTTTTCTCACAGCGCTCAACCCCTTTAATATCTTTATGTCCTCAGCGCCGTAGGACTCTACCTCATTATTTATCTGTTCTTTTTCTTCCATTAATTCCTCTCTCTTAGATAGGTCTTATAAGTCCTATTTCTATTTATACCCTCATAGGCATTATTACGCATTTATAATTGTCATCCTTTTCTTCTTTTAAGAGGGTCGGGCTTAACGGATCCTGAAGTTCAAAGACAACCTTTTCTCCGCTCATGGCATTCAAAGCGTCTATCAAATACCTTGCATTAAATCCAAGGGAAAGCGCTTCTCCTTTATATTCAATCTTCACCTCGTCTTTTGCTTCGCCGAGGTCCGGATTTGAGGCAGAAAGGACAAGCGATCCGTCTGCGATATCAACCTTAATCGCATTGCTCTTTTCCCTGCTCATTACAGAGACCCTTCTCAGCGCTTTTATAAATTCATCTTTGCTTATTATCGCTTTCTTTTCATTGCCTGACGGTATCACCTGTTCATAGTTAGGGTATGTGCCTTCTATCAGCCTTGTTAAAAACTCCACTTCCTCTATCTTAAACATTACATGATTTTTGCCTATGACAACTGTGAGGTTCTCCGTATCCCTGTCAAGAAACCTTCTGATTTCTGCTGCCGCCTTCCGGGGGATAATCACTTTTTTCTCTTCCTTTAACGGCGTGTTTATCTTGCTGGTTATGCTTGACAGCCTATGGCCGTCCGTGCCTACAACGGTCATTTCGCTGCTGCCCTTTTTTGCATGAAAGAGCAGGCCGTTCAGCGTATATCTGGTATCGCTTTCTCCAGCGGCATAAAGGCTTTTTTCTATCATCTCTATAAGGTTTTTTGTATCCATCTGCATTTCTTCTATATTTTCCATTCCGGGCCATGCGGGGAATTCGTCTGCTGAGAGGCAGGCAAGCTTGAATTTGCTGCGGCCTGCGTTTACTTTGAGCCACTGCCCGTCTTCAGTCTCCATTGTGATGTCTCCGTCCACCTCTTTAACTATCTCGAACATTTTCCTCGCAGGGATGCAGAGCTTCCCTTCTTGTTCTACTTTAACCTGAAGCGGTTCTTTTATTGCCGTCTCAAGGTCAGTGGCGACAATGTGTGCCTTCTTTTTACCGGCATCTAAAAGGAAATGGCTCAGCACAGGCATTGTATTCCTTTTTTCTACAATATTCTGGATGTTTGAAAGCTTTTCCTGTAGTTCCTCTTTTGAAACACTCAGTTTCATAACCCCTCCTTAAGGTTTTATTTTTCGCAACAGGGTTTCTACCATCCTGTTAAAGTTCTCGTCTTTAGCCCTTTTGTCTTCTACCTGTTTGCAGGCGTATATGACCGTTGCATGGTCTTTGCCTCCCATATTCTTGCCGATATCGTTCAAAGAGCCATCCGTGAGCTGTCTGCTCAGGTACATCGCTATCTGCCTGGGCTGTGCTATCTCCTTTGTCCTCTTCCTCGCTTTTATGTCCTGACTTTTTAAGCCGAAATATTCGCCGACTGTTTTCAGTATCTGCTCTGAGGTTATAGGTTTTTCTTCATCCTGGATAAAATCCTTCAGGACATTCTTTGCCATCTCCACATCTATCGGGCTTCCCGTAAGAGCTGCCTGTGCGCCAAGCCTGATAAGACAGCCTTCCAGCTCCCTTATATTTGTCTTTACTTTTGCCGCAATGAAATTAACAACATCCTCTTTCAGCCCTATCCTTTCCATGTCTGATTTTTTATGTATTATCGCTACCCGTGTCTCGTATTCCGGTGGCTGTATGTCAGCGATGAGTCCCATGCTGAAGCGGGACCGGAGCCTGTCGGTTATAGTCTTTATTTCCTTGGGCGGCCTGTCGCTGGAAATGACTATCTGTTTCTGTTTCTCGTAAAGCGTGTTAATAGTATAAAACAACTCCTCCTGTGTTGCCATTTTATTTTCTACAAACTGGATGTCGTCTATCAGTAGCAGGTCCACATTCCTGTATTTCTTTTTCAGCTCCTCTGTTTTTCCGTGCCGCACTGCTGATACCACCTCGTTTGTAAACTGCTCTGACGACACATAAAGCACATTGTAGTCCTGCTTGCTGTCTATTACGCTGTTCCCGATTGCGCTGAGCAGATGAGTTTTTCCCAAGCCAACGCCTCCATAAATAAATAACGGATTGTAAACTTTTCCAGGTGTTTCCGCCACTGCCTTTGCCGCTGCATGGGCAAACTGGTTGCTCTGTCCGCTTATAAAGTTTTCAAAGGTGTATTTTGGGTTGAGGTATATTCCTCTGCTTGCAAGTCTTGTTTTTCTGTTTTCAAGCCGGGCTTCTATTCTCTTTATATCTGCTGCCTGTTTCTCGGCAACCCTGTATTTTAAAGTTACAGCGTGGCCTAACAGTCCTTCCAGTATTTCGATTATTAAGGTTGGATAGTAATCCTCTATCCATTCTTTAAAGAATCTGTTCGGTACCTCTAAGGTGAGCTGCTGCTCTTTGAGCTGGACAGGCTTTATGGGCTTTATCCATAATTCAAATATGCTGGTCCCTATTTTTTCTTCTATTTTTGAAAGGCTTTTTTCCCAAATCTCTTCTAAAATCATTCCCCAACCCTTCAGTTATTAACAGTTTATTAACAGGTGTTAGCAATCCCCACTGGGAGGTGCACTATTATATCGCATCTCTTAAACTACAAGCAAGAAAACTGTTGGTTTTCTGTTAATATTTTGTTCTTTCTTTCCGCAGTCCTTTTTTGTTAAATCTATAATCACTTTTCTACGTATTTTATAAACACTAAAAACTCTTTTAAAAAGGCCGGTTTATGCCTATTTACAATTACTAACACCTTCTACCACTACTACTAAAAGCATTTTATATATAAGAAGTAGTAGAGCTTATGTATTCTTTATTCTCTTTTCTAAAAATTCCCTTATGAATTTGTCTATGCCTCCGTCAAGAACTGAATCTACGTTTCCACTTTCAATAGATGTTCTGTGGTCTTTGACAAGCCTGTAAGGTTGAAGAACATAAGACCGAATCTGATTTCCCCAGGCTATACCCTTCTTATCGCCCACTATGTCCTTCATCTTACTTTTCTGTTCACTCAGCGAGAGATTGTAAAGGCGTGATTTCAGTATCTTCAGAGCCGTAGCTTTGTTTTTATGCTGGGAGCGTTCATTCTGACAGGAAATAACTATACCTGAAGGCATATGGGTTATCCTGACAGCAGAGGATGTTTTATTGACATGCTGTCCGCCTGCGCCGGATGCCCTGAAGGTGTCAATCCTTAGATCATCAGTTTTTATTTCTATATTTATGTCATCTTCTATTTCAGGATAAACAATAACTGCGGCAAAAGAAGTATGCCTTCTTTTGTTTGCATCGTAGGGTGATATTCGGACAAGCCTGTGAACGCCAGCCTCGGCTTTGAGAAAGCCATAAGAATAAGGGCCGCTGACTGTAAATGTTGCACTCTTTACACCAGCCTCTTCTCCGGGCAGGAGGTCTATAACCTGAGCCTTAAATTTATGTTTCTCCGCCCAGCGCAGATACATCCGCAACAGCATCTGGGCCCAGTCCTGACTCTCTGTGCCGCCCGCGCCGGGATGAATGGACACAATGGCATTGTTCTTGTCCAGCTTTTCGGACAACAGGTGCCGCAGTTCCAGTTCTTCGATCGCTACGCTCAGGGCTGTAATCTCTGCTTGAATTTCTTGCAGAAAGACCGCACCCTCCTCCTCGTCCAATATTTTTATGGATTCTTCAAGGTAAGCTGTTTTTTCTGACAGCGCTTCGAAGGGGAAAAATATGTCCTCTGCGTATGCCTTTCTCTTCTGCAGTTCATGCATTTTACGTGGAGAATCCCACGAGGAAGAGAGGGAGAGTTCTTTGTCTATTTCTTCTATTTCCTGTTTAAGCTTTGGGACATCAAAGATAACCTCTAAGGGCTTCGATCTTTGCACTTAAGGCTGAAAGTTCTTCTCTAAGTTCTGACTGCACTAACATATTACCTCCTGGACACATTTATTAATAATAAAACCGTTATCACAATGCACAGATACGAAAACAGGTCGCCGTACCTTGAATAAAAACTACTTCGTGCATCGGTTGCCACATCCATGGTCATTGCTGTTCGCTGAAACAGGGATGTTGCCCCCAGCACCTTTCCCCTGCTGTCGATAAACCCTGAAATCCCTGTGTTTGCGGCCCTGATTACAGGCTTTCTGTTTTCAACGGCACGGAACACAGCCATACTGAAATGCTGATATGGCCCCGCTGTTTTTCCAAACCAGGCATCATTGGTTATTGTTACTATAAAATTCCCGCCGCGCGAATATGATTTCCTTACCAGCCCGGGGAATATAATCTCATAACAGATAAACACCCCAAAACTGCCGTACGGCATTTCAGCCCTGATATTGTGTTCCCCCGGCATATAATCCCCTATCCCGTAAACAAGTTTGTCTAAGAAAAAAAGAACTTTTCTGAGGGGGACGTATTCACCGAATGGGACTAAATGTATTTTATCATAAATTAATGAAGGCTTTCCATCAGGCGCAAGGAGGATTGCGCTGTTTGTCAGAAGGTTTTTCCCGCTGTTCTTATCCCCATCAGCAGGTTCTTTGATAAGTACACTGCCGAATAAAAGAGAAGTGTTCAACGCCTGTTGAAAGCTAATCAGTTCCTGAGTAAATGCCAGGTCAGAATTAAAATAAAAAGGCGCCGCGGTTTCCGGCCAAACAACCAGTGAGGGAGAAAGAACAGTTGCCGCCTGTGTTAATTTCTTATAGGTATCGAAAACTTCCCGCTGATAAGCCAAGTCCCATTTTCTGTCCTGCTCTATATTCCCCTGAATAACGCTTACCCTAACGTGCTTGCCGGAAGGCGTATCGTTTAAGCGCCAGAATCCGTAGAAAAATGCAGCAAGAATAAAAATAGAAAGCAGGGCAAAGCCTATCACTGTCTGGGAAAGCGGAAATAGCGGCATGGAGCGAAGGCGTTTTTTGATTATGAAGAAATCGGCAATGGCTCCGTTTACAGCCACAATTAGAAAAGATACGCCGTAAATCCCGGTAATGTCGGCAAACTGGATTGCGGGCAAGAACATGTGCTGGGAATAGCCAAGGCTGGACCATGGGAATCCGGTTAATGCATAGGAACGCAGAAACTCAAGCGTTACCCAGAAAACAGGCGCAATAAGAAGCGCCGGCAGGTGGGTAGTTGCAATCTTCCATGAAAAAAGCGCTGCAAAGAGCCCTGTATAAAGGCTCAGATACAGGCTCAGGAGAAAGACAAGCGCAAGGCTTGGGATTAAGGGAATATTGCCATAGTGATTTATTGAATGATAGATCCAGTACAGCGTGCCAAGAAAATAGGGGATCCCGAGATAAAGCCCGGCACGAAAAGCCTCGGATGGTTTTTTATCCGCGATGGAAATTAAGAACGGCGCAAGCGCAATCCATGCAAGAAAGAAAAGATTAAAAGTCGGGAAACAAAAGATGAGAAGGGCGCCTGAAAGTACAGAAGGCCCGTAAATATAGAGCTTTTTTGCTATAAAAGTTCTCATGCCTTGACAATAAAAAACTTAAAAGTGTAAAGTTAAAAGTTAACTGAGCAAGGGTGCATTTAAGATTTAACTTGTAACCCTTAACTCTAAACTTAATCATACGGGCAGTTAGCTCAGTCGGTAGAGCAGAGGCCTGAAAAGCCTCGTGTCCGCAGTTCGATTCTGCGACTGCCCACCATGATTTTATTCCTATGGTTAATGTTGAGTCAAGAACAATCGCAACCCTTAAGATTTTTGGGTTAATAGAGCTTGCAAGAAAGCGCCCTTAAAATGTCAGATATCCTTAAAATCTCCGCTGTCTTTGTCCTTATACTCATTCTTTTAAGAAAGAAAATGAACATAGGTTATGTCCTGCTGTTTGCCTCCGGAGCCCTTGCGATTTTGTATCTCATGTCCCCTTCATCAATGGTGTCTGCAATAAAGGCTGCATTTCTGGATAAAGTTACAATCAAGCTTGCGCTGGCCCTGACCCTTATAAGGGCTTTTGAATTAATACTCAGAGAGAAAGATGTGCTGTCAGATATGATGACAGCATCGCGTCTGCTGTTAAGGAGAAAGAAAGCAGTTATGATCTCGATGCCTGTGCTGATAGGGCTTCTGCCCTCTGTGGGAGGCGCGTATTTTTCAGCGCCTATGGTTGAGGAATCCGCAAAAGACATGAATATGTCACAGGAAGAAAAGGCATTTGTAAATTACTGGTTCAGGCATCCGTGGGAGTATATCCTTCCGCTTTATCCCGGAATATTGCTTGCCTCAGCAGTGTCAAACATAGAGCTGAGGAATTTAATTATTGCAAATATGCCATATGCTGTTTTTGTTGCGATAACAGGATTTATGTTCAGCATGAAAGGCGCTTCAGGCAGATTTTCAGAGGCCGGAAACATATCAAGAAAAGGGCTCTTCAGCTTTGTTCCAATAGCGATAGTGCTTCTGCTCGTTGTTTTCTTTCGCATAGAGCTTCATTATGCCCTGCTCGCCGTAGTCACGGGGCTTTTCATCTTTTACAGGTTCGGGCTGAAAGATGTAGTAAGGGCAGTCAAGCACGGCTTGTCACTTGATGTCATTATGCTCATAGCGGGCATCATGATATTCAAGGAAATAATGGAGGCATCAGGCGCGGTAAAAAACCTCAGCGAGTTTCTGAGAGTGAAAGGTATTCCGGTTGCTCCGCTGCTTTTTCTGCTGCCGTTTGTGAGCGGCCTGCTGACAGGCCTTACAGTCGGTTTTGTCGGGAGCACATTCCCGCTGATATTGAGCATTGCTGGAGAATCATCTGCCGGAATAATCTCTTTTGCATTTGCCTCGGGTTTTTTCGGCGTTCTGCTTTCTCCTGTTCACATCTGCCTTGTGCTTACGAGGGAATATTTCAAAGCGGATATGTGGGGTGTTTATAAGAAGGTAATCCCGGCTGCCTCTGTTGTGTTTCTTGTTGCTGTCGCCGAGTATCTGATTTTAAGGTAGCGTGTTCTTTATCTTGATTAAATCCACAGTGAACGGTTAGTATAATAATCAAATTTTTCTCTCCTCCCGAGGTGTCGGGAGGCAGAATGGAGGGTACAATGTTTAATGACATAGCATGGGCAATGGCGCCGGCACAAGGGCAGGGAGCACAGGACGGAGGATCAACAATCATGTCCTTTCTTCCGTTAATATTGATTTTTGTTGTTTTTTATTTTCTCCTGATAAGGCCGCAGCAGAAGAAGGCTAAGGAACATAAGCAGATGCTTGAAGGCTTAAAAAAGGGAGACAAGGTTATCACATCAGGCGGGGTATACGCTGTTATCGAGGCTGTCGGCACAACCACAGTGACTTTGAAGATTGCGGAAAATGTAAAGGTAAAGTTCGGCAAGGCATACATTGCGGCAGTAAGGCCTGCTTCAGAGGAAGAGTGATTTGGCTCCGGACCTCAGAGCCTTGCATAATAACGAAAAGGCAAGGCTTTATATTGAAATGGCAGATAAATATCTTGAGGTCATTGGCTACACCGAGCATGGCCTCAGGCATACGGATATTGTCTCTAAAGCTGCCTACACTATACTGGAAAAGCTTTCGTTCAGCGAAAGCGAAGCAGAGCTGGCTGCGGCAGCAGGGTTTTTGCACGACATCGGGAATATGCTTGGAAGGGGCAATCACCATAAAATGGGTGCAATTCTTGCGAAAGAAGTTCTTGAGGAACTCGGCTATGACCTCAGAGACATTATAAGAGCTATGAGGGCAATAGTCATGCATGAGGAAGACGAAGGCGTGATTCCGGATGCCATCGCGGCAGCGCTGATTCTCGCTGATAAAGCAGATGTGCACAGGAGCAGGGTGAGAAATCCCGCTATGGTTAAAGAGGACATACACGACAGGGTTAATTATGCGGCGACAGAGTCAGAACTCTCGATAGATGCAGAAAAGAAGCTCATTATGCTTTCGCTTGTAATAGATACAAGGATCTCTCAGGTAATAGAATACTTTGAGATATTCCTGTCGCGCATGACTGCATGCAGAAAGGCGGCAAGGGTTTTAAACTGCGAATTTCAGCTTTATATAAACAACACAAGGCTGGCATAAACAAATCATATAAGTCGTAGAAGACGCATAAGACCTATTTGAAGTTTTAATTTACTTTGGAGGTTAGATTTAGATGAAAAAAAGGATTCAATGGAGATTTATTCTTATTGGGGCAACACTTTTGCTTGCAGCCGTATTTTTTCTGCCGAACACGCCGTTTTTCAAGGAGATGCCTAACTGGTGGACAAAGAATATGCCTGACAAGGGCATAACACTGGGGCTTGATCTTCAGGGCGGAATACACCTTGTCTTTGAGGTTGAAGGCGAAAAGGCCGTTGAGATAACAACGGAAAGGATTGCCCAGTCCTTAAGGGATATTATTTCAAAAAAGAAATTAAATGCAGAGATCGCAAGCAAAGGCCTGCTTATAACAGTCACTCCCTCTTCGATGGAAATAAGAAAAGCCATAGAAGACAATTATCTCGTCCTCGCACCTGTTGAGACAGGGACAAACATTGTCTATACGATATCAGACAAAGAGGCAAAAAGGATTAAGGACAATGCCGCTGACCAGGCGCTTGAAACAATCAGAAACAGGATTGACCAGTTCGGAGTTGCAGAGCCTACGATTCACAGACAGGGAACAAATGAGATAGTTGTCCAGCTTCCCGGAATAAAGGATCCGAAAAGGGCAATAGAGATAATCGGAAAGACGGCACAGCTTGAATTCAAAATTGTTGATGACGCATCCTCTGTTGCCGCAGAGATACCTGCAACAGTAGCGCCGGGCGAGGAAGACGCTGTTCTTAAGAAGTTCGCGGAAAAAATTCCCTCAGATGATGAGATACTCTTTGAGAAAAAGGTTAACAGGGAAACAGGCGTTGTAAGAAAGATCCCTATACTTGTGAAAAAACAGGCGGCGCTGACAGGAGACCTGCTCAAAGAGGCAAGGGTGAATATAGACTCTTCAATGTCAGGTTTTCCTCATGTATCTATATCATTCAATGATGCAGGGGCAAAGCTCTTTGACGAGGTGACAGCGGCCAATGTCAAGAAACGGCTTGCAATAGTCCTTGACAACACAATATATTCAGCGCCTGAGATCAAGGAAAGAATCGGGGGCGGAAACGCACAGATTTCAGGAAGCTTCTCAATGGAAGAAGCAAAAGACCTTGCGATAGTCCTGAAGGCAGGAGCGCTTCCTGCGCCTATCAAGATGCTTCAGAATATCACAGTAGGGCCGTCTCTCGGCACAGACTCTATTGAGGCAGGGAAGATGGCGGGAATTATCGGCACCATACTCACTGTAGTCTTTATGATTATATATTACAGACTTTCAGGTGTGATAGCAGATTTTGCCCTGCTGCTTAATATCATCCTCCTCCTCGGCGCAATGGCGTCTCTGAATGCAACACTCACAATGCCCGGGATAGCGGGGATTATACTTGCAATAGGCATGGCGGTTGATTCAAATGTGCTTATGTTTGAAAGGATAAGGGATGAGCTGCGCGCAGGCAAAACGCCGAGGGTTGCGGTTGACTCAGGATATAACAAGGCATTCTGGACAATATTTGACTCTCATGTTACAACCCTCATAACAGCAATGGTTTTGTTTCAATTCGGAACCGGCCCGATAAAAGGATTTGCAGTGACACTAAGCCTGGGCGTTTCTATAAATTTATTTACCGCGCTTGTAGGGACCAAGACAGTCTTTGACCTCATTCTGAGCAGGCGGGATGTCAGAAAGTTGAGCATATAGGAGGACAGATGCTGGAGCTGATTAAAAATACAAAAATAGATTTCATGGGGAAAAAGAAAATTGCATTTATATTTTCAGGGATTATTTCAATCATTGGCATAATCGCCATAATCCAGATAGCAACCGGAAAGGCAAATCTCGGGATTGATTTTGCAGGCGGCACTTCAATACAGCTTAAATTTGAAAAGCCTATTGTACTTCATGATGTGAGAAAAGCGCTGGAAGAGGGCGGTCTTAAGGATTTTGACCTTCAGGACCTGCCTACCGTAAACAAGATTCTCATAAGGGTAAAAAAAACAGAGCAGAAGCTCGGGCAGACGTCAAGTGAGGCAACAGGAATTCTTAGCCGGAAATTTTCTGACAATAAGTATGTTGTTGATTCCACGACTGAGATAGGGCCGAAAGTAGGCGGCAAACTCAGGGCAGACGCAGCAATGGCGATAGGGGTTGCAGTTTTAGGGATACTCGCATATGTCGCATTCAGGTTTAAATTCAACTTTGGAGTGGGCGCGACAATAGCGACATTCCATGACGTGCTTGCAGTCTTAGGCATTTTTTATCTTATGGGACGCGAGATAAATCTAATTCTCGTTACAGCCCTGCTCACTATTGCAGGTTATTCGCTTACAGATACGGTTGTTGTCTTTGACAGGATACGGGAAAACATGAAAGTGAGGCACAAAGAACCGCTTGAGAGCATAATGAATGCAAGCATCAATGAGGTTCTCTCAAGGACGATCATAACTTCTGTTACAGTGCTTTTGACATCAGGCGCGCTCTTTTTTTTCGGAGGCGAGGTTATACACGACTTTGCGCTTGCGATGATAATGGGAGTTGTCATCGGCACGTATTCTTCAATATTCATTGCAAGCCCCATAGTATTGCTCTGGGGAAGGAAGAAGACGTTTGCAAGAAGGCCGTAATGCGTTATGCGTAATGGGTGATGAGTTTGAAGGAATAAGCGATTACGCATTACGCTTCACGAGTTACGCATCACGGATTTATGAATAGAAAATGGCTTGTAAGCAGGACCAATCCTGACTATATCAAGTATCTGTCAAAAGCTGTCTCTGTTTCTCCTGCCTTTGCACAGGTGCTGGTAAGCAGGGGGATAAAGACGCCGCAAGCAATCAATGACTTCCTGAACCCGCATATCTCCGGCCTTTCAGACCCTTTTGAAATTGACGGCGTAAAAACTGCGGTTGAGAGAATAAAGCATGCTGCTGATACTAACGAAACTGTTCTTGTTCATGGCGATTATGATGCTGACGGGCTTACTGCAACTGCGATAATGGTTCATGCGCTCAGGACATCCGGGATAGACGTCCATTATTTTATCCCTGACAGGATTGCTCACGGATACGGGTTTAATCCTGTTGCTGTTAAAAAGGCAAAGAGACTTGGAGCAACCCTCATAATCACTGTTGACTGCGGCATAACATCTTTTGACGCCGCTGCCTGCGCAAAGAAGGAAGGGATTGACGTCATTATAACAGACCATCATGAACCGGTCATCAAGATGCAGGATGCAAGATACAGGATGCACGATAAAAAAAATCATGAATCATGCATCGTGAATCATGCATCTTTTATATTGCCTGAGGCAATAGCAGTCGTAAATCCAAAGCTCCAAACTCATAACTCAAAACTCTCTACTTTATCCGGCGCCGGGTTGGCATTCAAGATTGCACAGGCATTGTCCACGCTTTACGGTTCACAGTTCACGGTTCACGATTTGTTAGACCTTGCAGCAATCGGCACAATGGCGGATGTTGTTCCTCTCACAGGTGAAAACAGAATTCTTGTGAAAGAAGGGATGAAGCTTATTCATGAAGGCCGGAGGCAGGGGATAAAGACGCTCAAAAGCGTAGCAGGCCTTGATAAAAGAGAGCTCAAAGCAGGGCTTTTATCTTTCACCCTGATACCGAGGATAAATGCAGCAGGCAGGATTTCTGATGCCAGTGATGTAGTCCGTCTTTTATTGTCAGAGACAGAAGGGGAAGCGGAAGACCTTGGTTCATGGCTTAACAGGCTGAACTCTGAGAGACAGAAAATAGAAGAAGCGGTTTATCAAAAAGCCCGCAAGGCGTTACAGGGTGCGCATGACGAACGTGTAATAGTGCTCTCAGGAGAGGGATGGCATCAGGGCGTTGTTGGAATTGTCGCATCAAGGATAGCAGAGGAATTTTACCGCCCCACAGTTATCCTCTCCATAGAGGATGGAATCGCAAAAGGCTCCGGGAGGAGCATTCCTTCTTTTGATCTGTGCAGCGGACTTGCTGAATGCAGAGAGTTTCTCCTGTCTTTCGGAGGGCACAGGCAGGCAGCAGGCATAAGGCTTAAGGTTGAAAACATCCCGCTTTTTGAAAAGGCGATGCAGCGCATAGTTGAAACCGCTCTGTCTAAAGAAGATCTTGTCCCCTCACTGGAGATTGATGCGGATGTGACGCTCTCTGAGGTTAATCACGGCCTTATCAGGGAGATTGCAATGCTTGAGCCTGTGGGTTACTCTAATGCAGAGCCGTTCCTTGCAGCCAGAAAACTTGAGGTTGTCAATCCAAGGATAGTAGGCAACAATCACCTGAAAATGAAACTAAAACACGGCGCGCATTCAGTGGATGTAATAGGGTTTGATATGGGAAGCACAGAGGTGTCCGGCGCAGTAGATGCTGTGTTTACTCCGGCCCTTAATGAATATAACGGAAACAGCTATCTCCAGTTAAGCCTCAAGGCAATAAGGCCAAGCCAGTAGAAAAAGTTAAAAGTTGAAAGTGAAAAGTTAAAAGTTTTTAAAACTCTCAACTCTTAACTCTTAACTCTCAACTTATTTCAAAGGTGTATAATAAACTCATGGCTGAAGATGTTGTAACGATTGACGATTTAATAAAAAAAGTGCTTTCTTACAACCCTGATGCAGACATTGAACTCCTGAAAAAGGCATATATCTTTTCCAGCGAGGCTCACGGCGATCAGACACGGGTAGAAGGCTCCCCGTATATAGAACATCCCCTTGCTGTCGCATCTATTCTTGCGGATATGAAAATGGATACAACCACTATTGCCGCAGGGCTTCTCCACGACACAATCGAAGACACAACCATAACGGCAAAAGACATGAAATCCCATTTTGGGAATGACGTCTCATTCCTTGTAAATGCCCTGACGAAATTAAGCAGGATGGAGTTCATGACAAAGGAGGAGGCGCAGGCGGAAAATTTCAGAAAGATGCTTCTGGCAATGGCAGAGGATGTGCGCGTTATACTCATAAAATTTGCCGACAGACTTCACAACATGAAAACCCTTGAACACCTCCCTGAAGAAAAGAGGAAGAGGATTGCCGCTGAAACGCTTGATATTTATGCGCCAATAGCAAACAGACTCGGGATTGGCTGGCTGAAGACGGAATTTGAGGACCTCAGCTTTAAGTTCATGATGCCTGAACTGCATGAAGAGATTGTAAAGAAGATTGCAAAGAGAAAAGAGGAACAGGAAGTTTATCTCAGAGGGGTTGTAAAGGAAATAGAGGCAAGGCTCAAAGAGGAAAATATAGAAGGGAAGGCCTCATACAGGATAAAACATTCCTACGGCATCTATCAGAAGATGCAGAAGCAGAGCATTACATTTGAGCAAATACAAGATGTCCTTGGAATCAGGATTATCACGGACACAAAAGCCAATTGCTATGCAATCATGGGAATTATCCACTCGCTCTGGACGCCTGTGCCGGGCAGGTTCAAGGATTTCATCGGCGTCCCGAAGTCAAATATGTATCAGTCATTGCACACGACAGTAATCGGGCCCAAAGGCGAGAGGGTTGAGTTCCAGATAAGAACTGCTGATATGAACAGGGTTGCGGAAGAGGGCATAGCGTCCCACTGGAAATACAAAGAAAAAGGCGCTCTCACTGAAAAAGACAGCAGGTATATCACCTGGCTCAGAGATCTGGTTCAGTCCCAGAAAGAGCTTCCCAACGCAAAGGATTTTCTTGAAGAGGTAAAGGGAGCTGTTGTGCCTGACGTTGTTTATGTCTTTACTCCCAGAGGCGATATTAAGGAACTTCCCTCAGGTTCAACCCCTGTTGATTTTGCATACAGCATCCATACGCAGGTCGGACACAAATGTGTAGGCGCAAAAGTTGGCGGCAGGATTGTGCCATTGAGATACCAGCTAAAAAACGGCGATACACTGGAGATAATAACCTCTCAGACGCACAAGCCGAGCAGGGACTGGCTGAAATTCGTTGTAACACAGCGCGCAAAGACCCGGATAAAACAGTGGATAAATACAGAAGAGCGGACGCAGGGCGTGGAACTTGGCATTAAACTTCTGGAAGGCGAACTGAAAAAACATAATATGAGCAATGCGCTCATGAAATCCGATGAGATACTGCAAGCGGCAAAGTCTCTGGGAGTGTCTTCACTTGAAGAGCTTTTTGTATCAGTAGGATTCGGAAAGATTTCACCGCAGCAGATAATAAATAAACTGATGCCTGAAAAACCTGCGGAAGAGGTTGCTCCAAAATCCGTTAAACCTTCAGCAGAACAGAAAGGGATAAGCATAAAGGGAATAGACGACATCCTCTACCATACGGCAAAGTGCTGTTATCCTGTGCCCGGGGACAGCCTCGTAGGATTTATTTCAAGGGGCAAGGGGGTGACAATTCACAACAAGAAATGTCATAACCTTGAAAGGCTTGCAGTTGATAACGCACGGCTTGTTGATGTTGAGTGGAGGCAGGACGGCGAAGCAAGATATCCGGCAAGGTTATTGGTTGAATCAGTGGATAAGCCTGGTGTGCTTGCGAACCTCAGCACGCTTGTGTCATCCGAGAATGTCAACATCAGTCATCTTCAGGCAAATTCAACTCCCGACCAGAAAGCGCAGATTACGTTCATTGTTGAGGTCAGGGACAAAAAACAGCTTGCAGCCATAATACAGAAGATAGCGTCAATGGACGGGGTATTAAGGGTGAAAAGGTAAGCAAGCATGGCGATTACGCATAAATATCATAAGTATCTCTACGAGTCGTAGACAATCTTAGAGCGGAGCCTTTTCTTTTCAGATACGATTCTTTTTTCAGCGAGAATCTTTTCCTTTGCCCTTTTTGAGCGTTTTCTCTTCTGGCGCCGGATTTTTTCTATCCGTTGCCTTTCTTCGCTTTCCCTGCCTTTTATCAGCTGCTCTATTTTTTTTACAAGGATTATTCGTGCATGATAGCGGTTAAGAGACTGTGCGCGTTCTTTCTGGCATTTAACCTCAATGCCTGTCGGGATGTGCCTGAGATAAACGCATGTGGAAGTCTTGTTCACGTTCTGCCCGCCCTTTCCTCCTGAGCGGATAAAAGACTCCTCTATATCCTGCTCACGGATATTAAGGCTGAGCATCTTTGCCTTTAATGCGCTTACTTTTGCCTCGCTCACAGAAAATATTGTCATAATGTAATAGTATAGCATCTGTTCGGCAATAAACAAGAAAGTTCCACTGGAAAGACAAGCGTATCTCATTTGTGCTACAATATAAAAATAAAAAACAACGGAGGTTGCAGCATGACCAAGACAGCGATGATAAGGGCGAGGACAACGCCTGCCGTAAAGGCAGATACCGAAAGGATATTCCAGAGGTTAGGGATAAGCACATCAGAGGCTATCAATCTGTTTTTAGCCCAGGTCAAAATGCGCAAGGGCTTGCCATTCGATGTAAGGATTCCCAACAAAGCCACCCTGAAGGCAATGAAGGATGCGGACGAAGGGAAGAACCTGACCACATATGACAGCGTTGATGACTTTTTCAAAAAGATGGGCGTATAGTGCTAAATGTTAAAACCACAAACAAGTTCGAGAAAGATTTTGAACTGATGATCCGGCAGGGCAAGGACATAGAAAAACTAAAAATAATTATGCGAATGCTTGCACGCGAGGAAAGTCTTGAGCAGCGGCATAGAGGCCATAAGCTGGCAGGCAGCTATATCAGCCACAGAGAATGTCATGTAGAGCCTGACTGGCTGCTTGTTTATAGGGTTGATATAAAAGAGAAAACCATTACATTTGTAAGGACCGGCAGCCACTCTGGGCTTTTCGGGTAATAACATAGCATAGAGGAATAATATGGAGCTGAGATATAACTCATTCGGACAGTACATGAAAAAGCAGTTCGGCACAGCTGTTTATAAGGTTAACATTGACGCTGGCTTTACGTGCCCGAACAGAGACGGCAGTCTCGGCTTCGGAGGCTGCATTTACTGCAACAATGACAGCTTCAGGCCAAGCTCATGCAAGCCTGCCATTCCGGTAAAAGAGCAGTTAAAAAACGGCATTGCATATCTCAGCAGGAGATACGAAGTCAGCAAATTTCTGGCATATTTTCAGCCGTATTCAAACACATACGCGCCTGTTGAAGAACTTGAAATCTTTTACAAAGAAGCCCTTGCCGAGCCCGCAGTCATCGGACTTGCCATAGGCACGAGGCCTGACTGCATAAACAGCGAAAAACTGAGACTACTTGAGTCGTTAGGGGAAAAGCATTTTATTCTCGTGGAATATGGACTCCAGTCAATTTATGACAAAACACTCAGGTTCATAAACAGGGGGCATGATTATAAAACTTTTCTTGATGCTGTTTCGCTGACGAGAAGCAGAGGCATATCTGTTGGAGCGCATCTGATTGTGGGATTCCCCATAGAGACAAGAGAAGAGATGCTCAATATGGCGGATGAGGTTTCCGGACTTCACCTTGATTTCTTGAAGATACATCAGCTTCAGGTAGTGAAGGATACTCCGCTGGCAGAGATGTATAAAGAAAATCCTTTTCATACATTTGAATATGAAGAGTATCTGGATTTTATTGTGGATTTCATAGAGAGGCTTTCTCCTGACATTGTCCTTCAGCGGCTCTTTGCAACAGCCCCTGACGACATGCTGATTGCGCCGAGATGGGACAGGAGCAGGCATCAGATTACAAACGACATACAGCAGAGGTTTGTTGACAGGGATACGTTTCAGGGGAAGAATTACAAGGGGCAGGTAGTTATTGCCCCTTTATCATCTCTTTAAATAATTTTTTAAGTCCCGATAGTAGTTCTCATATTTTTTGCAGCAAAATGCAACACCTATGCTGCTGCCACGGCTGGTATTTGTTTCAGGCTACGGCATGGCAGGTATTTGATGGGTATTTGTAATTTGTGGCATAACATGGACGTAACCCGTTTTTAGCGGGTTGACGGACTGGTTGGGCTCTCTCCTATGCTCCTCGAACGGCCCCAGTGGTTCCCGCCCTCTTAAACGACTCACAGTCGGCGCAATATTTTATCGTATTCCGAATGATTGCCAATCCAGAACCAGATTATGTCTACGCCTTGAATGACGCCAACGGCTCTATAGTCTTTTGTAATTCGCACTGAAAAGATAGGACGTGTAGAATGGACTTGCTTGAAGTGCAAACTTGGATGATACGGGACTTCCTGAAATAATTTATAAGCCGCTTTTGCCTGTCTTCTGATTGGTTCCGGCAATGCGGCATAGCACTTCCAAAAAGAAACGGTTGTTTGTGAGTTCACAGGTGGTTGATATTCAGCGGCGTTGTTTTGCCTTGCTTGTGCGCTGCTAATGCCTCGTCAGCGAGTTTATCAAGAACATCCTCCGATTCTGCAAACATTAACTCCCATTTCTTATCTGCCTCTAATTCTTCAATCAACCATTTGGCAATCGCGTTCTGATCGACAACCGGCAATCTTGATGCTTCTTTAAAGGCTTTTTCAAGCAATTTTGTCATTATTCACCTCTTGCCCTTTTTTTTATTCTATCACGCCTTTATCGTTTGAGGAAAGTGCGAAGACTAAAGACTAAAGGGGACGGTTGTTCATGCTTCATTAGTTCCTCCTTTTGTGTTACAGTTTATACTGTGACACCTAAAAAGAGTTACCTAATTACTGAGCATGTACAATCGTCCCCTTTAGTTTGCGATGATTGCGGATTCTGAGCGATTATAATTGCGAGCCGTTACACCTATGGAACTGGACTTTCTAACCCCTCCTTGAACTTACCCAGGATGTTCAATAATTCACTCTCGGACAGGTCCCGGCCAAGCCTCTTGCACTCACTATGTACCAGGTTGCTTGCAATGGAACCAAGCGGACGCATTATCTGGCCGATCACAACGACGACTGGGTATTTTTCACCGACCCAATGCAGGTACCCTCCCATCTTTCCACTCTCATAGGAGTCCCATCGATGGGGATCCACGATGGCGAGTATCGTGTTGCCATCGTGTTTTGGAACCAGCACGATGTGACTTTTGTCCGGCCGTGCTTCCGCTGGGAATTTACCTTTCGGATCTTCGCTTGATTGTGTAAGAAGCCACATGCACTTGAACCCTCGGCACTGGCTCGGCCTATTCTCGTAGTCTCGGCATCCGACGCCGATCTCTGTGAGAGGGCACCACTCATTGGCTATGGATAGCAGGGACCCGTCGTCCCTATTTATCCCCATGGACTTGCAGCACTGGGTGCAGGTCCCGCAATTGTTATCGGTCACTGAATCCTCCGGTACTTGGGTTCGGGCGCATCAATCCCGTAGAGGCCACCATTGATCGCCCGCTTCGTCTCGGGGTGGTGGTACAGGAGCAACAAAGAGTGAAACCGGTTTCTTTGTCTCCTCCCCGACATGTGAGCACTCGCACCCAAACGATGGAAACCACCAGCCCTGTGGCAATCTATGTCACCAGGTTGAAGGCTATCCAGACAAGAAGGACCTTCACTCTTCCTTGAAGGGATCCCGCCTCTTTTGTTATCTCGATCAGCAGCAACATGGCTGCTATGAACAGCGAGCAACAGATTGTGTCGCAGAGAGGGCGGAGGAAAGGCATTGGGTTTGATAAAGTCACTGTTTGCCGCCATTATTGAGTCAAGTTGCGTCATGCCACTTATTCCTTCAAGAACAAGATAATCAAAACGATCCAAATGCAGTGTTTTGTGCAAATCAGTGCCACTATAGCATTAAATGTGTCAAGAAAAAAACCTCGGTTTTTGCAGCACTTGATGGCCAGTGACCACCAAGCTGTCATACTGACTGATAAGAAATCGCTTTTTCAGCATACGCAAAAAAAATGTCAAGTAAAGAGAACCGTCCCCTTTATTCCTTTTTTCAGTTTTGGAATCTGCTCTGCAATGAACTTCCATGCCGCCAAGGTGCAAATTGCGAAGGTGGGGTCGGTGCTGTGTTGAATACTATGTCCGCATGCGTTCGCTCTCTCGATGGCGTGAACCATCGGTATCACGACCCCTGTGTGCCTGCCCGGCGCCATGTTGTCCAATCTCTGTGTGACCGATGGTGCAATCGCTGAGTAAAGATCAATCGAGAACCAGTGTTGGGTCGCGACCTGCTTCCTGATCTCGGATGCGATCAGGCTGTAATCATCTGACGTGAATAGCGGGCGACATGTATGGAGCACGAGCCATTCGACGTAAACGGCAAAGGTGGTCATGAAGGTGGTGCGTTCTACGGCGGGTTGTCGCTTGCACTCACCGAGCACTTCCTCTGACGTAAGCAACTCGGCCACGTTTGTACAGATTGATTGGAGGATTGTCATCTTCGTCACCTTCCTGTTGATTGCTGCCGAACCAGTGATTAGACAGTTTATTAGTCCGTTATTAGTCAGTTACAGAACTATAGCAGAAAGTATTGAACCGGTCAATAAAGGAAGAACGCAAAGATAAGGGGGATGGTTCTCTTTATTTCTTGTTCCTACCATTTCGCTCCCTTAACAAAATAGGGACAGCGACTATTTATTGTACTCTGCGCGGTCTTCCCCATGGCAGCGCGGCCAATCTCCTGCCCAGGAACTCCTCTATCCTGAGCACAAAGTCATCGTCGCCGCACGGCCGGCCCGTCTTTGTATTCTGCCGAATCTCATCAACCAGAGATGACTCCTCCTTCTCTCTGAGATATGCAGGCCAATCCTTTACCTTTTCAACAATATAACAATCCTCGGATAACATCGGGTCTGTCTTTTTCTTTACATGCCCTCGCGCGCTTGACCATTTGTATTCTTCTGCCTTCCTCACGATTCGTGCCCTCACGGGGTTGTTTTCTATATATCGTATCCCTGCGTAAAGATGCCTCTCGTCAAGCACGCAAGAGTAAAAGCGACCCTGCCACAGATGCCCCGTCGCCTTATGCCTCATGTTGAAATGCTGAGAGTACCTCATATGAAGTGTATTAAAGGTCTTCGCCAAAGAATCTGCTCCCAGCGGCACCACGATAAAATGTACGTGATTCCTCATGAGACAGTAGGTCCATATCTTTAGCGCATACTTCTTACTGTAAAGCTTGAGCCATTCCAAATATAGATTATAATCTTCATCGCTTTCAAAGACTGCTTGGCGATAGTTGCCCCGTTGAGTGATATGATGGGGATAACCAATTGCTACTGCACGCGCTATTCTTGGCATGGCTACAATATAAATCAGCAAATATTGACATGTCAAAAAAATAGTCGCTGTCCCTATTTACCCACCTTATCCCGCTTTTATGCATTATGACTTATTTGTACAAATAATGGTCAAAATATGTATCATATATTATGAAGTTTGAATGGGATGCCGCAAAGAGCAGGGCAAACAGAGATAAACACGGCATTGACTTTGAGACGGCAAGGGATCTCTGGCTTGATGAAGACCGGATTGAAATAGATGCCCCTCATCCTGTTGAAAATAGAGGCATCATCATTGCCAAACTTCACGGCAAATTATGGACTGCTGTATATACTGTGCGCAGTAATGCAGTCCGGATAATTTCCGTAAGACGTTCAAGAGAAAAGGAGGAAGAATTGTATGGCAAAGAAAAAGCTGGCTAAAAGCGCCCAGGAATTTGACAGAAGGTTTGATGCAGGAGAAGATATCCACGGCCTCATAGACATGTCAAAGGCAAAGGTTATCCGTCACGGGAAGAAGGTACGTTTAACCATGGATGTTGCAGAGTCTCTCGTAGATGAGATAGATGAAATCCGGCAGCGGATAGGTGTTGACAGAGGGGCATTGATAAAGGTTTGGCTGCACGAGCGCGTAAAACAGGAAAAGTCGTCAGCTAAAACTTCATAAAAAATAATCGCTCGCTTCCGCGCTTTTTCGCAGCGTCAGCGCAGAGTCGCCCGGACTATCTAACTAAGACAAAGTTCATTTTTAAGATTAATAAGAAAACCGGTCGCTGTCCCTGTTTATTTAATTCCCCAAAATGAAAAAAAATAACGGTTATTCCCGCGTCCCTCTCGATGCCTTTGTTGTGCATTACTATTGTTTTGTCAGATTTCCAGTGCCGCTTTCTTGACCATCGCAAGTTGACGAGCCACTGTAACTGAAACTCATTGTAGCGGGACCGGATTGAGGAGTAGCTATTATTAACGTGCCGCTGAAGCTGCCGCTACAACCCGGTGTTGTAACGGGAATGGTGAAGCTGGCAGTATCTCCGCTCACTGTGCCAGAGACGCTCCCAAGGCCTCCGGTTGATAAGGAATATGTACCAGTAAGTACAGCGCCATTTTGCTGGATGTTAACTGTCATGTTCTGCGCACCGAAAACACTTGAATTGTAAGAGCCGAACCAAGTGCCGGTTGCATTTACGGAAGGCGGAGGTGGCGGTGCGCTGTCCCCTCCACCGCCACCTCCACAGGCGGCCAATGTTGTTAGTAAAAGTAATGCATAAAAAAGCCTTTTCATTATCATTCCTCCTTACTTTTTATTTGTCTTAGTTCGTGCTCACCAACAGCTCACATAATGTGAAGTGTGACCTTTAATCTCTATAAATATCCCTCCTTTCAAGTTTGGCAATTTGAATGACAGTTTTACCGACCAACGTCAATTTATTTGCAGTTATTTATTGACTCCTAACGATTGAGCTAAGCTGCTGGCGTCCTCGCCAGTCAGCTTCAGCGACTGGTTAGGCAAAAGATTCCAGAAAAGGGTTGCGTCTCCTTTCTTTGCCGGTTTTTCTTTAACCGGTTGTTTTTGCAGTATCTATAAATTTTGCCTTGACAGGAGATTATAGGATTGTCCCCCTTTACTTCATTGTGTGTCTAAGTTTTCCACGAAATGAAGGTTTCGCAGGCACGCCTGAAGCTATGACAGTCCGGGTCTTGTCCTAAAAAGTCGCCTGTATGAACAACGGCATTCTGTCTACAAAGTCCCCCGCAAAGATACTTAATTTTGCAGAGGGAACATTTGGGTAGATTGTCCACAGTAAGAGAAGAAAAACTTTTTATTTTATGAATTGTTTCCTCCCAATCAAAGTCTATTCCCAGAATATTTCCTATCTTATGGGCATCCATCCCAGAAAACCGGCGACACGGAAAAATGTTCCCGGAAGGATCGATCATGAAATTCCCTTTCGTAAGGCCGCACCCTTTCCTTTTAAATTTACCCTCCACGAAGAGGTCATATCTATCCGAAAATGAGGCAATGCCGATTTCCCCTTTTAAGTTTTTGGTGATATTGTCCAGATTGATGAAATGGAATTTACGAGTATTGTGGCTAAGTTCTATCGAGTTAGTGATGGCTCTGCCTTGAGAGAATACCGTACTCACTTGAAACGAATTTGCGCCTAACCGTATGCCAAGATTAATTGTATTTTCGATATAAGGATAGTTGAAATCTGTGGAGGTAAAGACCAAATTAGTATAAACACCGTACTTGGCAAGGTTTTCAATTCCCTTAACAGTTCTTTGGAAAGCCCCAGGAGATCTCATTGCATCATGAATTTCAGGTGAAGGTCCATCTAGACTTATGCTTACCACAAGAACATTATCCAATTGTGATAGTAATTGAGCAGTTGTGTTATCTATAAGCGTGGCATTAGTCTTGATCATGACTCCATTATTATTCAATGCCGTCAATTCTAATAATGAGAGGAAATGTTTATGTAAAAACGGTTCTCCACCACTAAAGTCTATAATCCCAATTTGTTTATCTTTTAATTGTTCCCAAACGGTCAAAAGTAAATTTTCATTGACGTCATGATTATTAATAATATCTCCAAGGTAACAATGAGTGCACGATAAATTACATTTGTATGTAATATCCCAGCATAGTGCATCAATCTTAGATACATTGACATCAGTGGTACGAAGTAAACCAAAGTGATTTAATTTTCTTATAAATATGGCTACGTCTTCGCTTATTTGACCTAGTGGAATATGTACATAATCATTACGTAATTTAGAAACTATATGATCCTCAGTATGTCCATCTTGCAAACACTCGATAATCGTCTTGCCGGTATTGTTAAATTGATAGCTTGCACCATTTGTCAAGTCGAATAGCGTTATTCCAGCATTGTTCTTTTTAATGATAAGTGAATCGATAAGCATCTAGTCTCCTATTGCGGGGTTATCAAATATCAGTAGAAGTCTTAATCTGTATGTGATGCAAGACGTGCGATACTCCGGTGTATGACGTCAGGAGCTTTGATAAATAATTAGCATAGGCGACGCAGATACCGGAGTTTTGTTCGATTGCAGAAGTCACCCCTTGCGCATGTATAATTAACCAGTTGCCAACCATATTGGTTGAAAGCAACGGTGCGACAATAGTATATGGCTAAAGGGCCATTTATTTTAAGATGTTCTCTGCCCAAAACCATTACAGCTATTACGCCCAAAGAGTAGAATCACTGCGATGGACTTTCGTATTATTAACAGTCTCCGACTCCAGCACCGGTGCACCCGCATCTATCTGTAGCAAATATTAGTGGCCGCTCATAATCTGCCGGTATTTTATTAACGCCTTGTTCAAATTGCTCTTTTGAGATTTCATAATTATTCAATAAGTCTTCAGGAATCTCATAATACCTTTCACATCTTTTAATCAAAATAGACATAACAAACCTCCTAATTTAACCTCTATTTTTTAAGATTTAGCTGGTAATTATTTCCTAAAGTAAGGCTTTCACCAGCCCTAAAAAATCTTACCTGTTTCCTTGCACCCTAAAACATCATATTACCATCACCTCCTTTTTTGCCAAGCAAACTGCCGCATTCCCCCCCGAGCGAAGCGAAGGGGAGAATGCTCCGCATAACCGGCTGGCAATGGAGCGTAGCGGAATTGCCAGTCCGAGTTGATGCGGTTGTTAGGCATCTACCTTTTCTATGGCACATTCATTATCCGACATGGTCAAAGGATTTTGTTGGTTTCATTATTCACTTAAACTCTTAATAAATCCCCCAAGAAATTCGCCCAACTTTCGATAGGCATCTGTTCCGACCTCTCTCTTCACAGAATTTAATATTTTCTCTATTTTTTTCTGGTGGTATGTAAATCTTTTTATCAACTCACTTTGATGCTGTTGTAATAGAGGCTCTATGACTTGTCGATTATCTGTTGGGAAGGTGGCAGCAAAAAAAGCACTGCCCTCACGTATAATTGGAAAGGTCGAAAGCGAATCGGTGCCTGCCATAATGTTTTGCGCAACTACCAACAATTCTTCACTTTCTCTGTACTTTGATTTCCCTAATATGAAGTCTATGCAAGAACCCTTTGCGATAGCTTCCTTGGTTGCTGCAAGCTCGAAGGGTACACGGCACGTTAGCATTTCAGCAGTAAGCCTACAATAACTATAGCCGAGAGAAGCTGATTTCTGAGATGCGACTGATAAAGCAGCGGACACCCTCAGCTCATCATAAAGATAAAAGATCTTTCCTTTGATTATAGAAACGAACCAGAAATGCTTATACAAGGAATTATCTTGAAATACCGTCCGTATATATGAATATAAATCATAAGCCATTATGGTTTCTATTTTTGAAACTGCGACTAATACGGCATTTTCTAACCATCTATAGCCAGTTTCTATAATTGTGACGGCAAGATCTGATACTAAACCTAAAGAGACGGGTATTTCTTGGGAATATATTATTTTAATTCTGTTGAAGCGAGAGGGATGTTTAATTTTAATGTTTTTGCTTCTGGGTTTTTTTAAATCTTTAGGAATGTCTCGCCGCAAAATAGTTATTAATAGTGTATCGAAATTAACGGGATCATTTATAACGTCTATTGAATAATTATTATAGTGATAGTGTATAAGACTTGATGATTTGCAGCTAATAGACCCAGAAATGATGGTCGAGCAATTCTTGTTGAGAATATTAATGATGTAGTTTCTTAAAAAATCATCGAATGACTCCGCCACGAATGAGATATCCGAAACTCTAATTGCACCGAATAATTTCTCGGCTTCTTTGATAAGCTCAGCTTGTATTGATGCTATGGGAAATGGATCCATTTTATTATATGCCTAACGCCAGATTTAACCCGCTGGCGCAACCAGTGATTGAAAAACCGACAGGGCTATTGCCAGTCGGGTTGAAATAATTGTTGTGTTGCAGGATTTATTTATTAATTTTTGGATTGCTGTATTTTTTTGTTCTGGTGTTATTGGAATATTTTGTGTTTTAGGAATAGTGTCTTGGGTTTTATATAGTTCGATTAAAGGTATTATTTTTTCCTTGTATAGTTTACTTGACCCAAGAGTTGTTCCAATTAAAAGACCAGATAAAAAGATACTGATTAATAAAAGGAGGATGCGGTAATTGGAAGCGAAAATTAAATCCTTTATCGTTAAATCTTTGATATTACTAATGGTTTTGATTGAGATTGGCTGTGGCTGGATTGATTCTATTTTATTTTCTAATTCAATAATTGTTTGGTTAACAATTCCCAACATAGAGTTTAGGTGAGGCATGAGCGTATTTGCAGAAAGATTTGTAATTCTGACAACATCGGCATGACCAAGAAAGTCGTTATAATGGGTTTCATCATATTTCAGTAAAGGAGCAACGTTGTCAATCCAAGACATACATTCATCTGACGATTTAAACAATGCGCCTTCGCGGCGTATAATTTGTAATTGTTTTAATTTTTGTAATCGTTCTTTATTATTCATTTTCAACACAACGATTGCTATGCGAACTGTCGTATTTTCCCCTAAATGTCTAAACTATAGCATATCCGGAGGATTTTTCAAATGAAAAAATCACGTAAAATCAAGTGCATGGTATTTCCACTATTTCGTATTTTGTGGTAATATGGACTAAATATGAAAGGTCGTAAAATATGGCAAAATCGTCTGACGCTAACAAAGAGACACTTCCTGAGTTTCAAAAGTTCCTTCTGGAAAGGAAACATAGCGTTGTCAAGCTGTTTCCTTCTGAATGTCAAGCCAATTTAGAAATGTCCGGTTTTATGTTATTGCCTCAACAATGGTCAGCGGCCATCCTCTCAACACAATTTACGCTGCGATAATCTCAATATTGGATATATGAGGCTTGGGCATTTTCATAGTAACAACAAAAACAGGGATGTTCTTCTTCCTGTTTTCCTCCAGAACCTTGTAGTTTTCTTCGTACAATTCTTTGTCATCCTCTGGAAGTATTACAAGAACCGCACCCTTGGGGATTCGGTCAAGAACATTAGGATTTTCAAAAGTGTATTTCATCCATTCGGCATGAAGGTCTAAATTTTTTCTTATAACTTCATCTCTCATCATTTCCTTATCTCCTTTTCAATGTTATCTCTATATTGCCTCCAATTTACTTTTAAATCAAGGGTTGCAAAGGTAAAGGCAAGATTATACGTCTCAAAGAATAAGGGCTGTTTTATAATTTCTCCATTCGCCCTGATTATATCCTTATGTGTAAAACCATGTGCTGTATCGTATCTTACCACTGCTCTCCATTCTCCCGAAATCAAGGCTTCATATTGAACAACAAATTCAAGAATCTCTCCCTTTTCTTTCTGGGCAGATATTCTCAACCTGTCAGCGGATTCAGCGCTTAAGTAGAAGAGGTATTCTATTTCATGCATTTTGCTATTTAGTCTCCTTTTATAGCCTTAGCATAATATTATCTTTTGTACCGCTCCTGCATTTTGTAGGATTATATAAGCGGAGAAGGGCACTGTCAAGCTGTTTCCCTCTGAAATCAGACGAACATTGCTAAGTCTTTCACCCGCTCCCTTAACTTATCCGCAAAAAGCTGATATTTATCTCTGCCGTGCTGTTCTCCTGTTATGTCCAGCAATGACGGATAAAAAGGCTTATCAAAACGTATTGTTATTTTTTTCAATTTCGGCAGATATGCGCCTTTTGGAAGCGACTCGTAAGACCCTTTTATCATTGCAGGGACAACAGGCACGTTGAGCTCCAAGGCAAGAATGCCTATGCCTTTTTTGAATTCCATCAGAGTTCCGTCATAAGACCTTCCGCCTTCAGGAAATATGAAGAGGGCTTTGTTATTTTTCAATACATAGGCGGAAAGCTGGAGCGCTTTGCCCAGAAATGTCTCAGGGTCTATAGGGATAACGTGAGCAAGCCGTGCAAAAAAAGCAGTCAGCCTGCTTGTGAAATATTTCTGAAACCCCTGAAAGTAAAGCGCCCTGTAAATATTTAAAGGGAGAGCAGCAGCCACGGCAAAGCCGTCCAGATTGCTGCAATGGTTGGCTGCAATAATAAAAGGGACATTCGGGATATGCTCTACGCCTTTAACTTGAAGCCTGAAAAATATTCTGAAGAACATTTTGATAATCCCCATCAGGAGTGATACAAAAAACCATTCTATCGCACTTTGCCTAAGCCCGACTTTTTTCTTCTCTTCCTCAGAAGGCTCCTGAGAAAAAACTGCTGAAAGCCCCTTTTCTGATGGCTGATAGCTCATGGCTGACGGCTGACCGCTTATGGCTAACCCCTTCATTTTCTCCACGATCTCTCCGACTGTCTGGATGTCCGACGCAAATGTTTCGGGCAGTTTTATTGAGAATTTGCTTTCAAGGCTTACAACAAGCTCTATCCTCTGCAATGAATCAAGCCCGAGGTCAAGTTCAAGGTTGTCTTTAGATTGAATCGGCATGGGTTCTTTAAGCAGAGGCGTTAAGCATTCAATGACAGTTTTTCCGACTGCATCAGAAGTAAGCGCTTTATCTTCACTCTTAACTTTTAATTTCTCACTTTTAACTTTAACAAGGTCTTTAATCATGAACCTTCTCAGTTTTCCGAGAGGAGTCCTCGGCAGAGGCTCGGAAGACAGCGTAAACCCTTTAATCCTCATGTAAGGCGGCAGCTTGCCTGAGATACGGCTTAAATCCCATCCCAGCGCCTCATGGATATTGCCTGTCTGTTGTCTTTTTGCATATTCAAAATCAGGGACAATGATTGCATGAAGGGCTTCTATCCTGCCTTTTTCTTCCAGCCCCAAAACGCAGATTTCCCTAACCAGCGGTATCTTTGAATATTCTTTTTCTACCTCTTCGGGATAGATATTTTTGCCTGAACCGAGGACGATGACTTCCTTTATGCGACCTGTTATAAAGAGGTATCCGTCTCTGTCAATATATCCGAGGTCTCCGCTGAAAAAATATTTATCTCTTATTGCCTGCTCTGTTGCAAAGGAGTTTTTATAATAGCCCTTCATCACCATCGGGCCCCTGATTGCAATTTCCCCTTCTTTACCAATATCTAATACGCTTCCATCGGCAGGGTTTATTATTTTTATCTCTGCCGAAGGCAAAGATTTTCCGGCAGAGCCGGGCTTCCGCTTGCTCATCGGGTTGAATGTAACAACAGGAGATGTCTCTGTAAGCCCGTAGCCTTCAAGCACGGTAAAGCCAAGCGCCTCAAGGCCGCGCATCACTTCAGGGTCAAGCTTTGCACCTCCGCTTGCAAAAAACCTGAACCTGTTTCCAAGCGCATTGTGAACGGGTTTGAGTATTGCATTGCTGATATTGATGCCTGTTTTCTTTCTCAGGCTGCCGGAAAATTTCAGCAGGGTTTTCATTAACAATGGCGCAGGCGCGGGAAGTTTTTTAAATTTATCCATAATCCCGTTTCTTATCATCTCAAGCAGTTGAGGAACGCCGACAAGAATGGTGACGCCGTTGTCTTTCATCGATGCGGTGATGTCAGTCCCCTTCAAACTCGGGGAATAGGTTATTGCCGCGCCTAAAAAAAGCGGCACAAGGAATGTGGACATGAATGGATAGGTATGATGCAGAGGCAGCAGCGAAAGGACATTGTCGTATTTTGTGATTACGCCTGCCTTTATCAGAGCATCTGCATCAGAGCAGAAATTTCTGTGCGTCAGCATCACGCCTTTAGGAACCCCTGTTGTCCCTGACGTATAAATGATGGATGCGATATCTTCCGGCGATGTCTCAGGATAACGGGCTGCTTCTTTAAACCCCGTGGCTCCGAGCTGCTCGGAGTACGGGGTAAATCCGCATATCTCCTTAAAATCAGGAGAATCAAGATTTATTTTCCTTACATCCAGCCCTGCGGCGGCTTCATTTACATTTGCTTCTGTCTTTGAGCTGAAAAAGATGATCCTTGATTCCGAATCAATGAGAAGATTCCTCACAGATTCAGGGTTGAGCTGCGAGTCAATCGGGACTGCAATTGCTCCGGCAATCATGATTCCTAAATAGGAGGCGCACCATTCAGGCCTGTTCTCCGAGAATATCGCAATCCTGTCAGCCTTGTTGATTCCTGTTTTTATCAGGCAGGATGCGATGGCTTTTGAATTTGAGGCGAATGCGCTGTAGGTTATCGTTTTCCATGTGCGGTCAAAGTAATTGAATGCAATGCTGTCCTTATGTTGCTCAGCAGTTTTAAGAAATATGCTATGGATGGTATTATCAGCCATTCTTATTCATTATCTGAAAAGTTATGCAAAATAGCAATAGAATGTTAATCATATTTTATATGCCTATTGGTTTATGCTAAAATCAAAGCGGTTGATGGAGGAATGATGATACCGGAATTAAAATTTGACGAGAAGGGATTAATCCCTGCGATTATACAGGATGCGGAAAGCAATGAAGTCCTGATGATGGCGTATATGGATAAGACATCTCTTGAAAAGACTTTGAATACAGGAGTTACGCATTTCTGGTCGCGTTCAAGGCAGAAATACTGGATGAAGGGAGAGACATCCGGGAATGTTCAGGAAGTAAAAGAGATTCTTTATGACTGTGATGAAGACACCCTGCTTGTAAAAGTAATCCAGCGCGGAGCAGGCGCCTGCCACACAGGCGAAAGGACATGTTTTTTCAGAAGCATCAAAAAATCCTGATTTAATAAGCAGGCTGCGGCTGCCTTTCGGCAATCTTAAACTAGCTTTATAAAAGTGCGTATGTCTGTGCGATATGGGTGTCCTTACAAATTCTTGGACGGGGCTATCCGCTCAGAGACTTCAGCCCCTATTCTGACAGACCCGTGAATCTTGCCGAAAAACAAACCCCAGCCTGCTTATACATACTACGCAATTCCCTGTTTTAAAATGTCATGCAGATGGATTACGCCGATTGCCTTTCCATCTGAATCAGGGACTGCAAGGGAAGTTATAGAATGGGTTTCCATTATTGCGAGCGCCTTTACCGCAAGCTCGTCTTCAGAGATTGTTTTTGGATTTTTTGTCATAACCTCTCCGGCCTTCATATCAAAGAATTTCTTGCCCCATTTCTCTATGCCCCTGCGTATATCTCCGTCAGTTAAAACCCCCAAAATCTTTTTGCCGGTGTCGCTGACAATCGCAACTCCGAGCCGTTTTGATGATATTTCTACAACCGCTTTTGTCATTTCGGTTTCCGGAGATATAAAAGGAAGGGCATCTCCTGTGTGCATGAGGTCTTTGACTTTTATGAATAGTTTTTTCCCGAGATTCCCGCCGGGATGAAAGAATGCAAAATCTTCCTGCTTCAGGCCCCTCTTCACAAGAAGGGCAACGGCAATCGCATCTCCCATTGCAAGCGCTGCCGTTGTTGATGCTGTAGGCACAACTCCAAGAGGACAAGCCTCTTCTTTGACAGACACATCAAGGTGCACATCCGCAGATTTTGCAAGGGTTGAATTCCGGCTGCCTGTCATTGCAATTAGGCCTACATTAAATCTCTTTAAAAAGGGTATCAGCCCTGAAAGCTCCGCTGTCTCGCCGCTGTTGGATATGGCGATGATTACGTCATCTGATGTCACCATGCCGAGGTCTCCGTGGCTTGCCTCTGCTGGATGCATGAAAAAAGCAGGAGTGCCTGTTGAGGCGAGTGTTGCGGCAATCTTTTTGCCCACAAGCCCTGATTTGCCCATGCCCGTGACAACAACCCTGCCTTTGCTTTTGAATATAATATCTATTGCTTTTTCAAAAGTACTGTCAAGTTTTTCCGCGAGAGCAGCGACAGCATCCGCCTCAATCTTTAAAACCTTTTTTGCTATGTCAATGATATTTTCCATATGTTTGTTATTATGACCCTTTAATCGCCTGATGCAGGGCTTTAATGGTTTTAAGCAGGTTTAAAACAGAATCCAGCTTTATCATATTCGGCCCGTCGCATAAGGCCTTCTCAGGCTCGGGATGAACCTCAAAGAATAATCCGTCAACACCAACGGCAACTGCGGCCCTTGCCAACGGCTCTGCAAATTCCCTCTGTCCTCCCGATGAACTGCCCTGTCCGCCGGGAAGCTGGAGGCTGTGAGTGACATCAAAAATCACAGGATAGCCGAAGGAACGCATTATCGGAAATGCCCTGAAATCAACAACAAGATTGTTATAGCCGAATGATGTGCCTCTTTCTGTAATGGATAAATTATGATTGCCCTCTGCTGTGAATTTCTCTATTATGTTTTTAATATCCCACGGAGCAAGGAACTGGCCTTTTTTGATATTCACAGGTTTCCCTGTTTTTGATGCGGCAATGATTAAATCCGTCTGCCTGCACAGGAATGCGGGTATCTGCAATGCGTCAAGAACCTCTGATGCAGGTTTCACTTCTGCAATGGAATGCACATCTGAGATAACAGGGATATTCAATTTGCTTTTTATGTCTGAAAGTATTCTTAATCCTTTTTCAATTCCCGGGCCCCTGAAAGATTTTATTGAGGTCCTGTTGGCCTTGTCATAGGAGCATTTAAATACAAAGGAAAGCCTCGTCCTGCTGCATATATCCTTCAGCTTCTGCGCTGTATGAAGCGTTACATCTTCGCTCTCAATAACACACGGCCCTGCAATTATCAGGGGAGGATTATTTCCCCCAATCTTTGCGCCTGCTATATTAATTTCTTTTGTCATCGTATCCTTTAGGAAGGCTTTTCCTCTTTATCCTTTTTCATTTCTACTTCGCTCTCGTCATACTGAAACAAGGCGCGCTTTTCCTTTAAAGAGGCGGCTATAAATTCTCTGAATAGCGGGTGAGGATCCGTTGGCCTTGACTTAAACTCAGGATGGAACTGACAGCCTAAAAACCAAGGATGGTCTTCCACTTCTATTATCTCAACAAGCTCACCGTCAGGGCTTGTTCCGCTTATCTTCATCCCATGTCTTGTACATATTCCCTTGTACGCGTTATTGAACTCATATCTGTGCCTGTGCCTTTCTGAGATTTCCTTTATGCCATAAGCCCTGAATGCATTTGTATTGCTTTCCAGAGCGCAAGGATATGCACCAAGTCTCATAGTGCCTCCCTTTTCAGAGACATCAGTCCTTTCCTCTATCCTGCCTTTCCTGAAATCAAACCATCTCTCCATGAGATAAATTATAGGGTCTTTTGCATTCAGGTCAAACTCTGTGCTGTTTGCCGTAAGCCCGCATACATTCCGTGCATACTCAATCACAGCGCACTGCATTCCAAGGCATATCCCGAAATACGGTATCTTTTTCTCGCGGGCATATCTTACAGCCTCAATCTTGCCTTCAATCCCCCTATAACCAAACCCTCCGGGCACGAGGATGCCGTCCGCATCCGATAAATACTTATCCGCTCCGTGGACTTCTATTTCCTCAGAATCAATCCACTGGAGATTTACCTTTGCATCATTCGCTATTCCGCCGTGGGTCAGCGCTTCTGTAAGGCTTTTATATGAATCCTTAAGCCCAACGTATTTGCCGACTATTGCAATATTTGCCTCATGTTTCGGCTCTTTTAACTTTCTTACTATGTCTTTCCACTGCACAAGGTCAGCGTCTTTTGCAGGGAGCTTTAGCTTATTGATAATCTGCTGGTCAAGCCCTTCTCCATTGAGCGCCATGGGCACCTCATATATGGTATCCACATCCATTGCTGTGATAACAGCATCACCTTCAAGGTTGCAATGGATTGCTATCTTTTTCTTTGCCTCAGTAGTGATCGGCTTGTCTGTTCTGCATAAGAGCAGGTCAGGCTGGATACCTATTGCGCGCAGCTCCCTTACACTGTGCTGTGTGGGCTTTGTCTTAAGCTCTCCGGCTGTCTTTATATAAGGCACCAGCGTAAGATGCATATAAAGAACGTTTTCCCTTCCTACGTCATAGCGCATCTGCCGTATTGCCTCTAAAAAAGGAAGGCTCTCGATATCGCCGATTGTGCCGCCTATCTCAACTATAACTACATCATTATTATCGCTTACTGATTTTATGGCGCGCTTTATCTCGTCAGTTAGATGAGGCACGACCTGAACCGTGTCTCCGAGGTAATCGCCGCGCCTTTCTTTTGTTATGACATTGTAGTATATCTTTCCCGTCGTATAATTATTTGCCTGAGAGGTCCTTATATGTGTGAATCTCTCATAATGCCCGAGGTCAAGGTCTGTTTCTGCGCCGTCATCTGTTACGAAGACCTCGCCGTGCTGAAACGGGCTAAGCGTACCGGGGTCAACATTGATGTAAGGGTCAAGCTTCTGGATTGTGACTTTCAGCCCCCTTGCCTCAAGAAGAGCGCCTGTTGCAGCAGCAGCAATGCCTTTTCCCAATGACGATACAACTCCGCCTGTTACGAAGATAAACTTAGCCATTTCTTCACCCTCTCTAAGTCCTGCGGGGTATCAACCCCTATGGTTTCAAAAAATGTTTCCTTTATCTTTATCCTGAATCCGTTCACGAGCGCGCGAAGCTGTTCAAGTTTCTCTGTTTTCTCTAATCCCACGGGTTCCATTTTTGCAAGAGTTAAAAGCACATCGCGCCTGTAACTGTAAAGGCCTATGTGTTTGAACCAGTTTGGAGTTTGGAGTTTGGAGTTTGGAGTTGCTTTTTTTACTCCCGACTCCTGACCCCTGACTCCTGACTTATCAGAAAGCCACTCATCTCTGTCAAACGGAATCGGCGCTCTTGAAAAATACATGGCAAAGCCTTCTTTATCAAAAACAGCCTTAACAACATTGGGGTCGAATATTTCTTCAGGGTCTTCCATTTTTTTTATCAGAGTTCCCATTGCCGCTCTTTTGTCGTCAAGCAGTCTGATAACATCGTCTATCATCTCAGCTCTGATGAGAGGCTCATCTCCCTGAACATTGACAATTATATCATAATCCAGAGCGCCTGCCGCCTCTGCTATGCGGTCTGTGCCTGATGTATGTTCCTTTGAAGTCATTACAGCCTTGCCTCCGAATTCAATCACGGTTTTAAATATAGCGTCGCTGTCTGTTGCAACAATGACGTCTTTTGCGAGCTTTGATTTCTTTGAATTTTCGTAAACATGCCGGATTAAAGGTTTGCCATTTAGGGGTGCAAGGGGCTTTCCCGGAAAACGGGTTGACTCATAACGGGCAGGGATAATCACAATCGCTGTCATGCGCTTGGATAATTATAAATGATTTGAAAAGAAAATTAAATGAAAAAACTGCCCGCACATTGACTCACAATAAATATTACCGAAATAAAGGATAAAAAGGAATCGTTGACTCATAATGCATGTTACCAATAAACATGCATAGAAAGTAACGGCATTATGAGCTCACGATCCAAAAGGATATTTAATCTGTGTTATAAAAAAACACGTTGAGTCAACGAGCCTTCGGTAACATTTTATTATGAGTCAACTGGGCTGCTTTTTTCGCAAGGGCGTCTGCTTTTTTATTCTGTTCTCTGGGGATATGACTGATAGTGTAAGCCTTAAAATACTCCAAATGCGAGAGCGCCTCCTGATACAGCGCTTTCAGATTTTCACTTTTTACCTTATAACTCCCTTGAATCTGTTTCACGATGAGTTCAGAATCAATAAATATCTTCAGGCTTTCAGTCTTCAGCGCTTTTGCTCTGGAAAGCCCCTTTATAAGCGCCGTGTATTCTGCGATGTTGTTTGTTGCTGTTCCGATGTGTTCCGATATCTCGTATGTCTTGCCTTCAAGGAGAAGGACTGCGCCAATGCCTGATTTCCCGGGATTCCCGCTGGACGCCCCATCACAGTACAAAACACCTTCTCCCCCGAGCTGCTCGGGGCTCGGGGCTTTCATTCGCCTCTTTCTTTCCAGTAAAGGATTCTGTCGCACAGTTGGCACTGAATTATCTCAATATTTTTCTTCAGCTCAACAAACATCTGCGGCGGTATGTTCATATTGCAGCCCTGACATATCTCATCCCTTGCCTCTACTACCGCAAGCCCATTGCATTTTTCAAGCAAGGCCATATAATTACTGTACACATCAGGGTCAATCTTATCGGCTATTGCTATGCGCCTGACCTTGAGTTCTCCCAGTTCCTTTTCTGCTTCTGCTATCTCTTCCGCAACCTCTTCTCTGAATGCCTCTACCTTATCTTTTTTGGCCTTTATTTTAAGTTCTTCAGCTTTTACCTCTTTGGCCGCAACCTCAATTGCTTCCATGACGGAGAGTATCTCATCCTCTATCGCATACCGCTCTTTCTCTATGGCTTCTATTTCTTTAAGATGAGCCTGATATTCCTTGTTGGTTTTTATATTTAAAGCGTGGGCCTTTGTTTTCTTTATCTTCTCATTTATATCCTCAATTCCCCTCTCCCTGTCCTTTTTTTTCTTCTCAAGAAGTTCGCATCGTTGTTTTTCTTTTTCATAGAGAGACTGGATTTCTTTAAATAATTTTTCAGCTGACGAGAGCTTGGAGGGCAGCGAATCAATAACGGCTTTTTTTCTTATGGTAGTGGAATCTGCTTCTTGAAGTTCGATAAGTAGTCTTATGTTTTCCTGCACGCACCCTCCACGCAAAAAGTTAAGAGTTGAGAGTTAGGAGTTAAGAAAAATTAATTTTCAACTTCTAACTTTTCACTCTTAACTCTGATTTCGCTTTGCAAAATCAGTTGGTGGGCCCACCAGGACTCGAACCTGGGACCAACCGGTTATGAGCCGGTAGCTCTACCAGCTGAGCTATGGGCCCTGCAAGTAGTAATTGTAAATTTTAAGGAGCATTTTGGTCAAGTGCGGATTGCCTCAGGTTTTGTTTGACATCACGCTTTTGTTTCTTATATGCTATTAAACAACAAAACAGATATGAAATTCTTTCCTAAAGAAATAGACTTTTTCGAGATATTTGACCGAGCGGCATTAAATGTCACGAAGGCAGCAACCCTCCTTGTTTCTCTTATGGAAAATTTTGACAATGTCGATGCGAGGGCAAAGGAGATATACGAGGTTGAGCAGGACGGTGACATGCTGACCCATGATATCATGAAGAAGCTTAACAAGACCTTTATCACTCCGATAGACAGGGAAGATTTACATGCCCTTGCCTCAAGCCTTGACGATGTCCTTGACCTGATATGGGGTGCAGTTGACAGGCTCACGGTATTTAAAATAAAGGAGTCTACAAAAGAGGCAATCTCAATGTCAAAGGACCTTCTTTTAACATCTGAGGCCATACATAAGGCAATAAGAAAACTCAAAGAAAAAAATTACTCCCATGTGCAGGAGTTGTGCATAGAGATAAACAGGCTGGAAAACAGGGTTGACAGGGATTTCAGGGACGCGCTCGGAGCGCTGTTTAACGATGTGAAAGACCCTATCTTTATAATAAAGTGGAAGGAAATATACGAGCATCTCGAAGACGCATCTGACAAGTGCGAGGATGTTGCAAATGTTCTGGAAGCCATAGTCCTGAAGTATGCATGAAGCAATAATTCTCATTGTAATACTTGCCCTCCTTTTTGACATAAGCAATGGATGGAATGACTCTGCAAATGCAATCGCAACTGTTGTTTCAACGAGGGTACTAACTCCTACAAAGGCAGTTCTGCTTGCCGGAGGGATGAATGTCCTTGGGGCTTTTTTTACGACCGCAGTAGCAAAGACAATAGGCAAAGATGTGGTAGATCCAAAGGCTGTGACAGAGGTCGTTGTGGCAGCGGCGCTCTTTTCGGGATTCGCATGGAATACTGCAATGACAAAATTAGGTCTTCCCGTAAGCGCGTCGCATGCCCTTATCGGAGGTCTTATCGGCGCATCCGTGTCATATGGAGGCATTGGAATTCTCAACGCACCAGGACTCATTAAGATATTCTCTTCGTTGCTCGTATCACCGATATTAGGAATAGTCTTCGGATTTTTTCTTATGAAAATGATTTTGAAATTTTTCGGGACACTCCCATCCGGGACTGTCAATAAGCATTTCGGAAGGTTGCAACTTCTTTCATCGGGCTTTATGGCTTTCAGCCATGGTTCAAACGATGCTCAGAAGGTTATGGGAATCATCACCCTTTCTCTGGTAAGCGGCGGATATCTCAATTCTGTAGATGTCCCGTTCTGGGTCATATTGATATGCGCCCTCGCAATGGGACTTGGGACTGCACTGGGGGGGTGGAAGGTGATTAAAACAATGGGTGTCCACATGTTAAAGCTGGAGCCTGTCCATGGCTTTGCTGCAGAGACTTCAGCCACAGCTATTATTCTTGGTGCAAGTCATTTTGGCCTTCCTGTAAGCACAACGCATGTTATAGCTACGGCAATCATGGGCGTTGGGGCAACAAAGAGGCTGTCTGCTGTTAGATGGGGAATTGCCGGAAAGATTGTTCTTGCATGGGTTTTTACTTTACCTGCATGTGCATTATTAGCCTGGCTCCTCTGCAAAATTGCTATCACAATGAAGCAATGAAAGTCATCTGTATATTTCTTGCAGTCCTTGCATTCATTCTCTTCTTCTCTGTGGAATCCTATGCAGAGGTAGAATTTTATGATTCAGTCTGCCTGAAGGATGAGAAGATAATGCTAAAGGCTGTGACAAAGGGAAAGATCTTCACCAAAGGCGGGCAGATGGTTGAATTTTCTGTTGACGGAAAATCCATAGGCAGGTCGCTTTCAGGCGGTGACGGTGCTGCGTTCAAGGAATTCAGAGCGGAAAAAACAGGACTGCATAAAGTCTCGGTAGTATCCGGCAAAGATAAAGACAGCGGCTTCATGCTCTCCCTTAAAACAGGCGCAGAGATTGTTTTCATTGATGTTGAGGGAAGCATGTTTGCGCCCATGTCAGGCAAACCGAAGAAAGACAGCCAAAAAGTAATTAAGGCAATAGCAAAAAGATTCCCTATTGTGTATCTTCAGGCAGGGATTCTCGATATCAGGACATTAAAAAAACTGCTGAAGGAGAATGAATTCACAGAGGCACCCTTGTTTCCATGGAGAGAGGGGAATGTGTTTGAAGAAGCGGATAAAAAAAGGTTGAAGATTAAGTCTGTAATAGGCGGTAAAACAGTTATAGAATCAGCAAAAGAATTCAAACCGAAAGCATTCAGTTTTGATGAGGTTGAAGGAGCGGAGGAGGTTAGAGACTGGGAGGAGATAGGGAAGAAGATGCGTCTTGTGATAAAATAAAAGTGCATGGACTAAAGTCATTAATATGAATTTTTTGCAAAAGTATTGCTTATCTGTCATTCCGACTTGTTCGGAATCCCTCTTAAAGAAAGATTCTGGACAAGCCAGAATGACAAAGAGGTGGATTTTCATATGAATACAAAAAAGCCGGGCAGTGAATTTTTCTTTGATATCTTTGAAAGCCCTGTTGGAAGGCTGTTCCTTTTATTTTCAGGGAAAAATCTTGCAGGGGTATCTTTTGAAAAGCCGGATTGCAGGAGAGGAGAGGGGCTGGAATCATTTAAAAAAGAACTGAAGAATTACTTTGAAGGGAAGAGTGAAGATTTTAAGCAAGGCACTGTATTCTTGGAAGGCACGGATTTTGAGAAAAAGGTCTGGCTTACGTTAAAGGAAATACCATATGGAGAGACTCGCAGTTATAAATGGCTTTCTGAAAAAATAGGGAGTCCGAAGGCAAGCAGGGCGGTAGGACAGGCGCTTGGCAGGAACCCGATTCCGATAGTTCTGCCATGCCACAGGATAATTGAGTCTGGCGGTTCAATAGGTGGCTATTCATCAGGCGTTGATATAAAGCGGAGATTGCTTGAAATAGAGTATTACAATGTTCTCGGAAGGAAGTGACATTGGTGTAAGTCAAGGCATAATGTTCTCGCCTGCGACTTTGTTTGGGTTTAAATTCTAAAGGAGAAAAAATGGCAAAGGTAAAAGAAGGAGACACAATAAGCATCCATTACACAGGCAAACTTGAAGACGGAACAGTCTTTGATTCTTCTGAAGGCGGCGCACCTCTGGAATTCAAGGTCGGCGACGGAGAGTTTCTGAAAGGGCTTGAATACGGCGCCATAGGAATGGGAATCGAAGATGAAAAGACAATCAGAATCCCCGCGGAAGAAGGATACGGCATTCACATGGAAGAAAAGGTTTTTGAATTTGGCAGAGACAGGGCGCCTGAAAACTTTGACCCTGAGATAGGACAGCAGCTCCAGATGTACAGGGCTGACGGTATGCCTATAACAGTTAAAGTTACCGGCAAAACAGAAAAGACATTTATCATGGACTGCAACCATCCGCTGGCAGGAAAGAATTTGGCGTTTGAGATAAAGCTTATGGAGATTGGGTAGTCAGCTCAACCCGGAAAATGCAATTGATTTCTGAATCAGGGGCATAGTCGTCTTCAAAGTCTTTAGATTTCAACAGGATTTTATCTTATGTTATGATGCCATTCATAAAAGTTACCGGCATACAATTATGCAAATCAAGAATTGCATCATAACATGTATAATGTGTTGCTGCAAAAGACTTTTCAGCCAACCATGCCCCTGCTAAATGCATTTTCGAGGTTAAAGGGCATTCGGCAATAGGCTGCTTATCTTATATACGCCTCGGTTACGTATCTTCTCATCATCCTGTGGCTGTTGAAGTAGTAGGCATTTTTACCAATGGCATTCTGCATCATTCTTATCCATGTATGTCTTTCGTTGTAATACATCGGGATTATGATGGCCTCAAGTTTGTTGTATAAATCATCAGCGTCTCTCCGATACATTGCGTCAACATCGTCCGTAAGTATTGTTTCTGTAGGGCTTTGACCAATAGCCCATCCTGTAAAACCTTCAATATGTCCCTCTATCCACCAGCCGTCAAGCACGCTGAAGTTTATTACGCCGTTATGCGCTGCCTTCATGCCGCTTGTGCCTGACGCCTCATGCGGCCTGAGAGGCGTGTTAAGCCATATATCAACACCGGAGACGAGCTTAAGGGCTTTCTCCATATCATAGTTTTTCAGGTAGGCTATTTTAATCTTTCCTTTTAACTTTTCTTTTATGACATGGATTTTTTCTATCAGCCATTTGCCGTGGTCGTCTTTCGGATGCGCCTTGCCTGAATAAACAAGCTGTATCTTTCCTGATGCAATCCTTTCTAATCTTTCAATATCGCTGAAAATAAGGTCGGCGCGTTTGTATGCGGTTGCCCTGCGCGCAAAGCCTATTGTAAGGGTGTCGTAATCCATGCCTGCCTTAGTCTCTGAATTTACAAAATCAATAAGGACTTTTTTTGCTTCCATATGGGCTGTCCATAATTCTTCGTCAGGTATTCTGCCTACTCTCACAAAAAGTTCAGGTTCATTAGCCCAGCCCGGCAGGTATTTGTCATAAAGCCTTTTCAGGCTGTCGCAGGTCCATGTATAGCTGTGCACGCCGTTTGTTATTGCGGATATCTCATAACCGGGGAACATGTTCTTTGAAACATCCCTGTGCTTTTTAGCAACACCATTAACAAACTCGCTCAGGTTTAAGGCAAGCAGAGTCATATTCAGATTGTCCTTACCGCCGAGTTCCTTCAGCACATTTAAAGGTATTAATTCTCCCATTACCCGCAGGATTAAATCATACGAGAATTTGTCATGGCCTGCTTCAACAGGAGTATGGGTTGTAAACACGCAGATATTTTTTACCCTGTCAACATCCCACACAAGCCGCTCATCCCATACGTCTTCTATCGGCCGTTTATATCTGAGCAGCAATTCCAGCGTAAGAAAACTGGCATGTCCCTCATTCATGTGGTATTTTTTTATCTCAAATCCGAGTTCATAGAGCATCCTTACCCCGGCTATGCCGAGGACGATTTCCTGTTTGAGCCGGTATACATGGTCGCCTCCGTAGAGGTAGGAGGTAATCTCCCTGTCATCCGGAGAGTTCTCTGCAATATCAGTGTCAAGAAAAAACACAGGGATGCTTCCGCCTGTCAGACTTTTTACAATGTAAAGCCACGCCTGTACTGCCACATCTCTTCCCTCTATCTGCACATATACCTTTGCCGGAAGAAGGGTCATCTGGTTTGACGGCTCCCATAGTGTCGGCATCTCCGTCTGCCTTCCTCTTTCGTCTATCTCCTGCGTGAAATATCCTTTTTTGCTGAGAAGGGTTACAGCAGCCATCGGGAGTTTAAGGTCCGCGCCTGATTTAATCGTATCTCCTGCGAGCACTCCAAGGCCGCCGCTGTAAGATGGGATATCGTTGGTAATACCTATCTCCATTGAGAAATAGGCAATCTTCGGGTCTTTTGTGAATTCCTGCAGCTCAGGTAAAAACTGGTTCATATATCCATTCTCCGAAGTTTTCGTTCTCCGAAGCCCTGCGAAGGATGAACCACGAAGGATGAATCTTTTATCCCTGCCTTTCTGAATCCCTTTGCCCTGAAGAGGCAGCTGTCACACCTGCCGCAGGGGACAAAAGAAGTTATGAGTTTAGAGTTATGAGTTAAGAGGTTATCGTTTTTATCTCTACTTTTCACTTTTAACTTTTCACTTTTAACTTTCTTAGGCTGTGGATCATAACAGCTCCATGTCAGGGAATAGTCCAGCCCTAATGCAGTTCCCTTCTTAATTATCTCTGCTTTTGTAAGATGAAGAAGAGGGGCTTTAATGCTGAATCTGATTTTTCCTTCCACCGATGCCTTTGTTGCAAGGTTTGCCATTTTTTCAAATGCCCTCAGATATTCGGGACGGCAGTCAGGATAGCCGCTGTAATCCACTGCATTTGCGCCGATAAATAAATCTTTGGCCTTAAGCGCCTCTGCCCATGCAAGCGCAAACGAAAGAAAGATTGTGTTGCGTGCAGGGACGTAGGTGACGGGAATCAGTTTAGAGTATAGAGTTCGGAGTTCGGAGTTTTGCCCCCGGTTTTTACTCCTGACTCCTAACTCATAACTCCTAACTCTTTTCGGCACTTCCATATCAGATGTCAGAGCCGAGCCTCCGATTGCTCTCAAATCAAATTTTATTATAAGATGTTTTTTTGCTTTTAATGATAAAGCGACTTTTTTTGCCGCCTCAAGCTCCACCCTATGTCGCTGGTTGTAATCAAAACTCAGGGCATAAACTTCATAACCCTCGTGCTTTGCTATGGCTGCTGTTGTGGAGGAATCTATCCCGCCGCTGAGAAGGACAACCGCTTTTTTAATGTTGAAATTCATGTGGTAGTGTAACATTTCTGACATCTTGTTTTTCCAGATAGCCCCCGGAACAATCCTTGCATTAAAAAAGGCAAAGGTGGTATTTTTAATTATGCTCCGGAAACATAGGTTTACTGCAAGAGCCATTCTTTTGTCTTTATTAGTTATTATCATTACGCCGCTTTTTGCATCAAGCTGTAAAAAAGGCGAGGTGCCTAAAAAGGTAAGCCTTGAACGAAGAATCAAAACTGCTGAGCGAGACAATGGCGCTGATATTTTACAGTCGGATGCAGGGGCGCTTAAATTCGGTTTTGATTTAAGGTTAGGTCCAAAAGAAGATGTGAGGATTTATCTCCCATTTTTGAAATATCTTGAGCAAAACTCAGGCAACAGATTTTCCATCAGATTCACTGAAAAATATGAAGACACAGTGGAAAACCTTGGAAACGGCATTACTCACTTTGCTGCGCTTGGTCCTGTTAACAGTGTTCTGGCAAAGGAAAAATACGGTGCAGGCTGTCTTGTGATGGGGCTCAATTCAGAGGGCAAACCTGAATATCGCGCTGTTATATTCACAAAGAGAGACAGCCCTATAAAAAATCTAAAAGATTTAAAAGGCAAGACCTTTGCCTTTGGGGACAGGCGTTCTACCCAGGGGCATATAATTCCCAGAAAGATGCTGGAGGATGCAGGGATTACACCGGCAAACCTGAAGGGCTATTCATTTACAGGCTCTCATACCAATACTGCGAGGGCAGTCTTGAACGGCGAATACGATGCTGGAGGCATTCAGGATAATCTTGCAAAGAGGCTTGTTAAAGAAGGAAATATCAAGGTCATCGCTGTTTCAAAACCTTATCCGAGCAGCCTTATATGCTACAGCAAATATGTGGATCCGCTTATTATAAAGGCTGTGAAATCTACACTTCTCTCATTTGACCCCCAAAATAAGCATAAAAAACAGCTTGTAGATTGGGACAAAACTGAGATGCCGAACGGATTCACAGAATTCAATACATCATCCCTTGCTGAAATTAAAGTCCTGACTTATAGATACGGACTCCTGAAATGAAACTCTGGGTCAAGATAGTCTTTTTAAATGTCGTTATAGTCGTCAGTTTTGGAATATTAATAGGGCTGGCGATTAGGGAGTCTGTAACAGGCTCTCTGCGTGCTGAACTGACAAGGCAGGGTGAATCCATTGCAAGAAATCTTTCCAGCAGAATTGCAGACCTTATCTTAATAGATGATTTCTATAATACTCAGGAAGCAATTGAAGATACGCTAAAGACAGAGCATGACATTGAATATCTCTTTGTTACCAATAAAGACGGTTATCTCTTTGCCCATACATTTAAGAACGGCTATCCACCTGACATAATTAACTGGAATACAGTTGGTAATAAGCCTTTATCAATTCAACTGCTTGATACAGAGAAGGGGATTATAAGGGATATTGGTGTGAAGATATTTGAAGGCATGAAACCTGAACTCCATATCGGAATAAAAGAAGAGAGAATATACCAGGTTTTAAATAGCATAAGAAATCTTGTGATAGCCTTAACAATAATTGTTACATTAATCAGTACGGCTCTTTCATGTTCATTAAGCAGGCTTATAACCAAACATCTTTATACCCTTACAGAGTTTACACACACCCTATCAAAAGGAGAATTTGGCAATAAGATTGACATAAAATCAAAAGACGAGGTTGGAGACCTTGCTGCGACATTCAACAATCTTTCGCATGAACTCAAGCTGCACAGGGAACGAATGGAAGAGTCCTACAAACAGATGCTCAGGACGGAAAAGCTGACTGCGCTCGGGAGGCTTTCAGCAGGGCTTGCACACGAGATCAGAAATCCGCTTACTTCTATAAAAGTGCTGTTTCAGACATTCAGGGATAATCCTGCTTTAACAAAAGAGGATATGAAGGTGGCGCTTTCAGCAGTTGAGCAGATGGATGACCTTCTGACAAAATTCCTCAGATTTGCAAAAAGCGATGAATTCAATCTCTCGGAAGTGTATATCAATTCTCTGATAAAACAGGACTTAAACCTTATCCAATTTCAGGTAAAAAACCAGCCCATAAAGATAAATATGGAACTCACAAAACTGCCGCCTGTAAAGGCTGACAGGGCAATGCTCCAGCAGGCGCTGCTCAATCTCATACTTAATGCAACCGAGGCAATGACTGACGGCGGTCTGCTGACAATTAGGAGCAGATTAGACAACGGTTACGTAACTGTTGATATAAATGATACAGGCGCGGGAATTCCGGCAGAGGTAAGAGATAAAATCTTTGACCCGTTCTTCACAACAAAGAGCGATGGAACAGGGCTTGGATTGTCCATTGTTTATAAAATTATGGCTATTCATAATGGAGAGGTTGCATTTAACAGCACTGGAGAAGGGACAACTTTTACATTGAAATTTCCGGTGAACGTATGAGCAAAATACTCGTTGTTGACGACCAGAAAACTATCTGCTATTCGCTTCAGAGATTTTTACAGTCTGAGGGATATGATGTCATTACTGCTGTGAACGGAAGGGACGCTCTGGCACTTATAAAAACCTCAGAGCCGGATGTGGTTCTGATGGATTTAAGAATGCCGGGGATGGACGGCATTGAAGCGCTTGAAAAAATAAAAGCGTCATTTGTAAAGATACAGGTAATAATGATGACAGCCTTCAGTACTACTGAAAAGGCAATTCAGGCCATGAAACTCGGCGCGTACGAATATCTGATTAAACCCTTTGATAATAATGAACTGCTTGCGTGTATTAAAAATGCCATTAAGGCAAAAGAGATAATGGAAGAGGTAGTTTCTTTTGAAGAATCAAAAGACTATGTGTCAGGTGAAAGAATTGTGGGGAAAAGCCAGAAAATGCTTGATATTTATAAGCAGATCGGACGGGCGGCTCCAACAGATACCACAATCCTTATTCTCGGAGAAAGCGGTGCCGGCAAAGAATTAATTGCAAGGGCTATTTATCATCACAGCAAAAGGGCAAATAAGCCTTTTCTTGCTATTAATTGCGCTTCTATTCCAGAGACTCTCCTTGAGTCCGAGCTTTTTGGATATGAAAGAGGCGCATTCACCGGAGCCGACTTCAAGAGGATTGGGAAATTTGAGCAGTATGACGGCGGCACAATATTCCTTGATGAGATTGGCGATATGTCTTTAAATCTGCAGGCAAAACTGCTGAGGGTCTTACAGGACGGCACATTCGAAAGGCTCGGCGGCTCAGAGACCCTGAAGACAGATGTAAGGATAATTGCAGCAACGAACAGACAGATTGACGAGATGATTACAAAAGGTCTTTTCAGAGAGGATTTATATTACCGTTTGAATGTGGTAACTATCCATCTGCCTCCTTTGCGAGACAGAAAGGAAGACATAAAGGAATTAGCGGCATATTTTATTCAGAAATACAACAAAAGGATTGGGAAGAAGGTCAAAGGCATTACTGCCGAATCGCTTAAAAAGCTGGAAGGGCATACATGGCAGGGCAATGTCAGAGAATTGGAAAACGCAATTCAAAAGGCAATGGTTTTCTGTAACAGTGATTATTTATCTGTTGAATGGTTTAATAAGCTTGATGAAAGGCGGATTTGTTGTGATAATCTGGACGATACAATTCAGCAGCTTGCTGATATGGCATTCAAGAATAAAAGCGGAAACATATTTCAGGATATAGTCAGTAAGCTTGAAAGGCAAATGATTAAAAAGGCATTGGAACTTACAAACGGAAATCAGGTTCATGCTGCAAGGCTTCTGGGGATATCGAGGAACACATTGAGAAAGAAGATAGGGGAAGAAAATTTAGCTTAGTCTGTTCACATTCTGCACACCTGCTCATTTTTTGAGCAATCTCTAAGTGAATAACCTTAGTAAAATCAAGATGTTATGCATGGCATGGGATTTGAATAGCATCTCCACAAAATCTTATGCGGGGGTGTCTTTTGAAAAAGGCCGTTTTAGTTTTATTGGTTATTCTTGCCGTTATTATCGGAGGTGGTGTATTCGGATTTTTTGCCGCTGAAAAATACACTAGCCGCCCGGAGTTTTGCGGCACTCAATGCCACATCATGAAGCCGAATTACGAGACATGGAAGAAGGACAAGCATAGCAAAAAAGATATTGTATGCGTTGACTGCCATTACGCACCCGGTGAGAAACCAACTCCAAAGGCCAAGTTCAGGGCGTTAGGACAACTTTTTTCATACCTTGCAACCAAAGATAAAGAGGTTCGCAAGAGGGCGGTGGTCAATGATTTGAGCTGCACCACATCAGACTGTCATCCTAAGGGGAATTCCTTACAAAAGGATAAGGAGAATTTTTTCACAAAGAAGGTTGACTACAAAAAGGCATACCAGACAGATTACAAAGGCGTTATTAAGCCTTTCACTCACAAGACACACGAGGAAAAGACCATTGAAGGGCAGAAACTCCGCTGCAGTTCATGCCATATACATCAATCAGCAGGAAAACACTTTGAAGTCCCCAAGGAGTCGTGTTTTCTCTGCCATTTTAGAAAGGCAAAGGATAATGATGGAAGGGCTAAATGTTCCATCTGTCATGAGATTCCGACAAAATCGCTACAAAAGCAAAAAGTCGGGAAAGAAAAAGAAGACGAAGAGGAAGGGGTTGAGAAAAAGCCTGTTACCCACCAAACCCTTGAGAAGGCAAAGGTCCCATGCTACACCTGCCACTTTGAACTTATCAGCGGAAAGGTTGAACTTAAAAAAGATTCCTGTATTGAATGTCACCACGACCCAACGCCGGAACTCATGAAAAAGATAGAGGATAAAAAAGAGGATAAAAAGCTCATGCATGATGCCCATGTAACAAAACAGACTGCAAGGTGCTTTAATTGTCATGAGCCAATACAGCACAAAAAGGCCGACTATCTTGCCGCGCCGATACCGAATTGCGCAGCGTGTCACCGAGAGCCGCATCTATATGTGAAGATGCTCACAGCAGGAGAAGAGCGAAAAGGTGTAGATAAGACGCCGGCCCTCATGCATGATGTAAAGACAGGATGTTTTGGATGTCATACAGAGCAGGGGTATAACAGCACGGGGCAAAAGATTACAATAGGCTCGCCAAAGGCATGTGTTGCATGCCATACAAAGGACCATGAAAAGATGGTGAAGAAGTGGGTTAAGGAGGTTAAAGAAGAGCTGCAGATTGCAAAGGGATTGGAGAAGGATGCGCTGGAAGCTATTGAAAAGGTTAAAGGTAAAATCCCTGAGAAGAAATTAAAGGATGCAATGGCAATGTTGAAGGAAGGACAGGCTAACCTTTGGCTTGTTGAGGCTGGCGGAGGTGTTCACAATAAAAAGTACACGATAAAATTACTTGACGCTGCTGAGAAGACCTTCGAGAGTCTGATTGACGACCTAAAAAATAATGATTAGAGGGGGGGTGATAAAGCAATAGTTGCTGTGACAGGTTTTCACCTGTCATAAGAGGTAGTGGCAAATCCAGAATAATTTTTAGAGAGGAGGAGGGTTATGAGCGAAAAGGATGTCAGTTCAAGGCGTGATGTGTTAAAAACAGCAGGCGCTCTTGCAGCAGGGGCCGCCATGAGCGGTTTGTTCACTGCTGCTAAGGCGGTAGCTGCTAAGGAAGAAGGTAAAGCGCCCAGGTTGGGAATGGTTATAGACCTTCGCAAATGTGTTGGATGCTTTTCATGTCAGGTGTCCTGTAAGATGGAAAACGGTGTTCCCATGTCAGGCTTTAATTCATGGGTAAAAGTATATGATATGGGGGAATATCCGAAGGCAAAGAGGGTCTTTCTTCCAAGGCTATGCAACCACTGTGAGGGCACAGAAAAGGATAAGGTTCCACCATGTGTGAAGATATGCCCTGAATACCCGAAAAAGAAGCAGACATTTACTACGGCTGACGGCAAAAAGATTACTTATAGGGACGGCGCTACCTATAAACGGCCTGATGGTTTGATACTCATTGACAATGACCCATGTACCGGGTGTGGCAAGTGCATCAAGGAATGTGCTTTTGGTTCGCGGTATTTTGACCCGAGAATCAAGTCAGGGGCAGACAAGACGAAAAATGCTGTGGGTAAATGCAACTTCTGCCAGCATCGGATTGAAAAGGGGCTTGAGCCTGCATGTGTCAGGAACTGCGTTGGAAAGGCAAGAACCTTTGGCGACCTCAATGACCCAAATAGCGAGGTCTCTCAGCTTATAAAAAACAACCCGGTAAAGACACTAAAGCCGACAAAGTTAAAAGAGGATATCCGGCCGCGGGTTTACTATATCGGTCTGGATGAAGATGTCGCAAAGATTGAGGCTAAGACAGAAGAAGAGATAAATACTAAACCCCAGATTATTTACTCTCTTTAAACTAATTAAGAAAGGAGGGATAAGATAATGACAGTATCAAGAAGGAGCTTTTTGAAATATACAGGAGTCCTTGCAGGGGCAACTGCCTTAACAGGCAGCGGACTTTTATCATTAAAGGAGCTTACACCTGAGGAGGCAAATGCGATTGAAAAAGCAATGGAAGGATATGAGGTCAAATACACCGCTTGTGTCATGTGTCCTGCTGAATGCGGCATGGAAATGTGGGTTAAGGACGGAAAGTTAGCAAAGATTTACGGCAATAAGGCAGTGCCTATGAATGACGGTATTGCCTGCGCAAAGGCCGCAGCAGGAGGTCAGTTGTATTATTCTCCATACAGACTGAAATATCCCATGATAAGGGTTGGCGAAAGGGGAGAAGGAAAGTTTAAGCGCGTAACATGGGATGAGGCAATAGACCATGTCGGCAAAAAGCTGGCGGACATTAAAAAGAAATACGGTGCCGAGTCTGTCATGATGGACTGCGGCGATGTTACGGACAGAGACCATTATTACAGGCTTTTCTTCGCCTACGGCACTCCCAATTGCGTTGAGCACGGCTCTTTGTGTGATGTTCCGAGAAGGCACGGGCCAAAGCTGATGGTCGGAGGCAAGAGATGGGAGCCTGATATTATGAGACCGCAGCTTGTAAGGCAGGCTGACGGCTCATTGAAAAAAGACTATACTTACAAAACAAAGCTCATCGTCTATAACGGCTGGAACCCCTTTGTTGCCACAAGGATATTCTATGAAAGCAGGGGAACCGTCGGCGCCAAGGTTGAAAACGGCTGTAAGGTTGTAGTCATTGACCCATCATTAAGCAACACAGCGGCAAAGGCCGATATATGGCTTTCCCCACGCGCAGGCACAGATGGAGACCTGTTCGGGGCAATGCTCAGATACATACTTGAGAATGACAACCAGAATGACCCGAAGAAAAAGTACATTGACTGGAGCTTCAAGAAATACTCTACTGGCTGGCAAGACTTTGAGGCTGCATTTAAGTCATGGTGGAAGAAGGAAGATCCGATCAATGGGTTAAGTTATTTTAGCCTTGAATGGGCAGCGCACAGGACAGGGCTTTCAAAAGCGCAAATTGAAGAGCTGTCCCATCTTTTCGGAATCACCAAGCCTGCCGCTCTTGTGTGGGGAATGCAGTCGCCGGGACACCATTACAACGGCTATTGCGCCTCAATAATAGGTGTTGCCTTAAATGTAATTACCGGCAACTTCGATGTCCCCGGCGGGGTTATAGACTGCGAGTTGGTTAAGTCGGACAAGGGCGGCTCCGCAACCGGCAAACAGTTCAAATCCAGAAAGGTGAAAAGGACCATCAACGGCAAAGAGGTTGAAGGAGAGGTGGAGCACCTGCACAAAGACCTCTTCGGCAGCAAATATCCTGCTGCATGGGATGATGTAGTGGCTGATTATCCTGATGTGATAGACCATGGTATTGACATTAAGTATGGACCGTTCAGGGGACATAAATACCCGATGAAAGGCTTTATCCTACGGACAGGGAACTGTGTCATTACCGGAAGCGCTCCATGGAGATGGAAAGAGGCGCTGACAGCAAAGGATGCGTCAGGGAATTACAAACTTGAACTCAATGTCGTTATAGACAGCCTAAACCTTGAAAGCGCCCTTTATGCAGATGTCATTCTGCCGGAGGCAAGTGGTATAGAGAGACAGAGCCTGAGCGATATTTATCCGTCCCATCAGGTGATTTACAACAGAGATTCGGTGATAGCTCCTCTATATGAATGCAAGAAGCCCACAGAGATAATGAATATGCTTGCTAAGAAACTAAATGAGCTTGGGGATGCCGACATGAAAGGCTCTGACTTCTGGGATAAGTATAAGACCGAAGAGGACTTTGTAAATGAGATGCTTGCACCAGCACCGGGCAGGGTCAATGTAGGAACGCCTCTGCCGTATCCGAAGTACCCGGAGGGATATAAACTTATCGGCACGCCAGAATCTCTTGAAAAGGGCGATGCTATAGTCAATAATGAGAAAAAAGAAGTAAGGGGAAAGCCGGTTACAGTGGAATGGCTCAGAAACAATCACGGCGTTGCAATCTGGCCCATGAGCTGGTACAGATATAAAAAGCATAACGCAGATGAGCCGAATAAGGCATTCCCGAATACCTCTACAAAACTTATTGAATTCAAGTTTGACTGGACAGACGGCGGAAAGCGGTATGGCGGCTATAAGTCTTACAATGAAAAGATTGAAAAGGCAGGCGGAGATGTGCCTATGGGTCTTAAAGAGATAGGCTTTGATAAGTTCCCTTCCACATTCTTCTGGTTTGAAACCAAGTGGAACCCGCATACAAATCCTGCATATAAGAAATATGCAAAGGACTATCCATTCCAGCTCATCTGCGGAAGGGTGCATCATGCGATGAGCGGAACCCAGATGATTCCGTGGCTCGGACAGGTAAAGACAGAAGGCACATGGCTGCCTATGAACAAGGAATTTGAGGCAGAGGTCCCCGAGGCAGCAGTGCCCCGTGGTGAAGAGATGAAGTCAGGAAAAATGAAATTCAAGGCAAATGCTTATTCTGTCGGTACAATCTGGATGAACACCTCTGACGCGAAGCACTTAGGGATAAAAAACGGCGATTTGGTGGTTGTGGAAAACCCACTGGGCAAGTCCACAAAAGGCAAGGTGTTTGCTTCTGGAGGCATGAGGCCCGGCGTAATCAAAATAGGCTTTGCAACAGGCGGAAGGTTCAGCGAGGGACTTGGACCTGCGTATAAGTCAAAAGACTATACCCCGAGCCACAGTGATCTTGTTGACCCGGATGTATTAAGCCCTATAATGGGGTTCCCCGGGTATGCGGACATGATCGTGAAGGTGAAGAAGGCATAACTGAACCAGTTGAGGGAGGCAAATGCCTCCCTCATTTTTAGAGAACGAAAAATTGTCATTGTGAGTAGAGCGAGTAATCTCATACTTTATAAATAAACTTTGAGATTGCTTCGTCCCGAGCTGCTCGGGACTCGCAATGACAAAAAATAAGAGTGAAAGTCTCAACCCATCTTAATCTAAAGGAGAACCATAAATGGTAGAAGGATTGCAGGAAGAGAAATACATATTCAACCTTTTGAAGCATATATTCTGGTCAGAGCCCAAAAAAGAGTTTTTGAAAGGTATTGGAGAGATAGAAATATTATCAGGAGAAAGCGATATTGATAAGGGGATGAATTTGCTAATAGAGGTTGTAAGAAAAAATAAAGATCGCCTTGATGAATATTCAGAAGAGCTTGCTCTGGAATTTGCAAGGTTATTTATCGGCCCCAAAAATCCGCCTGCAACTCCTTATTCATCTGTATATCTTTCAGAGTCTAAAACTGTTATGACAGATGTAACAATTGATGTAAGGAAAATGTATCTCGAAGCAGGCATGGCAGTTAAAAATCTTTACAGCCTTCCTGATGACCACATTGCCATTGAACTGGAATTCCTCCAGTATCTAACCGAGCGGATAATAGAGCTTTTTGAAAAAGGCCAGCGTGAAGAAGCCTCTAATCTTAATGAGATTAGAGATGAATTTTTAAAAGAGCATTTCTCAAAATGGGCGCCTGAATTTGCGGACAGTATTATTGCTTCAACAAATGACGATTTTTACCGCGGGGCTGCCATTATGTTAAAGGGATGTGTTTAGCCTGTTACTGCGGCATTAAAAAGTAATTTAGGCTTAGTTTAATAGACGTCATCCTCTGTGCCTTCTTTTCCGTCAGGCCCTGCGCTGAAGAGGACAAAATCACCTGCCGCTGGTTTATAGATATACTGTCTTCCCCACGAATCAGCCGTTTTTGTTATCTGATCGATTGATTGAGGATATGAGTCGTTCTCATATTTGTATGCCTCAATAATAAATCTTATGTTATCTATGTCCGCTGATGTTCTAATTCTGTCAGCGTGGTCAGACCGCTGCGAAGGAAATGAGATTACTGCAATAAAAAGGCTGACCAGAAATATACCCGGAGTAATAAATGGGGGATAGGGGATGCCTTTTTTATCTGGCCGCGCTGCCCCACGCAAAGCAATCTCAGGGGCTACCGGAGCGGTCTCTTTAGGCTCTATCATGCCCTTATCCATAAGAGATACGAGAGACTTGGACGCCTGAAAACTGTCCATATGGCTGGATTCAATTGTTGCGCTGACATCTCTTTCGCCATCCACAAGCCCGAGAATCTCTTCTTCATCAGAGGTAAGCGCGGCGCCTGATTTGCCTGTTTTTTCAAATATGGTGTCAGGGCTTAACTTGCCTTCAATCAGCGACCATTCATCTATGATGCGAAGCCCTTCCATCAGGACATGCTGGGTATCAAGCGATACAGGCATCTCCTTGTCAACAGGCACTCCTTGCGGGGAAAACTCATAGATTCCATCCTTCCAGCTGAAGAGTTGAATCACTGTCTCTATTATTTGTGTTGTAAGAATTTCCTGTATCTGCTCTTTTCCAGCAACACCGTTTTTCATGAGGATATTGCCAAGTTTTTCTCCTGTTGCCTGCTGTTCCTCAAGGGCTTTCTGAAGGTCTTCCTCTTTAATCAGCTCCTTCTTTAAGAGCAGTTTGCCGAAGCGGTTTGTCTCTCTTTTCCGTTTTGTCTCTGCTGATATAATATTGCCCTCATAGAATAGCAGCCGAACCTTGTCCATCCTGCCTTCAAGCGTGAGGACCCCAGTTTTACGCTGGAAATATATAAGCTGCATTATATCTGCCAGCCCGAATTCTTTTAAGGAACCCTCTAAAGACATCTCCTACTTCAGCCTCCTTCGCGCATCTATATTGGAGATAAGGTATAAAAAAGCCATAATTACTGACGCCGGTATTGTAATCCAGCTATGTGAAAACAGTGAAAGTCCTGTAGAAAATAGCGGTTTAAGCAATATCAAAAGCAGCAGGAAAAGAAATAACCACAGGAATAAAGTTCCTGAGAGAATTCTCCCCCAATAAATATGGGCTATTCCCGGCGGTGCAAAAGAAAGGATACTGATTGTGCGCCTTTTTTTCTTCTGGAGTTCCTGCACCTCAAGCTGTTTTGCTACCCTTATCCTTGAATCAAGGGCATCAAGTTTAATAAGAGACTTATAGCATAAGGAGCACATCTCCCCCCAGAGTTTTCCTTCCCCGCACTTTCCGCAGAGTATTACGCCGCACCGCTGACACCTGTATGCCCTCTGTTTGAAAGTAGAGTCCATTATGCAAAACAGCGCCAGCAGGGCAATAGAGACGATGACAGAAGAGGCAGAATTCAGGGGAGAGATTTTTATCAGTCCCCGTGCGCCTGTTTCCGCATATTTCCACATAGCTGACATTGGAAGGGTTTCATCAATGACAAGTCTGTTTGGATTCCGGCTTGCGGCTGACGAGAATTGGGATACGGATTCACTGCTGAGTTTTATGGCTTCGGTGAAATATTCCTCTCCCTTTGCAAAGTCAAGTGTTTCCCGTGATATCTGGCTGAGATTGTAATAAGCTGATGCAAGCGGTTTTAATTCTATGGATTTTTTATATGCTTCTTTTGCAGCAGCCATATCATTGACGCTGACATAGGAATTCCCGAGATTGACGTAAGCCCTTGGGTCTGGATATGAAGCCAAAAGTTTTTTATAGGCAGCTATTGCCTCTTCATGGCCTCCCTCCCGCTTGAGCGCAAGCCCGTAGGAAAAAAGGGATATGTAATCATCTTTATTTTTAAGAACGGAGGCGGCATATTTATTGTCCCTGCTTTCATTGACAGCCACAATAGCCCTGAGTTCAGAAGAGGGAGCTGAGAGAAACATGTTTATAATGTTCAGACAGAGAGGAGACAGGAGGAGAAGCAGAACAGACGCATAAACAACAGTCTTATTCATTCCTCTGAAATATAATCCCAGCAGAAGCAGGGAGCCTGTCATGAAGAATAAAGGGCCGAAAAAAGAGAGCGGGACAAGTAACATAACAATTAAAATCTTTTTCTTGTTTTCCTTAATATCATGAGACAAAAGAGGGGTGTCTATAAAAAGCCTTATAGCTGTAGTCACAGCAAGCACAACAACCAATGAGACGGTAAGGCTTACAACGAAGAGCCCTGAAATACTCATCAACCACCAGAAATTTTTTTTATAAGCCTTGAATCCCTTGATAGTATAATCAAGGGATTCAAAGATGCCTTTTGCCGAAGGTGAAAAACTTACCCTTGCCATTTCAAAATATGCAGGCGGGAGATCCGGAGAATGCTTTACCGCCTCTGCTAAAAGGCTCTTGGCTTTTGACGGGTCAGCATTGGCTTTTTTTATCAAGACATACGAATAAGGCTCATTGTTTTTAAGCCCCCTGTCAAGATGCGATTCATAGATGTCTTCAGCAGAATGAGAGAGCGGAGTAAATGCGGGAAGCGTGGAAATTAACAGTAAGAGCGCAAATATAAGAGGGGATGTAAGCTCTAATTTCCCGTTGTAGTCTTTCATCTTGCCCCTTGAATTTTAATTTTTACGATAAAGACCTCTCTCCAATCTTTCTTTCCGCCCCTTTTATAAGCCTCTCTATATTCTCAATGTGTTTCACTAAAATCAAAAGCGTAATCATGGCCGAGATTAGCACTTTTATCCTCACAGGGTCAAACAGAAATACATTTACAGGAAGAAGCCCGAATGATACTATCGCGCCGAGAGAAGAATATTTTGTTATAAGCGCTGCAACAAGCCATATTATAAGTGTAAGTATAGCAACTTGAGGAGAATAAATCACTAAAACACCGAGGCTTGTGGCAACGCCCTTGCCTCCTCTGAATCTGAGAAAAAGCGAGAAATTATGGCCGAGTATTGCGGAAAGTCCCACAAGCCCTTCAATCGTGGACTGAGGATTGGATGTTATAGATTGTAAGATTCCAGTTCCAAATTCTGAGGCATAGAATCCGGGGTCGGAAGCGAAAACCCTTGCTATTGCCACGGCTGCTGTGCCTTTCAGCACATCTCCCAAAAGCGTAAGCAGAGCAGCCCCTTTTCCTAAAGACCGAAGCACATTTGTTGCGCCTATGTTGCCGCTCCCAATTTTTTTCAGGTCAACGCCTTTAGCCTTTGCGATTATGACCCCGCATGGAATTGAACCGAGGATAAATGCAAAGGTTATCAGAAGCGCAGGCATCATCTCATCTTTTTCCAGAAAGAGATCGTATACTGTATGCCGGAGATTACAGAGAGGACGAGCGCTGCCCATATAAAAATCATGCCGACATCATAAAGGTCTATATCAAATATGCTCCCCCCGAGTATCAGACAGAGGATTGCCGTTATCTGTGCTGTTGTCTTGAGTTTTCCTCCCATTTCAGCCGGGATAATAATGTTTTTTGAAAGAGCAACAACGCGCAGCCCTGTTACAAAGAATTCCCTGACAATTATAACTATTGCCATCCATGCGGAAAGCCGGGCCATATCCACTAAGACCACAAGAGCCGATATAACAAGGAACTTATCTGCAAGGGGATCAAGGATAATGCCGAATTTTGTTACCTGCCCGGAACGTCTTGCAAGGTAACCGTCAAGAAAATCTGTTATTGCAGCGATTCCAAATACTGCTGCGCCCCAGAATGGATGCTGATAAGCTACGATTACGAAAACAGGGATAAGGATAATCCTGCTTAATGTAAGGGCTGTCGGAATATTAAGTTTTAAGATACCCATCTATGACTTTATTCCATAACCCCTTGGCTTTAAGGATAATATCCGTAACTTCTCTTGCAGCAGCCTTGCCGCCTCTGTTTTTTGTGACTGCCGAGGCGTGAGATTTGACTTCTTCAGGAGAATCAGCAACAGCAAAGGAAAGCCCGACCCTCTTTATCAAAGGCAGATCCACTATATCATCGCCTATGTATGCTATTTCATTATCAATTAGAGAAAACTTGCTTTTAATGCGATTGTAGGCTTCTGTTTTGTTATAGCATTTCTGGTAAACCTCGGCAATGCCAAGCTCTTTTGCCCTTCGCTCCACGACCTCTGAGTTCCTTCCCGTAATTATAGCGACAGGGATGCCTGCCTTGATGACCATCTTTATCCCGTGCCCGTCGCGCACGTGGAAGGACTTAAACTCATTGCCTCTATTGTCAAGAATAATGCTTCCGTCTGTCAGGACTCCGTCAACATCAAGAATCAGAAGCTTTATGTTTTTAGCTGTCTCTGTGATTTGTCTTTTTGTCTTTTTCATGCCGAATTCTTAATGGTGGAGCTGATCCCGATGAATCGGGACGACCTCTTCTTATACCAACTGCTCTCCTCTATGTTCAATTCTGGTGGAGCTGATCGGGATCGAACCGACGACCTCTTGAATGCCATTCAAGCGCTCTCCCAACTGAGCTACAGCCCCTCTTTAGTATTAAATTCTAAATTTTAAGCAGGGCTTTAGTCAAGGTAATTCCCTGTTTCTTGGAGCGGCGGCAGGCGCAGGATGAGAAGAATCATGTTTTGATAATATTTCTATAAAGCAGGGAGAATTGCGGATGTTGTCATAAGTCTTTGATGTCTTTATATACCCCCAGTTGTTATATCCTTTTCCTATGGCCTTTTTTAGCCACCCGCATGCTTCTACGGAATCATTTTTTGCCGCATAGAATTCAGCCATGCTGTTTAATGTATAGATATTATTAGGGCTGAGTTCAAGCGATTTTTTTATATCCCTTTCAGCCTCCTCGTATTTTCCCATGAGTATGAATGTAAATCCCCTGTTGTTATATGCCATGCCGTTTTGAGGGGTTAGTTCAATGGCTTTGTTGAAATCAGTTATGGAAAGGTCATACTGCCCTATCTCCTGATAAGCATTCCCCCTGTTGATGTATGCCATGTCAAAATCAGGGTTTAGTTCAATTGCCTTTTTGAAATCAGCGATAGAAAGGTCGCATTGCCCTTTTTTCTGATAGGCAATGCCCCTGTTGCTGTAAGCGCCGTAGTTGTCGGGATTTAATTCTATTGCCTTTGTGTATTTGGCAATATCAAAATCATATTTCCATAGCTTTGTCATTACGTAAAAAAATATAATGGAATAGCAAATAAAAGTCAAGAAAAACAACAAGTGTCCTTCTGATTCACACCATGTTGCAGAGAAGATACAGGAATTAGACTGCCTGTTTACAAAAACCTTTATTTTTCAAGCAGCCCTGATAGGCACGCTTATTGCTTCTCTACCAGTACATTGTTATTTGACGGTATATTTTTAGCTTGACAAAAGATGTGAGAAACGAGTAAAGTTTTCATATTTTATTTTATAAAAATTAGTCCCGAGCAGCTCGGGACGGAACTCCATTTTATGGAGTTGATTTCAGGAAAAAGGAGGTGAATAGAGCAGCAGAACAGCAGCGCAACAGGGCAGCAGTAAAGACTTAAAGGACTACTGCTCTACTGAACTTCTGCACTACTGCTCTGAAGTAGGCAGGAAGGAAGGAAAAAGGGAAATCCCGTTTTTAACGGGACAAATACTGAACCCCGAGCAGCTCGGGGGAAGTGAAGGAGAGCAAATGAAAAAGTATTTGGCATTAGTATTGGGCGTAATATTTATGCTCGGTTTTGCAGCCAGCGCCTTTGCCATCAATGCCGAGATTCCGACAGGGACACAGGCAGTAGTTGCAAAGGGCGCAACCCAGATAACACTGGGCGGAGAATTAAGATTCAGGGGTGAGTATAGGCACGCGAATGACCTTAACTCAACCTCGACCCCGACCAAACAACCAGACAACGCCGCTAATGACAGCAGCTCAATTTACGACGGCCATGTAAGGCTTCGCATACAGGCTGACGTATCAAAGAACACACAGGGTGTAATCCACCTTGAAGCAGGCAACTCCACAACGCAAGGTTATACATGGGGCACATCCGGTGAAGCAGCAGGTGTATACCGCGGCCCAGGCAATGGCAAAAAGGGCACACTTGATGTTCTTGAAGCATGGATTCAGCACAAATTCAACATCGGCGTTCCTGCAGGCATAAAGGTTGGTCATATACCGTTAAAACTCGGCGATGGTATCTTCTTTAACCACAGCAAGTTCGGCGATGACGCAATCGTGCTCTTTATGGACCCTACAAAGGAATTGCACGTAGGATTGTTGACCATAAAGATTTTGGAAGGAACAGCAACCATTACTGACGACGCAGATGCATACGTAGCCCTTTTCGCCTATAAAGGCAAAGGCTTTAACGTGAGCGGTGATGTGACCTTTGTTGATGACCAGAGGAATAATATTTCTTCCGCTGGTGTTGCAGGCGGCGGTACTGTCATGTCTTCCATAGATGGTGGTACACACCTTATCAACTATGGTCTTCGCGCAGGTGTCAAAGTCGGTGACTTAGGGCTTAAGGCTGATTTTGAAATGCAGAGCGGAAAAACCGATTATGACTCATCAAGAACTCCTGCTGTAGCTGATATTAAGCATAAAGGCAAGGCCTATGTCATAGGCGCCAGCTATAAGGTCAATCCTGCAACTCTTTCTCTTGAGTACGGGTCAGGCAGTGGCGACAATGACTCTAATGACAACGAAAGCAATGTTTTCGTAACAGCGGTGCCAAACACACAGAACATGACCTATGTGTATGACTACCGCGTTGTTTCAGCAACAGGGCTTACAAACACAGGCATAGCCAACACTACTTATATGAAGGCGGGCGCAGCGGCAAATTTAACAAAGGATCTGAGCGCAGCTCTCAACTACTATATGCTTAGAGCCACCAAGGACAGGAGTGGCACGGCAATAAACGGCTTGACAACACACCTATCCAAGAAAATCGGATCAGAGCTTGACGCAAAGATAACCTACAAGCTTGACAAGAACCTTGTTTACTTTGTAGAGGGCGGCTATCTCTGGACAGGCACATTCTATGATTCAGCCACTGTAGTTGCTGACGATGCCTATGCAGTAAGACACGGAATCACACTCAGCTTCTAAAGACCGTAATGCGTTACGCGTAAGGCGTGATGCGTGAAAGACTTAAAAGGCGTCTCCCGATAAAATCGGGGGGCGCCTTTTTTATTTGTATATGCCTGACAAATATTTAGAGATAAACAAAGAACTGTTGTACAATATAACGATTTTTATGCGCGCTTATGACTTGATAAAGAAAAAACGTGACGGAGCAGAGCTTTCAAAAGAAGAACTCTCATTCCTTATCACAGAATACCTTTCCGGTAGAATCCCTGACTATCAGATGTCGTCCTTTCTTATGGCTGTTTATTTCAGAGGCATGACAGACGCAGAGACAATTGCTTTAACCGAATTGATGCTTTCTTCAGGCAATAGGCTGGATTTTTCCGATATCTCGGTCTCTAAGGTTGATAAACATTCAACAGGCGGAGTTGGCGATAAAACAAGCATAATACTTGCTCCACTTATGGCCGCGATGAACGTAAAAGTCCCGATGATAGCAGGCAGAGGGCTCGGTCATACAGGAGGGACAATTGACAAGCTTGAATCAATTCCCGGCTTCAGGACAGACCTCTCAGTAAAAGAATTTAAAGATAATGTTAAGGACATTGGTTTTTCCATAATGAGCCAGAGTGATGAGATCGCGCCTGCTGATAAAAAACTTTACAGCCTCAGGGATGTTACTGCGACTGTGGAGTCAATCCCGCTGATTGCGGCAAGCATCATGTCAAAGAAGCTTGCAGAAGGCATTGGCGGTCTTGTGCTGGATGTCAAAGTCGGCAAGGGCGCATTTATGAAAAATATCAGTGATGCAGGAAAACTTGCAAGGACAATGGTTAACATAGGCAATTCAATGGGGGTAAAGACAGTCGCGGTTCTTACGGACATGAATCAGCCCCTTGGGAAAACCATCGGAAACGGGCTTGAGATTAAGGAATGCATCTCTGCACTGAGAGGAAAGATGACGGATGACTTAAAAGAGGTGGTTCTTACGCTCGGCTCATGGATGGTTTATGCGGCTGACTGCGTTACGGAAGAAGTAGCAGTATCAAGGCTTTCGGAGCATGTGCTGATAAAATACAAGGCAGAACTTATGGATTTCATAGAGAAGGGAGATGTATTTAAAAAATTTGTTGAATTTGTTGATGCCCAGTGCGGCGACCCTGAAATAGCTTTTAAACCCAATATGATTCCAGCCGCATCAAGAGTAAAAGAGATACGGATTCCCGGTAGGGGCTATATACAGGAGATGGACGCTGAAAAAGCCGGCACAGCGTCCATGCTTCTGGGCGCAGGAAGGCAGCAGGCCGAAGACAGGATTGACCATTCCGCAGGCATAGTCTTAAATAAGAAAACAGGGGATTACATAACTTCTGATGAGCCTGTTGCAATGTTTCATTACAATGACGAGACACATATAAATGAAGCAGAGGAAATTTTTATTTCAGGGATTCAGGCAGGCGATATCCCTCCGGATAAAAGGCCGGTAATAATTGATGTGGTAATCTAAAAAAGATGCAAGATTCATGATTCATGATGCAGGATACAATATACATGATGTGCAGCCTTCTGTTGACAAAGGCTCTTTGAATCCATATATTAAATAATCATGGAATCTCGTCTGCATGAACTGCATGACCTTGGCACAAAGTTATTTGAAGAGGGCAAATACTCCGAGGCAGAGCCTGTCTTAAAAGATGTTATCGCTATCAATCCTAAGTATGCGGACGTATTGAACAAACTCGGCATTATTACCCACCTGAAAGGCAACACTAAAGAAGCTGCGGAATATTTTGAAAGGGCGCTTGAGATTAATCCAAGATACACGCAGGCGTCTCTTAATCTCGCTATTGCGTATAATGACATGGGCGAATTTAAACAGGCGCAGGAGGTATTTTCAAAGGCTGCACAGATAGCTCATCCAACTCCCACTTCTATTGACCCCTTCGCGGCAGGCAAGCTGGCAAACGAACATTATAAACTCGGCAGTCTTTATTTTGACCTCGGGCTTTTCGATGACGCCATAGAGGAATACAGCAAAGCGCTTAAACTTCATCCCAGACTGGCTGACGGGCACACTAAAATCGGCATGGCCTTGAGGGGCAAGGGCAGGCACGAAGAGGCAATAACCCATTTTAAAACAGCAAAGGAAATAAATCCTGCTTACGGACAGGCCTGGGTTCAACTCGGGCTGACATATTATACGAAAGGGCTCACAGCGCTTGCATTTGAAGAATGGGAAGCCGCGCTGAAACAAACCCCTGACCTTAAAGAAGCAAAGACATACATTCAACTCCTAAAGAAAAAGGAACAGTAAGAAGCAGTGCCACTGCTCGGAATAAACTCCCTTGATATCTTATTCAGGACTGAAGCCTTGCCGATAAAAGTAGTCAGCGGCCTGTCTTTTAATATCAATGAATCCGAGGTGTTCGGGCTTGTAGGCGAGAGCGGCTGCGGCAAAAGCCTTACGGCTCTTGCGTTGATGGGCATACTTCCTCCGAATGCTTATGCTGAAGGCTCAATAAACTTCAGAGGCACAGACCTCCTCAAACTTGACAGAGAACCCATGCGCCGCCTGCGCGGAAAAGAACTGGCAATGATATTTCAGGAACCCATGACGTCGCTTAATCCGGTTCTGACTATCGGGTATCAGATATCAGAGGTTATGACAACGCATCTCGACATTTCAAAAAAAGAGGCTTCCGACAGGGCAGTGGAACTGCTGTGCGATGTGAAAATACCATCGCCTGAGATACGGATAAAAGAATATCCTCATCAGATGTCAGGAGGCATGAGACAGAGAGTGATGATAGCGATGGCAATTGCATGCAACCCCGCTCTGCTTATCGCAGATGAACCGACAACAGCACTTGACGTGACCATTCAGGCGCAGATACTTGAACTCCTTCAGGGGCTGAGGCAGGAAAGAAAGATGTCAGTCCTCCTGATAACGCATGACCTCGGCATTATCTCAGAGAACGCCAAAAGGGTTGCGATAATGTATGCGGGAAGGATTGTTGAACTCACGGATGTAAATGAGCTGTTCAGTAACCCGAGGCATCCATATACAATGGGGCTTCTTGATTCACTGCCAAAAGAAAAAGGCAAGCCTCTTAATCCCATACCCGGAACTGTTCCGCGTCCTGACAGGCTTCCTGACGGCTGCAAGTTCTCTGACAGGTGCAGGTTTGTTATTCCTGCATGTCAAGAAAAAGAGCCTGACCTCAGGCAGATATCACCGGAAAAAGAAATGACACACCTTGCAAGGTGCATACGAGCGGAAGAGATCACATGGAACTACTGAGCGTAAAGGCTTTAAAAAAATATTTCCCTGTGAAAAAGAAGCTGGCAGGCGAACCGCTGTGGCTTAAGGCTGTTGGTGGAATTGATTTTTCAATAGAGAAGGACAAGGTCTTTGCGCTTGTCGGCGAAAGCGGCTGCGGCAAATCAACTGTTGCGCGCCTTGTTTTGAAACTTATGAAACCTACAGGTGGAGAGATATTTTTCGAGGGCAGGGATATATTTGCGCTTAAAGGTGATTCCCTGAAGGCATTCAGGAAATCTGTGCAGATAATATTTCAGGATCCCTTTGCCTCGCTTAATCCAAGGAGGACTGTTTTTGATACGATTTCAGAGCCGCTGAAGATACACAGGATTGTTGACAAAAAATACTTCAAAGACGCAAGCGCAGAGCTACTGAAAAAAGTCGGCCTCGGAGCTGATGTGATGAACCGCTATCCTCACGAATTCAGCGGCGGCCAGAGGCAGAGGATATGCATTGCAAGGGCGCTTGCCGTGAATCCGAAACTTATAGTTGCAGATGAACCGCTCTCAGCGCTTGATGTTTCAATACAGGCGCAGATACTCAATCTGCTTCAGAAACTAAGGGAAGAGACAAAGATAACATTTCTCTTTATAAGTCATGACCTTAAGATTGTCCATTATTTCAGCGATACCGTAGCTGTAATGTACCTCGGCAAGATAGTTGAATATGCAAAAACAGAAGAGTTGTTTAAAAACCCTATGCATCCCTATACAGTGCTGCTTCTCTCATCAGCTCCGAAAATTACCTCTTCACCCTCCTCGGCGGGCAAGCCCATTCATCCATTCATTCATTCACCAAAAGAGATTGGTGAAGTTCCAAGCCCTATACATATACCTTCAGGATGCCCGTTTCATCCAAGATGTCCTAAGAGATTCAAACCTTGCGACAATATAGTGCCAGAGCTGAAAGAAGCTAAAGGCAGGCTTGTTTCATGCCATCTCTGGAATCCGTATGAGTGACTGGAAGGACAATGTTTTCTTTGTCCTTGTAGAACCAAAAGAAGCAGGCAATATCGGAGCCTCTGCAAGAGCAATGAAAAATATGGGGTTCAGAAATCTTGAAGTTGTGAGCCCCGTTAGAATCCCGATAATATCGGGACTAAACGGGACAAGCCGCAGGAATTTTCTTACAGATGAAAGCAGGCGGATGGCATGCAAGGCCGTTGATCTGCTTGAAAGCGCCGTTGTCCATACAAGTTTTAAAGATGCAGTAAGAGGCAAAAATATAATTATCGGCACAACGAGAAGGATAGGGAAACGCCGCGGGCTTATACTTCCGCTGAAAGAGGGGATAAAGAAAGCTGTTTCTGCTTCAAAGAGAAATAAAATCGCAATAGTTTTTGGCAGGGAGGATAAGGGATTAAACAACAGGGAGGTTGAGGAATGCGGGTTTCTCATAACAATACCTGCGAACCCTTTATCAGCTTCTTTAAACCTCAGCCAGAGTGTTTTGCTTGTCGCCTATGAGTTGAGCCAGAGAACGTACAAGACGGAATTTCCGGAATTGGTCAAGCAGAAAGAGATTGATAGCCTTTATAGGCGAATCCGCTCCACACTAAGGCTTCTTGAATATATTCCGAGAGGAAGCAGTGACCTTGAGACAAAAATAATAAAGAACCTTAAACACCTTATCGGCAGGGCAGGGCTTACGGACTGGGAGCTAAAGATGTTTCATGGCATGTGTTCACAGGTGGAGAAGAAGATTGGATAAATCAGATTGCTTGCATTTTTATCAAAGCATATAAAAGCTTGTCTGTCTCATCTATCAGTTCCTTAAACAGCCCTCCGTGGCTTTTTGAGGAGGAAAAGAGTTCTGTCCTTAATTTTTGTACCTCAGGGTCATCGCATCTTTTGTATGTAATATGCCCGTTCTGCATGGCATGTCTTTCCAAAATTAGAAGCTGTTTTGCTTTTTCTACAAAGGGTATGAGCATCCCTTTGATTTTTTTCAGGTGTTTTTCTGTATTCTGCATCCTGTATCCTTTCGCCTCAGGCGACCCGCCGAGGAGGGAATCCTGTATCTTCAGCATTTCCGCAATCGCATTAATCATAATATACAATGTGCAGTATTCAAGCCCTCTTACGCCCCTGCGCCACTGCAATAGCATGGGATTCCTCCAGAACCAGAGAAAATTGCGAATGCCGAGGTTAATCAGGTCATTGACTGCTGTCTCGAGTTCGTTAAGGGAACTCTTTTCTTTTTCTGTCACTCCCGCTTGTCGGGAGTCCTTCTCTAAGAAAGATTCCGGACAAGCCGGAATGACAAGATTACAATAGTTATTGAACATTATATCCGAATGAATCAATAGTTTGGAGTTTTTGGCTGAACGCTGACTGTTGACTGCTGACTGTTTTCCCGCCAGATAGTCCCAGAGATTTTTCAAAACCTTTGCGCCGTTTGCATCATCCGGCGTATCAAAATGAATAAGCGACAATATTACACTGCCTTTTCCGAATTTGCCTTCTACAACAGCCGGTTCGTTTAAGAGTCGTTTTGGGTCAAGGTTAATTCCGTATATTTTCTCCAACTTATTCCATCCGCAGTCAGTTTCCACATCACCTACATTCAAATCAGAGCTGAAAGAGTCAGGCAGTGCATTGCCGTAAGTTGCGAGTATTTCTATACCCCCCCTATTCCCCCCCTTACTAAGGGGGGGAGCAGGGGGGGTAAGAAACTGTGAGGGCCACCATGCGTGGAAGACGAATTTGGAGTTTGGAGTTTGGAGTTTGGAGTTTTTCAATGTGAATCTTGAATCTTGAATCTTGAATCTTTTCCAAACTGGATGTTCATTTACAGTGAGATGAATCCTTCCGCTGAAACTTGGAACTCTTTCTTTTGTCGGCTCTCTTTTGATATTCAAAAGCCCTATACCGTCAAGCGTTGCAAGCCCTGCGCCTCCGCAGAATCCGAGATAATTTCCTCCGTTACGCACAAACTTTTTTATTTCTTTGATGCCTTTGTCGCCAAGCGCCTTTAATTTATTTGAAGCCCAGCCTCCGGGAACAAAGAGCATGGCATAATTTTTAAGGCACCCTTTTTTTATGTCTTCTGCGCGGATGAGTTTAAAAGACAGTTCATTTGTTTTCATGGCTTTATAAGCCATCAGCCCCCACAAGAAGGATTCGTCCCAGAGAAAGGCGACTTTGGGGGATTGGGGATTGGGGATTGGGGATTGGATTAATTTTAAACTTTTAACTTTAATTTTTGAATTTTTTTTCATATCCTCTTGGCGTTATCATTCTGTTGTCCCACACGAATGTCTGAGAATTGCCGATTATTACAGTTGTCTGCATATCAATATCATGTTCAAGCATGGTTTTTAAATCAGTGATGATTATCCTTTCATCCTCTCTCATTGCGCCTTTTACTATGCCGACAGGCGTTTCAGATTTCCGGCATTTCAAAATAATTCCCCGTGCCCTGTCTATATGTTCGGCTCTTCCTTTGCTTTTTGGGTTGTAAAGTATGATGACAAAATCAGCTTTGGCTGTTGCATCAAGTCTTTTCTCTATCAAATCCCATGGCGTAAGCCTGTCTGATAAACTGATTGAGGCAAAATCATGCATTAGCGGCGCGCCCAACCTTGCGGCACAGGCATTCAAGGCAGAGATGCCGGGAATGACTTCAACATCTACGCGTGACACGTGATGCGTGACACGTGATGCGTTTTTATTTTTTAACGGATAACGGATAACGCATAACGCATTACGGTCTTTTAGCAGTTCAAACACCAGTCCTGCCATTGCGTATATTCCGGGGTCGCCTCCGCTGATTACGGAAACGGTTCTGCCTGACATCGCAAGCTCAACAGCCTTTTTGCATCTATCTATCTCCTGCGTCATTCCTGTAGAAACAATTTCCTTGTCCTTTATTAATTCCTTTATCAACTCAATGTATGTGCAGTATCCGACTATTACATCGGAGTTTCTTATTGCATTTTGGGCATAAGGCGTAATGTGCTCTATAGAGCCGGGCCCAGTGCCGACAATGTAGAGTTTGGAGTTCGGAGTTTGGAGTTCGGAGTTTTTTTTACTTTTAACTTTGAACTTTGAACTTTGAACTTTCTTCTGTTCTGACACTGCCACCGTTACATTTCCTTGCTTTTGCTTTCTTACAAGCAACTCATCTGCTCCAGATGCAAGCAATGCCGCAGGTTCTGCAACTGCATAGGCTCCTGTGGCCTTAAAGACTAACGCTGATTTTTGAATGGCATTTAAGGTATTCAACTCATTGGCAGTAAATGTCTTTATGGGGAATCCATATGCCCGGACAAATTCATTAAGGCCTTTTTCATCTGCCTTGATGTCAATTGTTGCGACACTATGAATTGAGAGGAAAGACAATTTTTTTTCAGCCAGCGCTCTTTTGACAGCATCTTCAATCTCATCTGCCGATGTCCCGCTGTTACAGCCGATGCCTATAATGAGATTTTTGGGGCGCAGATAAATTTTATTTTTGAATTTTGAATTTTGATTTTTGAATTGCTTGTTTGTAATCAGCATATCAGCGGAACTTGGCTTATCTGTTCTCAAAAAACCATTAGGCATTTTTATCTCAACTTCCGAATACACTTTTAGCTTCCCATTAATTAAAAATCTTGTGGCTATATGCGGCAGAGCGTTCCAGTTTTCAATAAGCAGGCCGTTTTCTTTAGCCCACAGATCAATAGATGGCAGACCATTAACATCTGATGCGGTTGTAATAACAGCTTGCCCACCGAGGAAATCTGCAACCTCTTTTGCAATTTTGTTTGCTCCGCCGAGATGACCGCTCAAAAGACTGACGGCAAATCTTCCTTTTTCATCAAGCACAACAACAGCAGGGTCTGTCCGCTTATCCTTTATCAGAGGCGCGATAGTCCGCACAACAATGCCTGATGCCATGATGAATATGAAATTCTTGTGTTTGCCCCAGAAATTGGAGAGAGTATCAGGTTTAAACTTAAAGGCCTTTGCATTAGGATAAAGGCTGGTTAGTTTTCTGGCAAGGCCAAAGCCGTTGTCTGTGATGTAGAGAATGGCTGTATTATTTTCTGTAGCCATGCTTGAAATCCCTGTGATACAGTTTCGATTCTTTGCCTAAAGATTTTTCGGATGCCCTCAGCGATTCGCCGACATATATCAATGCGGTTTTTTTAATTCCTGAATCTTTGACAAGATTAACAATGTCCTTTAACTGTCCTCTTATGACTTTCTGTTCCTTCCAAGTAGCCTTTTCAATGATTACAACAGGAGTGTCTTCGGAATAGCCATGCAAAAGCTCATCTCTTACTTTCTCAATCATGCCTACGCTCAGAAAGATAACCATTGTTGATTTATGTTTTGCGAGCTCGCTCAATTTTTCGCTCTTGGGAACAAGTGTTTTCCCTTCAAGGCGCGTGAAAATAACGGTCTGGCTAATTTCAGGGATAGTGAGTTCCTGCCCCAGTATTGCGGCTCCTGCCATTGCGGATGAAACGCCGGGGATAACTTCGTATTCAATGTTTAACTTCCGGAGCTTTTCTATCTGCTCTGATATTGCGCTGTAAAACGATGTATCGCCTGTGTGAAGTCTCAAAACTATTTTCTTGGCCGCAACGGATTTTTTAATGACTTCTGTTGTCTCATCGAGATTCATTGAAGCCGAGTTATATATCTCCGCCTTTAAGCCACTGAGAAGCGCGGGATTCACAAGGCTTCCTGTGTAAATGATAACATCAGCGCTGTCAAGCAGCTTTCTGCCTTTAACTGTTATCAGTTCAGGGTCTCCGGGACCCGCGCCTATAAAATAAACCTTGCTCATTTTTTCACAATTACCGTTGAAAAATAATTAAGGTCTTCTTCTTTGACACTGTTGATATTTTTGAATACCTTTTCATCCTCCATGCCTGCCCTTGATATATATATTGCATTGTTTAGTAAATTCATTTCAGCGAGGGTATGCATTATATTTTTAAATACTTTATTAACCTTCATCAGCACTACAGTGTCGAATTTTTCCAGTGTTTCATTCAGGTTCTCAATATAATTTGCTGGCAGGATTGCGATCTTTTCATCAGCAAGCCCAAGAGCTATCTTTGCCTTTGCCGCAGAGGCGGTTATGGAGGACACGCCGGGTATTATATCTATCTTTAATTTAGGGTTTGATTCGAGCAGCCTGTCATATAAATAAAAAAAAGTGCTGTAGATAGCAGGGTCTCCTAATGTGATAAATGCTACATCAATCCCTTTATTAAGCCTGCTCAGGATATTTTTCACAGTCTCAGCCCATTTGCTGTCAAGCTCGGAGTTTTGTTGTTTTGTCTTTCTCATCGGAAAGTGCGCTTCGATAATCTCTTTCCCCTCAAGGCTCAATGCCTTTTGTACGATAGACAAGGCAAGGCTGCTTCCTTCCTCTCTGCCTTTTGGAACGCAGATGCAGGGGACGCCCCTCAGGATTCTTAATGCCTTCAGGGTTAATAATTCCGGGTCTCCGGGACCTACGCCTATGACATAAAAGGTGCTTGACATGGTGTTTTTGGCAACAAAAAATATTATACACCAAATTCTTTTTTATTCGATACCACCCTTACTAAGGAGGTCATAACTAAAGTCACATTGCGGCTCAATTCTGTCATTCCGGCTTGTCCGGAATCTTTCCTTGTTTTCAGAAAGATTCCCGACGCGCTTCGCTTGCGGGAATGACAACATGTGTGGTTCTACTTATGAATTAATTAGTATGCCTGATAGATTTGGGCATGTGCTATCATAAAATATGAGACTGTCTTTAAAGGATAAAGCCGACTCAATACTAAGCATATTCGATTTGCTTGCAATGCCCGCCTTTATTATAGATGACGCCCGAAAAATCATATCAGTCAATAACTCCGCTCTGGATATGTTCAGATACAAAAAGGAAGACCTGACAGGCGTGGATATTATGAATTTCTTGTCTGCAAATTCATCCTGCAAGGGCGATAATTTTTACGGAATGCAATATTCCTTAGGAGACGGAGCCCATGTTTTCGAGGCTGTTTGCATAAAGAAAGGCGGAGCAGAGTTTTTTGCAAAGATATCGGTTATTCCGGCGCCTGACGATAATAGCAACAGGATTGTAGTGGTTCAGGATATTTCTGCTCAAAAGCAGGCAGAGCTTATTGGTGAGCTTAGCTGGATTATAAATTCAAGCCTTAGCATAGGCACCATATTCAGGATGATAGCGTCTGAGATAAAGAAGCTTGTTAGTTATGACAGGGCGAGCCTTCTCCTCTACAATGAAAAAGATGGGAATCTGCTGATCTTTGCCCTTGATACGGAGTTGAAGACAAGCCTTAAGCGAGGGGTTATTGCGCCTGTTGAGGGCACAAGTGCCGGATGGGTCATTAAAAACAACAGACCATGGATAAACTCAGACCTCCACGCATCAATGGTATTCAAGCATGATATGAAATTGTACAAAGAGGGGATAAGGTCCACCATTAGCATACCGCTTTATAAGGACAGGGTATTAGGGGTTTTTAATCTTGACAGTACGGAAAAATCAAAATACTCTGAAAAAGACCTTGAGGTTTTACTGCCTGTAACAAAGCATATCTCAATTGCGCTTGAGAATGCTCTTCTTTTTGAGGAGATAACAAAAGAAAAAAAAGAGTGGGAGAGAACATTCAATGCTATCACCGACATGGTCTGGATAGAAGACAGGAATCAGAATGTTATCCGCGCCAATCAGACGCTTTTAATAAATACGGGTTTTTCCGCTTCAGATATAAAAGGAAAGCGATGCTGCGAGCTTCTCGGCAGAATAGGGATAAGCCCTGTTGAATGCCTCTGCACAGACACAATCATTACGAAAAGGACTTCCTTCAGAGAACTCAAAGGCTCGGAAGGCAGTATTTTTAACTTCTGGGCCTATCCGTTAATTGATGAAGAAGGGGATCTCTACGCGATAGTCCATTACCTTAAGAACGTTACATCACAGAAGCTTCTGGAACAGCATTTAATGAGGGCGGACAAGCTTGCGTCGCTGGGCACGCTTGCGGCAGGTATTGCACACGAAATAAACAATCCTCTCGGAATAATAGCCGGATACTCGGAGGCGCTTATTGAAAGGTCCACGGACAAGGCTCTTGTTAAAAATAAGTCATTTGAAGATTTTCCTGAATACCTTCAGACAATACATAATGAAATTTTCAGGTGCAAGGAGATATTGCAGAGCCTCCTTGAATTTGCAAGGCCGCAAGGAACCACCTTCAGAGAGCTTGATATTAATGAAATCATAAAGGAGGTTATACTCCTTGTGAATCATAAAGCCGCGCGGCTTAAGCACCGCCTTGAGCTTGAGTTAAAAAGGGATTTGCCTAAGATATACGGCAACCCCGGCAGCCTTAGGCAGCTTTTTATCAATATAATTATTAATTCCATTTACTTTACGCCTGAGGGCGGCAGTATATTTATCAGCACGGAAAAGGATAATGACGCTAACGAAAAAAGATTTGCCGCAAACAGCGACAGAATCAGGGTCTCTATAAGAGATACAGGCAAAGGGGTTCCCGCACAAAGCCTTGCAAAGATATTTGACCCGTTTTTTACGACAAAGCCTGTCGGGGAAGGCACAGGGCTGGGGCTTTCAATCAGCCATAAGATTGTGGAGGAGCACGGGGGCAGCATAGATGTTGAAAGCAAAGAGGGCCGGGGGACATCGTTCATTATAAAATTGGCGGCGAAGAGTAAAGAATGATACGCATACTTGTAGTTGATGATGAAGAGCCTTTAAGGAGGCTCCTTAAAAAAGAACTCGCAAGGAAGGGGTTTCATGCTGATGCGGCTCCTGACGGAGAGGAAGCCCTTCGTTTATTAAAAGGTAATCCTTTTGATGTTATCCTCCTTGATATTCTGATGCCCGGAATGGACGGAATTACATTTATGAAGAAAATAAAAAAAGACCCTTCTTCTCCTGCAATAATAGTTCTCACGGGCGGGGCTACCGTAGAGACGGCAGTTGAGGCAATGAAAAACGGGGCTTATGATTACCTTACAAAGCCGTATAAGCTTGATGAGCTCATAATCCTTATAAACAGGGCGTATGAGTTTGGGCAACTCAAGATTAAGAATCAGCTTCTTGAACAGGAACTCGCAAGAAAAGAATCCCCTTTCGAATTTGTATGCAAGAGCAGGCAGCTTAAGGATATTCTTGCTCTCATAAAGAAGATTGCTCCTGCTGATTCTCCTGTCTTTATTCAGGGAGAGAGCGGCACAGGAAAGGAACTTGTCGCAAACACAATCTGGCATTACAGCAGAAGGAATAATTCTCCGGTAATTGCCCTTAACTGCGCTAACCTTTCAGAGAACCTCATAGAGTCGGAGATATTCGGGCATGAAAAAGGCGCTTTTACCGATGCGTTCCAAACAAAATACGGCCTGGTTGAGGTTGCAGACAAAGGCACTCTTTTTCTTGATGAGATAGCAGAGATGCCGCTGACTCTTCAGGCGAAGCTCCTCAGATTTCTTGATTCAGGCGAGTTCAGAAGGGTAGGAGGCAATAAGATACTCAATGTAGATGTGAGGGTTATTGCCGCAACCAACAAAGAACTGAAAGACTTCATCAAAGCAGGAAGATTCAGGGAAGACCTGTACTACAGGCTTAATGTGATAAACATAACAATCCCGCCGCTTCGCGAGAGAAAAGAAGACATTCCTGAGCTTGCATATTACTTCCTTAAGAAATACAGCCGGAAACTCTCAAAGGATATCCGAGAGTTCAATCCGGAAGCTGTCGGGATGCTGCAAAGCTATCAATGGCCGGGCAATGCGAGAGAGCTTGAAAATGTGATAGAAAGGGCTGTAATTATTTGTGATTCAAACAAGATACGGCTTGAAGACCTCTCAATCCCTGCCGCGTATGCTGCTACTGAAAAAGGTGCGGAGCAGTCGCTGGAGGACATGGAGAAAGAATATATTCTCAGGGTTCTTAAGGACGCAAGCGGCAACCAGTCAAAGGCAAGCCATGTTCTGGGCATTGACAGGAAGACCCTTTACCTCAAGCTCAGGAAGTACGGGATAAACTGATCTTCTTTCTATTCTTTATTATCTACATTTCTATACCATGAACAAGCCGGAGACCGTGAGTGAGATAATTGAGGGGTTGGGAAGGTAACGCCTGAACTGTGCGGCGGCTATCAGCCATCTACACAAGCGAATTGTTAGCAGATTAATTTTTAGCGTCTATTAGCTTACCACTAACAAATTTATGAATTATGCTGGATATATATGTCTGATAAGGCAATCCCTCGTTTACTGCCTTTTTTTGCAATTCAGTTAGGTCTCTTTCGGAAATTCTTATATTTAGTCTTTTATCTTTTTTCAGGGTATTCCGAGCGTACATCATCAGTTCTGCTTTTCTTTTGGAAAAGTTTTTTACCGGAACCCATTCACCTTTTTCATAACTGTCCAATATTTTTTGTTCTTCTTTAGTTAATTTAGCTTTCATTTTTCTCCTCCCAAGTAAACTTCTGTTGCCTTTCTGCTCGGGACAATGGTTTTCAGAAATATTTCCTCCGCATCCTCGACATAAGGGACAAGGTATGCATAATTATTTATTCCGATTACCATTATCCGCTGTTCCGGATATCTTTTCTGATTTGGATGTAAATAGTCAGCCAAAATATCGCCTTTTTCAATATAATAAACTATATCCTCAAAGCCAATGCCTCTTGATTCTTTGAGCTTCAGACTCTTTGCAGAGTTCCAGTTTATATACTTCATTTATTGATAGGTTAACACATTGTGTGCATTTTGGCAACGCGTAAAATGAATTGATTCTTTATATGATTTTTTCATGCTAATGCGCAAGATGGGTGTTGAACTTGCGATAAAACAGTGCGAGGACTTAATGAAAAACGGGGTCAAATATCTACATTTCTATACTATGAACAAGCCGGAGACCGTGAGTGAGATAATTGAGGGATTGGGGAAGTAAGAAATATGGAAAATGGAGCTATGTTTTTCCTACAGCACATCACTACTGTCCCAACGTTAATCTAATAAATACAATTGGTTATAATCGTCATCATCTTCTTTTATGTAATTATTCTTCGCAAAGGCTTGTGAGAGTAGGGTTTTCTCAAAAAGTGTTATGCTCAAAATCTGTAGAATTGTGTAGAGACTCTGTTCCAATACCAGTCGTTTCTTAATAATGGCAACAAGGACATACACTGCAATAGCAATCCAGACCTGTGTCTTAACAGCATTCTCGGATGTGCCATAAAAAGCCTTTATCCTCAGGTGCTGCTTGATCCATTTGAAAAACAGTTCAACCTGCCACCTGCAACGATAAAGCTCTGCTATCGTAAGAGCAGGCAAGTTGAAGTTATTGGTCAGGAATATCAGCGTCTTGTTGTTGTCGGCATCATGATAGCGGATACGCCGTAATTTATCAGGATAGTCTTTCTTAGTATAAAAGCCTTTCAACACTATAATCTGATCGCAGAGGATGCCGGTTGTTTTATCCACAGGTTGAGAGTAAAGCCGTTTGAAATCAAAGTTGCGCTTGGCTCGTGTGATAAAGAATGCCGAGGACTGCTGGATGTTATAAAGACGGGCAAAGTCCAAATAGCCGCGATCCATGATATATATGGCTCCGGCTTCTATAAAAAGACTATCAAGAATGTTCACATCATGCACTTTCCCATGGGTGATGATTACTGTAGCAGGAATACTGCCTCGCATATCCAGAAGTGTATGCAATTTTATAGCCCCTTTACGCTTTCTAAACTTTGCCCACGGAAACAGCGACAAACATAAGTCAATTGTCGTTGCATCCAAGGCGTAAACTGTCTGCGCCAGTTGTAATCCAAAGTCTTCATTCGCATATAAACGCCTTGCTGTTTTAATAAGTACTTGTGCGAAATCAGCATATATTCTCCAGTCTCGCACTTGATTGGCATTTGCCAGCGTATTGCGGGAAACTTTGCCTCGAATGCCCATATGATAAAGCTTGTTTTGTGCCGCCCGCAAACATGCCTCTATGTCTCTGAGACTCTCCCGATAGGTAAGCTGAGCAAATGCCATGCAGAGAAATTGGTCCATACATGTAAAGCTCTTTATCTTGTAGTTGCCGGTGTATTTGTCTACACATTTTTGAAACTCGTACATAGGCAGAAAGTCCATTATCTGAGAAAATACTGTCTTCCCATAGTTCATATGCCATCTCCTTTTGTTTTGCTAAAGGAGTATGGCTATAAAGAATTCCTGATTTCAAATCGAAAAATCCTGAAATGTCAATAAAACTATGCTTTTTCATTGTGTTATAATGTCCTCATCTTTCAACGTTGGGACAGTAGTGA
>Ga0214473_10000229_pt1 | contig 79593 bp, 57 predicted proteins | sample RVTome_7_FD_203509 | JGI IMG/M metagenome (GOLD analysis project Ga0214473, IMG submission 203509) | Soil microbial communities from uranium-contaminated site in the Upper Colorado River Basin, Wyoming, United States - RVT98D197 | ecosystem: Environmental > Terrestrial > Soil > Contaminated >...
CATTGCGTACCGCCGCCCGCACGGAATCCCTGAGCAGGTGGCTCTGGCAATGTCCGTGCCGGCCCGCTCCACCCCCGGCGGTCGTCCTTATACTCCAGCGGTATTTCCCCTTCACGCCGCTCCAGGCAGGCTTGCTTTTTGACACGGCCCGGAAACATATTGAGCAGGCTCGCAATCCTTCGAGGGAGTACTGGAGCATGACAGGTAAATCCAAGGCCGTGGTCTGCCTCTCGGGAGGCATGGACAGTTGTGTCTGCGCTGCGCTCGCAGTCCGCGATCACGATGAGGTTTTTTTCCTGCACGGGGATTACGGTCAGCGCACCGAGGCCAGGGAGCGGGAGTGTTTCGAGCTTCTGTCCGGCCATTTCCGCGCCGCCGGCCGTCTGGCTTGCAACCTGAGGCACCTGGCTGCAATCGGCGGCTCCAGCCTCACCGACCCCGCGATCGAGGTGAGCCGCGCGGACCTGGACCATGCGGGTATCCCCACCAGCTACGTGCCGTTCCGCAATGCGCACTTCCTGAGCGTGGCGGTAAGCTGGGCCGAGGTGATCGGGGCGGAAGCGATTTACGTGGGCGCGGTCGAACAGGACAGCTCGGGCTACCCCGACTGCCGAAGAGAGTATTACGATGCTTTCGAGCGGGTAGTGGCACTCGGCACCCGGCCCGAAACCCGGATCAGGATCGTCACTCCGTTGGTGAACCTGAGAAAGAGTGAAATCGTGCGGCTGGGAGTGGAGCTGGGAGCGCCTTTCGAGCTGACCTGGTCGTGCTACCAGGCGAGCGACCTGGCCTGCGGCCGCTGCGACAGCTGCGCCCTCAGGATGAGGGCTTTCGCCGAGGCTGGAGTGAAAGACCCGATACCCTACGCCCGGCTTTACTGACCGGCGGCGGGGAAACTTTCACGGCCGGCCGGGAGTTAATATATTCCAGTCAGGCAATTTCAACCGGGGAGAAAGCCAGTGAACATCATCCGCAGCGCACCGGTCGAAGAGGTCGAGCTGGCCCGTCAGGATGCCCGCGAAAAGCTCGAGCAGCTCTGCCGCGACTTCGACACCGACTGCGTCCTGGGCGACTCTCCGCCGTTCGGGTCCTACCGCAAGTGTTGGGACTACGACCACACCACCGGTTTCTGCCCGTTCTGCCTGCCGCGTGATTAGCCGCTTTAAGGCTTACCGGCCAGCTCGAGGAATTTCCGCTCTACCAGCTCCATGTTGTCCTGCCAGACCGCCTTTTCCCGTACCAGGGCGATGTTGATCTTGCCGGCATTCTCCCGGAGCCCGCGGTCTTCGAACGCCCGGACGAGGCAATTCGCCAGCGCCCGGTGGTCGCCCGCGGGGAAGAGCAGCCCGTTACGACCGTGCCCGATCCATTCCCGGTTGCCGGGAAGGTCCGTCACGACCGGGAAAAGCCCGGCGGCCAGAGCCTCCAATAAAGAGACCGAGGTGGAGTCGGAGGTTGCGGTGGAGACGTAGAGGTCGCTGTCGGCCAGGAGCGAGGCCAGGGCTTGGTGTGTCAACTCGCCCGCGAATTCCACGACCTCCGACAGTCCATCCCGCCGGACGGCCCTTTCCAGCCCGGCCTTTCGGCTGCCGTCCCCGGCCAGGATCACTCTGAAATTCCAGCACTCGTTCTTCAACTGAACTGCCGCTCGGACCAGCGTAGCCAGGTCGTAAATCTTCTCCAGCCGCCGGGTGGACACCACCGCAGCCGGCCGGCCGGCCGAGCCGCGGCCGGCGGTGAATTCCGGCCGGCCTCCCGGCGGAGAGTGAAAAAGCTGCGGATCGATTCCCATCGGCACGGTCAGGATTTTCCCCTCGGGGACTCCCAGCCGCAGCAGCTCATCTGCCAGCACTCTGGCATCGCAGGTGACCAGAGCCGCGCGGGAGAGAGCGAACCGGATACGCCAGCGGTGCAGCGGGCTTTTCCGCGGGCTCACGAGCACGTCCGAGCCCCAGGCGGTAACCGCCAGCGGCCGGGCGGAACTCACCAGGGCGGACAGGAAGCCGTAGCCCGGCACGAAATGCGCGTTGACCAGTTCGGGAGCGAATTCTTTAATCAACTTCTTCAGGCTCGGAACGGCCAATGGATAGCGCAGGGCATCGAACGGTAGTCGGGAGGGCAGGCGGTACTCGTAAGGGCCGGTTTCACCGCCGTACGGTTCGAGCGTAGCCAGGCGGATATTGTGACCCCGGCCGCTAAACCAGCCGGCCCAGCGCCGAGCGTGGATCACGCTCGCACTCGCCAGTATCAGTAGACGCATGCCTCAGCTCCTGAAAACTTCCCGGGCCAGGGCCGCCAGGTCGACCAGGTCTTCCCTGCGGGGAACGAAATATTCCCTTGGGGACAGCCGGGTCAATCTCGAATAGAGGAACAGCGAAACCGCCATCTGCAGCGTGTAGCTCACCGAACTGGCCAGCGCCGCGCCCAGCGCACCGTAGCGCGGGATCAGAAGCAGGCAGAGCACCAACCCGGCCGCGAAGGCGATACCGACCGACACGCTCTGGTACTGCCGCCGGTCCACGCCGGCGAAGTAGCTTTCGAAGACCCCGGCCACGCTCACCGCCACCACGCCGGGCAGCAGGGCCGCCAGCGGGGCGAAAGCCGGCAGGAAGTCGCTGCCGAACAGGAGCGCCACCATCGGCCGGCCCAACGCGGCCAGGCCGACAGCCAGCGCCAGGCAGAGCAGCAGGGTCATCCGGCAGGCGCGGGGAATCTTGCGGAGCCCTTCCTCGGCCCCGACCGCAGAAACCCGCGGGAAGAGGTTGAGCTGGACCGAGGCGGGGACGTGCCAGACAGTTTCCGCCACAGCCACAGCCACCGCGTATAGCCCAACTTCCCGCGCTCCAGCCATGGCTCCCAGGAGGAAGATATCGAAGCGCTGGTTGAAAGTGACGAGTACGCCGGCCAGATGGCCCTTGAGCCCATAGGCCAGGCTTTTCCTGAACAATGCCCCACCTGCCAGCGTCTCGGCTCCGGCAGATTCCACCTCACCGGCTTCTCTCCAGGGAATCCACCAGGCGGCCAGCGGCAGCGCCAGGGTCTGGGCGCAGATAAAAGCCCACAGCGCCCCGCCGGTTCCGGCTTTCATCACTCCGAGGGCCAGCACCATGAGGGCCAGCACCAGGCCGCTGGTGACGAGGTACACCAGGTTGAAGCGCACGACTTTTTCCCGGCCGAGCAGGATGGCGAGCAGGAGGAAGCGGAAGATAACCAGCGGCACCAGGAGAGCCGAGGCGTAGACCAGCGCGGGTGGAACTGCGGCCAGAGAGCGGGGAGCGGCCACCCACAGGTAGAGGAGAATTCCGAGCGGGGAGGCGGTCAGCAGGATACCCACGTCCAGCATCAGTACCTGCCGCAAGCCGGCCCGGCGGCTGCTCAGGAGCCAAGTCTGGGCCGTGTCGAGGCCACCGAGCACGACGAAAGCCACCAGCCAGGGCACCACGGTCAGGAGCGTATAGATTCCCTTGCCCTCGACCCCCAGCAGGCGGGCGATCAGGATCGAGGCGGGAATTTGGACCGCCAGGGTAACGAAGCGGATCAGGACCGTCCTCGCACTGCCGACTGCCAGTGACATGTCAACCCATCCTTACGTTATGTTTTCGCCCGCCGCCGACCGGAAAAGTTCGGTTTCCGCCCCGACCCGTTCAGCGACAGCCGGGACGAATTCATCCGCAGTGGCCAGCGCGCCCCGGCCGAGACCGGCGAGCAGCTCGCGGTCAGAGAGGGTTTCCTCGATTACCGCTTTCAGCCGCCTGTCATCACCCGGTGCGACCAGCCGGCCGTTCACCCCGTCCCGGATCAGATCGGCGGTACGGCCGGTGTTCAGGGCCACCACCGGCAGGCCGTGGCAGAGCGCCTCCAGCACCGAATGGCTCAGGTTGGTGCGGTCGGCGGTGGCGACGTAGAGATCGCAGGAGCGGTAGTGGCCGGCAAGACCGGCGTTGGGCAGGGGGCCGGTGAACACCACTGCCGGTTTCCCTCGCCGGGCCAATGTTTCCAGATACTCCCGCTGCACTCCAGCGCCGACTATCACCGCAGCCACCGGCGTGCCGTCCCCGAGCCGTTCGGGCATGGCCCGGATCAGCCGGTCGATTTTCTGCTGCGGCCAGAGACGCGAGACCCGTAAAACCACTTTCGCGTTATCCGGCAGGCCGAGCTGCCTGCGGTATTCGATCCGCTCGTTATCATCCGCACGATGAAATTCCTTCCTGTCCACCGCCGGCCTGAGCAGGGCAAGCCTCTCCGGTTTCACTCCGAGCCTGAGAGCCGCCGAGGTGGGATCCGAACCATCGTCGCTTACTATCCAGCGCCGGGCGCGGACCTTGAACGCCAGCGCCTCCTCGAACTGAGCGGCCAGCACCGGCGTCGAATAGCTTTTCACACCCAGCGATACCCCGAACAGCCGGACCACGAGCGCTGCGCCGAGCCTGGCGGAGACGATCCGGCCGGCCGGCACGGCCTGGCAGCCGTAGGCTGCCACGAGCGCCGTCCCCCGCCACCCGGCTCCGGCCGCAGCCCGCACCGCGCACAGCGTAAACGCGGCGTACCCGACGACCCGCACCAGCCAGTCGGCGGCGAACACCGCCACCCGCAGCGGCCAGGCCGCTGCGCCGGCGCCGGCCAATCCGGGGAGAGCCAGTCTCCAGCCGGCCGGCGGACAGCGGAAACCCACCGCCTCGATCCCCTCGGGAAGCTGCTCCCGCATCAGGCGGTCGCTGCCGGCCGGGTACAGGAGCGTCACCCGGTCGAAAGCTCGGGCGAGCGCGGTCAGTGAATGGAAAAAATCGGGGCTGCCGCTGCCGGTCCCCAGCGACCAGACCGTTTTCCAGCTGAATATGCAGAGTGCTTCTTTCAAGCCCGCTCCCCGGTCCGCCGGTAGACCGCGATCACGTTGCTGCGCAGCCGCCGGAAAATCTCACGCCGGGTGAGGCGGGCCACCGCCAGGAGGATGAGGAACACAGTGCGCCGGTGCCAGTCGAGCGCCTCGCAGTATTCGATTCTTTCCACTTCGAATCCCGGCGGCGGACTTTCGATTCGGGCCGGGCTGTTCCAGCGGTGGTAGACCGGCAGCACGTCGTTTTCGGCCACCCCGAACAGCGCGGAAACGGCCTTTCTTTTCAGCCGGTGCGGCACGCTGCTGGCCAGCCGCACCAGGGGCGAGCGGAGGTTGGTGGTGATCAGCACCAGCCGGCTGCCGGGGACCAGGACGCGGGCGCATTCGGCCCAGACCGGGCCGGGGTCCGGCAGGTGTTCGGCCACAAACCGCAAACTGAGCGTGCCGAACGCGCCGTCCCGGAACGGCAGCCGCTCGAGGTCAGCCCGGACGAAAGGCCGGGGCGGAGACTGGGGCAATACCCGGTCCAAGCCAACCGCAAATGAACAATTACCGGCGAATTCTTCCACAAAATCGGTAGAGCCAGACCCGAGGTCGCACCAGGGGCGGCCGGGGTCGAGACTCTCCTTCAGGCAGGCGGCGTATAGCTCCCAGCGGAACGGTTCGCCGGGCAGCCACCCGGCTGCCAGATTCCGCGCCCAGGTTTCGTTGTCTCTCGGCCCGGTCACGGCAAAATCCTCCGACCCATCTCCGCGGCGGCGAACAGGAAGCTCCGCTTCACCGCCGAAAGCCGCCGGCAGGGTTCGCCGGCCAGGGAGGACTTGAACCGGGCGAGCGAGTCCGCTCCGGGTGGAACCGCGCCCAGGTCGATTTCGGCGGCGCTTTCGGCGAAGGCGGTGCGGACAATCTCCCGGTAGAGCAGGTCGGCCGGCCGGCGGTCGGCCAGCGAGCGGTCTGCGCCGTGATCGACCAGCCACCAGCGGCCGGCGTGGGTCAGGCAGAGGTTGAACGCGGCCGGCCGGCCCTCCACCCTGACCACGAACAGCCGAACCAGGCCGGTCCTGACCGCAGGCGGGGCTGGTTCACCCAGGAGCAGCCGGTAGAAGGTTTCGCCGTAGGGCGGCCGGCGGCGGTGACGGCTGGCGGTGAGCCGGGCCAGCCGGACTATTTCATCCGCCCGGCCGGCGGCACTCGCATCCTCGAACGACGCCCCGCGCTGATCGGCCTGGCGCATTTTTTTCCGGACATCGCCGGCCAGCGATTGTTCCCATTCGGTAAAATTTCCCTCGCCGGTGCGTATCCGGTAGGCCTGTTGTTCGATCAGAGTGAACTTGAGCCGACGGAGGAAATCCAGGCAGAGCGGATCGGGATTGTCGAAAGTCAGGGCCAGGCGATAGGCCCAGCCGCAGGTACGGGTGGCGACCCAGCGGGCGAGGAGCTGCTCCATCGCCTGGGCCGCGTTCTCCCCGGCCGCGGCCAGAGGCCCGGCGGGACTGCCCTGGGGCAGCGAATGGGACTGGGAGAACAGGGTGAACCCGTGGTCCACCACCGGCAGCGCCGCTGCCAGAGAGCCTTTGTCGAGCAGGGCGATAATCGATACCCGCCAGGCCGGATTGGCCCGGTCGATCAGGTCGAGCCAGGCGTGGCGGCAGAACGGGCTGTCGGCCCCGGCTCGGTCGAGGAAGCCGTTCCAAAGGTCGGGATCGAGGTCGGCAAGTTTCAGTTGTTCCAGCTGCATGGCAGTTAGCCCTGGGAGAAAATCTAAGTACAGACTATTAAAATATGGTTACGTTGCATTCAATTGAATTTCCCGGTGATTACGGCGAATCATACGAATGATATTATCTTCTGCGTAGGGGCGGACCGCGGGTGCGCCCCTACATGAATACATACTTTTTTAGGCAGCACTTGAATTTGAACGCAAAGTTGAGGCTCTCCAAGTATTATAAACGGCAACTCGCCCGCCGGAATTATAAAAACATCATTATTATTGAGAGTTAAAGCACTTAAACGTTGTCAGCGGACCAGGGCCACTTTGCCGGTGAACTCCCGGCCGTCCGGCGATTCAGCTCGGATCAGATAGACCCCGCTGGCGCAGCGTTGGCCGCTTTGGTTGTTGCCGTCCCAGAAAAAAGGCTCTCCCGGAACATCTCGGCCGGCGAAGCGGCGCACTGGTTCCCCGCTCACCGTAAAGATCGCGATCCGGCTGTAGCGCGGCATGCCGCTCACCGCCAGGTCGCCGTCGCGGCCCGGATACCACGGGTTGGGCCTTACCGAAAGCTTACCGGCCGGGCTTCCCCCGGCGGCGGTGGCTTCGAGCGGCAGGGCCGACAAGCCGGAAGCCGTGGCGGCCCAGAGCACCCCACGCTGCTGGTCCACGGCCAGATCGTAGACCAGGTCGCCGGCCAGCACGCTGTTGCCACGGTCGAACACGTCCCAGGTCTGGCCAAGTCCGCTGAAATCGATGCGGAAGATGCCGCTGTTGGTGGCGAACCAGACCGCCCGGGTTCCCTCCACGGCGATTGCATTGGCGGCCAGGCCGGCATAATCGGGCGGCTTCAGCTCGCTGTAGGAAAACTTGCTTTCATCGGAGGCATCTTCCTGGAAGTTGAGCAGAACCACCTTGCCGGCGGTGGCGATCCACAGCCGGTTGGCGGCATCGGCTTCCAGGTCGACGATCCCGACATCGCCGACCGCAGCCCGGAAGGTGGCCAGGTCATGAGGCGGCCGGCCGGAAGAAAATCCGCCGGGAATCACCGCGAGTCCCCGGTTGGCGTAGCCGATCCAGACGTTAGCCAGGCCGTCCACCGCAACCGTGCGCACCGCCCGTTCAGCCAGAAAGGGCGAGTAGACGGCGAAAGTCTGCTGGACCGGGTCGAAATACTCCAGCCCGCCGGGGCGATCCTGGTTGAACAGGCTGCCGATCCAGGCTCCGCCCCGGGAATCGAAAGCCATGTCGCCGCGGATCACGTCCATCGACAGGCCGGTCTGGTTGGCCGAATAAGTTTCCCAGCGGTCGTCCGCCGGGTCGGCGGTGCCGCGGTCGTCCAGGATGTTGAATCCGCCGCTGCCGATCACCGAGGGGCCGAACCAGGTGCCCAGGTAGAGCCGCCCATCGGGCGCGACGTCGAGAGAGCTGACCATGTTCATCAACAGCGGGCTGTCGCTTTCGGTAAAGCTGGTCCAGGTATCGCCGTCGAAACGGTTGACCCCGGCCCGGCTGCGGGGGACTATGTCGGCGGCGCTGGAGGTCCAGACCACACCTCGGCCATCGACTGCGACGTTGGTCAGGACGTTGAAAAGCGGCCCGGGCAGGCGGAGATTGGCCCAGCCGCCGGTGCGGTCCGGGTAGTAGAGGCCGCCGCCGGAGCTGCCGAGTACGGGCCGGTCGCCGCCGGGGGGGACGGGGCCGAGCGCGGCGATGTCATTCGCGGGGACGGCCAGGCTGCGCCAGGCGCCGGAACTGTCGAGCAGATACAATTTGCCGGCCGCGGCCGCCGCCAGATACGATTCGCTCCCGACCTCGATCAGGCGCAGATCGGTTACCGGGCTGTCGCCGAAGGGGACTTCGACCCGGCTGAACCCGGCCGGCCCGAGCCTGGCGATGAGGCTGCCGGCGGCGAGATAGACTGCGCCGTCCGGGCCCATTTCGATTTCGGTCACCGCCAAAGGCGGCACGCCCTGTTCGAGTCCGAAGCGGGTGAACTCCCCATTATCCCTCATCAGCCAGACCGCGCCATCCGAGGCGAAGAACGCGCCGGCAGCGGTTTCCTCGATGTCGTAGATTGCCTCGTCCTGCAGAACCAGGGGCTGGTCGCGCAGGGTTTCCACGAAGGATTCGCCGGCCGTCAACAGCCGCGCCCCTTTGGGAGTCCCGACCCAGAAAAGGGATACTCCGGCCGGGGCGGTCCGGCTGGACAGGCCCAGGTGCAGGATGCGCTGGTCCGGGACGCCGTCCAAGGTCCCGGCCGCGATCCAGCGTCCCGCCGTGGTTTTCAGTATCACTCCCGCCTGGTCGCTGCCGGCCAGCAGGCGGCCGTCCGGGAGCACGGCCAGAGCGGTCAGGTCGGCCGAGGGCACTCCCTCGCCCCGGGAAAACACGACGTATAAATCCAGTCCGAGGTCCAGGCGCACCAGCCCTCCACCGGTGGCGTACCAGAGCGCCTCGCCGCCGGGAGCCAATTCACAGGCGCGCACTTCGTTGCGGTTGGCGTAATGGGCCGCCTGGCCCCAGACCAGCGCGGGAAACCAGAGCGCCAGGGCCAGGATTAGTTTCGTCCCCAACAGTCGGGTGATTACAGGTTTGCCGGCACGGCCCCGCATATCAGCGCTGCCTCCCTCCCCCGGCGGCGGGAGCCTTGACGGGTTTGAAGCTGAAACTTCTGCCGCCCGGCAAAGCTTCCAGGCTCGCCCGGTTCACCACCCGGGTAAACGAAACGTAATAGCGGCCGGCCGGGTCGAGGGGCCGGGAAAGCAAGAGCTTGACCCGGGCTGCATCCAGGCTGTCCAGCTTCACGCTGTCCACGGCCAGAAGAGCGCCCAGGCTATCCGGCGAGCGGACTTCAAAACCGGCATTCGCCAGGCCTTTGAGGCTGTCCAGCCGGTCATCGAAGACGAGCACCACGGTAAGGGAGTCCGGGGTTTCGACCGAGCGCAGCCGGGGCGCGGTGGTATCGGCCAGGAGCAGGGTGAAATCGACAGTGAGGGGTTCGAGTCCGAGAGTGATCAGGCTGTCGGCTCCCTCCTCGCGGGTGAACTCGAACTGCCGGTTACGGTTGGCGTCCCGCCAGGCGGTCAGCCGGTACTGGCCCAGCGGCAGGTAGGGGAAGCGGTAGACGCCGCCGGAATCGGACTGGGTGTCGAAAGCGAGCGCGCTGTCGGCGGATGACACGGCCATCACCAGGGCGGCCACGGCGATCGAATCGTTGACTTTCAGGCTGCCGCCGAGCTTTCCCGGAGCGAACGAGCCGCCGGTGGAAAACCAGCTTTCGAATCTCTTTTCGCTTTTCACCCGGTGCAAATCTTCCAGTCCCGCCGCCACACTCAGGCGGTAGGTCATGTCAGGCCGCAGGCTGTCGGCGGGTCGGATTTCGACCCGCCTCCCGTCCCAGTTGAAAAAGAGCCGGCCGGCCGGGGGGACCAGCCGGACGAGCGGTTCGGCGGTCTCGCGCCGCACTTTTTCGCTGAATACGACGGCCAGGCGGGAGCCGGGGGCGATCCCGGTGGAATCCGGGGCCGGCTGGAAGGTTTCCACCGCGGGCGGCTCTTTATCCTCGGGTCCGCCGGGCGGAGAGCCCATCCTGGCGCAGGCCGCCGCTAACGCGATCAGGCCTGCGGCCGGACCGAGGCGAAGCAGGAATTCCGTAATCATTCGCGGGGTGGTCACGGGCTCTTTCATTCCCCGAAGGTTAAATACCGGAAACGATTCAGAGCTATCCTGAAAAAATGTCGGCTGGAGTTCTGTCCGGGAGTCTATTTATTTCCCTGGCAAAGGCTTAAGTGTTCTTTTGTCGCCAAAAGAACCAAAAGCGTTGTCACGCATTATAATGCGTGGATCTACGCTATGCTGGCGCATAGCTCCGGTTCCTTTGTAACCAAAGGAAAACAAAGTTAATCCGGGCTTCGAGTCTTTTCCCGCCGCTTCTTGGGCGGTCGCCTTCGAGGACTCCTCCGCTCATTTTCCCTCCCCAGTCCTCGAAATGGCCTGCCTGCCACCTGAATCATTCCACGGGCCGCGATGGAAATAACGAGGCTGCTACACGCTCCAATGAGAGGATCTCAAGGCTTCATGATTTTTTACGCCTCTGGTTTGACAATTCCAGAATCCGAACAAAGGCAAACTATTCCACGCTCCCCGCAGTAAATACCGGAAACGATTATCAAGATACTGGCGACGGACTCTTGCGGCAAGTCAAACTCCCCGTGGACCCAAAACTCTTGAAAACGGAAACCAATAGCTTATCTTATGCTATTCTTTCGCAGCCGTTATCCTGGGAAAATCCTTCCAGTTCCTCTTCATTTACCACGGAGTGTTCCGCGCTATGCAAGAGATGACCCGCGAGCAGAAGAAAAGACTGTTCAGGAAGCTGCTGTGGTTGTTTTTCGGCGCGTTCCTGATGAGCAACGGCCCCGGACTGTACCTGGTCAACAGTCCGCGCTTGATAGCCGGTATCCCGATCCTGTATCTCTGGGGCCTGTTCTGGGCGGTGGTGCAGATCTTGATTATAGTCTACGCCTACCAGAAACTCTGGCGCTACGAGCTGGAGGTGGAGATCACCGGGCCGGATGGGGAAACCGGGGTCGGGAAAGGAGCGGGCCGATGACACCGCTGGTAGTCATATTCATCTACGTCATGGTCACTTTCGGGATCGGGGTCGCGGCCTGGTGGCGGGGAAGGGTGACTACGGCTGATTTTTACATCGCGGGCCGCAGCCAGGGCTATATCGTGACCGCGCTGGCGATCATGGCCACTTTTTTCAGCTCGTTCGCCATGCTGGGCGCGCCGGGGATGCTGTACAAGGGCGGAATCGGCTTCGTTTTCTTCATGCTCAACGTGCCGATCTGCGGCGTGCTGATCTGGATTATCGGGAAACCGCTCTGGGCCCTGGGCAAGCGTTTCGGCTATATCACGCCGAGCGACCTGGTGGCCGATTACTACAAGAGCGAAAGCCTGCGCGTGCTTGTCTCGCTGTTGGGCATTGTCTATGTCATCCCCTACGCCGTGATCCAGTTCCAGGGCGGGGGCTACCTGTTCGACGTGATTACGCAGCAAAGCGATGTCCAGCTCGGTTTTTTCCACCTGGCCGGGCGACAGGTCACAATCGGCGCTTTCTCCACCAGCACGTTTATCGCCGGGGCGGTATTCCTGGCCTCGATCACCATGATTTACACGATTATGGGCGGGATGCGGGCGGTCTCCTGGACTAACGTGTTCCAGGGCGCGCTCCTGGTGATCGGGATGATTGCGGGCGGGCTGATAACGGTCTGGCTGCTGGGCGGAGTGGAGGGACTGTTCGGCAAGGTGGCCGCGATCCAGTCGGAGACCGCTCCGGCGGGCAGTTTCATCACCCTGCCCGGGCCGGCCGGGATGTTTTCGGTGCCCTATATTTTCACTTTCACCCTGGTGGCGAGTTTCGGCACCATGGCCTCGCCCAGCCAGTGGATGCGCTACTACAGCGCTAAAGGCCCCTCCGCCCTGCGCCGCAGCATGCTGATTTTCGCCATCGTGCTCACCACCTGCTACCTTTTCGGCACGGCGTTCATCGGCCTGGGCGGCCGGGTGCTGTTCCCGGATGTCACGCCGGACACGGTATTCCTCGAGATCCTGCACCAGTACCTGCCGCTGGTGCTGGCCAGTTTCTTCGTCACCACGATCATGGCGGCGGCAATGAGCACGGCCAACGGCAACCTTCATTCCCTGGCCGCGCTGATCACCCAGGACATCTACGTTCCTTTCCTGCGCAGAGGGGCCAGTCAGCGCGAGCTGGTCTGGATCGCGCGGCTGTTGATCACAGCCGCCAGCGTACTGTCGCTCTGGATCGCGATCCAGCCGGATATCGGGATGATCGTGCAGATCGGGCTGATTTCGATGGCGGTGGCGCTGCAGATGTTCCCCAGCCTGATCGGACCCCTGTGGTGGAAAGGCGCCACCCGCGCGGGCACGGTCTGGGGGATCGTACTGGGGATGGCCGTGCTGATCGTCACATTCGTTCCGGACAAATTCGGGATCACGGCATTCGGCCGCAGCCCGCTGGGGATCCATTACGGTTTCTGGGGGTTCATGGTCAACCTGGCTGTGCTCTGGCTGGTGAGCCGAATCAGCTCCCGGCCGGAGGAAGCGACCCTGGCGCGCTTCCACCAGGAGTAAGGCGCAGTTTCTTTTACTCGTAGAATTACGGTAAATAAAGGATTCTTATAAAAAATCCCTCCGGCCCCCTTTTTGAAAGGGGGGAATATTGTCCTGCCTCCGAGAAAAACCGAAGTAAGCGGGAACGAAATTCCCCATTGTAAAAGGGGGAGAAGGGGGATTCAGACAGCTTTAAAGATTCTATCATCCACGATAATACGGGAATATACCGTTAGCCGAGGTTTCGCGAGGAGGTCCGGCATGACCGCGGAGGGCCTGAATGGCCGCAGTTTTCGTACCCTGCTGCTGGTGGACTTCCTCCCCGATCCGCAGCAGGCCGACCCCGCCCTGCGTAACCGTAACGTTTTCGTCTACCGCCAGGCTCGAGCTGTCTCCCGGCTGCACCGGATCACTTGCCCGGTGCCGACTCCCTACGTACCAGGGATATTCAAATTTTTCTACCACTTGCACGGCAGCGAAATAAATTTTCCCGGCCCGCGCTATGGAACCGACCAGGCCGGGATCGAGTTTTCGACCATCCGCTATCTCTACCTGCCCCGCATTTACCCTCACCTCAAGACCGCCGCGCTTCTACGGCGACTGGACCTCTGGCGGCGGGAATTCGACCTGGTGCACTGCCACACGGTGTACGACCTGGGCCTGGCCGGACTGGAGATCAGAAGAAAGTTCGGAATTCCACTGGTAGTGACGGTCTACGGCACGGATGTCAACTGGCTGTTCGAAACTGATCCGGCCAGGCGTGCGTCGCCGCGGATAGCCGAGGCCACGATCAGGGTACTCAAGGGAGCCGATGCGGTGATCGGCGTGAGCCGGGACCTCTGCGCCAAAGTGGAAAAGCTGGGAGTGAGTCCGGAGAAAATCCACCACGTGCCGAACGGGGTCGACCGCGAATTGTTTTTCCCGGGAGACCGGGCAGCCGAACGGGGAAAGCTGGGCTGGCCCCCGGACAAGAAAATAATCCTCTACGTGGGGAACTTGCTCGAAACCAAGGGCCTGGGCGAGCTGGTGGAAGCGGCCCGGCTGCTTGGCGGCGATACCGGTTCGGGCGATTTCCAGGTGGTGCTCACCGGGCCGGACTGCGGTTTTGAAAACGAGCTGAGGCGCAGGATAGCCGGATACGGCCTGGCGGGGAAAATCCTTTTCACCGGAGCTCTGCCGCCTGAGGACATCCCCAGTCTGATGCGGGCCGCTGACGTATTCTGCCTGCCGAGCTGGCGGGAGGGCTGGCCCAACACGGTGGTGGAGGCTTTGGCCTGCGGGCTGCCGGTGGTGGCGACCGGGGTGGGCGGGATCCCGGAGATGATCAGGGAAGGTGAAAATGGGCTGCTGGTACCGCTAAGGGATGCCTGGAAGCTGACGGATGGGCTGCGGAAGGCTATTTCTATAGATTGGATACAGGAGAGAATTTCAGTAACTGCGGAGCCATTCTATTATGATAAATTGGCTATGCAAATCAGTGGAATATATCGTTCAATTATCAGGGAAAAGTGATATACAATTATTAATACACCCCCCACTCCTTCACCGCCTGCACCAGGGCCACTACGTTTTCCCAGGGCACTTCCGGCTCGATCACGTGGCTTGGGCCGATAAGCAGGCCTCCGCCCTTGCCTACAGTTTCAATACGAGTTTTGACTTCCTGCCGCACTTCTTCCGGCGTGCCGAAAGGCAGGGTGTGCTGGATGCCGATCGTGCCCCAGAAGCTCAGCCGGTCGCCATATAACTTTTTATACTCGGCCGGGTCCACGCATTCGGGCTGGACCGGGTTGAGGATGTCCACGCCGATTTCGACCAGGTCCTCGACCACCTCCGTGAGCTTGCCATCCGTGTGGTAGAAGACGAGGCTATCCGGCTGGTAGTGCTTGGCCGCCTGTATTATAGTTTTCATACGTGGCTTGAGGGTCTCGCGCCAGACCGCCGGCGGGATCATCATTCCCTGCTGGTTGGCGATGTCGTCCCCCAGCCAGATAATGTCGTAGCGGCCGAACTTCGCGTAGGTTTCGAGCTGCCAGAGGCGGACCTCCAGCCAGCGGTCGAACACGATTTCGCAGAGCTCCCGTTCGGTCAAAAGCATCATCAGGAACTCCTCGATCCCGTACCACGGCCAGCTCACCTCGAAGATCGTCTCCCCGCCCATAGCCAGGGCGCTGGCCCGGCCCCGGCGGTCTATGTCGTCGATTATCCGGGCCGCTTCCCGGTAGAGGTCCAGGTTTTTATAATCCGGCAGCGGGAAGCTCTTCACCGCCTCGGCGGTATGTTCTGTCAGGGGCGGGACCATCCTGGTGAAGTGCAGGCCCTCGGTTTCCTCGTGCAGCACCCCGTAGCGGTCGAAATGCCAGCCCCGGTCGGACGGCAGGCGGCCCTTGTAGTAAACCCCGGCGTAATTGAAAGCAGCCCGTGGCTCGATCATTTCGTGGTACTCGACGTCCGTGCCGAAATAGTCGAAGTGGTTGGCCGAGCCGCTCATGCGCTCGAAGGTTTCCCGGGCCTTGCCGACGAAGCCATAGCTCAGGTCGAACGGCACGCGGTCCGGGACCTCCCGGCGCAGGGCGAGGTTGACGCGTTCCTTGGAGTTCATGACTGGAGTACCTTAACTTTTATATATGATTTACTATACAGCGTATAAAATTGTTTGTAGCAAAGCGCAAAGATAATTTTAATCTTCTTTTGGTGGCAAAAGAAGCAAAACCAGTTCTTTCATAACTGAAAGAACCAAAGGTTATTCCCGGCTCTCGAGTCTTCTACTCCGCTTCACCGGCGGTCGCCTTCGAGGACTCATCCGCCCGTCTCCCCGCATCAGTCCTCGAAATGGCCTGCCTGCCAGCGGAATCATCCAGCGGGCCGCGATGGAAATTACGAGGCAATTGCACGCTCCAATGAGAGTATCTCAAGGCTTCAGATCCTTTACAGCCTCAAAATGACAATTCCAGAAATTGAATACAAAAGACGGTTCGCGAAGCGCCCCTGCCGCAGTATTCATTTAGTCCCGGCGATTATAACGATACCCGCCTCGGAAGCAGTCATATCGGCCAAGGGATCGGGAACAAATTGTAAAGCTCCCCCGGCGCTCGGCCGGATTCCATATTTCCCCCCCGGCCGCAATCCGGTAATCATGATCGACTGAAAACGGGAAAGGTAGTCCGGGTCCCAGGCCAGGGTGTCGCGGCTGGCAAAGATAACCGTCCGTTCCAGGTGTTCCGGCCCCGGCCCGACAATTTTCAATCGCGTATCGGATTGGCTCCGGTCGAGCAGGTAAGCTCCGGCCAGCTCTTTCGTCCTCTGAGGCGCCTGCAGCACGGCCGCCATCTCCACCTCCACGGGCAGCCGGCCGATAAAAGTGGTGGAAAGGGCCCGCACCAGCGGCCGGCCATCGGGCCGGTCCATGCTCTGGCGTTCGAAGAAGTACCCGGTGGAGGGGAACACCCGGCCGATCAGGAGCTTTTCCCCGGTTTCGCGGCTGAGTTCGGCGATCGAATCGCCGGCGGCGGTCCATTCGGCCACCTGGGGATCGGCGTGCAGGAGCCATTCGTAGCGGCGGATGTACTTCTTGTTGCCGTCGCGGGTGACCAGCCGGTCGAGGATAATCACGGTACGGGGCTTGAGGTAGACCACCTGGCGTTGGAAGCGGTCCAGCCCGACCTGTTCCGGGTAGACTTTCGCCAGCTCCATGGACACGTAGCTCCAGCCGTCGCCGGATTCGAAGTGTTCGATATCGGCCCGGTGGCCGGGGTCGTAGAACTGGCCGTGGCCGTCCACCATCACCGTGCTGTGGAACCGTCCGTCCCGGCCGCCGTAGGAGGGCGGGCAGAGCAGGAAGTTGCCATCGGCCCACCAGTAGAGCGCGCCGGCGTTCTGGTGGGTATGGGCCAGACCGCCGGCCAGGCCCCGGTTACCCGTCTCCCAGGCGGCGGTGCCAAGCCGGCCCAGCAGGTGGCCGCCGGCGAAAAACAGCACCGGGTCGTCCTTTGTCCAGCCGCTGCGCAGGAGCGCGCTGTCCCAGTTGGGGAAGAGCCAGTCCGAGCTCAGGCCGTCCGGAGGCATGGGCGCAAGTGTGGGATCGTACCAGAAGAACTGCCAGACCAGGCCGTGGACCTCGCGTTGAGCCAGGGGCCGGAAGTCGCCGAAAGCGTAAGGGGCCTCCCAGGAAAGCTCCCGGCCGGCCGCACTGTCCAGGTTGGCATCGCGCAGGGCGAGCCACTGAGCCACGCCATCCCGGTAGCGCGCGGCCAGACGCATCAGCACGTGCGCACTCACCGAACCCAGGGTGCCGTAGCGGCCGGACCGGTAGCTGTCGCCCACAAACATGTAGGAGTCATCGGCCAGCCAATGGGCCGCACGCGACCGGGCGGTGTTTTTCAGCCATTCATAGTCGTAGAAGTCTTTCCCGCCGGCGCGGTTCAGGCAATCGAAAAACAGGAGCGTGGGGGCCAGGCAGTAGACCCAGTCGGCAACGCCTTCCGGCCAGTAGCCGCGATCTCCAAGCAGGGCCATGGCCCGGGTGAGCTCGCCTGTGCAATAGGAAAGCACGGTGTCGGCGTCTTCGCACTCATCGGCCAGACAGATTGCGGCCAGCCCCATGCCGGCGATCGGGATCCAGAAATCGTGGTGGGTGTAGATGCCGCCCCACCAGTGATGGTCCGCTCCGTAGCGAGCCTCTTTCAAGACCTCGATGGTTTTTTGGAGCAGTTGTTTGCGGAATGAGGGTTCGAGGCCGGCGTAAAACAGGTCGTAGCCCTGGGCCAAGCTGGCGGCGAAAATGCCGATGTGGTAGTTGCCCTCGCTGGCGGTGGGAGTGTCGAGCAGCGCCTCGAGCCAGCGGCGGCCGGCGGTGAGGTATTTTTTCTCGCCGGTGATCTGGTAGAGAAAGCCATAGGAAGCGATAGTGGAGAAGGCGGTTTCGTGACGGATTTCAGAGGTGCCGATATCCCGGGGAGGCAGCTTATCGAGATTGAGATCGCCCCAGGCGCGAAGGCGCTGGAACTGGAGCTTTTTCGCTCCGCCGGCGGCCTGGCGCAGAGCCGGCAGGTCGGAGGTGGAGAAGTACAGCCGTGGATGCTGCGCAGCCGGCAAAGCGGCCGGGAGCAGGAGGAGGGCGGCAGCCAGCAGATTAAGAGGTTTCATCGTAACCTCCGGTTAAATTTCCCCACTTTTTCCAGGCAGCCGGGTAAAGAATTTTTTTTTGCAGGGGACCAGAATGGTCCGGTAAAGAAATTGACAGCTTTTTTTTGCAAAACATTTCCCCCTACTTTCGCGGGCCGAAAGTAGGCAAAGGCCTTGGGGGCCGCGAACTCGCCTGGACTTGGATAATATCCCTCCTATGGTGTTTCCAAAGCTCTTACTCCGCTCCCACGGTGCGGGGCACGCTGGCGCGAATTGCCCGCCACACCACAGAGCTTCTTCCGACAGCGGTTTGCAAGCCGCCTCTGCTCCGCTTCCAATATTCAGGCTCGGACAGCGCGGCCCCCCGGTAAAAACCGGCCCCGGGCGTGTTCCGAGTGTTTGATACGTGAATTGTCTCCTGCCGAACGGTGTACGGGCGGGATTGAAACCCACCCCGACGAGTGTACGTCTGCCACCGGGCATGTGTTTCAGCACGGTAAAAACCTGACCGGATCCGCTGAGGTTTCCTCATTTTTACCCGCCGATAAATAAAGAGGGGCGGTCAGCCGGGAACCGCCCCTGCAACAAATGCCATTCCCTCAGCGTACCACCCTGGCCCCTCCACCCTTCATCAGCTTTTCCACCTCGGCCAGTGTTGCCATGGTGGTGTCGCCGGGAGTGGTCATGGCCAGGGCGCCGTGGGCCGCGCCGTAGTTGACCGCCTGCTCGGGGGTCTTGCCTGTCATCAGGCCGTAGATCAGGCCGCTGGCGAAGCTGTCGCCTCCGCCCACGCGGTCCAGAATTTCCAGGTCCGGCCGCTGCACCGCCTCGTGGAATTCGCCGTCCATCCAGAGGATTGCGCCCCAATCATTGGTGCTGGCGGTTTTGGCGTTGCGCAGCGTGGTAGCCACGCCCTTGAAATTGGGGAAGTCCCGGATCACGTTGCCGATCATTTTTTTGAAGCCCTGGGGATCGAGCTTGGTGAGGCCCTTGTCCACCCCCGGCACCTCGTAGCCGAACGCGGCGGTGAAATCCTCCTCGTTGCCGATCATGACGTCCACCAGGGGGGCGATCCGGCGGTTGACCTGCTTGGCTTTTTCGGTGCCGCCGGAGGACTTCCAGAGGCTGGGCCGGAAATTGAGGTCGAAGGAGGTGAGGGTGCCGTGCTTTTTGGCGCATTCGAGGGCCTCGATGATCACGTCCCCGGTAGTCTCACTCAGCGCGGCGAAAATCCCGCCGGTGTGGAACCAGCGCACGCCGTCCGCGCCGAAGAGCTTTTCCCAGTCGACATCGTCGGGTTTGAGCTGGCTGGCGGCGCTGTTGGCTCGGTCGCTGCAGCCCAGGGCGGCCCGCACGCCGAAACCCGCCTCGGTGAAATTCAGGCCCACGCGGGAGGCCCGGCCGATACCATCGAACGGCACCCATCTGACGTAGCTCAGGTCCACGCCGCCCTGCAGGATCAGGTCTTCCAGCAGATGGCCCACCTCGTTATCCACGATGGCGGTCACCACCCCGGCGCGCAGGCCGAAGCAGCGGCGGAGCCCCCGGGCCACGTTGTATTCGCCGCCGCCTTCCCAGACGCGGAAGCTGCGGGTGGTGCGGATCCTCACAGCGCCGGGGTCGAGCCGGATCATGATTTCACCCAGGGAGACGATGTCGTAACGGCACTCTTCTGCGGTTCTGACTTTCACGGTGTTCAACTTGGAGCCTCCTTGAATCATTCCGTACGGATTTGACTTATGGGATCAGGCTGAGGTATGCGGACACCGCTGGAAAAGGCCGGCGCCCGGCTGGTTGGTCGAGGCAATAAATATATGATTGTCAGCCCGTTATGGCAAGAATAAGCTGAATAGAAAAGCCCCCGGCCGTTGAAATGGGCAGGGGCCGGCGAAGGCAGTTTCGGGTGAGATGGCGCTTAGCTTTCCAGCACCAGGGGGAAGTATTCGCCGGCCACCACCTCGCCTTTGGGCACGGGATCGGCTCCCGGCATCAGCGGCTCCTCGCTGGCGGAACGGACATCGGGCCGGATGAAGTTGAGTACCAGGGCCCGGCGGTGCCGGTCCGAATGGTTGGAATAGGAGCCGTGCAGGGCCAGGGGGTGGTGGAAGCTGGCCTGGCCGGCCTCGAGGGTGATCGGGACCGGCTTGAAGGCGGCGAGCTGTTCGGGAGTAAGCACGCTCTTGATCCGCTCCATAGCGTCAGCGCTGCCCACCAGCTGGGTCATGGGCAGCAGGTTCCACTTGTGCGACCCGGGAATCACGTGCAGGCAGCCGTTTTCCAGAGTCGAATCATCGAGAGCGATGAAGCAGGTGAGGTGGCCGACCGGTTCGGTGCGGGTCCAGTAGGAGTAGTCCTGATGCCAGGCCACCACGCCGCCGTGGCGGGCGGGCTTGTAGAATAGCTGGTCGTGCCAGAACCTCACGCCGGAGGAACCGAGGAGCTGGCCGGCCGGCACCGTTATCACCGGGTTGTAGATGATGTCGTGGAAGGCTTCCTCGACCATCCAGGCGCCCTGGAAATAGATCATTTGCTCGCCCTTGGAGAGCCCGGCCCGGGTATCCAGCCCGATCAGCTCGCCGGCGCGCGGGTAACCCTCCCCGGTCATCCGCTCAAGGCCCTCGCGCATCAGTTCGAGCTGTCTTTCGTCCAGCACCCGCAGGGGGGTCAGGTAACCGTATTCACGGAAGAAATCCACCCGCTCCCGGCTCAGCTCGTACTTCTTCAGCTCCCCGGCTCCCCCGGCCCGGGGAAAGATCTCGCCCGCCATTCCCTCGATCTTTATGTATTTCACCGTTCCAGCCGCCTCGCTCATGGTTTGCCTCCCGCCTGCTTATTTGATTTTAATTTTCATTTTCCAACTAACATAAAACGGGCCGGGGCTGCGGGTCAAGAACGAATTGTTCTGGGCGGGTTATTGGCGGTCACGGGGGGAGCCCCCGACGGCATATGCGGGTTGGGTGCAGAATCACGGATTACACGGATAAAAGACGGATGACACAGATCCGCCTCACCCCGCGGGCGAACACGAGGTTCGCCCCTACGGCAGGCCCGGCAATCATGAGCAGGTGGACGGGGAATCATTCGTTACCGAAACATCTACACCTGTTGTCACCCGTTTGTCAAGCCAGTGTCCGGCTGATCGTGACGTTCTCCTTCGAGCATCCGGAAAGCGTGCTTGATCGCGGGCAGGAGGGCATCCAGGCCGTCGGCGGCCCCGCCTTTGGAGCCCGGCAGATTGACGATCAGGGTCTTGCCGCGCAAGCCGGCCCGGCCCCTGGAAAGCATCGAGAAGGGCAGCTTGCGCAGGCCGTAGGCGCGCGCCGCCTCGGCGATCCCCGTGATCTCGCGCTCGAGCACTTCACCGGTCGCCTCGGGAGTGACATCCCGCGGGCCGATCCCGGTTCCGCCGGTGGTGATCACCAGGTCGAGCCGCTGGCGGTCGGCGTAGTCTATAAGCGTCCGACTAATCTGGTCCCGGTCGTCCGGGATAACGCGGTAATCGATCACCTCGAAGCCCTCCAGGGCCAGCCGGTCGCGGATCAGGCGGCCGCTCGTGTCTTCCCCCCGGCCGGAGGAGACCGTATCGCTCAACACCAGCACGGCGGCCCTACGGGCGGCTTCCAGCGGCCGGTCGTAGTCGGATTTGCCGCCGCGCTTGGACAGCAGGCGCACGCTTTCGATCGCCAGACCCTCGTCCAGCATCTTCAGCATGTCGTAGACTGTGAGCGCGGCCACGCTCGCCCCGGTGAGCGCCTCCATTTCGACTCCGGTTTTCCAGGTGGCCTTGACCTCCACCCGGACCGTGATCGAATCCTCGCCGACCGTAAAATCGACTCCGACAAAGTCCAGCGGCACCGGGTGGCAGTACGGGACGATCCGGGAGGTTTCCTTGGCCGCCTGGATCGCCGCCACTTTCGCCACCGGCAGGGGATCGCCCTTGGGCGCGCGGCCCTGTTGGACCGCATCGACCGTAGCGGCAGACATCTTGACCACCGCTTCCGCCACGGCCGTGCGCAGGGTGTCGAATTTCCGCGAGACGTCTTTCATCCGCAAAGTTTATCCACACCACAAAGGTGAAATGCACCACCCCGCGGGCGAACACGAGGTTCGCCCCTACGGCAAACCCAAAGACGGGCACGGCATGCCGTGCCCCTACGGCAAAACTGGAAATTGTGATAATGAGGGCCATTCACGAATGGCCCCTACAACAATTTTATCATCCTTGGGCAAAAGCGGACAAACCACCTCAGGAGGGGGCATACGACCTTAATTATGTATTATTATATAATCGCCGGAAGCGGTAAAGTACAGGCCCGCCTCTTTCACTTTTTCCCCGGTTACACACTCCCAGGCCCGGGAATAGACAACCAGCTGTTCGCGGTAGCGCTCGGCCAGACTTTCCAGGCTGGTACGATCTCCCCGGTCGGTCTTGTAGTCCACAATCACCCAGCCACCCTGTTCCAGGAAGGTGAGGTCCAGCACGCCCCGGACGATCCGCGCTTCTCCCTCCAGGTCTGGGAAACCGACTTCGAACGGCACTTCCGCCAGCCAGCGTTCGGCGGCCTGGGCGCGCCGCCAGATTTCCGATTCCGTCACCGATTCCACCACCGCCGCCGCCTCCTGGGCCCTGTCCGCTTCGAGAGACTCTTCCGGCAGGAGGCGGCGGGCCAGGCCGGGAATATCGGCTGTGGGATTTTCGAGCCGGGCCAGGAGGAGCCGGTGGATGACCCGCCCCCATTCGGTGCCGTGCTCGCCGCTGGTTTTCAGGGCCGGCCGGCCGCTATCGGCCAGGGCCAGCTCGCGAGCCCTTTCGACCCGGTAGCCCGGCCGGCGGGCCTGGCTCCAGCGCTGTTCGAAGTCCGGCCTGACCGGGATTTCGGCCGCGGCCGCTTCCGGCGCTTCGGCGGTTTCCCGGGGACGGTCCTCGAAGCGGGGGTGAGGCACCTCGGGAGTTCCCTCCAGCGGCCCATCGAAGAATTGCCAGGGATTGCTTCCCGGCCGGGATTCGCGCCTGGTAACCACGAGACGGCGACCGGCGCGGGTGGCGGCCACGTAGAGCAGCCGCAGCCGTTCGGCTTCGAGGAACTGCTTTTCCTTTTCGGCCAGAGTTTCCCAGTCCGGGTGATGGGCCAACAGCCGGCCGCGGCCGAATTCGCTCTGTTCGGTCACGGCCAGGTAGCCCAAGGTGAGTCCGCCGGAGCGGTCGACGTGGCAATCCGGCGGGAAATCCTTCCAGCCGGTGGGGTCTGCCAGAAAGACCACCTCGGCCTCCAGGCCCTTGGCCTTGTGGAGGTTCATAACCCGCACGGCCGGGCCGCGGCCCGGGACAGCCGGCAGGCTGTCGGCGGGCTCCTCGCCCCGTGCGAGGCGGCCGAGGTACGCCACGGAGTCAGCCAGGCTGCCGAACCTGGCTCGTCCGGAGCGCAAAAGCTCGACCAGCCGGCAGAGAGTGCCGCTGCGCATGTTCCCGCCCGGTTCGGCAGCCGCGGCGGCGAACAGGCCGAGTTCGCCGGCGATCCGCTCCACGGCCGCTACCGGCGTCAGCACCCGCAGGCAGGAAGCCAGACCGGCGAGCCTGCCGAACGCCTCCCGGAACTGGGCGGCGGTCTCTTCCTCCAGCTTCGTGGGCACCTCGGTCCGGAAATCGAACCGTCCGCCGGCGCATTTGAACTGGTAAAGACCGGAGTCAGTCACGCCGAAAAGGCCGCTGCGCAGGGCGGCCACCAGAGGCAGCGGGTCCTCGGGGTGAACCAGAGCCGACAGGCAGAGGTAGAGATACCAGGCCTGCCGGATGTTGGCCAGGGCCGAGCTGCCTGTCACCTGGTGCTCGATCCCCAAACGTTCGAGACAGGCGGAATAGGCACGGAGGTTTTCTTTTTTCCAGGTGAGTACCAGCACGCCGGGCGGCCGGTCCGGGCAGTCCGACAGCTCATGCCGCACCTGGTCGGCCACGATCTGCGGCTCGTAGCGCAGAATCGACTCTTTGGCCCCGTAGCCCTTGTCCAGGAAAATCTGTTCGACCCGGCCCGGTGTCCGGCTTTCCGGTCCCCCGGCCGCCACCAGCGGCACGTAGGCCGGCGAAAATTCATCGTCCTGGAAAACCTCCGCGAAAGTCCGGTTGACCCAGCCGGTCAGCTCCGGAGCGCTGCGAAAATTGGTGGAAAGCTGGACCACCTCGCCGCCGGTGTTCCGGATAATCTGTTTCACCTGGTTGTAGGTGACGATGTCGGCCCGGCGGAAGCGGTAGATCGACTGCTTGGGGTCGCCCACCACGAACAGCGATCCCGGCCGCGGCCGGCAATTTCGCCAGTCGGTGCAGGCGGGATCATCCGCGGTCAACAGAAACAGGATTTCGGCCTGCAGGGGGTCGGTGTCCTGGAACTCGTCCACCAAGAGATGGGTGAAGCTGCAGCTGAAATAGCGCCGGGCGGGTACACTGGTAGCCAGCAGGCCGCGGGCGGCCAGCAGGAGGTCGGCGAAGTTCAGCACCTTGCGCCGGCGGCGCAGCTTCCCGTAATATCCGGCGGCCTCGGCCAGCAGCCGGATCACCGACTGGTAGCGGCGGCCGCGCCAGGCGCGGTTGAACGGTTCGGCCCACTCGCTGCGGAATGCTTCCCACCTGCTTACTTCTTCATCTATGATCTCCCTGGACGGCCAGTACGCCTTTCTTGCCACCCGCTCTTTGAACGAAGCCGAAATTTCCGCGAGACCGGCTGGGTCGTCCAGGTCGGCCTGGCGCATCAGCCGCGGAATCCGCCTGTATTCCGGAATGAGCGTATCCGTTCCGCACTCTTCAGGCAACTGCTCGGACAGTGCCAGCATGTGGCCGGCATAGTCGGCCAGGGCCGTCTTCAGAGCCTGGGTGTCCGGCAGATCCACTTCCGGGGCGGGCCACTGGTCGACATCCGGGAAATCGCAGAACCTCAGGTAGCTGCCGAACAGCGCGCCCGGCTCCAGGCCGGTGCGGGTCAGCTCGTCCAGGAGAGGGTTGTCCGTTACATAAAGGGAGGCGACGAATTCATGCCAGGCCTGTTCCCGGAGTTCAGCGTCCAGGTCCTCTTCGATTTCGGTAAAGTCCGGGTCGATGCCGGCTTCCACCGGCCGCTCGCGGATGAGCCTGGCGCAGAAAGAATGGATGGTGCCCACGAACGAGCGTTCGGGGTGTTCGAGCGCCTCGCGGAAGGCCGGCTCCCCCCGGCCGGCGAACGATTGGTCTGCGGCCAGCTCTTCGAGTTTCCGCTGGAAGCGGCTGCGCAATTCGCCGGCCGCCTTGCGGGTAAACGTGACCGCAGCCAGGTTCTCCGGCCGGCAGCGGCCGGAAGAGATCAGGGCCGCCATGCGAGCCACCATCCCGGTGGTCTTGCCCGTGCCCGCGGCCGCCTCCACCAGCAGGTTCACCTCCAGGCGGGACTCGATCAGAGTGCGCTGGGGCTGGTCCGGGGGGATTATTTTTGTACGATCATTCACGGGACCTCAGCTCCCGGAAGGGGGCCAGAACCTGGTTGGCCTGGTTTTCGAGCTTGCGGCGGCAGTTTCCGGCCATATGAGCGAGGTCGCTGCCGCAGAGCATCCGGTAGTCGCAGAAACGGCAGTCCCGGTCAGCGTCGTCTGTCGAGGGGAAAGCGCCGGAGGACACCAGGCGGACCAGCTTCTCCAGTATCCGGTAGCCCTCCTGCAGCCGGTCCCGCTCCCAGGTGAGCCTCAAGCCCCGGTCCCGGACGCCGGGGAAAAAATAGCTGAAACCGGTCACTCGCGCCGCCGGTCCCACAATCTGGGCTATCCGGTGGGCGGCCAGTTCGAGGTAGACCAGGGGCTGCATCCGCCGGCCGCAGTCGAAAGGCTTTTTCAATTCGTAGGTGGAAGAGCTGCCGGTCTTGTAATCGGTGACGGAATAGCTTTCAGGGGCGTCGTTTTCCCGGTCGATCCGGTCGATTCGGCCGCGCAGACGTACGACAGCGCCATCCGGAAGGGGAACGGCGAGAGGTTCCGGAGAATCGACAGCGGTGGGGTGCTCGGCCGGGGGGAGCCCCACCGAGGCTTCGAGCCAGGCCGGCCGCCTTCGTGGATAATTTTCGGCTTCCTCGGCCAGGAACACGCGGGCGGCGTCCTCCAGCATCCGCATTCGCCGGCGGAAGGGGCCCTCCCCGGCAGACGGGAACTGCTTAAGGTAGTCCGCCGCCAGACCCTCCAGCAGCGCTTTGAGCCGCTCCCAGTGCCGGCCGCCGTACTCCGGCGGCTCTCCCAGGGCGGCCAGTCCGGTCAGGAAATCATGGAACAGCTCGTGGAGCAGGCTGCCGGAGGCGGCCGGGTCGAGCCAGAGGGCGGGGTCCACTTCCGGATCGAGGGGCGGCTCGAGGTCCAGCAGGTAGCGGTAGAAATAGCGCAGCGGGCAGGCTCCCAGGTCTTGCAGCCCGCTGCCGCTCAGCACCGGTCCCTCTCCGGCCAGCGGGTCGTGTTCCGGGTCCAGGCGGGCCACGAAGCCATCCCAGGGGGTGAATTCGCCGCTGTCCCGGCCGGCCTCGGCCAGTCCGCCCCGCGCCAGATGCGGGTAACGCACGCCGACCGCGGCCGCCAGCCGAGGGTCCGGAGTGCCTGCGCAAAGAGCGGCGAGCCACCATTCGGTTTCAGCGAGCGCCCGGACGGGCCTTTCGGGAGCGAAGGAGGCCGGCTGGCCGAGATTTTCGATCATTTTCGCCAGATCGGCCTCCGCATCCCCCAAAATCCGGCGGTAGAGGGGCAGCAGCACCGCGCCGGGAAACACCTCCCGCTCCTCGACCGGATTGACAGAGGGCCAGCTGAAGACAGCCGAGCCGCGCAGACGGGCAACCAGCCGCTCGAAAGCTTCGAGTTTGCGGGCCAGCTTCTGGTGCGAAGTGACCAGGCCGGTCGAAAGCCTCTCGCGCTCGGAGTCCAATAGAAGTGGGTCCGGGCTGCGCACTCCGGGGTAGCGGCCGTCATCGAGTCCCACTACGAAAGTCAGCGGCCGGCCGGAATGCCCCCCGGCCTGAATCGGACAGACGTGCAGCTTGCCCGGCTGTGGCCCGGAACCCATCACCGGCACCCGGTCGGCCAGGGCGGCGAGGCAGCCGGTGAGGTCGAACTGCGGCGGGCCCTCGCGGCCGACCCAGCCGATAAGCTCGTCCAGCTCATCCAGCAGAGCCCGGCGGGCGTACTCGTCGAATTCGGTCAGCCGGCGGGTGAAGCGGTCGACGAACGCCCGCACGCAGGCCAGGTGCCGACCGGTATCGGCAGCCAGCCCAGGCGGGTGGATTGCCGCCAGAGATTCAATGGTGGAGCACAACAGCCGGGCCGCCTCGATCTCCTTATCAGCCACTGGCCGCAGCGAGGTTTCCGCATCGTCCGCCGGGCCGGAGGTCGACCGTCTTCTTTCCAGGGAGGCCAGCCAGCGCCGCAGCCCCTCCCGGTAGCGGCCGATCCCCAGGCCCACGGCCAGCCGGCGCAGCAGATCGGCCAGGAAGGGGTAGCCGAAGCGTTCCTCGTCCAGGCCCTCCACCCGGATCAAACCCTCCTCCAACAACCGGACCAGGCCGGCCTGCGGGCAATCCGCCTCGATCCAGGCCAGCCAGCCAGCCAGCGCCCGGCCGGGCCGCGAAAGCCCGGCCGGCAGACCCTCGGCGAAACTCACCGGCAGCGCTTCCGGTCCCAGCGGACTGCCGGGCAGAGCGGCCTGGAGCAGCTCCACGGTCAGCGGGACGTAGGCCTGCCGGTCGGTGTGCACCAGCTCAACTTCATCCAGGCGGTAGCCCTCCTCCAGAATTCTTCTGAACGCCTCGCGCACTTCGCCGGCCTCACCCACGGCCCGGAAGATCCGCATGGCGGCCGGGCATTCCAGCCGGCGTCCGGGGAACCGGGAATCGGCAGCGGATTCTTCGCCAGCCGGTGGAAGGCCCGGCCGGTCCACCTCGAGCCTGACAACCCGGCCCTGGGGAAAAGCGGCGAGGAAATTTTCTTCAAGTGGAGCCAGCTCGGTGTCTTCCGGCAGCAGGGCGAACAGGTCGCGGCGGGAGAAAATATCCGAGCCGGCGAGCGCCTTTGCGGTCAGCCCGAGGATACCGGCGTGGTCCGCATAGCGGCCGGCCAGGAGAGCCTGGCAGGCATTCAGCAGCTGCCGCAGCTCCCGGGCCTTGGCCGTCACCTCGAAAGCCCCGTCCCGCAGCCTGTCCGCCCCTATCCCGGCCAGGCGCAGCTCCTCGACAGTGTCGGCGAAGCGGCGGATCAGCTCGTAGGTGGGTTCGAGGCTGAAGAGGTAGGACTTTTCCCGGCCGGCCAGCCCGGCCAGCGCCCGGCCGACCAGGAATTCGATACCGGTCCGGCCGATCTTTTCCAGTCCCTGCCGGGAGAGTTCTTTTTCAGCGAATTCGGCGGCGACAGCCCGGATAGTGGTGACCCGGACGTTGGCGGCAGGCACGCCGCCGGCGGCGACGCTGACCAGCCAGGCGTGGCCGGTGCGGCGGTCGGGGGCGAGGAGCCATTTTTCGGCCAGGGGATGGGCGAGGCAGAAATCGGCGAGAGAACAGACGAGACGGTTCATCTGGCCGGTCCGGAAAATTGTATGGAAAGAAAAGGCCGGGACTGTTCCCGGCCAAAGAGTCTGGATTCAGCCCGGTGCGGTCCGCGGTCAATTTCCCGCCGGGCGCAGGGACAGCACCCAGTCGCGGCTGTCCGGGGCCGCGAAGTCATGCACTCCCCCACCGGTGATTTCGCCGGCGGGGGTATAAGCGCCCTCTCGCGGGTCGAACCAGCGGGCGGTGTATTTGACGGCTCCGGGGCCCAGGTCGAGCCTGAGGCTGCCGCCGGCCGGGGCGTAGACCAGGTACTGGCGTCCCGGTTCGGCCAGACAGTAAGCCTCGGCCCCGCCGGCCGCCAGTTCGTTGTGCGGCTTCATTTTCCAGTAATCATACTCACGCAGGTGCCCGGCGGCCAGAGCCAACTGTTCATCCCCGGCGCAACCGGCGCCCAGGCGGTCGAGGGTGAAAAGGTGGACGTCGATTCCGATCAGCGGCGTCCAGCAGCGGCCTCTCGAGCCTGATGAGTGGCCATCGGCTGCAAGCCGCCAGTCGGCCCAGACCGTGTGCGCGCCCGCCGCGATAAAGCTCCAGATAACCCGCAGGGGCTTATCCGCCCGGGCCTGTCCCTCGCAGAGGCCCTCGGTGGCCAGCACCGGGAAACCGCCGTATTCCGGGGGATTGCCCCAGGCATCCAGGGCCAGGTCGTTGTTGGGCCGGACCGCCTGCCAGCGGGAGTCATTGAAATCGCCAGGCGCGGCCTGGACGGTGTTGAGCTTGCGTTCGGCCGGAATGTCGAGCCGGCTCAGCCAGCGGCGCTCCCGGCCATTTCGCAGATCACCGTCCCGGGCGGCGATCATCCGGCCGTAAGGCGTGACCTGGGCCAGGTAGCGGCCGTATTCGAGGAATTCCTGTTCATCGGTGACAGCGAAATCAGAAACTTCGGGGCTGCCCAGCGACCAGTAGGCGATGTTCCAGAAAGCGGCCTGCCTGGCGATGAGGTAGCGGATGAAGTTTTTATTGGCCTGGCTGTCAAACCGGTCGCGCAGCTCGGGATAGAAGGCCAGCTCATCGGGGGGGTAGTTTCCTTTCGCCTGGCCGCCGTACCTGCCGCCAGGCCCCTCGGACGGCGCGATGTAAATCCCGGCGCCCGCCGCATCCAGGATCATCTTATCCCACTGTTTCCAGGCATCCAGATTGTAACGATCGTAGACTACCATCTTGTTTTCATCGGTCTTGACCGTTTCGAGCCGGTCCAGGGGGCGAGCGGCGAAGGCGGTGCGGTTGCCCCAGCCATTGCCCCAGACCGTGGCGTTGAAAGTCGGCGTGACTATGGTGTTGTAGCCTTTGGCCTTGCACCAGGCGATCAAGTCTTTCCAGTCAAGCTCATTGATATGGCAGTTAGCGTACACGGCCACGGGCAGGAAGTGCTTACCGGTGGAGCTGATCAGCCAGCGGGGATTGTCCGGGTCTTGTTTCCAGGGGCCGGGAAACGCCCCCTGTTCGACGCATTCGAACGAACCCGTTTCACCCCGCGTGCCATCGCTGAAAGAGACGTTGTAGAACCAGGTGCCGGTTTCGGTCGGCATGAACCTGATCTTCCAGGTGCGGCCTCCGTCATAGAATCCCGAGACGTGGATCAGCTTGCCGGAGGGAGCGGTAAACTCCCCCCGCAATTCGACGTCCTGGAACGGATTTTCCATAACCGACCGGTTATCGAGCGCGGCTTCGAACAGGCCGTAAAGGGGCAGGCGCAGAACCTCCAGCGCCGGGGCCGGCGGCTCTTTTTTGGCGCAGGAGAAAAAAAGAAATGAAACTATGATAAAAACGAATCCAGTCCGGATGTTCTTCATCGCCCCACTCCTCGGAAACCGGAAATTCACCCCTGGTTCATACCGTGGTCACGTGTGGTATGAAATAAAACCCTGGGGCGGAAAAATCAATCCTCTCGGCTGGATTCGTCCGGAGCGTATTCGCGGAGGTCGCCCGGCTGGCAGCTCAGAAGTTAGAAGCCAGAAGGCTCCCCGCCCAACGGTAGCCAGTAGCCGGTATTCTGTAGTCAGAAACCCGGCTCGGTCGGCCGATCGTCCGGAAATTAATAAACCGCCGAGCTTTCATAGTTATTTCCACGGACACTACAGTGGATAACTTTCAATTTGCCATTTGCCTCCAAGCGGCCGCTGGATTAATTTGACAAAGTCGGGAAATGGAGAAACGAACTATTAACGAGGTGCGACTGATGAAAGAGAAAGTAGTGATTATCGGCGCGGGGAGCGCCATGTTCACCGCCGGGCTGGTGGCCGACCTGCTGGCCAGCGGCTGGGATGCGGAGCTGGCGCTGGTGGATATCGACTCCGCCGCGCTGGCAGTGGCTGAAAAAATGACCGCCAAGATGATCCAGGCGCGGCGGGCGCCGGTGAAGCTTGCCGCCAGCACCGACCGCCGGGACGTACTTTCCGGCGCGACTGCGGTGATCTGCACGGTGGGCGTGGGTGGGCGCCGGGCGTGGGAAGCGGACGTGCTGATCCCGCGCGAGTTCGGCGTGTTCCAGCCGGTGGGCGACACAGTGGGCCCCGGCGGCACCTCCCGGGCCATGCGGATGATCCCGGCCATGGTGGCGATCGCCGGGGACGTACTGGCCCAGTGCCCGGACGCGCTCTTTTTCAATTACTCGAACCCCATGACCGCGGTCTGCCGGGCGATACGCAAGGCCACCGGCGCACCGGTGGTGGGACTCTGCCACGGGGTCGACGAGGTGGGGCATTACCTGGCGGGACAGCTCGGCGTAGCCAAGTCGCGTTTTCATTTCGAGGCGGTGGGGCTGAACCATCTCACCTGGTTCGTCAGGACCGAGGTGGACGGGAAGGACGTCAAGGACCGGCTGCTTGAGATCGCCGAGGGCAAGCTGGCCCGCGAGCGGGTCTGGGGCAGCCTGGCGGAAAAATTCCTCGAAGACTGGAAATGGCAGCGTCCGCCGGAGGACCCCGAGGAGCTGAACCCGGCGAGCTGGGGTTTCCTCGAAAGTTTCGGCGCATTCCCGGCGGCCATGGACCGGCATGTCACCGAATTTTTCGGCGGCACATTCCTGCGCCGGGGCGGCTATTTCGGCCGGACGCTCGGCACCGAAAGCTACAGCTTCGAACGCACCATCGCCGGGGGGGACCGCGAGTTCGCGATCATGAGCGAGCAGGCCCTTTCCGACCGGCCGCTGGATGAAAGCCTGCTGCGCCACAGCGCGGGCGAACACGAACAGGTGATCGACATCATCGAAAGTATCCGCACCAACTCGGGGCGGACCTTTTCGGCCAACCTGCCCAACGCCGGGCGGTTTGCAAACCTGCCGGAGGAGGCGGTGGTGGAGGCGCCGGCGGTGGCGAGCGCCGAGGGTTTGCGGCCGGTGCGGGCCACGCCTCTTTCAGACTCCCAGGCCGCGGTGATCGCCCAGCGGCTGGCCTGGACCGAAACCGTGGTGGAGGCGGCCCTGAAGGGCAGCCGCGATAAATTCATCCAGGCGCTGGTGCTGGACGGCTCGCTCCAGGACCCGGTGGCCGCGCAAAAGCTGGGCGACAGACTGCTGTCGGCGCAGGCGGTATATCTGCCGTGGTACGGGAAGGGCAAGAAGGAATCCGGGTTATAGGATGTTAGATTGCGAGGCGGTGATTTTACCATCGGTGGATGACACACCTCGCCTGGGAGGGCGCAGCCCCGACAAAATCGGGGCACCCATACAGGAGAATGGCCGGACTGACGGTAGGGGCGAACCTCGTGTTCGCCCGGTGGCCGGGCGGTAGGTGGCCGGAATCACGGATGACACGGATGTAATACGGATGACACAAATGCCACACCATTCCCAAAATCGAATGCTGACATTGTATGGTAATCCGGTCGTTGGAGTATTAGATTATAAGAAAATTTTATTAGACGCTGAAGGTATGATCGAAATAGAACTCATAGTAGACCAACAAATTTAGAGAATTAAATGCAGAAAAAGCAAGATACTATAATAATTGATGAATTTAAATTTCTACTAGGAAATAAGGTCGAAAGTAGAAACAACGGCCCTTTTTAACTCGTCATTATCTCAAATTGCTTCTTGGAGAATTCACATTTCAAAATATAAGAGTGATCTAAAAAGAAGACTAAAACCACTGCTAAGACCATCTTCAAAATATAAATATCCTGTAGATTTCAAATATATTTTAGTTTTTGGTCGATCTAACGAAAAAAGAATTGATATAAAAAGAAGAGAGTATCTTTTTGATATTGACAAGAAGCTGGATGTAGAAATATTGTCATATGATAATCTGATAGATTTTTATGATTCGCAATATTCAAAGAAAAAAAACATTCTAGCTGTGTCCAAAAGCGGATTCAAAGTAAAATATTTCGGAGATGATATGAGCGATATTTTCTTTTACGGAATGTTCACTTATACGGTTGAAAAATCGTATAAGTGTATCATTTCCAAAGAGTTATATGTTCGCCAAACTCGTATATTATATAATCCGCCGGTATAACTAACAATAAATTGGCGAACAGAAATGGTTAAAAGATGTTTATCAGGAATATTCCTGGAGGATACGAAATATATTGGGAGTCGTGTCCCAAAGAAAAAGAACGAATCCAATGGTTGATCGAAGGCTTGAAAGAGAAGTACGCAAAATGTAGTTGGCATACAGGAAGTGCCATTCAATCAAGCCAATCAGAAATTTCATCTGAACCAAAAGTTTCACTGTAGTCTGGAGAAACGGTCAAAACATGGAATTTGTCGCCATCTTGTAGAAATTTTTTGAAAACTACTAACAGGCTGACTGGCAGTTGCTCTGTTTTGATCGCATAGCAGCCATCGGCAAGGCGGTAGCTTTCTTCAATGTTGTTTTCGATCTCTTTGACTATTGTTGCCTTGTTTTGAGACGGATCAATCAGATCAAATGCGATTATTAGTCGGTGCATTTTGCGCTTCCTTGTCATGGCATTTGTAAAAGCCTTATTTATGGAGTTTTAGTTGAAGGCATTTTGTCTGAAAGTGAAATCAAATAGTTTCCGCCGTCACGAGACCATGAAATTTTTCCTGTCCAGCGATCAAGGCGGAAAACGACTGCTGTACCATATGCTGGCTGTATCCCCGCCAGCGAGCCGGGTACAGGTATTTTAGATTCAGGAGTTGCCGGATAAGAATAACTCACAATTTGCATTTCATATCTTGGGAAAAGCAAATATAGCAGGGCAATCATAACTGCGGCCACAAGCCAAGATTTTGGAATGTTCATTGTGTCTGCTCCTCGAATGGATTGTTTTTCGGCGGCCTGCCCTTATGGCGCAAAGAGGCTTTAATTAAGATTTTAGATTTAATTGATTTGGGCAAGTCGAGAGTTTCTATATAAGTATCAGCTTGTCCCTTGCGTTTCCAATAACTAACGGCGGTTTCAATATAATGTTCATAATCTATTTGGGGTTGTTCGGGCTTATTATTTGGTGGGGGTTGTTCTTCTGGTGGGGATTGACCCTGCATGGAAGAATAAATATAAAAGGCTGCGGCAATAATAACCAAACCCGCGCCGATAATTATTTGGCCGATAGCAAAAAAAATACTACTCACAAGGCCGGAGATTATTGCAACAATCTCAAGCTTGCTTGGTGCGAATTGCATAATAGCGGACGCCTTGATGATTTAATGCGTGGTATGGGCATTGGATATGGCGTTGGTCTTATGGCTTATTACGTTCTGCAAAAGATTGGGGAGCGAATAGCAATCTTTTAACTGTACGATTAAACAAGGTTTCACTAGGTTCAAATCTGGCATTAAAGCAGTAGCAGAATTCGTTTATGTAAACGGGTAGGTATTTTCTCGATACTTTATGGTACTGGCCGATAAAACCGCGTTTTAGCAGGCTCCAGAAGGATTCAATGCAGTTAGTGTTTACCGCGCCGTTCGAGAATTGCAGATGATGATTGACAACATAGTGGTCAATAATGTCAGCCATGTAAAAATATCCGGGGAATTCGTCTGTGAATAGGACACTATTGTCAGTATCAATATTTTGCCGTACAAGTCTCATAAGGCTTTTGGCCTTCACGTTTTCAACGCATTCCGCCCGGACGTTGCCTTTGAGTTCTGCCATGCCGACAACTGGTATTTTATCCGCGCCCCTGCCGCGAGTGTGGGGATCGCTTTTGTCCGTCCGGTCGTTTTTAGGTCGAGGTTTGCCGCCGATATATGCTTCATCCATCTGGATAATGCCTTTTAAAAATTTCTTGTCCGCTGTCATTGCTTGTCTTATCCGCATATTCAGGAACCAAGCGGTCTTGACAGGTAACTCAAGATCGCGGGCAAGTTGGCGGGACGCTATGCCTTTCTTGGCATTCAGTATCAGCGATATGGCAAGAAACCATTTCTGTAACGGCAGGTGCGTATGATGAAATATAGTTTTGACGGTAACGCTAAAGGACGTTCGACACCCGTTACAATGGTGTCTAAGTTCTTTCTTGAGCGGGTTGGTATTCTCGCTGCCGCAGTACGGGCACTTGGGCGTATCGCCCCATCTGGCCCGCTCAAGATGCTTAATGCAAGCGGCTTGATCGGGAAAGTGTTGAAATATCTGTATGATATTCATTGGAACCCCCTAAAAACTCCAAAAAGATTGCTTGCGAGTAAAGGCAACAAGCGTTTCAATGCGCTTTTCCATATTTCTCACTTCAATTTTATCGCGCGTAATCCATTGGTCATTGCCCTTTGGTTCTGCGTAATAGCTCCAAGCTTTATCGAAGGCTCGTCTATTTGCATTGTTCAAATACGTCCTGAATTCCAAGGCGGCGGCACTTTGCTTTTGCAGGGTGCTTTGAAGGCCGTCGGGCCACTGCATTGGATGGGTCTGAAACCATGCAAGAAACTCATACATACTATCCCTGAATCGTTTTCCTGCCTCTATCCCCGATTGATGATGGACGAGCCGAATGGAGAGCAAATAGGTTGCTATGCTACCGACAACAATACCAAGGATAGCAGTAAAGGCCGGGTCTTTAAGCAATTCGCGTATTGTATTCATGATACTTGGAGCGGCTTAATTAGGGACGGGAACGATTATCCCGAATGGATGTGCAACATCTGCCTGCTACTTATTTTTGATCTATTGCCCGTGTGTGTGGCAATTGCGCTGAATGTTTTTGTTTTTTGGCGACTGAACGGCTATAGGTAAATATAATAACAAAAACAATAAAAGTCAACCACAAAAGTGAACAGAGCGAAGAAATCGAACAGAAAAATTTGTATGACTTATGACAGTTCAAGCGATTATCGGCGACTCAAAAAAGCTGCCTGGGATAAAGTTCTTTATCGCAGATTAATCACAAACTACCGCAAGACATGTAGGGGCCCCGATAAATCGGGGTGTCTGCCCGCTATCGAGAACAATATTTTAATCCTAAGGGGCGCACACAGGGGTGCGCCCCTACACAGAACCGGATTAATACCGTAGTTATGAACAATGTAGTTATGAACAATACGGATTATATATAAAGACGAACCAGGGGCGTGATTCTATTGGCGACCGGCGGTCGCCCCACTCCCACCGCCCGGAAAAACTCTAAACCGTGATGTAACTCGGGGGCTGACACACGGCTCCGCCCGTAAGGGTTCCCCAGACCGCGGATTACTTCTTTTTCAGCGCAATCGGCGGCGCCAGCAAGCGCTCCATCAGGATCTCCCTCAACCTCGCCCCTTTCTCCTGCGGGATTTCGCGTCCAACCAGGATTTGGCCCTGCGGGTTGTCTACCACCCGGAAGCCGGGCAATTGCCCGCGCGGGCCGAGTTCGATAAAAACGTCGGCCGGCACGGTTTCGACCCAGCCACCCAGGAGATAGGCGAACACGTTGAGGTCGGAGACATGAGGCAGAGCGGTGGCGTCGGTCTTGTTGGTCTGCCACCAGTGGATGGCCTGCACCAATAGTTCCGTGGTAGGCAGGCCGGCCGCCTTGAGGCGTTCGACGTCCTCGGCGCGGGGGCCGCAGAAACGCGAGGTGGATTCGGAGAGCAGCACCCAGGGCACCCGCGAACGGGCGGCGATCACGGCCGCGATCGGATCATAGCGCAGGTTCCAGCCGATCGACTGCTCCGGGCGGCTGAAATTGCCGCCGTTGGAGACAATCTGCTTGAGTCTGGCCGCGCTCCGGGGATAGCGCACCAGGAACTGCCCGATATTGGCCATCGACCCGATCGTCACTACCGTGACTTCCCCGGGATACTTGTCCGCCAGCCGCGCGATCAACTCGTCCGCTTTCAACAGCGACCCGGGCGGCAGGCCGGTTTCGTCCGGGGCCACTTCACCGTAGCGCACGCCGCCGGAAAAACCGGTGTAAAGGGTGTCCTCCAGGGGGATGTTGCGCACGTAGCCCTCGGCCACCGGCAGCTCCGGCCGGCCGAAGAGCGTTGCCACCTTGCGCGCCACCCGGCTGCGGGCCTGGACGCCGCCATCCACAACCGTGATCGCCAGCACCTCGAATTCGGGGCTGTTGAGCGCAAAGGCCGTGCAGAGGATGTCGTCGATATCCTCGGCGATATCGGTGTCGATAATCACCTTGATCCTGTCGCCGGCGGCCGGCAGATGTACCGGCGCGACCATCAGGCACAGGCAGGCGGCGAACGTGATAAGGATCGGTGTAGGACTGGTCGGCTTCAAGGTTACCTCCGGAACGTGTTCGGTACGGGAAAAGTCAGGGTTTTATCAAATCAGGGTAGTCGGTAAAGACGCCGGCGGCGCCGATACGGCGCAGGCTGTCCGCTTCCCCGTCTGAATTGACCGTGTAAACCAGGACCGGCAGGCCGGCGTAACCGGCCGCGGCAATGCGCTCCGGCGTGGCCTGTTCGCGGGAAAGGTTCACGTAAGAGGCATTCAAGGCTTTAGCCATTTCCAGGAAATCATCCGGCAGGTCGGAAAAAAGCACGGCAATCGGCACTTCCGGCAGAAGTTCGCGGGCCTGGCGCAGCCGGTCGTAATCGAAAGAGGAAAGCAGGAAATCGCGCCAGCGCCAGCCCTGGCGGGAAACGTACTCCCGCAGCAGGGCGCAGACCGCGCTTTCGGTGTTTTCCCCCTTCAGTTCGACGTTCACCCGGCAGCGGCGGCCGATCGTATCCAGAACCTCTTCCAGACCGGGCACCCGCTGGCCGGCGCCGGCGTCCAGGCTGTGGATTCGGGCCAACGTCAGCTCAGACACCCGGCCGGCGCCATCGGTGGTGCGCTCGACCGTCTCATCGTGGATCACCGCCAGCCGATGGTCGGCGGTCAGATGGACGTCCAGCTCTACCATGTCCACGCCCAGCTCGACCGCCCTGGCGAACGAGGCGAGGGTGTTCTCGGGGGCCAGTCCGGCGGCGCCCCGATGGCCGATCACGATGAATTCAGAACTCATACCCGGCCGCCGGCTCGTCTTTTTCCGGTCTGATATTCGCCATCATTCCCTTTTCCATGAACGGCCCGATCCGATTGCCATCGGCCCAGACTTCGCTCCCGGCGTCCAGTACCCGGCAGGTGCCCTCGGCCGGGATCGGCGGCAGGTCCTGGCGCGCGCGCCTGGCCCCGGTGGCGAATACCCGCTTGCCGTCGGCAGAGACGCTCCAGGGCAGGTTGGATTGCGCCAGGGGCTGATCGTGGAACTCCAGCCGATGGCCGTCGCCCAGCAGGTAGCCGATAACCCGGCCGGTATTGTCGGTCCTGACCAGCGCCATCAGGCCGTCGGTGGCCAGCCCCGCGCAGGTTATCTCCTCTCCCCGCGATTCCAGGTACTCCTCGGGCTGCCAGAGGACGAGATCGGTGTAACCTTCGCCCTCCACCAGCAGGCTCACCGCCTCCGGGTTGCCGTTCACCGCTGGACCCCGGCTGAACCTGGGCCGGGTACCGCTTTTCTCCCAGGCGGCGGCCACCGCCACGAACCGCTCGCGCACTCCCCGGCGGTTCACCCGGACCAGCCCCATCTGGATGATGCGCCGGCCCTCCCGGTTTTCCTGAATGCGGAACTCGATTTCCGGAGCCTCGGGAACCAGGAAAGCGATGGCGCAGTCGGCTGAATCGCCCTCGATCACGAGCGGGTCCTCCAGCGTGCCCTTCCCCGTGACGCTGGTTTTCCAGGTGTACCACTGCCAATGGTAGTCGTGCTGGATGCCGTCCTTCTGGATGTCGTCCGCCACCACCAGGTAGGGGTTCGGCCCCTGCTTGGCGAAGATCGCGCTGCGGTCGGCGCGGATGGCCGCCGTAGTGGTGGGTACCGAACGGTCCTGGTAGGACAGCCGGGCGTCGCCGCGCACGTAGTCGGCGAAATGGCCCAGGCCCAGCCCGGTCAGGTAACCATCGGTCGAGCCGTCGTCTCCGGCGGAGTTGTTCCGGTCGGCGGCGGGCATCCCGCCCTCGTCGATTATCACGATATTGTGCTCGAAATCCACCCCGTGATACTCGTCCGAATAGCCCCAGATATTGGAGTGGGCGCCGAAATTTTCGCCGAACGCGGAAAAGAGGAAAGTGTTCATGTCGTAATGGGTATGGTTGGCGGATTCGTAGCGGGTGACGAAAGCGAAGAAAGCCGCCTTTTCACTGTCCCACTCCGACCGGCTGAATACCGTGCCGGCCCGGTTGCGGTCGATTTCGAAGAAGTACGAGGTGGGCAGGTCGAGCGTGCCGGGGGACACCGGCTCCAGGCCGTCGGGATAGAAGAGAAAAGCCTGGAACTGGTCGAACCGCCTGCGGTCGGTGTATTTTTCGAAGGTCCAGAGTCCGGCCGCATCACGGGTTTCGCGCAGGCCGTGCAGGTAAATCGCCTGGAAGACCCGTCTGCCGTAGCCGGTATTGTCGCCCACCGGAGCGCAGCCGCCTCCGGGCAGCCAGTGAAACCTCAGATAGTGCATGGCGTTCACTGCGCCGGTCTGGGGTATCACGTCCGGCCCGCCGGTGCGACGCACCGCCTCGAAAAACTCAGTGGGATTCTCGTGGTAGTGGGCGTAGCCCGGCCCCTCGGTACAGATCCCGTTGTCGCGCCAGGTGGAGCGGAAATAGTTCTGCTTGAGGCGGCGGAAGCAGCTTTCGTACCACTGCTTGAAATCCGGATGGTCGGTTTCGGCCTGGATGGACACGCAGAGCAGGCCGAGAGCGCCCACCGGGATGGCGCCGCAGTTGATACTGGCATCGCGCCACCACCAGGAATCGGTGTGGGCGTCGAGGGCCTTGCACCAGGCCTCCAGGCCGTCCAGTATCACCCGCCGGTCGTCCTCGGTCATCAGGGGGTAGAGCCAGTCCCAGGCGAAGGCGAAAGCCTTGGGCCAGTGTTCGGTGGCGAAGAAGTCGCTGCCTACCCCCTCGAAATAGAACTTCACCGGGTCGACGTGCTGGATCACGGCCCGGAACAGCTCGACTGCGCGGCGGCCGGCCGGCTCGTCCCCTTCGACCTGATAAACGAGGGCCAGCGCCTGCAGTTGGCCGGCCAGCTGCCCGCCGTCGCGGTTCACCAGATCCAGGCTGTCCAGCGAGGCGGGGAGGTCGCCGGCCGCCATCTCCTTGATCCTGGCGTAAGCCTCGGCTGCCAGCCCGCTGCCTTTGGTCCGGGCTCTGAGCTGCGGCAGCTCGCTTTCGGCGAAAATTATTCCCGGGTGCGTGCCGGGTTTCACGACCGCGTAGCGTTTTTGCGCCGGAGCGGAACTTTCAGCGGTCCGGGAGACAGGACCGGCCGAACAGCCCGCGGCCAGGATAGCGGCGAGAAACGACAGGGTCGTAGTCCGCTCGATCAAATTACTGCCAGGCATGACGACTCCTTGTTTCGGCGTTGAAAGACTACCGGCCGCTTTCGTAAGCGGCGGTCTGGGAGTTTATCGCCTTGATTTTCGCCGGATCGAACTTGGCCCGGCGGTCATAGGTGTAGAGGCCGTTGACTTCCTGCTCGATGTCGTAGAGCTGAGTATAGCAGAAACCGAACATTTTGGGATTGGTAAGCAGGGTTTCGGTGAGCGCCCGGTAGCGGGCGATGAAATCGGCCTCAGTCGGCGGGTGATCGCCGTAGCCCCAGGCTTTTTCGTCCTTCCGGCCCGGGTTCCACCAGATACCGCCGTATTCATCAACTATATAGGGCTGGCCGGTGTAAGGGGCGTCGCTCTCCGGGAAGTTCCGCCAGATGTCCTCGCTCGTGCGGAACGGCTCGAAGTTCTGCCTGAACTCAGTGGTGTCGCTGACATAACAGTGAGCGCTGTAAATATCGGTCTCGACGTGAACGTAGCCGCTGGTGTCGTGAACCGGCCGGGTGGGATCGAGCGCCTTGGTGAGGCGGTAGATCGAACGGATGAATTCCGGGTCCTGGGAGCGCGGAGTTTCGTTGAAAGGCGTCCACATGACGATCGCCGGGTGGTTGAAATCCCGCTCCACCACCTCGATCCATTCCGGCAGCATCCTTTCGAGCGCCTGGGCGATGCTGTGGTTGAGGCCCCAGTTGGGATATTCGCCCCAGACAATGTAGCCCAGCCGGTCCGCCCAGTAGAGGAAGCGCGGCTCGAAAACTTTCTGGTGCAGACGGGCGCCGTTGAACCCCAGCCTCTGGCTCAGCTCGATGTCCCGCCGCATCGCGCTGTCTGCCGGAGCGGTGTAGATCCCGTCCGGGTAAAAGCCCTGGTCCAGCACCAGCCGCTGGAACACCGGCTTGCTGTTGATCAGCACGCGCCGGTTCGTGACTTCCACCTTGCGCAGGCCGAAATAGCTTTTCACCCGGTCGACCGCCTTACCCTCACTGTTGACCAGGGATATTTCGAGGTCGTAGAGGAACGGCTTGCCCGGGTTCCACAGCCGGCGGACCGTCAGGGGCAGATTGAGCGGCAGGAAGGCCTCCGCGGGAGCCGAGCTTTCGCCGACCGGCTGGCCTGCGGCCAGCGCCCTGGCGATAACTCTCAGGCCAGCGGTATTCCCGTTCAGGCGCAGGTGCAGGTCCACCGAAGGCTGTTCGATGTCCGGGTAAATCCTCATGGATTTCAGGTAAGTGGTTCCCACCGCCTCCAGCCACACCGTCTGCCAGATACCGGTGGTACGGGTGTAATGCACTCCGCGCGATTCGTAGGTCGAGGACTGTTTGCCTTTGGGCTGCAAGCTGTTGCGGGTGTCGTCGAATGCCCGGACCACGATCGTGTTGCCTTTCGGCTTGACCAGGCTGGTCACTTCGAAGCTGAACGAAGAATACCCTCCCTGGTGCGTCCCGGCGAGCTGGCCGTTGACCCAGACCTTGGCAACGTAGTCCACCGCCCCGAAATGCAGAATTATCCTTTTACCATTCCAGCCCTCCGGCAGGTCGAACTTGCGCCGGTACCAGACCACCAGCATGAAATCTTTCTCGCCGACCCCGGAAAGCCGGCTTTCCGGGCAGAACGGCACCACGATATTCCGGCTGTACGGAACATCGATCCGGACCCAGCGCATCTCGCCAGTATTACCGGCGTCGATCTCGAATTCCCACGTGCCGTTCAGATTGAGCCAGGTCCTGCGCTCGAACTGCGGATTGGGGTATTCGGGACGCGGGATCGTTTCCTGAGCGAAAACCCAAAGCGGCATGGCGGCAAACAGCGCCAGCGGCAAAAGAATGGTTCTGGGGGAAAGACCGAAAAAGCCCCTGGACATGGCGGCTCCTTCCCGGAGGCCTTCATAGAATCGTCAGGTCAGCGTTTGCTGGTTCACGGCAGGCAGCGGAAGGGTCTGGCAGCCGTACGGAAGAGAACAGGGCTGTCTCCCCGTCAGATAAAGTATACGGCGGAGAGCCGCTTGGAAAGATATTTATCGGAGCGTCGAGATCGGCAGGCCGGTCACTGTCATCCGGGTGACTTCCCGCAGGACAAAACGGGAAAAAATCCAGGGCGGGCGGTGTACTGAAGGTATCGAAAAAAGTCTGACAATATCCCGGTTTTACCGGAACCTCCGGGGGGATCATCGCACCAGCTCATCCACCGATTTCTGCACATCGGCGAATATTTCGCGGGCCCGGCCGAGCGATTCGCGGGCCTCGCCGGGATAGCCGTCCACCGCCGCGCTCCAGGCCCGGTTGACCGCCCGCTCGCCACGGGTGAACTCGCCGATCACCCGGGCGTAAGGCCCGAACCCGCAAACAGCCTGCAGCTGCCCCCGGGCCTGGGCAAAATCGAACAGCGGCCCCTCGATCAGCCGCTCGAGTTCGCGGTGGATGGCCGCGCAGTCCGGATCACCGGCGGCGGCCAGCTGGTCCAAGGCGCCGATGACTTCAGTCAGGCCGCCGGAAAAATCGTACGCCCCGCCGGCCGTTTCCCCGGCCGCGATCCCCTTGCGGCAGGCCCGCCTCATCAGCACCACCGACACGGTCATCACCGCCAGGCTCGCCGCGAACGGCCCGGTCATCACCGGCGTGTGGGCGGCGAACATCGAAGCCGCGATGGTGGACAAGGTCAATAGCATGTAGCTTGCCAGCCGCAGATTCATTCTCTTTTCCGCTTCCGGGCGCTCAAAGTCCCCTTAGCACGGTTACGATGGCGAATATTACCCCCACGATCGCGTCCCCGACGATCAGCCCGGCGGCGATAGGCACGCCGTAGTTTTCCACCCAGCGTTCGCCGCGGAGCCTGCCGGTCACCAGGTTCAGCGTACAGCCCAGCCCATAGGGCAGAATGTAAAGGAGCGGCAGGTACATCGAAAGCCCTACCAGCACGCCCAGGCCGCTGATCGTGCCGGCCGACAGGACCCCACCGATCAGGGCGCCGGTCAGGTACTTGTCCAGCGGCACGTTGCCGCCCACCACCCCGCTGATCGCCGCATCGAGTGCCTGGGCCTGGGGCGCCGGGATGTTCGTGCCCGCGCCGAATCCATAAGCTTTCCAGATCACGTGCACGATTATTACGGTAATTATCGGCCCGCTCCAGCTTACCGCCAATTGTACGGCCTGCTGGCGCGCGGGGAGCGCCCCGACCAGGGTGCCGGTCTTCAAATCCTGCATCATGTCCGCGGCCTCGGCCATCGCCACGCAGATCGTAGCCCCGATCATCACCGCCAGGAGAAGGCCCGAGGCATGGTCGACACCGTAGGCAAAATAGAGGATGATAGTCACCGCGATCAGCGCCATCCCGCTCACCGGCGACCAGTCGGTCATGCCCGTGCACTGGGCCACGATCACCCCGGCCAGCCAGAGCCAGAGCGTGCCGGCCAGCGCGATCAGCACTATCCGCGCCACGCCGATCGGCCGGGCGGCGAAAAAGCCGGTAATGCAGAGAATGATTATCGCAGCGGTCGCAGCCAGGTAGAGGTACTTGAGGGACAGCTCTTCGACCTGGCCGCCGCCCCGGCCGCTCCCGCTCCGCCTCAGCGAGGCAAAGGCCTCCCGGATCGAAGGGAAGGCCAGGGCGATACCCATGAGCGCCCCGCCGATCAGCATGCCGATCCCCAGCGGCCGGTTCATGTGGTCGTGGGCGAATCTCACCGCATCCGCTGCGGAAAGTCCGGCCGGGATCCAGCCGAAATTGAACGCCAGCGGAGTGATGATCCAGTAGGCGAGGACACCGCCCACCAGCACGGCGAACCCGTGCCGGCCCGAAATGTAACCCGCGCCCACGCTCAGCAGGCTCACCGCCCAGACATTCTCGATGTAGGGCGGCAGGCCCAGGACCGCGCCCAGGTCCACCGTTTCGGCAACCGCTCCCGCATGCACCAGCACGCTCACCAGCGCGCTGAACCCCATCCCAGCCGCCAACAGCACCGCCTTGCGCACTCCCGCTCCGGGAGAACGCAGGATGGCGCCTACTGCCGTGCCCGAGGGAAAGCGCAGACGGTCGATGTCTATCATCTGCTTGCGGATGGGAATGATGAAAGCTACGCCGAGAGTGGCGCCGCACATGGTGGCGAGAATGATATGGATGAACTCGAAGTCCACACCCCGCAGGTACAGGACCGGGACGGTGAAAATGATGCCGGTGCCGGAGATGTTGATCGCGCTGGCGATGGTCTGGTTGATGTTGTTCTCGACTATCGTGCTCCGCCTGAGGATACCGCGCAGCACGCCCCAGCCGATTATGGCGGCGATTTCCGAGCCGACGATGGTGAACCCGATCAACAGCCCGGCATAGGTGATGCTCATGTTGAGGATCACGCCGACCAGCACGCCGAGTACGACTGCCTCCCAGGTTATTTCGCGGTACGGTCCGGTCTTGATTCCGCTATCGATCATGAATCCTCGGTCCGGTCTCCTGGCGGTTCCATCCGGCTTTTGCCGGCTGCGAATACGCAATGGTAAACAAAAGGCTCACGCCGGTCAAGCCGCACGCTCTAACGGCCGGAGGTGAAATAAGATAGGTACCAGCCGATCACCTGCGGCCCGAAGAAAACGTAAGCAGCCGCCCCCAGAGAAAGAAAAACGCCGAACGGCACGAGAGCCTTGCGGCGAAATACGTAATTGATCGTCCCGAACACCAGGCTCCCGGCAACCGAGCCGGCGAACACGGTGAACAGCACCCCCGGCCAGCCCAGAAACGAGCCGACCATGGCCAGCATCTTGACGTCGCCCCCACCCATCGCCTCTTTCCTGAAAATCAGCTCCCCAAGCAGGGCCACCAGATAGAGGCTGCCGCCGCCGATTAACGCACCCAGGAAGGCCTGGAAAGGAGTCAGGCCGCCGGGAAGGAAGCTGAAAGCGAGACCGAGCGCGACTCCGCCCAGGGAAAAGAAATCCGGAATGATGTATTCCCGGGCATCGGTGACCGAAATCCCCAGCAGGATGAACAGCAGCGTGAACCGCTCCAGCAGGTCGAAGCTGATCCCATAGCTCAGGTAGAGCACCACCGCCAGGGCCGCCCCCGCCAGCTCGACCAGCGGGTAGCGCAGTGATATTCTCGCCCGGCAATCCCGGCAGTGCCCCCTCAGCCAGAGCCAGCTCAGCACCGGCACGTTGTCGTACCAGCGGATCGGGTGGCCGCAGGCCGGGCAGGCCGAGGCTGGAAAGACGATGGAGCGGTTCTGCGGCAGGCGGTAAATGCAGACGTTGAGGAAACTGCCGAGCATGGCGCCGAGTATCCCAAACAGGACCGCCACGTCCGTATGCTGCTCGACCATCAGCCGGCCTCCTGTCTTTCGGCCATCCGGTAGAAGAGCGTCCCGGCGGCCACCGCTACGTTCAGGCTTTCCACGCCGAGCGCCATCGGGATGGCGAGCCGCCGGGGGGCGAGCGCCGAGGTGAAAGCGGAGAGGCCCCGGGCCTCGCTGCCCAGCACCAGTGCCGAACGCGCAGGGAATTTCTCCCGGAGGAATACGTTCTCCCCGCCGGAATCGGCGCAGAATACCGCATAGTCCAGTCGCTGCAGAAATCCGGTCAGAATTTCCGCCGTTTCTACTTCCACAACCGGGATGCGGAACAGCGCGCCCATCGCTCCGCGCACGCAGCGGGGATTATAGGGATCGACCGTGCCGGGAGCCAATAGCACCGCGGCGCAGCCTGCGGCCGCGGCCACCCGGATGACGGAGCCGAGGTTTCCCGGATCGCCCACGCCGTCGCAGACCACGACCAGGGATTTCTGCGCCGACCGGAAGTCTTCCAGGCTGCGCTGCGGGATGCGGCAGACCGCGGCCAGCGCCTGGGGAGCGGCCACGTCCAGGGAGCGTTCGAGGTCCCGGTGCGCGGCCTGAAAAACTTCCGCGCCCGTCTCGGCCAGCCGGTTCACCAGCGCCAGGCTTCTTTCGTCCGGCTTGGCGGTGCAGACCGCCCAGGCGATTTCGATCCGGCAGGCGAGGGCTTCCTCCACCAGCCGCACGCTCTCGGCTACGAACAGGCCTTCCTTCCGGCGGAACCTGCGCGAGCCAAGACGCACGAGCTGCCGCAGGCGAGCCTTCGGGACAGGTGGCAAACTCAAAGTATTCAATTAAGCTGTCTCCAGTTGGATCATTGCCGGTAACGAGTCCATAGTAACTCGTATTTTCGACAGTTGTCAACAAATGTAACTTTGCCGAAAGCCTTCATCTTGTTTTCTTTAAGGAAAACCCTATATTTGAAAAACGACAGTCAGAATCGAAATCAAAATCGGGAATACAGGTATGGAACGCCAAAAAGTCACCATCCACAACATTCGCGAGCACAAAGGCTCGGACCGGAAACTCACCGCCATCACCGCCTACGACTGCACCTTCGCCTCCCTGGTCGACCGGGCCGGAGTGGACGTCATCCTGGTGGGCGATTCGGTGGCCAATACCGTGATGGGCCTGGAGAGTACGGTCCCGGTGACAGTGGAAGAGATGATCTATCACGCCCGGGCGGTGATGCGCTCGGGGCCGAAAGCCCTGGTGGCGGTGGACATGCCGTTCGGGTCGGTGCAGGACGGCCCGACCAACGCGGTCCAGCGGGCGATCAAAGTGTTCAAGGAGTCGGGAGTGGACGCGGTCAAGATCGAGGGCGGCAGGCAGTTGGCGCCGACCCTGGCCGCGGTGGTGGACGCCGGCATTCCGACTGTGGGCCACGTGGGGCTGATGCCTCAGTTCCGGGCCATGCTGGGCGGCCTCAAGGTGCAGGGCAAGGAGCTGGAGGCGGCCCGTCAGATTCTGGCGGACGCCCTGGCCGTGGAAGAGGCCGGCTGCTTCACGATCGTACTCGAAGCGGTGCCCCGGCCGCTGGCCCGGCTGATCACCGGCCGGCTCCGGATTCCCACTATCGGGATCGGCGCCGGGCCGGACTGCGACGGCCAGATTCTGGTGCTGCACGACGTGCTGGGCCTTACCCCTCACCGGCCGAAGTTCGCCGGGCAGTGGGCCGACCTGTCGGGGGCCACGGTCGAGGCGGTGGCGGCCTACTGCAGGGATGTCACCGAGGGCCGCTTCCCCACGGACAAGCAAAGCTTCCAGATGGACGAATCGCTGCTGGAAAAGCTATGAAGAGCGAGATCGGCGGACTACTCGAACGACGCGGCGTGGACGTCCTCTGGGTGAGCGGGGCCAGTTCCGAGTGTCCGGAAACCTACTACCTCACCGGCGGCGCAAGCCTCACCGCCGCCTGGATAATTTTTACCCAAAATCACGAACCGCTGCTGGTGCACGGGCCGATGGAGCGCGAGGCGGCCGCCGCCAGCGGACTGCGTACCCTCGATTTCGACCGCCTGGGCGCCGGCGAGCTTTCCCGCACGCATAACGATCCCCTGACAGTCAAAGCCGAAATGTTCAGCCGGCTGGCCGAACGGGAAAACCTGCGCGGCCGCCTGGCCGTACACGGAACCAGTGACCCGGGCGAGGCCCATTTCCTGATCGAGGAAATCAGTCGCCGCGTTCGGTCTCTGGCGGTCACCCGCGACCTCCCGCCCGTGCTGGAATCGGCGCGGGCCACCAAGGATGAAGGTGAAATCGGGCAGATGCGGGCGGTGGCCGAGGATACGCTCGGTGCAATCGCTGGCGCGCTGGAGTTGGTCCGCCAGGGCCGCGCAAAGGACGGTATCGTCGTCGGCCGGGACGGAGAACCGGTCACGGTGGGCCGTGTAAGGCGGGCCCTGCGGGAGAGTTTCGCCGCACGCAACCTGATCGAGTCCCACGACACGATACTCGCTTTCGGCGCTCAGGCAGGGATCCCGCACGCTTCGAGCCCGGACGAGGAGGCACTGCCGGTCGGCCAGACTGTGGTGCTGGACGTGTTTCCGCGCCGCGGCGGCGGGGGCTACTTTTTCGACATCACCCGCAGCTTCTGTATCGGCCGGGCATCCGAGGAGGCGATCGAGCTCTACAATCAGGTGCTCGAAGCGCAGCGGGAAGCAATAGATTCGGCGGCCGAGGGTGTCGATGGCAACGACCTGCAGGCCGCGATCTGCAGCCGTTTCGAGCGGTTGGGCCATCCCACGCAGAGGACCCATCCAGGAACCACCGCCGGCTACGTCCATTCGCTGGGACATGGAATCGGCCTCGAAATTCACGAGCACCCCTACCTCAAGCTGCAGGACGCTCCGGACGAGCGCAACCGGCTGAAGAAGGGTTCGGTCTTCACCATCGAGCCGGGACTCTATTATCCGGACCGGGGCCTGGGAATCAGGATCGAGGACGTGGTGTATATAAACAGCTCCGGCCGGGCCACGGTGCTTGCCCCCTTCGACAAGTTTCCCGTGCTCCCGCTCGAAGGCTGAGCCGCCGGTCCCCTTCGCCTTTTTCCTGTCCCGCAAAAGAGTATTGACCGGAACCACCCGATTAGACAAATTTGCTTTTTACCGGATCTTTTCATGTCTTTTCTTGCCCGGATCGCCATTCGACAATAAATCCTCGGGGGACCACACCAGATGCTCGAAGCCAGTTTCGGCCATTTCGACCGGGCCGGCACCGAATTCGTAATCACCGAATACGATACCCCGCTGCCATTGGTAAATTATTTCTGGAACGACCGGTTTATCTCCGGCGTGAGCCAGCACATGGCCGGAATCGGCTGTTTCACCGAGCGACCGCTGCAGTACATGCACCCGGAAACCCGCTGCCTGATAGTCCGCAATGAAAACCGACACTTCTACCTCCGCGATGACGACACCGGCGAATACTGGACCCCCGGGGCTTACCCGCTGATAAAAAAACCGGAGGAATTCCGCTGCCGCCACGGCCTGGGCTACTCCATCCTCGAAGCCCGGACCGCCGGGATCGAGACCGTGCTGCGGGTGTTCGTGCCCCTGGAGCTTGAGACCGAAATCTGGACGGTGAAGCTGGCCAACCGCTCCGGCCGGAAGCGAAGGCTCCGCTTTTACAGCTTCGTGGACTGGCTCCTGACCGGCTACCAGGAATACTGCGACTACTACTCCGCGCTCAAATCCTGGTGGGACGGTTCGGTCAACGCGCTCACCGGGCACAACGGCGCGCCGGAGACTCCCCACGACCGGTTCGGGGCTTTCATCGCCAGCGATCTCGCCCCCTCCGGCTTCGATTCGAGCCGCCGGGCGTTCCTGGGCGCTCTGGGCACGATCGGCACGCCGCGGGCGGTGCTCGAGGGCCGGATGACCGGCAGCCTCGCTGCTTGCGAAAAGCTCGTCGGCGCGCTCGAGCATACTTTCGAGCTGGCCCCCGGCGCAGAGGTCGAGTTCAACGTGGCGATCGGCTCCACCGAATCGAAAGAAATGACCGCTGAAATCTGCCGAAGGGCCCTGGCTCCGGGCGCGGTCGGGAAGGCGTTCGACGAGGTGGTGGAGAATCTGGCGGCCAGGTACGGCAGCGTGCGGGTAAACACTCCCGAGGAAAAGATAAACTACCTGTTCAACGGCTGGATCAAGCGCTCGATCCAGCTCCACACCGAGGTGGGCACGGACACCGGCCGGGGTTTCCGCGACGTGCTGCAGGCCGCCTGGGGCGTCTCGAGCTACGACCCGCAGGGAGCCCGGCGGAAAATCGTCGATTCGCTCAAACATCAGTACGCCGAGGGCCACACGCTGAGGGGCTGGAACCCGGTCGACACCCATCATTACTCCGATGGCCCGGTGTGGATCTCTCCGGCCGTGGACAGCTACCTCAAGGAAACCGGCGACTACGGATTCCTGGACGAGGAGGTGCCCTATTTCGACGGTGGAAGCGGCACCGTGTGGGACCATACCCTGCAGGGCTTGCGCCACGCCACCGATGACACCGGCAGTCACGGCCTGGTGCGGATGCACTACGGCGACTGGAACGATTCCTTGAACATGATCGGCACCGGCGGCAGGGGCGAATCGGTCTGGACCAGTATCGGGATCGTGTTCGCGATTAACCGGGCCCTCGAAATCGTGCGCAACGTGGTGAAAGACAGTCACCTGGAAGAGGATCTCCTCCAGCGCCGCGACCGGCTGACTGAGGCGATCGAAAAGTCGGGTTGGGACGGCGACTGGTACCTCGAAGCCTACAACGATGAAGGCCGGCCGGTGGGCAGCCGCCGTGAAAGCGAAGGCCGGGTCTATCTCAATCCGCAGACCTGGGCGATCATGGCCGGGATCGCCGGCGGCGGGCGCCTGAAAAAAATCCTGAACGCGATCGACAACGACCTCGAATGCGACTACGGCTCGCTGGTGCTCACGCCGGCCTACAAGAGCCGCAACCCCGCTATCGGCCGGATCACCTGGTTCGTGCCCGGGATGTGGGAAAACGCTTCGCCGTACTGTCACGGCACCGCTTTCAAGATCATGGCCGACACCTTTATCGGCCGGGGGGACATCGCCTACCGGTCGCTGCTGAAAGTGCTGCCGGACAGTCCGGCCAACTCCAGCCGCCATTCCGGCTGTCCGCCCTACATGGTGACCAACATGTACTACGGTCCCGAGCATCCGCGGGCCGGCCGGATTCTCTATTCCTGGATCACCGGCACCGCCGAATGGCTGTTCAAATCGCTCACCAGCCACATGCTGGGCGTCCGGGCCGACTACCAGGGCCTGTTGATCGATCCCTGCCTGCCATCCCACTGGAAGAGCGCCGGACTGGAGCGCGACTTCCGGGGAGCGCGCTACCGGGTGGCAATCGAAAATCCCGACGGCAGGCAGACCGGCGTCAAGTCGATAGTTTTGGATGGCAAGCCGTTCGAGGGCAATCTGCTGCCTGTTTTCGGCGATGGCGCAACTCATGAGGTGCAGGTCCGCATGTAGGAGATATCAGTAATTTTACGGCATGTGGATGCCGAAAGGTCGTTCCCGTTCATTTTTCATAAGGAGAGTCCCGCATGGAAAAGGAGAATTCACTGAACCGCAGAGAATTCCTCGGCAAGACCACCCTGCTGGCCGCGGGCCTGGCCGCAGGCGCCGCACAGAAAGCGCGCGCCCAGCTCAACAACGCGGCCGGTAAGAAAGTCGAGAGAGTGGGAGTGGGCTTTATCGGCGTGGGAATTCGCGGTACGCAGCATCTGGAAGGCAGCCTGCAGGTGGCCGGCGTGGTCCCGGTGATGGCCTGCGACCTCTACAACGGGCACCTGGACCGGGCCAGGGAAATCACCAACGGCAAGATCGAAGTAACCAAGGCTTACGAGGAGGTGCTGGCCCGCAAGGACATCGAGGCGGTGGTGGTCGCGGCCCCGGACCACTGGCACAAGAAGATCGTGCTGGATGCTTTCGACGCCGGCAAGAACGTCTACGTCGAAAAACCGCTCACCCATAAGATCGAGGACGGCGAGGAGCTGATCCGGGCCGCGCAGAAGAGCGGCCGGGTGGTGCAGGTGGGTAGCCAGTACATGAGCATGGCCTGCGCGCAGAAAGCGGTCGACCTGATCAAAAGCGGCCGGCTGGGACAGATCACCCTGGTGGACGCCAAGATCCACCGCAACAGCTCGACCGGCGCCTGGTACTACCCGATCCCGCCGGATGCCAGCCCGGAGACGATTGACTGGAAGAAGTTTATCGGCGAATCCAAATGGTACGATTTCGATCCCAAGCGCTTCTTCCAGTGGCGTCTGTTCTGGGACTATTCCGGCGGCCTGCCCACCGACCTGTTCGTGCACCTGGTGACCGCCACCCATCAGCTGATGGGCGTGACCGCTCCCCAGACCGTGGTGGCTTTCGGCGACATCTACCGCTGGAAGAACTACCGCGACGTGCCGGACCAGATGACCGCCCTGGCGAGCTATCCCGAGGGCTTCCTGCTGAAATTGACCTCCACGTCCAACAACGGCCACCCGGGGCCGGCGCTCACGTTTTACGGCACCGAGGGCACGCTGGAGTACGACGGCGATTCGATGACCTATTATTACGAGCCGCGCAGCGAAAACTTCCGCTACCCGACCCATAGCTGGGCCACACCCACGGTCAAGCAGTTTCAGGATATCATGAACCTTAACGACAATCTCTCACCGGTTAAGAGTCCTCCGCCCAAGGAGGCTGCTCCCGCCCAATACACCGGTGGCGACGGCACCGAGGATTCCACCACGGCCCATCTGCGCAACTTCTACGATGCCATCCGCAACGGCGAGCCATCTGTCGAGCCGATGGAGGTGGGAGTGAACGCGGTCAATGTGGGCCATATGGTCAACATCTCCTACCGCAGCGGTAAAATCGTACGCTGGAACGCGAAAACCCGCAAAGTGGAAATGTGACCGGCGTAACTGTCTGAAAGACCGAAAGGCCGGGGGAAATCTCCCGGCCTTTCTTATTCCCTGCGGGTGATACCGGTTCCCGGAGCGTGCCGGGGTTTTTCGGCTTTCGGGCCGGGAGCGGGGCGGGCCGGCACCCGCCGATCGCCGTAATTCCCGCCAAACGAAAATACCCCGAAAATCCCGGACGAAGCGCCTCAACACCCGCCCGGGTTTCCGAAAATTTCTTTTGAACTGCCCCATTGCAGTCAAAACGCAGTCTTTCCAGCGCCTTGAAAATACCCTGGTGAAGTTTATATTTAGCACCTGGTTCGCTTGCTGCCGAAAGCACATTTCCGCCGGAGTTCGAACCGGCCGATTCCACGGGCAACCTGGCTTCCTGGCGCTTTGATGTCCCGGACCTGAAACGCTGCCACAGCCTCGTGATCGAATACTGACATGACCCATCGGCAAAGCTTTTTCTCTCTCTTCGAGGGCACGGCGGACGGCCTCGTGCCCTTCTTCCCGGATATCACCGACTGGTACATGGGCGCCCGGATCGAACCCGGCGAGCCGTATCCTTATGCGCCGGGGCAGTTCATCCCCTCCGACTCGCCGATTCACCGCCGCCGGGGGAGAATGCCCGACTCATTCGCCGGCCTGGACTTCATCGGCTTCTACCGCCAGTTCGACTGGGGCCTGCCGGTCCACATCTACGACTGGTTCCGCTGCGAATACGAGCCGCCGGTGGTGTATGAAGAAAAGATCGAGGGAAAGCGCAAGACCAGGCGCTTCGTCACTCCGCGGGGCGAGCTGGAGCGGCTGGAGGTACTGAGCGAAGATGGGTCGTGGGCGCCCAGGGAACACTTCGTCAAGCGTCTTGAAGACCTCGAAGTGCTGAAAATCGTGGTCGAACACACTTCATTCGTTCCGCAGTTCGACCGGGCGCGCTCGGTGCTGGAGGCGGTCGGCGAACAGGGCGTGGGCGACCTGCCGGTGATGAGGTCTCCGTTCGGCAAGCTGGTGCACGAGTATATGGGTTTCGAACAGGTGGTGTTCGCCCTGTTCGACCACCCCGAGGTGATCCACGACTTCCTCGCCTTCCAGCGCGAAAAAGACCTCGAACACGTGCGCCTGGCCGCCCGCTCTCCGGGCCGGATCGTGATCATTTCCGACCACGCCGATGAAAACCTGATCGCCCCGCCCTATTTCCGCGACTACTGCATCCCGTTCTACCACGAGGCGCAGGAAATCCTGCACGGGGCCGGCAAGGTTGTCAGCACCCATTGGGACGGAAACCATAAGGCGCTCTTTCCGCTATTGGCCGGCAGCGGGTTCGACCTCCTGGACGGCTGCACTCCCGCGCCGATGAACAACTACGAGGTGGAGGAGCTGGCCGAGGCGCTGCCGGAGGGGATGGTGACCTACCTGGGAGTACCCGCCAGCCTGTTCTGCCAGGGCTTGCCCACCGCTGAGATACTCGAGTTCGGTGAAAGGATCATCCAGGCGCTGGCCGGCCGGGTAATCCTCAACGTGGGCGACATCCTCCCGCCCAATGGGGATATCGAACAGGTGATGGCGCTGGGGGAAATGGTAATGAAGTACAACCGCAGTCAATCTTGAGTCACTTCGGCTGAAATTGTGCCTTTTAGCGTTAATATTACTGGTATCAGAGATTTATAAACATTCAAATAATCCGCCCGGAGCGAAACCATGTCTATGGAAAAAGCTGTTTTCATAATCTTTTCGCTGGCGCTCTGCCTCGCTCTGTCCGCCCATTCAGCCGAAACAGTCAACCCGCACCGTGTGTTGCTGGTGATCGGCGACCAGTGGCAGGACCCGGCTTCCTTCCTGATCGACATCCCGGTGAACGAGGCGCCGGAGTACGACCACACGATCCGGCCCAAGGGAGTGGATTTCATGCAACTGGTGGTGATGCTCAAGAGCTGGGGCATCCCCTTCGACATCGCCCGGCTTGACCAGCAGAGCCTGGACATCAACGCCTTTTTCGGCGCCGACGGCCGGCCGCTCTACGGCTGCGTGATCTGGGCCGCAGACCCGCAAGCCGGTCTGCTGAGGCAGGACTACGAGGTGCTTCGTGAAGCGGTGGAAGACCGGGGCGTGAGCCTGGTGGCTCTCTCCAACCGGATTACCGATCCGGCGCTGGAGGGCCTTCTGGGCCTGCGCTACCTGGGCTACTTCATGGCCAGCGACACCGTCGCCACCGAGGGCAGCCATTTCCTCACCCGCGGCCTGGCTCCTCTCCTGTTCGACATGGGAAAGGTGGGCTACATGCACCGGGTCCAGGTTGAGGCATCGGCCGGGACCGAAGTCCTGGCCCGGCACGGCCGCTACCCGGCTCTCACTGTCCGGCACACCAAAAGCGGCTCCCGCGCGATCTGGATCGGCGGGGACGCCCTGATCATGTTCGACCAGCCCAATATCCGCACGGTATTGAGGCGGGCCGTTACCTTCGCCGCCGGCTATTCGCTGTTCAAGACCTGGGAAAACCGCAGGATCATCGTCATGGACGACCCGGGAGGCAGTCAGAATGCCTGGCTCGAACACTGGCAGTACCCCACCCTGACCCGCGAACAGATCCGCAGCCGGCTGATCGAGCCCTTGAAGGCCCACAAGGCCCTCCTGGTAATTAACGTGATACCGGGCTTCGTCAACCAGGAGAAGCGGAGGATCGAGCCGGCTTTCCGGGAGAAATTCACCGATGCTTTCGGCGCGCTGCAGGACTATCCATCGACTAAGCTTGGGCTGGAAGACGGCGTCAAGGAAGGCGTGTTCGAGCTGCAGTCGCACGGCTGGACCCACATGCAGCCCGACCTCGATTCCCCGCCCGGGCCCTGGTGGGGCGCGCCTCTGGATGGTGAAAAGGCTGAAGTCGGCTGGTACCGGGAGTTCGGCGACACGCGCCGCGGCTTCGTGGACATCCCGGCCGCCGCCCAGGTTTTCCGTATGCGCACCGGCAGGAAATGGCTCGAAGGTCTATTCGGTATCGACCCGCTGTCCTTCGTCTCCGGCGGCGGCGGAGTTTCCCTGCACGAGTACCACAACCACACCTGGGTGCTGGCCGCCCGGGAAGGATTCGGCTGGTTCTGCTGGTTCGGCGGCTACCTGGGCCCCGACCTGGCGGTCAGAAGCTGGCTGTTCGAAGGCAGCGCCGAAAGCCCGCTTACTATCCAAGCTGAGCCGGACGCCCACGACAAGGGAATCGCCGAACATCCCGATCAATTCGCGCGGACGTTCACCCAGGCCGGGCCGGAGGCGGTCTATATCGGCCTCAACGAGTTCATCGGCTACATGCACGCCGGCCGGCAGATCGAATCCGAGCCGGGCGGCAGGGTCACTTTCCATTATGACCCGCATTACTGCCAGCATTTCGCCGGGAACGTCTCCGTCTGGAAGCTCGATGTGGCCGACTGGGCGCGAAAAGGGCTGGCCGGGAAGACGATCTCAATCGACGGCAAAGCGGCGGGGAAAGTTTCGGCTGCCGGTGAGCAGGAGATAACCATACCGGCGGGAGCGGGAGAGCATAAGCTTATAATCGGCAACTGAGACGAATCAGGAGCGCGTCCCCATTGGCGACCTGCGGTCGCCCTGGGGCGGTATGGAGAAATATCCGGGAAATCCTGCCCTTTATCCGCGATCTCCGGGATCCCATAACTCTGCGGCTGGGCGGGCTTTTAGCTGGACTCGACCAGCGATACTGAATGCGGCGGCTGTGAATCAGATGTTTCGGGGCCATCGGCTGCCTCCCCGGTCAGGATTGCGAAGACAAGCCGGGCTTTCAGCTCGTTTTCAGCTCGCGCTCGATTCTCGTCTGGACTTTTTTCCAGGACTCGGTGATCAGGAAGCTTTCGTCCATGTTGGCCGCCATCTCCCGGAACCGGTTCATTGGAACCGAAAAGCTCAGGAGGTTGCCGGCGACATGAGGCCTGGCTGAAACGTCGAACATGCCCAGCACGGCCCGGGGCTCGGGTCTTAGCCCTTCCAGACGGGCGTACTGCACGACCGACCCGCAACCGGCTGAAAAGGGCGCGTAGACTCCGTCCAGGTCCGGCCGGTCGAAATTGGCCAGGGTAAACAGTCCGCTCAGCACGTCCGGGTGAGCGAAAAAGATTACCGCCTCGGGGTCGTCGTTTTCACCCAGGTTGTCCCAGCGCTTGAAGATGATGTATTTGCCGGAGGCGGGCGTGTCCTGGAAATTGTACATCATCTGGCGCACCAGCTCCGGGCCCTTCTTGTAGCGCTCGCCTTCCATCTCGTCCTCGATTCCGCAGGACAGGAAGTACTCGAAGTTGGGCCGGAGCTTTTTGGTGAAACCCAGATAACGCTTGCCGCCGGTGCAGGATACCGCCGCCTGGTCGAAAGCGAGCGATTCGCCGCGGCGCACCCGCCCCAGTTCGCCGATAAAACAGCGCCAACCGGCCGGCTCTTCCACCCGGCAGGCATCTCTCGGACTGTCCGCATAGTAAAAAGCCACTGGCAATTCCGCACCGGGGAAGTAGTGCTGCCAACGCCGGCTGAACTCCTTCCTATATACTGTCTCCATATACTCCAGCCTCCGCATTGAATTTTTACGTCCTGAAATAGAATATCCGGCCCGGCGGCAAAAAGCAACACCGGATTTACCTGTCCATTTTTAATACTGGCCCGGCAGGGCGGCGGGTTTTAGGTTGAAAGCAGAAAATTCGGCCCCTAAACTGACAGATTGGGGAATACTCTTCCATTCGAAGATTCCATTCACCTCGGGCGATTTTCCAGCCGGGAAGGAGGCGGGATTGAACAGGACCAGGCGGGAGATGTTCAGGCTGGCGGTTGGCTCGGTGGCGCTGGCGGCCGCGGCCGGCTGTCGGGGACGGAAGGGGGAGCGGGAAATAAGCATAGATTTGCTCGAAGCCGCGGCCGCCGCTCCGGTCCTGCATCTGGATGGGCTGGCCGACCCGGTCGAAATCGAGTCGATCGAGCTGTTCACCGATGGAAGGGACTACTTCGTCCTTTCGAGGAGCAGGGCCGGGGCCGAGGGGATAGCCCTGACCAATGGCCGGGCCGCCTATCTCTACCCCATTCTTCAGCAGCTGGTGATTCCCTTCTTTATCGGCAGGGACGCCAGAGAGCTGGAAGCGCTGATCGACGGCGTGTACGTCCATGAAAGCAACTACAAGCTCAGCAGCCCGGCCCTCTGGTGCTGCGTGGCCTGGGTCGAATTCAGCCTCCTGGACCTGCTGGGCAAAATCGCCGGCAAGCCGGTGGGCGAGCTCCTGGGCGGGGTAGTGCGCCGCCAGGTGCCGGTTTACTACGCCAGCGGCCGCCGGGATACGACTCCCGAGCAGGAGGTGGAGCTCCTGGCCAGGGCGGCGGCGAAAATCGGCGTAAAAGCAGTCAAGTTCAAGGTCGGGGGCAGGATGAGCAACAACGCCGACTCGCTTCCCGGCCGCACGGAGGGTTTGATTCCATTGGCGCGCAAGACCTTGGGCCGCGATATCGCGATCCACGCCGACGCCAATGGCTCCTACGACCCGCCCAGGGCGGTCGAGGTGGGCCGGATGCTGGAAGAGATCGACGCTGTCTTTTTCGAAGAGCCGTGCCCGTTCGACCACCTCGATGACACCCGCACGGTGGCGGATTCGCTCGCCATACCGATCGCCGGGGGCGAACAGGAGTCGAGCCAGCGGCGTTTCAGATGGATGATCGCCAACGGCGCCCTGCAGGTGGTCCAGCCGGACCTCCATTACTACGGCGGCTTCATCCGCTCGAAAAGGGTGGCGCGTATGGCCGAGGCGGCGGGGCTGTCCGTGACCCTTCACCTCTCCGGCGAAGGCACGGGCTACGCCGACATGCTCCATTTCTGCTCCTGCACTCCGAATACCGGGCCCTACCAGGAGTACAAGGGCGCGGTGGAGGAATCGGGCCGTTGGTTCGACCCGCCGCTGGTGATGGCCGGCGGGGCGATCGGCGTTCCCGAAGGCCCCGGACTCGGCACCGCGATCGACAGCGGCTTTTTGCGCGGGCTGAAGAAAGTGGTCTGACCCGGCTTATGCTCAAATTACCGCAAAACACCTAAGAGCAAACCCTTCCCGGAGGTAATCGGCATGAAGAGAAGGGAATTTTTCATCGCCGGGGCGGCCGCCGCGGCAATGCCCCTGGTTACCGGTTCCGGCTGCAGCACCGGTCAGGCCCGTCCGAACGTCCTCTTCATCTGCACCGACCAGTTCAACTCTCGCACCGCCGGCTTCGCCGGCCACCCGCTGGTCTACACCCCCCACCTCGACCGGCTGGCCCGCCGCGGCACGGTTTTCACCAACTGCTACAGCAACAGCCCGGTCTGCGTACCGGCGCGCGCCTCGCTGTTCACCGGCCTTTTCGCCCACGAAGTCGAGGCCTACGATAACGCCGCTCCTTTCGATGGCCGGGTGCCCTGCTGGACCAACCGTCTCACTCAATCCGGGTACCTCTGCCGAGCCACCGGCAAGCTCGATTTCATCTCCGGCCGGGACTACGGCCTGGAAGAAGTTGACACCGAACACGGCCACGACACCAACCCGGACATCACCGCCTACTTCCGCAATCCGCTCGTCCCCCGCATCGATTCGCGGGTCCAGATCGAGGGCTTTGTCGATGAACAGCCCAGCGGTGACGAGCGCTGCGTGGCGGAAGCCATGGGTTTCCTGGGCGAGGATGCTCCCGGCCTGGGCGGCCGGCCCTGGCTCGAGTACGTGGGCCTGACCAGTCCGCATCCACCCTGGCGAGTCCCCCGCCGCTATTTCGACATGTACCCCCTGGACAACATCTCACTGCCGGAGATACCGGGAGGCCGGCCGCCCGCGCTGCATCCCTGCCTGATGGCGGTCAACCATTACAACCGGTTCGATGTCGCGCCTATCCCCGAGGGCAACATTCTGCGGGCGCGGGCGGCCTACTACGGGTCGATCAGCCGGCTCGACGAATGGGTGGGGCAAATCCTCGATGAGCTGAAAAAGACCGGCCGGGCCGAAAATACTGTGGTGGTTTTCACCGCCGACCACGGCGAGATGCTGGGCGAACACGGGATGTGGTTCAAGGGCTGTCCGTACAACCAGGCCGCCCGGGTGCCGCTGGTGATCGCCGGGCCGGGATTCACTGCCGGCCGGAAGGTGGAAGTCCCGGTCAGCCATGTCGACCTGGCCGCCACCCTGACAGACCTGGCCGGAGTTGCTCAAGCTGCCGGGCTTCGCGGCCGGTCGCTGTTGCCCCTGGCCGCCGGCACGGAAACCGGCGCTGACCGCTTGGCCTATGGGGAGCTGAACAGCGAGGGTAACGTCACCGGTGTCTTCTGGATCAGGCGCGGCCGGTGGAAGTACGTGCATTTCGTGGGCTGGGAGCCGCTGCTATTTGACCTGGACGATGACCCCGGAGAATTCGTCAACCTGGCCGCCGACCCCGGCCACGCGGATATCGTCAAGGAATTGGACGGCGTGCTGCGCGAGCTGGTGAATCCGGAAGAGGTCAGCCGGACGGCGTTTACACATCAGCGCAGAAGGCTCGATGCCGACCTGGCGCGCCTGGATGACCCAGAAATCTACCGGCGCTACGCTCGCCGGTTGGGGGAGGAGTTTGCGCGGAAACTGAAAGCGGGAGGGGGCCGGGTATAAATGGGCAGTGTGATGAAGACTAAAATCTGGCACTACGCGCTCGGGGCGGCCGGGCTCCTGCAGCAGCTCTATTATTATCCGCTGCTGCCTGAAAAGACCGCCATCCATTTCAACGTTTACGGGATTGCGGACAGTTGGAGCGGAAAGCAGTACTTCGCACTGTTCAACGTTCTGTTGTTCCTCTTTATGACCGGGATCATCCCTCTCTCGGATTTCCTGACCCGGAGAGCGCCGGATTCACGGTTCAATCTGCCTAATAAGGCCTGGTGGCTGGCTCCCGAACGCAGGGAAGAAACGCTGACGGTGATCGCCGTCGAACTCTACCGTTTCGGCTCGGCCTTTCTCCTGTTTCTGCTCGCCACGGTCCAGCTCGTCATTCGCGCCAACCTGGACGGCAGCGGCAGGTTGAGCTACTGGTTCTATCCCCTGTTAGGTCTTTTCTTCGTCTTCACTGTGGTCTGGGTTATCCGGTTCTACCGGCGTTTCTCGAAAAGAGCTATCGGTGGAAAGTAAGCTCCCACCTGCAAGAAAGACGTCCGGCAGTTGAAAATGGCGATCCGTTCAGGAGAGATGGTAAACTTTCTTTGGAGTGTCCCGGCAGATTTTCCGCACCACTTCCTCCGGCAGGCCCAGGCCGGCCAGCCGGAACGTGCCCTCCCGCCTGCGGAACGGCGCTTTCTCCTGCACCCGGTCGCTTGCCAAAAACTCCACGTGCGCGCGGACGTATTCCACCGAGGTCCGTTCGTAGCTCTCTTCCACCGGTTCGGGCCTGCGGCCGATATCCTCCGGCTTCTGGAAGCTCTGGCTCTGGATGCCGGTGGCCACATCCCGGTCGAGGTAGATCAGGTCTGTGCCGAACAGGATCCGGTCGGGATGATTCAGGAGGATTTCCCGCCAGATTTCCCGGCGCCTGGGCGTGCGGACCATCGCCGGCAGACGGGCCGAAAAATCGGCGTAGAGGTTCGGGTGGGCTTCGAGGGTTTCCTCGAACGTGAGCGGATCATCGGCCAGGCTCGCCATGTGCGGAGCGACGAAAACGGTATTCCGGTGACGGGCCGCCAGGTTGTCCCGCTCGCCCAACAGCTCTTCCCGGCACGGGAACTTCCGGCGGTAGTACATCCAGTGTTCGTAGCCGCCTTGGAGCACGCCCTTCCAGAAGTTTTCGTCATTCAGGGGCCGCCAGAACCAGACCGGGTCTGCGCTGTGGATCAGCACCGGCACTCCCAGGCTCCCCGCCCGCTCGAACACCGGGTCCAGCCGCCGGTCGTCCACCCGCAGGAACTCGCCGTCCGCGGTCTTCACCTCCAGGCCCAGATCCTTGAATATTTTCAGCCCGCCGGCGCCCATCTCCACCGCCGCCTCCACTGAATCCGCTTCGCGGGCTCCCCAGCCCGGATCGTCTATCCCCTGCCAGTTCAGGTTGCAAAGCTGGAGGAAACGGCCCGGGTAGCGGCTGAAAACTTTCAGGGTCTCTTCGAGAGTTTCGCCCCAGGCGTCCTGCCAGCCCAGGGTGACGCTGGTTTCGATCCCGGCGTTGTCCATCACCCGCACTGCCAGTCCGGCCCATTGCGGCAGGACGTGGGTATGAGCGTCGATTATGCGCTGGCTTCCGGCCATTTGCCTTTCCTGTGGGTTCAGCTTTTCAGCACTTCGGGTTCGGGCTGGCCCTCCTGCTTGAGCTGCCAGTAAAGATGATAGGGATCGATCCAGTCGAGGCTGCTGCCGGCGCTGCGCTGAGTCATGATGTAACTGGTGACCTGCATCACCTTCCAGAGGCTGTCCGGCGCGCCCTCCAGGTCCACGGTGCCGTGACCGGGCAGAAGGGTCTGCCATTTGACGCGGTCCGGGTGGTTGTACAGCTTCCAGAGGCCGGCCAGGTACTGGTCCCAGTTGCAGTAGCTGGCGCCCATCCAGGCGTGGCGGCCGAAATCCAGCACGACGTCACCGGAAATCAAGGCCGGCGTGCCGTGCCAGACCAGGTTGAAGCAGGCCGACCCCGGCGTGTGCCCGGAAGTGTGGATCACCTCCAGTTCGAGTTTGCCTAAAAAGAGCTTCTGGCCGTCCTTGAACGTTACCGGGTTTTTCACCGGGGTTAACTCGATCGGGCTCTGTGCATCGATTTCGCCGGTGATGTAACCCCGGTCCGCCTCGTGGATGTAGACCGGCACGCCCCGGCTCTCCCATTTCGCCGCGCTCTGGCTGTGGTCCCAGTGCATGTGGGTCAGCAGCACCCAGCGGACGTCCTCCAGGCGGTAACCGAGCTGTCGGATCTGGGTTTCGATCATGAACTGGAAACGGTCGTAGCTGGGGTCCATCAGCAGCAGGCCGTCGCCGGTGTCCCAGAGATATATGCACTGATGGTAGTCGTCCGGACCCAGCAGGTAGAGGTCATCCAGGATCGCCAGCGGACGGCGCTGGATCGGCTCCACCATCTGGCCCCAGCGATAGCTGTACTGAAGCCAGAGCGCGCCGTCGTCCTTCCAGTCGCGGCTCGGGTTCCAGTCCTCGTATTTCTTCTGTTCGATGAAAGTGGCCCGGTCGTGGATCACCCGGTAGCCCTTGGGGCTGGTCTGGACCACCGGCTGGTAATAACGGCCCTCGGTGACTTTCCCGGCGCCGGCTGAGGATGAAGTTTTACAGGCCAGAGTCGCGCCTCCGGCTGCAGCCAGCGCGGTGGAACCGAACGTGAAAAAATCCCTCCTGTGCATGTCCCCTCCTTGCGGGAGATTTTATTTATCTGACCGGATTTCCATTTTATATTCTTCATTGGCGGCCCGGCCTTGACATGGCTTCGGCCGTGGCCGATTCCAGGCCGGTTTGAAAAACACTATCATTATAAGGATATTTGCGGCCGCTCACAAGATGAACCCGGAGGAGGAAATAATGAGCCAGCGGATAAACCGCCGCGCCTTTGCCTGCGCTGCAATCGGAATGCTGACCGGTCTGGCCGCCGGGAGCGGGACAGCCGGCCCGGCTGCTCAGCCTTCCCCACTGATGCGCCGCACGCGGGTCTCGATCCGGGACGAGATGTTTTATATCAACGGCCAGCCCACCTATGAGGGCCGCCGCTGGAACGGCTGGAAGATCGAGGGCCTCTTGCTCAACGCCCGGCTGGTGCAGGGGATTTTCGACGACCTGAACCCCGAAACAGTGAGCAGGTGGGCCTATCCCGACACCGGCCGCTGGGACCCCGAACGCAACACCCGGGAGTTCCTGGCGGCGATGCCGGCCTGGCGATCCTACGGGCTTTTGGCCTTTACAATCAACCTGCAGGGCGGAAGCCCCCAGGGCTATTCGCAGGCTCAGCCCTGGCACAATTCCGGCTGGACCCCGGAAGGCGGTCTGCGGCCGGAGTACGCCGGCCGGTTGGAAAGGATAATCGATTTCGCCGATGAGCTGGGGATGGCGGTGATCCTCGGCCTGTTCTATTTCGGCCAGGACCAGCATCTGGAAGACGAAACTGCGGTGAAGCGGGCGGTGGACACCGCCGCCGAATGGCTCCTGGGGCGCGGCTATACCAACGTCCTGGTGGAAGTGGACAACGAATGCGACGTGACACGCTACGATCATGAAATCCTGAAGCCCGACCGGATCCACGAGCTGATCGAGAGGGTGAAGGAGCACCGGTCAACTGATGGCGTAAGGCTCCTGGTCAGTACCAGCTACGGCGGTGGCACGGTGGCAGGTGAGAACGTGGTAAGGGCTGCGGATTATATCCTTATGCACGGCAACGGGGTGAGCGATCCCCGGCGGCTGGCGGCGATGGCCCGCGAGGTCCGCCAGGTGCCCGGCTGGCGGCCGATGCCGGTAGTGTTCAACGAGGACGACCATTTCGATTTCGACCAGCCGGAGAACAACCTGCTGGCGGCGCTGAGCGAGTACGCCTCCTGGGGCTATTTCGACCCCGGCGAGAGTAACTACCGGGACGGCTATCAGTGTCCGCCGGTCAACTGGCAGATCAACACGGACAGGAAGCGGGCGTTTTTCGGAAAGGTGAAAGAAATTACGGGGGCGTAAGTGGCTGCCTGCTCTCGGCGGGGGCGGTTCGCGAACCGCCCCTACCGTAAATTGTTTGGTTCCCGGTCAGCAGAGAAGTCTTTTATGCTCAAGTCCCACCCTTGGCTGTCCGTCTCCCCGGCCAGGAGCGCTTCCGCATAATAGGCGCGGATGTCACGCAAGAGCGCAACGGCATCAGCCAGGCCGGAGCCGCCGTCGCCGTCGTAATCCAGCGCCGGATCTGCCGGATTGGCCCGGCCGCGCAACAACAGCAGCAGCACGTCCGCCACGGTCAGCCGGCCGTTGCGGTCATAGTCTCCCCTCAGAGACACCACCGTATCGACCGCAGCCGGCAGTTCCTCGTATCCCGTCTCCCCGCCGAACTTCACCCTTGCGCTCATCTCACCCTCGAGGCTGAAAATCACCTCGGCCAGGCCGCCGTCTTTCGTGCGGATTTCCACCCCGGCGTGCTGCGAGTCCGGTTCGACCAGGCTGACCGCTGACCTTTCCAGGACCGCTTCATCGGTAATTTCAAAAACGTGGAGGAAGTAGTCCCGCCTGTGGCCTTTGGCTGCCTGCACTTCGATCCGCCAGGGCGCGACCGGCGGCCGTTGGCTCTGGCTGCCCGTGTGGTTGTACTGAGCGGACGGTTCCTCGGGATGGCCCCAGTAATCGTGACCCTCCCCTCCCCGGCGGGTCAGCCGGCTGCCGCGGGGCAGAAGGCTGGTGAGAAAGGCCCGGGAACGGCCCTGAGTGAGCATCAGGTTATCGTCCCCGGCCGGGCTGCTGACCCAGGTCAGGTAGCCCGGATTGTCGCTGGTGTAGACGTGGCCGGCGACCACTTCGCTTCCAGCACCGGCGACCGCCGGTTCGGAGGGCACGTGCAGGAACCAGTGCTTGGCAAGATCCGGATTGACCGCCTCGACCCGGTCGAACACGACGAAAAATTCGGCGGGCCGGCGCAGGTAGAGGAACTGGCGGGTGATTTGGGCGACCTTGCTCCGGTCGTAGCCATCGGTCAGGTCGGCGGCGGCGTAAGTGTAGGAAGAGCCGTGCTTGTAGGCGGTGATATGGCCGCGCTCTTTTTTCTGGTCGGGCGGGCCCTCGTAGACATGCCGGATCAGGCCGCCGTCCCGTTCGTTGCGTGTGGCGCCGGCCGCGACCGCCTCGGCGCCTGGATCGGTCCGGCGGAACTGTTCTGCCGGGTCGAACACGGTCACGAGGTTGAAAGCCAGGGAACCGCCGGCGTAGTAGTCGTTGTCGTTGTGGCCGGCCCCGCCCGAGCGCAGCACCAGCCAGCCTTTTTTCGCGATCAGGAAATGGCCTTCATCGTCGCGGGAATGGTCGGCGTACCACGGCCCGGCGCCGAAAAAGGCCCAGGTGGCGTCCGGGTCGTCCCAGCGGCTGCGCAGGTAGACGTGGCCCGCCCCGCCAAAAAGCCTGGCGGTGGGCCAGCCCGCCTGGCCGGGAGACTTCGAAGAGATGGAATCATCATAGGCGATCAGGCGCAGCCAGGGCACCCGGTACCAGTAGTCGGTGTCCAGCCGCCGGCTGATATAGTTGGCTACCGGGTCACGGTAGCGGGCACCGAGTATCGGCGCGGTCCATTCCCATTCGGTGGGCAGCACCGCGGGGTCGGTGTTGTCGTCGATGTAGGCCGGCAGGTCTGTAAAAGGCACGGTGAGATAGACCGCCCAACGGTTCATCTCCTTGAGAAAGCTGTTCGGCGCGCCCAGCCCGAACCAGTCCTGACCGGTGGCCGTGCGCCAGGCCTCGAAGGCCCACGGCACGGTCTTGGTCGGGCCGTAGCTGCCGTGGCCCATGCTTTCGGGCCAAGCCCCGCCCGCCATGTCGAAAACCGGGATGCAGTCCGCCGGGATCCGCCGCTCCCAGGAGTCGAGGAACCGCCGGCTCTGCTCCTCGCCAACCGTGCCGGCCCCGTTAATCGCCAGGGCGACGAACAGCTTGGCGGTAATGGCGTCGCGGGCGTCCTGCGTGCCGAGGTGAAACGGGCCCCAGGTCTTATTGTAAAGCCAGCCGCCGTACTGCAGGACAATCTCCGGGGTGACGGTATAGTAGGTGAGCCAGCCGCTGAGGTAATCGCCGTACCTCTTGCGCTGTTCCGCAGTCATGGCATCGTAAAGCCAGTCGTAGGCCAGGGCGAAGTTGCCGAACTGGCCCTTGCCCAGGTTGGACAGCACGAGGCCATCGCCCCAGACCTCCAGAACGGCCCGGGCGTATACCGCGGCGCTGTCGTTACCCAGCTCGCGTTCGACCAGGTAAGCCAGGCAGGCGCAGAACATGTCGGTCTGCAGGTGCCAGACACTGTTCAGGTTGCGCAGGGCTTTCTGGCTCACCAACCGGTCGGCTTCCGCCTTGACCAGGGCGTAGTCATCCGCGGCCCGGCCCGGCTGCCGGACCTGTTCGGCAAGGCGAGTGACCCGCGCCGGGGTCAGAAAGATACGCGGATGGGGGCCGAGCTGGTATTCGGCGACCAGGGATTTTGCCAGCAGCAGGATGGTGACAATAAGGAAAGCCGTGTTTTTCATGGCCGCTCCGGCCGGCAAGGGAAAATGGCTTGATCGGAACAAGCTGCCCGAAAAAATAAATCATGGTCTGCGGACAATCCAGGCGATAATTTACATCCTCACCTGCATTCTAGACAGAGGAACAAACCCTGACCAGCCTGACCACACGCGAGAGAATGGATCGGACCTACGGCCATCGCGAAGCCGACCGCGTGCCGATTTTCGACTTCCCCTGGCAGAGCACGATCGAGCGCTGGCGGCGCGAGGGAATGCCGGCCGACACGGCCTGGGAGGACTTTTTCGGCGCGGACCGGGTCTATACGATCATTGTCGACAACAGCCCCCGCTATCCGAAAGTAATCCACGAACAGACCGAAGACTACACCGTGATGACCACCGAATGGGGAGTGAAGCTGCGTCAGTGGAACCATTCCGGCGGCACCCCGGAGTTCCTCGGCTTCACGATCACCGACCCGGACAGTTGGCGGAAGGCAAAAGAAAGAATGACGCCCAGCCGCGACCGGGTGAAGTGGAAAGAGCTGAAAGCCGAGTACCGGAAGCGGCGCGAGCGGGGCGACTGGTTCGAGGCCCTGGCCTGGTTCGGCTTCGATGTCACCCATTCCTGGGCGGTGGGCACCGAAAGGCTGTTAGTGGCCCTGCTGGACTATCCGGACTGGTGCCGCGAGATGTTCGGACACTTCCTGGAAGTGAACCTGGCGCTCCTGGACCTGGTCTGGGAGGAAGGCTACCATTTCGACGTCCTCACCTGGTACGACGACCTGGGGTATAAGCTGAGCCAGTTCATGAGCGTGGCGATGTACCGCGAGCTGCTGAAACCCTTTCACCAGCGGGCGGTGGACTGGGCCCGGGCAAAGGACCTCAAGACCAGGCTCCATTCCTGCGGCGACGTCCGGCCGTTCCTCCCGGAGTTCATCGAAATGGGTATCGACTGCCTGAATCCCCTGGAAGTCAAGGCCGGCATGGAACCGCTGGAAGTGAAGAAAAAGTTCGGCGACAGGCTAGTCCTCCACGGCGGAGTGAACGCCGTGCTGTGGGACAAGCCCCAGGAGATTACCGCCGAAATCGAGCGGGTCGTGCCCCTTCTCAAGGCCGGCGGCGGCTATATCTTCGCCAGCGACCATTCGATCCCGGACACGGTGAGCCTGGAAGATTTCCGCAGGATCGTGGAGTGCGTCAAACGGGCGGGAACCTACTGAAGGAACAACAGCCAGGCCCCGCCGACCATAATCACCACCCCCAGCAGCCTGTCCCGGATTTTTTCCCGCAGAATGAAGTGAGCCAGGATCACAGTCACGATCATCCCCAGCATCGACGCTGGCTCGGCGATACTCACCTCGATCCGGGTAATCGCAAACATCAGCAGCAGGTAGCTGAAGACGTCCACCGCTCCGGCGGTGGCACCCAGCCTGAGCTTGGTGCGGAACATCTCCCCGGCCGTTCCCAACCGCCGGGTCAGCAGCAGATGAAGGAACAGAAAGATATCCGTGTAAATACAGAGAGTGAAGGTGTAAACCAGCGGGTGCACGCTTCTCATCATGAACCCGTCCACGGTGCGGCCCACCGCCACTAAGGCCGAGGAAACCAACATGAACTGGCAGGCCCGGTCGGTGGCGAGGGCTTTCAGGGAATGCAGGATGTGCTGCCTGCGGTTGAGAAAAGAGCTGCCGAAGACCAGCAGCACTATGCCGGCCACTTTCAATAAGCCGACCGATTCACCCAGGAAAACCGTGGTGAGCACGACCAGAAAAAAGACGTTGAAATAGTAGAGGGGCGCCACCAGCGAGGCCTCGCCGTGGGAGAGGCTCTTGACGTAAAAGACTGTCTGTACCAGGTAAACCAGGCTGGCCGCCTCCGCGATCCAGAGGAAGGAATAATCCGACGGCCATTGGACGAAAAAGGCGAAAGGAAAGAGAAACACCGTGCCGGTAATGAAAATCAGGAAAACCGCTTCCTCGCTTCCCGAGTTTTCACCCACCTGCTTGAAGACGATCTTTTCGTAGCCGGTGAGCAGGATGCGGCCCACCAGGGCGAGATAAGCCAGTATCATTCAATGGTACTCGTTTGAGTGTGCCCTGCCGGTCGCTTTTAGCGGCAGACATGATAACGCCGGGGCTATCGGATGTCAAAGGTTTGGGAGGATACCCGTGGCCGCCCTCCGGGCGGCCGGGGGGCCCGGCGGCAAACCGGAGGTTTGTCAGGCCGGGCCGAGGGGGGCGGGAGGAGAGGTGGGGCGGACGTGGTGGGGCCAGAGCCGGCCGTGGGGGCCGGGCTGGCGGCAGTGGACCCAGCGGCCGGCCTGAACGCGCGCCTCCGCGCGTCCGCCGGGCCCCCCCGCCGAGGGCAGGATCAGCTTCACCGTCCGCTCGAAAAAGAAATAATCCCAGGCCCACCCCAAAAGCACCAGCAGACGGTTGCGGAAACCGATCAGATTGAACAGATGCACCACCAGCCAGATCAGCCAGGCGATACGGCCGCAGAACGACCGGCCGAACAGATTAGCCACCGCCTTGTTCCGGCCGATCGTGACCATGTTGCCCAGGTCGCGGTAATGGTAAGCCCTCTGAGGCCGGTTCGCGATCCGGCGCAGGATATTCCGCGCGGCCGCCTCTCCCTGGGAAGTCGCTACCGGAGCCATCATCGGCAGGGGAGCGCCTCCTTCCTCGCGCCAGGCGATGTCGCCGATTGCGTAGACCTGGGGATAGCCAAATACCTGGAGATAGTCGTCCACCGGGATGCGCCCACCGGGCGCTTCGGGCAGACCCGAATGCTGCGGAAACCCTGAACCTCTCACACCGGCGGTCCATACCACGGTTTCGGTTTCAACCACTCTGCCGTTGGTGCACTCCAGTGAAACCGGTGTGATCCGGCTCACCCTGGCGCCGGTCAACACTTCCACGCCCATGTTTTCGAGGCGGCGGTGGGCGTAACCGGCGAGTCTGGCCGGCATTCCCGGCAGAAGAGTGCCGGCGGCCTCCAGCAGCACCACCCTCACCCGCTCATCCGCCAGCACCGGGTAGTCCCTGGGTACGATCCCGCCCACCAGCTCGCTCAGCGCCCCGGCGAACTCCACGCCCGTGGGCCCGCCGCCCACGATGCAGAACGACAACCCGGCTCTCCGCCGCAGAGAATCCGGCTCGACCGCCGCCTTTTCGAACCGGGCGAGGATCTGGTTACGCAGGGTTATTCCCTGTTCGAGGGTCTTGAGCTCGAACGCGTGATCCGCGGCGCCCGGCACACCGAAAAAGTGGGTAGCGCTGCCGGTCGCCAGTACCAGATAGTCATAAAAGATGTCGCGGTCGCGGCAGACCAGGAGCCGGTTGGTCAGGTCCACTCCGGTAATTTCGGCCATCAGAAAGTGGATGTTGGGCGACTTGTTCAGGGTCGATCGTACCGCGTGGGCTATCGCTTCCGGCTCGATTTCGGCGGCGGCCACCTGGTAGAGCAGCGGCAGAAAGGTATGGTAGTTGTTCCGGTCCACCACCACCACCTCCACCGGTTCGCCGTCCAGGGCCTTGGCCGCCCAGAGGCCGCCGAAGCCGGCCCCGGCGATCACGATTCTCGGCCTGGGCTGCATGATGATCTCCAATAGTTGATAATATAGTACACTATGCCTTAAATATACGGTGCCGGGGAATTTTTGTTGCAGGAAATGCGAATTGCGGAAGGAATTTCAGCTTTGCAGGTGGCGGCCGGCCAGGCCCATGTGTACTGTTCAATCCGGCCGCACAAAGCAACGGCCGAGCCGCGTAGGGGCGAACCTCGTGTTCGCCCGGGGTGAGGCAGGGCCAGTCTCCTCTGCTAAAAAGAGGGGTGCCCCGCTGGAATCGGGGCGGGGTGTGCGAGACGAGGTTAGAAACTATTTGATGGAAGTTGCTTGATGTAAGATTGCCGATTAATACAAGAAGCCCTTCAACCTGCTGGCCAAAGGGATTGTTTGTAACAAATGGCGGGGCATTGTTGACTATTTTAAAATTTTTGTGCGAGTGATGTCAGAGAAAGGGTAGTAAGGCAGATTCAGGTTGTGGCGGCTAAGAACCAGCACTCAAATAGGTTCTGCAACGGAATTTTTTTCTCATAGCAAACCGACTCTTTTTCGAGAGAGGTCATTTTGCAAATAATCTGATTTGAATCCCCTTTTCCTTAAGGTATTTCTTTGCTTCGGGAATTGAAATTTCGCCGAAGTGGAAGATAGAAGCGGCCAAAACTGCTGAAGCTTTGCCTTCCACCACGGCTTGGTATAAGTGCTCCAACTTGCCTGCTCCTCCTGAGGCCGTAACAGGAATCTTTACGGCTTCGGCCACCGCGCGGGTCATCTCAATGTCATAACCGTTTTTTGTTCCATCACAGTCCTTGCTGGTTAGCAAAATCTCGCCGGCTCCCAGTGCTTCAACTTGCTTGGACCATTCAACAACATCAATACCTGTTGGTTTGTTTCCCCCGCTCACTACAACTTCCAATCTCGGCTTACCGCTACTCCGGTGATTTTTAAAACCATCGATTGCTACCACAAGTTTCTCTTTGCCATAATTTTGAGAAGCGTCGGCGATTAAACGCGGATTTTTTACGGCTGCTGTGTTAATAGATACTTTATCTACACCCAGATCAAAAAGAACCTGCATGTCATCCAGATTTCCTATCCCACCGCCTACAGTAAAAGGGATTGTTACTTTCTCGACCACTCTCTTCACCCATACTATCCTTGTTTTCCTGTTCTCCACAGTAGCAGCGATATCCAGAAAGACAAGCTCATCAGCGCCTTCATCGCAATAAGCAACCGCTGCTTCAACGGGATCGCGAGCATCCCTGAGATTTATAAAATTTATTCCCTTCACTACCCGGCCGTCCTTTATATCCAAACAAGGAATGATTCTTACTATTTTTGGATCCATTATTTTCTCCTTTAATCGTTCCCGCAAGAACCTATTTAGCAATATAAATAAGCTTGTTCCAAAGAATGGATATTAACAATAATCTAACTCGTCACATTCATCTCCAGTGTCGGTAAACATTCAAAAATCATTAAATCGCTTCGATTGTCGAGGGTGGCTTTGGCGCTATGTTGTAAGTGACACTAACGATACCAGGAACTTCGCTGATAATCTCATGAGAGAGACTCTTCAGTATCTCGAAAGAAAGCCTTGTCGGTGTTGCAGTTCGTGCGTCTACGCTGTCCCAGCAACGGACTTCGATCTGCTGACCAAATTCGCGTTTGCCTTCTCGCATGCCGGTCACTCGGTCTTCATGAAGAATTGCCATGTACTGGAACGCACCAGTGCTCTTAAGTAATTGCTCGACAATGGCGGTTGCCTTACGGACCGTTTCGATGCGCTCCGGTGTCACCTCGCCAATCACTCGTGCAGCGAGTGCGGGGCCAGGGAATGGAATGCGTTCAAATAGCTCGGCTGGAAGACCAAGAGCTTTACCTGTCTTTCTAACTCCGTCCTTTCGAAGCTGAATGAGCGGTTCTATGATACGGTAGCCGAAAGTATCTTGCGGATCAATCCCAAGCTGTTCAAATACATTGTGCTGCCGCTTGATCCCTGCGACAGTCTCGTCGACATCGGTCAAGATAGTTCCTTGGAGAAGGAACTTTGCCCCGCTTTCCTTAATGATGCGTCTAAAAACGTTTCGATAAAAAGTCTGGGTAATAGCTTCGCGCTTTTCTTCAGGGTCTGTGATTCCCTTGAGCGCAGCAAAGAACTCTTTATGAGCATCAACCACTTCGATGGTAACACCAAGTTTTTGGAAAAAGCCGTCGACCTGTGATGATTCCCCCTCGCGCATAAGACCGTTTTCGATAAAGACGGTCTTGAGTCGCTTCCCCAAGGCTCGATGCCCAAGCATCGTGACGGTTGAAGAATCGACACCTCCCGAGAGAGCGTTAATCGCTGTTCCGTCTCCAACCGAATCCTTGATTTCCTTAACTTTTTCATTGATGAATCTTTCGGTGTTTAGCTCCTTTGCCGTGATCTCCTTAATCATCTGGCAAACTCCTCCTTTGTATTAAAAACTTTGCATAATTTCTAAAACATTAATCGTGATCCGTCTCCGAAAACACTACTACTATTTATGAGAGAATTCAAGCATCAGGTACTTTGGTAATTCCAATCTCCAAACTCACAATCAACTCATAACTATTTTCAAATTTGAATATAATTCGCTATGGTGGGGCGTGTAATGCTCGAACCGCCTCTGGTCGAGCCGCAGGGGCGAACATCGTGTCCGCCCGCTTCTGGAAATAGCCGGGTCAACCGTAGAGGCGGACCCCTGTGTCCGCCCTCGGTTACCTTGCCGGTTCAGACCACTATCGGCTCCACCCGCGCCAGCCGGCAGTAATCTTTCAACTGCTGTTTGAAATCGCCGTAAAAGAAAAGCTGATGGAAACCCGGATAGTCCAATGGTTCGGTCAGGCCGTCTATCTTCAGGCTGACCGCCACCACGCAGCCGCCGGCCGGCGGCACGGCGATATTGTCCACCACCTCGCCGGCGGAAATAACCATTTTGGGGGCGGCCGGGTCCTCCAATAGGACGTCGGCCACAGTGACCCGCTCTCCCGGCTGCCACATCGTCCGCGGCACGGCGTCCCGCATCCCGTGATGGTGGCTGATGTAAAACGGCTCCGCCGGCTGGTCGAACCCGCGCAAGTGGGTCGGACAACTACAGTGCGATCCGATCAACAGGCAGCGGGCGGTCTCCGGCACCGGGTCCTGCTGGAAGCCGGGCCGGTCGAACAGGAACTGCACCAGGGCGTGGGTCAGGCAGGCCCCCAGGTCCGCCTCGCAGGCCGCCGGCACCCCGCAGTCGTTCATCCGCGCCCAGGAGATACAGGGCAGGCTTATATCTGTCTTGCCCAAAGCGCCCAGGCAATCCATGGTGATCCCATCGGCTTCCTCGCGCTCGAGGATGTTCCGGGCCGCCACGAAGCTTTTCACCCCGTTGACCACGTCCTGTTCCGTGGCCCCGGTCACCCGGGTGGCGTTCCGGATGTATTCGGCGGTCATCTGCTGGATTTCGTCCGTATCCTTGACCTTGCGGTACTCGCGGATGAAATCGGCGGCCGGGAGCCAGCGCAGCCGGGTGCCGAAATGGGCCAGCCGCTCTTCCTTCTTTTCGCTGCCTTCGAGCACCACGAACCGCATTTCCCGCAGCCGGGCCATAGTTTTCAGCATCCTGAGGCCCCAGGCCGCCTGGCCGAAATCATCCGTGCAGCAGAGGCAGATGCCGCTGCGATGGGCCAGCTCCGCGGTGTTGGTGGTGAACGCGCTGCCCAGCGGCGAAAACACGACCGTGGGCAGGCCCGAATCGGCCGCCTTGACCACCGAGGGCCAGGAATGTTCCTGCCGGTCGAGCAGGAGGATGAACAGGCCGTCCGCCTCCTTCTTCTTCGCCTCGGCCAGCCAGGCATCGGCATCTTCCAGCGAATGAATCAGCGTTTTGCTGAACCGGAGGTCGGCACCCAGCTTTCCCGCCTCATCCAGCGCCAGTTGCGTGTAATTGTTTCTCGCCGCCTCCCCATCGTAGATCGCTCCCGGCCAGCGCATGCCGTAATCGCCCTTGCGCCTGACCACGGCGGCCATTATCCGCGGAACGTACTTCGCTCCCGGGCCGCAGGGTTTAAGGGTCGTATCCCCCGGCAAACCGGACAGTAAGGGTTTTGCTCCCAGAAGAGCCGTGCCGAAAAGGCCTGCCCCGGTGGTGCGGATAAAGTTTCTTCGGTTGTACAATGACATTTTTCGCTCCCGGGAAGGAGTATTGGAGAGATAACGGGGGGCTTGAACTGGATCAGCGTGATAACAATTTATCAACCGAGCCGGCCGCCTGTCAATCGAAGATCGCAGGGTGCGCCTGCCGGCTGATTTTTCTTGAAAGATGGAGAGCTTGCCGTTATCTCTTATTCAGAACCGCGAAACCTATCCACCTTCCCCATCACCATTCCGTCGGAGGCCGTCCATGATTCAACTGGTAGCCATTCTCAGCGTTTTCGCACTCGGTATCGTCTTCTCCCTGATCGGCGCGATCAAGCTGAAGCTGGCCGAAAAGCTCGGTATCGACGATGCCAAGGTGGGCGGACTGATCTCCACGCTGATGTTTACCAGCATTTTCGTGGTGCTCTTTATCGGCCCGCTGGTGGACGCCTGGGGCCACAAGCCTTTCGCCATCCTCGGCTTCCTGCTCTCCGCCCTGGCGATCTTCCTTTTCGGTTCGCTGAAAAGCTACAAGGGAGTGGTATTCGCCTGCATCCTGCTGGGAGTGGGCGGTATGTGCGTCAATACCGTGGGCAATACGCTCATGCCGGTCGTCCTCTTCGAGGGCCAGAACGCCCCGGCAGCTCTCAACCTGGGCAACATGTTCTTCGGCCTGGGCGCCTTCTTCACCCCGTTTCTGGCGATCTTCCTCCTGCAGAAGATCGGCCTCAACAAGACAGTAAACCTGATTGCCCTGATCGTGCTGGCCGGTATCATATTCGCGTTTGTGACCACCAGTTACCCGGAGCTTCCCGCCGGCGGCTTCAACATCGCCAGCGCCATTGCCCTGCTCGGCAATCCGCTGGTGCTGGTGGCCGCCCTGGCCCTGTTCTGCTACGTGGGCCTGGAAGCCTCCATGGGCGGCTGGATCACCACCTATCTCACCAGTATCGGGCTGACTGAAAACCGCGCCTCGGGATTCCTCTCCGGCTTCTGGATTTCGATCATGGCCTCCCGGCTGGTCTCCTCGATGGTCGTCACCCCGGAAAACGGCGCGCTGGCGATCGCCGTGCTGGCCGTGGTGGCGACAGTCTCGATCGGTATCATGGCCACCACTAAAAGTAACGGTCTGGCCGGCCTGGCGGTGATAGTCACCGGCCTGGCGTTCGGCCCGATCTTCCCCTCGGTGGTAGGCGTCACTTTCAGCAAGGTGGCTGCCGAACTGTACGGCAGCGTGTTCGCGATCATCTTCGCGATCGGCCTCCTGGGCGCCACGATCCTGCCCGCCTGGATGGGCATCCTTTCCAAGGGCAAGAGCATCCAGAAGAGCATGGTGATCGCGGCCGTGGCCGCCGCCCTGCTGGCCGTGATCGCCGTGGTAATGGGCCGGGTCTGAATTACTTCGGAGTATGCAATAGTTTGAAATTATTCAGATTCCTGAATTGTCAAACCGGAGGCTGTAAAAACCCTGAAGCTTCGAGATCCTCATTATTGGAGCGTGTAGCAGCCCCGCAATTTCCATCGTGGCTTGCTGGATGATTCCGGTGGCAGGCAGGCCATTTCGAGGACAGGTGCGGGGTGTTGGGTGGATGAGTCCTCGAAGGCGACCGCCGATGGAGCGGAGTAAATGATTCGAGTGCCGGGAATAACCTTTGGTTCTTTCAGTTATGAAAGAACTGGTTTTGCTTCTTTTGACACCAAAAGAAGATTATAATTTTCTTTAACGCATTAATGCAGACAATTTTAAGCTCGGAGTTGTAAGTTCGTTGAATCCAATTCGCGGAGCGAACGATATGATAAACCGGAGGAGATTCATCGCCGCCAACGCGGCGGCCCTGGCGGGTCTGGCCGCCGGATTCGGTATAAGTAAACCGTTGGCTGCGGCCGAACCGAAGCACGCATTCAAGCTCAAGTACGCCCCAAATTTGGGCCTCTTGAGAAACATCCCGGATGAAATCGACCGGCTGGACGCCTATGCCGATTACGGCTTCAGGGCTTTCGAATTCAACGGACTGTTGAGCTGGGACACGGCGCGGGCCGAAAAGCTGAAAGCGCGCATGGACAAGCTGGGCCTCGCCATGGGCGTCTTCGTCGGCAACCCCTCGGGCTGGGACAAAGCCGGCATGGTCAACCCGGAACAGCGGCCGGCTTTCCTGGAGGAAGTGAAAAAGTCGGTGACCTACCATAAGATAGTCGGCAACGTGTGCTCCACAGTGATCACCGGGCCGGCTATGGAAAAGCCGCCGCGGGGCTTGCAGCGCGCCTGGGTGATCGAAAGCCTCAAGCGCGCAGCCGACCTGGTGGCCGGCACCAAGCTGGTGCTGGTGGTGGAGCCGCTGAACAACCTGACCGACCACCCCGGCTACTTCCTCTCCCGTTCGGACGAAGCCTATGAAGTCATGAAAGCGGTCGACAGCCCGCAGATCAAGATCCTGTTCGACATTTACCATCAGCAGATCACCGAGGGCAACCTGATAGTCAACATCCGGCAGTTCTACGAGGAGATCGGCTACTTCCAGCTCGCCGATGTCCCCGGCCGGCACGAACCCGGCACCGGCGAAATCAACTACCGCAACGTGTTCAAAGCGATCTACGACCTGGGGTACAAGGGAGTGCTGGGTCTGGAGCTGTCCGGCTCGATCAGGCAGGACCCGGAGGGCAGCCTGAAGGTGTTCGAATCGATCGTGGAGTGCGATAAATTTGAAATTTGACAACGTAGGGGCGCCCCGATTTATCGGGGCTGCGCCCGCTCCTGTTTACGAAAAAGGGGCTGGCCTTTAGGTCAGCCCCTTTTTTCATTCGAGCAGCCTGAATTTCCCATCGTGATTCGAGAAGTCTTGCAGTGTCCTGCGGTGCAGCTCCACCAGGTTTTCCGGCAGGTTGTCCGTCGGGAAAAACTTCAATTCGCTGCCCTCCACCCCATCCACCTGGGGCGTTCCCTTCCACTTACGCACGATAAAGCACACTGAAAAGCACTGGATCCAGTCGCCGTTGGGGTATTGGACGCTCTGTCCCGGCCCGGAATAGAGCGACATCGGTTCGGCTTCCAGCACCTCCAGGCTGGTTTCCTCGGCCACTTCCCGATACAGGGTTTCGAGCGCGGTCTCACCAAGCTCGCACGACCCGGATGGCAGGCCCCAGAGGCCCACGTCCGTGCGCATTTGCAGCAGGACTTCACCTCCGCCATTGGTGATTATCGCCCTCACGCCCGGCAGGTACAGCATTCGCGTGCCGATCAGCTCTCTGAGCGATTCCACGTAATTTTTCATTTCCGCCTCTCCTTCTCCGCTCAGTTCAGTGCCGCTTGCCGGGTTTCCTTCATGGATCGATCCTGTTAGATTACCTGTAACCTGGTACTTTTATCGACCGAATAACCTTTTTTCAGCCCCCGGAGGCCAGTCTTGTTTTTCTCCCGCCTCAATATAACGCGCCGCACAAGAACGATCCCGGACTTAGTGCTCGCACTCTGGCTGGCGGCCGGCGCAACAGCCCTTTCCGCCGCCAACGCCACGGTCCCCGGCGCGCTCGCCACGCCCTACCCCACCCTAGTCAACCTGGCTGTCGAATGGGAAATCACCGGGGACGACAACCTGGACTGCCGGGTGACAGTCAGCTACCGCAAAGCCGGGAGCAGTCGCTGGCTGGAAGGGATGCCCCTGCGAAGGATAAAAGCGGGCAGCAGCACCGGCACCGATCCTATCTTCTCCTGGAAGAACAAGCTTTCGGGCTCGATTTTCGACCTCGATCCCGACACCGGCTACGAAATCCGGCTGGTGCTCGACGACCCGGACGGCGGCCACGCCGAAACCACGGTCACGGCCCGTACCCGGCCGGTGCCGCGCGCCCCGGCCGATTCCGTGGTCAAGAGAGCCGACTCCACCACCTTCGCCTCGGTTTTTGCCGCCGCCAGCCCCGGCGATGTAATCCTCCTCGGCCGCGGCCACTACGGCAACGGCATCGTCTACAAAACCGGCGAACCCGGCCGGCCGATCGTGGTCCGCGCCGACCCCTCCCTGCCCGACAGTTCGGTGACTTTCGCCGGCTTCAACCTGCGCAGCGCCAGGTACGTGATCCTGGACGGGGTCACGGTGAACGGCAAGGTGGACCTGGTGGGGGCCGACAACGTGGCGGTGGTACGCTGTTCGGTGTACGCCGAATATGGAATTACGGCCGACGAAGCTCCGGGCTGCGCCAACTGCTACATCGCGGACAACGTCGTGACCTGGACCAACACCTGGGCCGGGGCCAACATGGGCGCGGACGGGAAAAACGAAGGCGAGGGGATCCAACTCACCGGCCCGGGCAACGTGATCTGCTACAACCGGGTCACGGGCTACCGCGACTGTATCTCCACCATGGAAGACACCGAGGCCTCCAACCAGGTCTGTATCGACATCTACAATAACGACATCCGCCTGGGCCTGGACGATGGTATCGAATCCGATTTCTGCATGGGCAACTGCCGGATCATGCGTAACCGGCTGACCAACTGTTTCATGGGGCTTTCCAGCCAGCCGAGCCTGGGCGGGCCCACCTACTTTATCCGCAACGTGATGTATAACCTGATCGACTGCCCGTTCAAGCTGGCCCGCTACAGTTCGGGCGACGTGGTGCTGCACAATACCGTGGTCAAGGTGGGGGATGGCCTGCGCGTGATCCACAATCCCAGCTTTGCCTATTTCCGCAACAACCTGGCTGTGGGCGGCCAAGGCGGGGGCAGTTTCGGCAGCTACGGCAGCGGCGATGGCCGGGCCATGGAATTTCCCAATGCAGATTCTACCTCCGATATCGACTACGACGGGATCGGCACCCAAGGCACCGAATTCCTCGCCAAGCTGGGCAGCATAAAGACTTACAGCATCGAGGAGCTGAGGCAGAAAACCAGCGAGAAACACGCGGTGCTGGTGGACATGACGGTCTTTGCCGCCGGCCCGGCATTCCCTGACCCGGCGATCCCCGAACGGCCTCCGGCTGACCTTCGCCTGCTCCCGGGCAGCGCAGCAGTGGACGCCGGCCTGTTCATTCCCAACGTCAATGACGGCTTCCGCGGGCTCGGCCCCGACCTGGGCGCCCTGGAAGCCGGCGGGACAGTGCCCCATTACGGCCCCCGGCCGGATAACTACCTTACTGCCGCTACCTGCGACCTCAACGCTGACGGCCGGGTTTCGGTAGCCGACGTCCTGGCTTTCATCCGGAAATACCGTTCCGATCCAACCGACCCTTCGCTCGACCGGGACGGCGATGGCCGGGTGAGCCTGGAGGATGTACTGACTTTCATCCGGGACGTCGCGGCTGGCCACTGCCTCGGGATGTTTTCCGGGCTTTGAGGTTTTCCCGGGTAGTGCGGGCCGGCATCCTTCTTGCGTAATCGCATGAATATGAATAGGTTACAAATGACGTGGCGGGCAAGAAGG